>Ga0315289_10003965_pt1 | contig 22253 bp, 24 predicted proteins | sample YL17G11_40_MG_FD_203452 | JGI IMG/M metagenome (GOLD analysis project Ga0315289, IMG submission 203452) | Sediment microbial communities from Yellowstone Lake, YNP, Wyoming, USA - YL17G11_40 | ecosystem: Environmental > Aquatic > Freshwater > Lake > Sediment | place: USA: Wyoming | collected... | reverse complement strand
ACTTGGATACATGGTAGCCGGCTCTGGTGACAGGAGCGAGCTTTCGGTGGGCTATTTTACCAAATATGGTGATGGCGGGGCAGATATTCTCCCCTTAGGCAATCTGACCAAAGGGCAGGTAAGGGAGCTGGCTCGTTTCTTGGGCATCCCACAACAAATTATTGATAAGCCTCCCTCGCCTGGTTTATGGGAGGGGCAAACCGCTGAAGGCGAGCTGGGGTTCAGCTATGAGGAACTTGACCGCTATCTGCTTACCGGCAAAGCCAGCAGTGAGCTGAAAGTGAAAATTGAGTCTATGATAGCCGCTACCAAACACAAACGCCAGCCACCTCCGGTAGCCAGCTTTTAACCTGAGCTATATCCTCCTATAGGGCAAAGCTCATCAAAACTCCACCTAAAATCGGTTTCCCATAATAGGTGATTTTGCTTGTCTTAACAGGTTTCTTATGTTATGATGCAAATAGGCGAATATGACCACAGAGAAAGTTAAGGCGCTAGAACTGGCTATTGACCAGATTGAAAAGCGATTTGGTAAAGGCTCAGTGATGAAGCTGGGGGAAGCTGCTGCCAGGTCATCGATAGCGGTTATTCCCAGCGGTTCACTAGCGCTAGACCTTGCCTTGGGTGTCGGGGGTATTCCCCGAGGGCGGATTACAGAGATATTCGGTCCCGAGGCATCCGGGAAAACTACCTTAGGCCAACATATAATTGCTGAAGCGCAAAGGGCTGGAGGCATAGCCGCCTATATTGATGCTGAGCACGCTTTCGATCCCCCCTACGCTGCCAATTGCGGCGTCAATATTGCTGACCTGCTCATCTCCCAACCCGACACCGGAGAGGAGGCTCTGGAGATTACTGAAGCACTGGTCAGGAGTGGGGCGGTAGATGTGATAGTGATTGATTCGGTAGCCGCCCTAGTACCACGGGCTGAGATTGAGGGAGAGATGGGCGATGCTCATGTTGGTTTGCAAGCCCGCCTAATGTCGCAAGCGCTGAGAAAGCTAGCTGCCGCTATTGGCAAGTCAGGAACATCAGTAGTATTTATTAACCAGTTAAGGGAAAAGGTTGGAATTATTTTTGGTAATCCTGAGGTGACACCGGGCGGCAGGGCTTTAAAATTCTATAGCTCAGTAAGGATAGACTTAAGGCGTATTGAGACCATCAAGCAGGGCGACGAAGCAACAGGTAACCGTGTCAGGGCTAAGGTAGTTAAAAATAAGGTTGCCCCTCCATTTGGAAGTGCTGAATTTGACATCATGTTTGCCCATGGGATAAGCCAGGAGGGTAATCTTATTGACCTGGGTGCAGAGCTGGGGATTGTGAAGAAGACTGGCGCCTTTTTCTCTTATGGTGACATTCGCCTGGGGCAAGGTAGGGAGAATGCCAAACAATACCTGAGCCAGAATCGTGAGATTGCTCAGGAGGTTGAGCGGCAGATTAGAGCTTCAGCCGTCACCAGCCATAGACCTTCAACTAGCGATTAAGCAATTTTTAATAGAATAACTAGTAAAAGTAAGCAAGGCTGAGGCTCATACCTCAGCCTTGTGTCTTGGAAGGGGGTAGAGAGTTGTGACGAGGATTACTGCCATCCGTATCGGGAGAGGTCGGGGTAAGCGGGTAAATGTATTCCTGGACGGTAAGTTCGCCTTTAGCCTGGAAGCTGAGGTGGCGGTAAGAGAGGGCCTGCAGGTTGACCAGGAGTTAACTCAAGGCCAGGTCGAAACCCTGGCTGGGTCTGACCAATTTCACCGCTGTTTTAATGCCGCTGTTCATTACCTTAGCTACCGACCGCGGAGCGAGTTTGAGATAAGGGAGCGACTTCAGCGGCGCGGCTTTGATGGTGATAGTGTAGAAGCAGTGATGGCCAGGCTAAAGGAGCAGGGGTTGGTGGATGATGTGGCTTTTGCTCAATTCTGGAAGGATAACCGTCAGTCGTTTAGCCCGCGTAGTCGATGGCTAACCAGGTTTGAGTTGAAGAAAAAGGGGGTAGCTGACGACATCATAGACCAGATAGTTGACGCCGTTGATGATGCCGATAGTGCCTACCGGGCAGCCTTGAGCAAAGCCCAAAGTTTACCCCACTCTGATTACCAGAGCTTTCGTCGTCGGTTAGGTGGGTATCTCAAGCGGCGTGGCTTTGGTTATGAGGTAATAAACCAAACTATAGGACGGATGTGGCAGGAGCGAGTCTAGATAGTGTTTTAATTGACACCAAACGAGCAAAGTGAGTAGTATTGCTATGAATAGATTACCCCCAATGAATGAAATGATACAAGCAAAAGAGAGGTGAAGATGGGAATAGATGTAGTATTAGCTATCGCCTTTAGTTTCCTCATAGGTGTGATATTCGGGGGTATGGCTGCCTTTCTTTCCAGACGAATAATGTTTAACCGGCAAATACGCATTGCTGAGAGGAGAGCAGCTCGGATAGTAACTGAGGCTAGAGTCGAGGCTAAAAATGTGCTCAATGAAGCTAGGCAGGAGGCAGAAAAAGCAAGGCTAGCAGCTGAAGCAGAGTATCGGGAACGGCGCTCTGAACTTCAGCGGCAGGAGAACCGTGTGTCCCAAAAGGGAGAAAGCCTGGAGCGCAAATTAGAAGATGTGGTGCAGCGTGAGCGCAGTCTGGCGAATAAGGAAAAGGAGATAGAATCTATACGCGCTCAGCTTGGGGATGTTAAAGATAGACAGTTAAAGCAACTAGAGCTGATTTCAGGTATGTCAAGCGCTGAAGCCAAGCAAATGCTGCTTGAGACTACGGGAGTTGAGATGAGGGAGGAAGCCTCACGGCGTCTCCGAGAGTGGGAAGCTAAGCTAAAAGTAGAGGCTGATGAAAGAGCCCAGGAAATTTTGTCCCAAGCAATCCAGCGCTGCGCCGCTAACGTTGTGTCTGAAACCACAGTAACCAGTGTTCCTATTCCCAGTGATGAAATGAAAGGGCGGCTTATTGGAAGAGAGGGTCGTAATATTAGAGCTCTGGAGCAGGCTACTGGTGTTGACCTCATAATTGATGATACACCTGAGGCAGTGACCCTTTCTAGCTTTGACCCGGTACGGCGAGAGATAGCTCGCGTGGCTTTAACTAAGCTCATCCTTGATGGCCGTATCCATCCAGCTCGCATTGAAGAGGTGGTAGTCAAGGCCAAGGAGGAAGTGGAAGCTGCCATCTATAGCGCTGGAGAGCAGGCAGCATACCAGGTAGGAGTACAGGGACTACGCCCCGAGTTAGTCAGGTTGCTTGGGCGTCTTAAGTATCGCACCAGCTATGGACAGAGCGTTTTGACCCACAGCATTGAAGTTGCACAATTGGCCGGTATGATTGCTGCTGAATTGAACGCTAATGTTGCCATAGCCAAGAGAGCAGGACTACTTCATGATATTGGCAAGGCGGTAGACCGTGAAATAGAGGGCAGTCATGCTGCAATCGGGGCTGACCTGGTTAAGCAATGGGATAAGTCTGCCGATGTAGTTCGAGGGATTGCTGAGCACCATGGTGAGACTGGCACTACCAGTGTTTGGGGTTTTATCATTTCAGCTGCTGATGCTGTCAGTAGTAGCAGGCCAGGAGCCAGACGCGAGTCGCTGGAGAACTACCTGAAGCGGCTGAAGGCGTTGGAAGATATAGCCAGTAGCTTCAAGGGTGTAGAGAAGTCATTTGCGATTCAAGCTGGCCGTGAAATCCGCATCCTGGTTAAGCCGGAAGAGATTGACGATTTGGGGGCAATGAGACTTGCCCGGGATATCGTTAAGAAGATAGAAGAAGGTCTGGAGTATCCGGGGCAAATAAAAGTTACCGTACTCAGGGAGACAAGAGCTGTAGACTATGCCAAGTAGCGTGTCAATATTGGTAATAGGTGATGTAATTGGCAGCCCTGGCAGGCGAGCAGTAAGCAAACTTTTGCCAGACCTGCGGCAGCAATATAATTTAGAACTGGTTATTGCCAATGCGGAGAATGCCGCCGGCGGTTTAGGACTAACCCCAGCTACAGCCAGGGAACTACTTGATGCTGGCGTCGACGTGTTGACATCAGGTAACCACATATGGGCTCAGAAAGAGATTATTCCATACCTTGATGGGGCAATGCCCATACTACGCCCATTAAATTACCCTCCGGGCGTGCCTGGTAAGGGCTATATCATCCATAATCAGGCTATAGTGGTTAATTTGATGGGAAGAACCTTTATCGGCGATTTAGATTGCCCGTTTAGAGCTATGGATAAACTACTGGCTGAACTTGGGCACAAGTCACCAGTTATTATTGTTGATTTCCATGCTGAGGCAACATCGGAGAAGGTAGCCATGGGGCGATATTTGGACGGTCGGGTCAGTGCTGTGCTGGGTACCCATACCCATGTCGGAACCATCGATGCTCAGCTATTTCCTCAGGGCACAGCCTATATTACGGATATAGGTATGGCCGGGCCTAAAGATTCAGTCATAGGTAATGACACTGAAGCCGTGATTCGGCGCTTTCTGACCAGAATGCCCAACCGCCTATCTGTAGGAAAGGGGAGAGTAATCTTAAACTCGGTAATGATTAGGGTAGATAAAGTTAGTGGTCGGGCAATAAGCATTGAACGAGTCGACCGGAAAGTAGAAGAATAGTGACTAAGGTAGACCTTCATATACATTCTACTGCCTCTGATGGCCGCCTTAACCCGGCAGATGTCGTCTATAAATCAGCAGGGCTTGGGGTAGCCATTATTGCTATTGCCGACCATGACTCTGTGGATGGTATTGCCCCTGCCCTTGTCGCTGCCAATGCCTTCCCCAGGCTGCAAGTCATACCATGCGTTGAAATTAGCACCGATGTCCCTCATGGTGAAGTCCATATCCTCGGCTACTTTATAGATTATACCGACCATAAGCTGAGAGCTACACTGGAGGGGTTGCGCAATTCTCGCCTGGAACGAGCTATGAAAATGGTTAATAAGCTGGGAAATCTGGGAATCCACATCGACTGGAAGCGAGTTCAGGAAATAGCTGGCACTGGTTCTATAGGCCGCCCGCATATCGCCCAGGCCATGTTAGAAAAGGGTTATATCGCATCGGTTAAGGAGGCATTTACTAAGTATATAAGCCAGGATGGACCGGCATATGTTGAGCGAGAAAAGAAGACTCCGGCAGAGGTAGTGGAGATAATATTACAGGCTAAGGGGTTGCCGGTGCTGGCACATCCATTCACTGTTAGTGACCCGGAGACAATGGTGGTCGAGCTAAAAGCAGCCGGTTTGATAGGCATCGAGGCTTACTATGATGCCTATACCGTGGGTGAAATTAGCCGGCTGGTTGCCATTGCCGAGAGGCATAATCTTATTGCTACCGGTGGGAGCGATTTTCATGGTCTAGATACGGGGAATGAGACTATGATTGGTGGGGTAGATGTGCCTGTAGAGTCAGCAGAGCGACTTATCGCTTTAGCCAAGCAAAGAGCAACAAAGCCAATATCTTAAGGAGGGTTCGTGGCTATTGGCTTTATCTTATTAATATTAGCTGCCTATCTCCTCGGTTCAGTGCCAGCAGCCTACCTAGCGGCTAAGTGGTCCCGTGGGATAGACATCAGGCGAGTTGGTAGTGGCAATGTGGGAGCTAGCAACTTGCTGGTGTCAACTTCTAAGAGACTGGGCATTTTGGTAACCATTTTTGATGTTGGTAAGGGAGCAGCAATGGTCTGGGTAGCTCACCTACTAGGGCTAGGCATCGCTCAGCAGGTAACTGTGGGGTTGGCAGTAATCATCGGACATAACTGGTCAATTTTTCTTCGCTTTAGCGGTGGCAGGGGGATTCTAGCTACCCTCGGCGTTATTATCATCCTGGTACCATGGTTATCACCAATAGCACTCATTATTGCTCTACTTTTTGTCCCCTTCCGACAATTAGCTCTGGGAGTACTAATATCTTTAATATCTTTACCCATATTTAGCTGGTTTCTTAGCCAGCCTCTAGGCATAAATGAAAGGCTTCCCATTACATTGGGCTTTTTGTTCGCACTCTTGATAGCAGTATTCAAACGGCTAGCGGCACCACGAACCGAGCTGACCAACACGGTGACCCGCAGAGAACTATTTGTTAATCGCCTGCTTTTTGACCGTGACATAAGGGATAGGAAAGCCTGGATACGTCAAGCTCTGGCCGAGGTCAGTTCAGCCGAACAGATTCGCAGACAAAAGGAAGGTTAAGGGAAGGGTTAACCACAATAAAATGAAGTGTGCCTATCACCCTGATGTTGAAACTAACCTGAGGTGTGGTAAGTGCAGTAAGCCGATATGTCCCAAGTGCCTGGTGCAGACCCCAGTAGGAGCAAGATGCCCGGATTGCGCCAAACTCTACAAATTGCCTACCTATCACGTTTCTACCAAATATTACCTCAAAGCTGCAGGAGCAGGGTTAGGTATGGCCCTTGTTTGCGGCGCTGTCTGGGGGATAGTGACGAGGTTTGTGCCTCTTAATCTTAATCTGTTGTTGGCTCCCGGTGCTGGCTATGTCATCGGAGAGGTGGTCAGTCTTTCGGTTAATCGTAAGCGAGGCAGGGGATTAGCTACTATTGCTGGTAGTGCTGTAGCCGTAAGTTACTTTATTACTTTTCTTTTCCCCGACGGGTTTACATTTGGTCTGTTTAATATAATTTACCATTTAGTAGCCCTGGCTCTGGGCATTTTTGTTGCTGTTACCCGCCTGCGCTAATCTGTGTTAAAATAAGCCTTGACCTAGAGAGGAGAAGCATGGTTCCAACGCGAGAGATATTCTGGAATATTCAGTTTGGCGAAATACTTTATTTGCTGGCAGCTATCGCAGTTGGTATTCTAGTTTATGCCCTATACCGTCGTTACAAACTATGGCGACTAGGTAAACCGGATAACAAATTTGACCACCTAGGTATGAGGCTATGGGCATTTATAGTTGCTGGTATTGTTGATGGGATATTCCACCGCAAATTTTTCGGCGTGGCTAATGGTCTGGGACATAGAAACCTTTCCACTATGGATTTCCAGCCTAAAGAACTTTATCCTGGCTCAATGCATTTCCTTATTTTTATTGGGTGTATTGTATTCCTTCTAGGCGCATTCCTTGATTTTATCAGCCACTACTTCTTCCACTTTATGAAAGGCGGAGTTTACTTGGGAACTTCACTGGCTGTGGACGTCTTTGGCATATTTGTGGTAATAGGGGTAGCTTTAGCCTTAATCAGACGCTACATTCAAAAACCAGATAGATTACAAACCATCACGGATGATCTAATGTTCTTACTCCTAATCCTTTTTGTAGTAGTTAGCGGCTTTGTTGTTGAGGGACTTCGTATTGCCGCCACCGAATTAAAAACCACCCCAGATTGGGCACTTTGGTCTCCCGGCGGCTTTATTCTGGCCAAAGCTTTCAGCGGCTTAAGTCAGGCTACTCTACTAACCTGGCACCGAGTTATGTGGTGGCTTCATGTAGTCATTACCTTGGGCGGTGCTACCTACCTTGCTCTTCGTTTTTACAGGCTACTGCATATCTTTGTTTCCCCGCTCAATGTATTCTGTAGGTCACTAACCCCAAGAGGAGTGCTAAAACCTATCGACTTGGAAAAGGCAGAAACCTTTGGTGTATCCAAAATTGAGGATTTTACCTGGAAACAGTTACTGGACCTAGATGCCTGCACTAGCTGCGGTCGGTGTCAGGACAACTGCCCCGCTTACCTCAGCGGTAAGCCACTTTCACCCAAGACAATAAATGAGAATCTTAGACGCTTAATGGAGATGACTCCAAAGTTAGTTAAAGCTGAGGCGGCTAATCCAGAAAGTAAGAGGCAGGCTCTCATTGGCGAAGTAGTAACCGAAGATGAAATATGGAATTGCACTACCTGCGTTGCCTGTCAGGAAGTATGCCCGGTATTGACAGAGCCTATGGTCAAGCTCATTGACCTGAGGCGGAATCTGGTACTGGAGAAGGCATCCATACCTGAGACCGGAGAGAGAGCCTTAAAGAGCCTTGAGTCCAGAGGGCACCCATGGCGGGGAACTACGCTCTCAAGGACTGACTGGGCGGAAGGGCTTGATATTAAGACTCTAGCTGAAGATAGTGCCATAGACATCCTTTACTGGGTAGGTTGCACCTCTGCGCTGGAAGAAAGGAGCGTGAAGGTAGCCCAAGCTATTGCCAAGATACTAAAACTAGCTGGAATTAAATTTGGTATCCTAGGGACGGAAGAAAGTTGCTGCGGTGACCCGGCACGCCGTCTTGGTAATGAATACCTATTCCAGCTTCAAGCACAATCCAATATCGAGCTATTTAAGGGCTATGGCATTAAAAAGATAATTACTGGCTGTCCTCATTGCTACAACACTATAAAACACGATTACCCCCAATTTGGGGGAGAGTTTCAGGTCATTCACCACACCGAGTTTATTGCCAAGTTGCTACAAGAAAGTAAGCTGGAAATTATCAAGAGTGCTAGAGGCGTGTTAACCTACCACGACGCCTGCTACTTGGGGAGATACAACTACATTTTTGAGCCCCCAAGGCAGATATTAAATAGTATGCCTGATATTTCCTTTGTTGAACTACCGCGGAGTCGAGAGCGCGGCTTCTGCTGTGGCGCTGGTGGTGGTCATCTGTGGCTGGAAGAACAGCGCGCTGGTCGCAGAATCAACGAAATGCGCACTGAGCAGGTCATTGAGACTAAAGCCCAGATTGTAGCCACTGCCTGTCCTTACTGCCTCCAGATGTTTGAAGATGGCATCAAGGCAAAAGCCGCTGAAGAATCGCTTAAAGCCAGGGATATTGCTGAACTGGTAGCGGAATCAGCAATATATCGTCCTTACTCCACTAAGAATACTAGCAGCAAGCCTTGATAAAGAGCTAATTTACAGGGAGGTGGGAAATGGCAGAACTCTGCAAGGTTAGCATAAAAGTAATCAGCCAGAAAGGAACCTGTGCCCTCGAGCACAAGGTTGGCGACCAGTGGGTCACCGAGGGAAAAACGCCAGCAGGCATATGTCTTTCCGCTTTTGATGCTTTGTTTCCCAGGCTTCAGGTACTGATGTTTGGCGGGGCATTCCCTTGGGAAGAAGACCCTGACAAGGCCACGGTTGCCTGTCCAGATGCAGTTAATCCGGTTGTTTTTGAAGTTCGCCGTCTGCGTGAGTAGGCAGGCTTAACCTCCGCTCAGAGTCAGGGTTTCCCATATTTTTCGCGGAGTAGCCGCTTCAGAACCTTGCCCATTGGGTTACGGGGAAGCTCATCCACAAAAACAACCGACCTTGGTCTCTTGAAGCTAGCTATCTTTTCCCGGCAATACTCCATTATTTCCTCAGTAGTGGCGGTCTCCCCCTGTTTAAGAACGATTATTGCCCTGGGTTGCTCACCCCACTCCACATCAGGAACACCGATTATCGCTACATCTTCAATCTTTGGGTGAGAGTGCAACACAGCTTCAACTTCTGCAGGAGAAATGAATTCTCCACCCCGTTTAATCATATCGGTAGTCCTGCCTGCCAGGTAGAAATAGCCATCTTCATCCGCGTAACCCATGTCACTAGTGTGAACCCAGCCATCCTTGTCGATGGTCTTCTTCGTCTTCTCCTCATCCCTCCAGTATCCGGTCATCACCCGGGGTCCTCTGGCAACAATCTCACCCACCTCCCCTTGGGGCAACTCACGACCCTCCTCATCAACCACCTTCATTTCAATATCTGACATAGGCTTACCAATGGAGGAAAGCCTCTTCAGTTTCTTTTCCCGTTCCGCTTCACTTCCGCTCATGACATGGTCTTCAGGACTCAGCATGGTAATAGTTGAAGCCGTCTCCGTCTGGCCAAAGGCATTGATAAAGCTAACCCCGGGAAAGACATCTAACGCCTTCTTGATGACCTCAAGAGGCATAGGTGCAGCACCATAGGTTATGACTTTCAGACTGCTCAAGTCATACTTACCAAAGTCAGGGTTGTCCATCAATTGCTTTAGCATAGTGGGAACCATCATAGCTCGGTTGGCTTTCTCCTTTGCCACCAGCTCCATCCACTCCTTAGCCTCAAACTGCTGCTCCATTACCAGGGTTCGCCCTCCGTAAATCGCTGCCATCATCGCCTGAATCCCGGCTACATGGTATAGAGGAACAGTAAGGATGTTCCTCTCCTCCAGCACCGGGTCAGCTGGGGTTACATTCTCCAAAACATAAATGGAAAAGCTATTATGAGATAGCATGACCCCCTTAGGGAAGCTAGTGGTGCCAGCAGTATACATCAGTATTGTGGTATCGTCATCATTAATCTCAGTCACTACCTCCTCAGCAGGCGATGATGATATTAGGTTCTCATAATACAACATGCCATTGTGCTTACTTTCTATAGATATGAAATGCTTCACTGAGGTCAACTTTGGTCTAACGGAATTTACCAGGTCAATATAGCGCTCTCCAACAAGCAAGGTGCCAGATTCAGAGCTATTGAGCATGTAGGTGAGTTCTTCCCCCCTGGCTCTGAAGTTCAACGGTACATAGATGGCGCCGACTTTTGCCACAGCAAAATAGGTTTCCAAGCATTGATTGCAGTTGACCTGTAGCAGGGCTACCCTGTCGCCCTTCTGCACGCCCAGATTTAAAAACGCATTAGCCAACCTATTCACCCGGTCGGTCAGCTGACTAAAGGTGTACCTCTTTCCTTCAAAGATGATAGCAACCCTGTCCGGGCAAATTGATGTGGCTATACTGAGGAAATCTGTAGTATTCATCTTATTCCACCTAAAGCTCTATTTCCTTCATGTCAGGGCTTATTATTAGCTTGGGCTCTGTTACTGATTGGATGTCTTCCGGGGTAAGTCCAGGATAAACCTCTTTGAGGAGGAGCCCCTTTGGAGTAACCTCAATTACGGCGAGGTCAGTGAATATCATGTTTACCTTTCCTTCAGTGGTAGCAGGGTAGGTTAATTCTTTAACGATTTTAGGTTGACCATCATTGGTAATATGCTCCATGGTGATGAGTAACTTTTTTGCCCCGACAGCCAAATCCATAGAGCCACCAATATTCCCTACCCCCATTAGGCCTCGTGCCGGGTTTGCCCAACCAGCGTAATCACCCTGTTCATCAACCTGAAGAGCTCCCATTACCACAACATCCATGCGCCCGCTTCTTATCATGCTAAAGGATTCAACTATGTCAAAGCAAGCTGTTCCCGGCAGCAGGGCTACCGGCTGACAGCTCGCATTTATCAGGTCTTGGTCAACACCCTCCCCCAAAGCTAAGGGCCCTGTTTTAAGCATGCCTATCTCTGATTGGAGTATTACATCCCTTCCCTCTATCCAGTTGCTGATAAGGGTTGGTATACCTATCCCCAAGTTCACATAGTCCCCATCTTTTATCTCCTTGCTTGCCCGCAGAGCAATCATCTCTCGAGAGAGTCCCTCAAACTTCATTTCTTCTTGCCTCCTTTGACCTTTAATCTATAGTTATGGCGAATTTGGGACGGGGGACCTGCACGACACGTTTCACATATATCCCCGGAGTATGTATATCATCTGGTGCCAGCTTCCCTGGCTCCACTAAATTTTCAACCTCAGCGATGGTTACCCCAGCTGCTGCTGCCATTATAGGGTTAAAGTTTCTGGCTGTCATCCTGTATCTGAGATTTCCCTCTCTATCCCCCATATAGGCGTGAACAAAAGCAAAGTGCGGTGGCAAGGCATATTCCAGAACGTATCTTTTCCCGAGAAATATTCTTGTCTCTTTCTTCTTTCGCTGGTCCTCAATATTGCTGATTAATTCCTCTTCCACTACCGAGCCTACACCGGTGGGAGTATAGAAAGCAGGAATCCCAGCTGCCGCCGCTCTATACCTTTCTGCCAGAGTCCCCATAGGATAAATCCTTAGCTCTATTTCCCCGGCTCTGACTGCCTGCTCGAATGGGTCTTTAGCCCCTTTGCTGGCTGAGCGATAAAGCCCATAGGAATCTATTACCCTCTTAAGCTGCTTATTTTTTACCAGCTGTGCTAACTCCTCGGGAGCTCCTACTAAGGGGCCACAGCCACAGGCCAGCGTGAGATTCTTCACCCCCTTAGCTATCAGGGCTTTCAGCAAAACCCTGGGCACCCCGGCAGTAAAAAAGCCAGCGATTGCTATTGTTGCCCCATCCGGTATGTCGGCTATTGCTTCTTTGGCACTACTGTAGACTTTATCCATCCTGATAAATCCCTCTTCTTTCCAGCAACAAAATCAAAAGACCACGCTTACAATCTTTAGCCAAACTAATATTTTAATCTAATCTACCAGTAAAATCAACCGCCCCCTTTTTCTTTCACCCGCTTTATTATGCTTGACATTGTCTCCCCAGCCTTAGCCCTAATCAGGATAGTTGCCTGCCTGTCCATTGGGGTGGGACTGAGGTTAATAATAACTAATTTGGCATTAGAATCAACAGCATACCTAGGCATATAGGCGGCAGGATAAACAATCAGGGTTGAGCCAATCACCATAAACAGGTCACAATTCCTTGAGCGCAAGGATGCCTCCTCCAGAACCTGCTGGGGGAGTGGCTCACCAAAGAAAACAGCGTCTGGTTTTAGGATACCATGGCAAACTTCACAGTCTAGGATTTCTTCACCAGCATCAAGCCGGACTTTAACTTGTTCGAAGGGGTAACGCCGGCTACAACTTAAACATACTGCCCATTGCATATTGCCGTGAAGCTCAAATACCTTGTCACTAGGCACTCCCGCCTTCTGGTGCAGATTATCCACGTTCTGGGTAATAACACAGTCTAACTTGCCCAATCTATCCAGCTCAGCGATAGCATGGTGAGCGGGGTTCGGCTGAGCCTCCGTAGTCAGGAGTCCCTCCCGAAGCATCTGCCACTGTTTTCTCCTCGCTTCCGGGTCTCTAACGAACTTCTGATAAGTAAAGTCATCCGGGTCAAATCTATCCCAAATCCCACCAGGGCTGCGAAAATCAGGAATCCCGGATTCGGTGCTAACCCCAGCCCCAGTGAAGACCACCACCTTTTTAGCCTCAATAATCAGGTCTGCTACTTTGTCAGCAAGGGTATCTAAGTCCTGTTCCTCCACGAAGTTCCCTCCTTTATTTTGACGAGCTGAAAAAGCTACCAAGTCTAGCCTCAAGCTCCAGCCCTTCATTAAGGCTCAGGTCAAGCCCTCTGGTGATTGCCTGTTTAACGCAGCTTACTGCAATCGGGTCATAATCTCTCATTTTTCTGGCTATTCTCTCCACCGCTGGCAAAAGGTCAGCTCTAGATACAACCTGGTTAATCAGTTTTAGCCGGCGGGCTTCGTCAGCCCTAATCCATCTACCAGTCAGTAGCACTTCTAAGGCTTTAGCTCTGCCTATAATGCGGGGCAGGGTCTGAGTACCACCGGCGGCAGGAATTATGCCCAACCCCACTTCAGGCAGACCAAACTGGGTATCCTCTGAAGCAAGCCTTATATCACAGCATAGAGCTATCTCTATTCCTGAGCCTAAAACGTAGCCATGAAGAGCCGCAATTAATGGCTTGGTAATGTTCAGGAAAAGCCCCCAGACATCCCTCTCCCAGCGAACCTGTCGGGCAATTACTGGAGATGGTGCGGTGAGAAACTCAGTCAGGTCAGCGCCAGCACAGAAAGCTCTTTCCCCAGCACCTTTAAATATGGCTACCTTAACCTCAAGGTCGTCTTGAATAGCCCCCAGCACCTGGTAAAGCTCATCCCGCATCTTAAGGTTATAGGCATTTAACGCTTGAGGTCGGTTGAGGGTAACATAGCCTATACCATCCCTTTTTTCGTAGATAATTACCTCAAAATTACTCATTTGTCTTTATGGCTCAAAGGTTAATTGAAACTACTGTCCCTTGAACTGTGGGGGTCTTTTCTGGAGGAAGGCAGTGATGCCTTCTGTCCTATCAGCAGTGGTATGCAATATAAAATAGAGGTCAGACTCCAAACGAATCCCCTGCTCCAGGGTTAAGTCCAGCCCCTTATTGATTGCTTCCTTAGCATATTTGAGGGCAATAGGGGCTTTACCGGCTAACGTTTTTGCCATAGCCTCTGCTTCAGAAAGCAGATTTTCTCCAGCGACCACTTTATTGACCAGCCCTATTTCAAACGCCTCCTCGGCATCTATGGTTTCAGCAGTAAGAATTAGTTCCAGAGCTTTACCCTTACCTACGATGCGAGGTAGCCGCTGTGTGCCACCATCCATGGGGATAAGCCCCTGGGCTACCTGAGGAAAGCCAAACCGTGCCCGATTTGAAGCAAGCCTAATATCACAACTCAAGGCTAACTCTAGCCCCTGTCCCAGTGCATCTCCATTAATGGCAGCAATAACCGGTCGGTCTATGCTGGCTATGGCTGTGGCAACATTATATCTAGGACTCCCCGGCTCCAGCTCACTCCCCCTACAGAACACCCCCTCACCAGCTCCGGTAAGGAGGACTACATAAACATCATCATCCTGATTTATCGCACGGCAAACACCCTCCAGTTCCTGGGCTAGTTGCTGATTGATGATGTTGCCTACCTCAGGCCGATTGAGGGTTATTTGAGCAATATGGTCTTTCTTGGTATAAATAATGGTTGTGTAAGGCATCTCCATTCGTTATATTAGCTAACCTTGCTGCCAGAGTCAAGGTCAGTATAGAAGAGATTTTAGAGAGGGGCTTCACCCCCTCTCTAACTTACACCTCCCTTCCCTTAGTAAGGGAAGGGGTCAGGGGATAGGTTGCTAAACAATCTCGCACAGAAGTGGCTAAGGTTACTGAGGCAGCACTGATGGCAGAGGGGAGATTTGCGGCAGACATTCTTACCGAGGCAAACCAGTAAGGCGTGGTATTCATTGAACAGACCAGCATCGGCGGGCAGGTTATCCATAAAGAGCACCTGGTAGGCAGCATAGCTATTTCCACTTGGGGCTAGACCAATGCGGTTAATGATACGGCGGGTATAAGCGTCAATAACAAAAATTGGCTTATTAGCGGCATACAGTATTATGGAATCGGCAGTCTCCTGCCCAATGCCATGGATGGAAAGAAGCTGCTGGCGGAGATAGTCAATATTATTGGCAAAAAGTTTGTTAAGGTCGTCGCTATAGTGTTCGCCAAGCCAAAGAGCAAAGGACTTAAGCTTTAGTGCCTTGGCGTTATAGTAGCCACAGGGATGGATAAGCCTGGCAATTTCGGGGAGAGGGAACTGGCGTAGTGCCTCTGGTGATAATGCCTTGGCTGATTTTAAATTAGCTATAGCCTTCTCTACATTACCCCAGGCTGCTGACTGGGTAAGGATGGCACCTGCTATTATCTCGAAAGGCTCCTCGGCTGGCCACCAATGCTGGGGTCCGTAACAGGACATAAGTTGACGATAGATATTTAGTAGCGTTTGGCTTATAGGCTGGTTATCCATCGGGGCACCCTAGCATTAGTTACCGAGTCATATCCGGGGATATAGGGTTTTATATCAATTACCGGCGTGCCATCAATGGCATCCAGCCCTTCAACCTTCAGTATGTTACTCTGGCGCTCAAGTAATCTAACCGTAGCCTTACCTATTGGGTTAGGTCTATATGGTGACCGGCTGGCGAAGAGCCCCACCAGAGGCAGCTCCCTTTTACCCATAGGATGGACTTTAGTAGGCAGCTGACCAGTGGCAACACGATGCATCCAGTAGAGGATTATGATATGGGAAAACTCGTCCAGGTTATCAAGAGCCTCACTCAGGCTCCTATCAACCACAATATCAGAAATTATTCCTCGCCAGTCATACCCGGGCTTTGGTGTTTGCTTAATCTTATTTCTAACAACACCAATAGGTTTTAAGGCCATGTCAGGTAGTTCTTTAGCCATTTTAATAACCCGTACTTCACCATTACAATCCATGATAAACGAAAAGAGGCTGTCTTGCAAAAACAGCCTCTTAGTTATTGCCATCTGAAGCGCACCTATTCCAGCGGAGTCATGGTTAAAAGCTTCTTGGCAATCTTCGGATACTTAGCTATGAAGAGTAGTTCGTCTTCGACGAGAGGTTTATGTGACTCCACATTGGCATATCTTACCAATTCCAAAACTTCATTAGCCTCTTCTTTACTGGCAAAGGATACTGCCATCTTCCCCATTACATGGCTGAAGCCGGATATGCCGCTATATTGACCGGTACAAATTTCCCTCCCCGTTTCTACGAAATCTGGTTCACCTCTGCCCAGTTCTTCATAGCCATATAGTTCGTAGTTTTGCGGGTCCTTTAAGACGCCATCAGCATGGATACCTGAGGCATGAGCAAAGGCATTAACGCCAACACCCGGCTGGTTTATCGGAATCGGCACACCAAAAGCATAGCTGGCAAACTGGGCTATCTTCCATGCCTTAGATAATTTAATTTTACCTGCCAACTGGTATTTGTCAGCGAACTCCTTCGATTTAGTGGCTGCAAGAATGACTGCTACCAGGTCAGCATTTCCTGCCCTCTCCCCGATACCGTTGATGGTAGTATTGATATAAGCATCCTGCCCGCCGTCTATAGCTCCTTTGGCTCCAGCTATAGAGTTAGCCACAGCCATCCCCAGGTCATCATGACAGTGTTGCTCAATAGGCATGCCAACATTTTCCGCCAGCACCCTGATAGTTTCATAGATAGTAAAGGGGTTATCATAACCAAGGGTATCACAGTACCTTAATCTATCAGCCCCATGTTCTTTAGCGGCAAGCCCGAATTTGATTAAGTAATTCAAGTCTGTCCTTGAGGCATCTTCAGCGTTGACGCCGATACTCTCGGCACCAGCTTCCCGAGCAGCATCAACCGCCTCAGTCATATCATTTATGATGTCATCTCTAGTCCTTCTACCCTGGAACTTGCTCTGAATCATCTGGTTTGATGTAGATATGGAGAGGTTGAGATGCCGGATATTAGGCACCAGCTTAAAAGCTGCCTCTACATCCCCAGCAACAGCTCTTATCCACCCTTCCAGACGGATAGGCTTAAGGACTCCCATCTCAGCTAGTTCCAGGTTAGCCTGCAGGTAGTGGGATTCGTGCCTGGTGATGGGGAAGCCGAACTCAGATTGAAAGACCCCCATTTCATTCAGGTAAATATTTATTAAGGTTTTTTCTATCTTGGATAAGCCAAGCTTCGCTGTTTGCACTCCATCCCGATTAGTTACATCAAGAAGATAAATCTTAGGCATCCCGCTTCTCCATTCTAGCTAATAATTGGTCAGATTCGAGACAAACTATTATATAAAATAATAGCAGACCTTTGATGTCATCGGCAAGTTTTTGTTCTAGTCCATGCTATAAGTCTTGCCATGGGCAGCACTGAGATGTTATGATGGAAAGGCAGTTGGAGAGTTAGGCTTGCCAGCGTAGCTCAGTTGGTAGAGCAGCGCTTTCGTAAAGCGCGGGTCGCGGGTTCGAATCCCTCCGCTGGCTTGAAAGGTATAGTCTCGCGCTAACTGGATTTCCGGAAGTAATAACCAACCCCTGGTTCGGTGATAATATACCGGGGTTGAGTTGGCTCCGGCTCTATCTTGTGACGCAGATGCCAGATATAGATACGCAGGTGATCCAGGTCATCAGTATACTCCCACCCCCACACCTTCTCCAATAGCTGTTTGTGAGTAAGCACACGGCCGGCATTCTCCACCAGTTGGGAAAGCAGGCGGAATTCGGTAGGGGTGAGTCTTACCCGCTCTCCATTCACAATAACCTTCCGCTCGGCAACATCTACCGTAAGGAAGTCATCATTGTAGGTGGTCTTCTTGGTGTCCAATGGAGAAGGTAACTCAGCACGGCGCAATACTGCTCGCACCCTTGCCACCAACTCTTTATTTCCCACTGGCTTAATGAGGTAGTCATCAGCTCCGTAGTCAAGCCCCCGCACTATGTCATCCTCAGCCTTGCGCTGACCGGTAATCAGGATAATGGGGACATCAGAGATATCGCGGATACGAGTGCAGGTTTGCCAGCCGTCCATCTTGGGCATGGCTACATCTAAAAGCACCATATCCGGTTTGTGTTCAAAAAAGACCCTCAGGCTTTCTTGCCCGTTGCTTGCCTTTAGCACTTCATACCCTTTCTGGGTAAGAACCTTTTCAACCAGATTAACAAAGGCAGGCTCATCATCAACTATTAAGACTTTCTTTCCCATGGTTACTCCGTTGGTGTTGGGATTTTATCTCTTTGTCGCTGTAATAGCATTGATGCAATTATTTCGGGTAGTTCACGGGTATTGATGGGTTTTGGCAAATAGGCACTGCACCCAGCCTCAATAGCCTTCTCTCGGTCTCCTTTCATAGCGTATGCAGTCATGGCAATAATAGGAGTGTGCCTGAATTCTGGAGTCTCCCTGAGCTTTCTGGTCACAGCAAGCCCGTTTACCTTGGGAAGCTGTATGTCCATTATGATTAAGTCTGGTCGCTCCCTTATAGCCATATCTAGTGCCTCCCCGCCATCGGTTGCTTCGAGCAGGGTATAGCCCCTGGCTTTAAGGGTCATTTCCAGCAGCCTCATATTTCTGGGGTCGTCTTCTACAATCAGTATCCTCTCTTTCATCGCTGTCCTCCCTATTAAACGCCTTACTTTACTTTTCACCCCTTCTTCACCCCTCGGCATGGTTTGCCTTCAGTGCTAGGGGCAGGGTAAACATAAACTTGCTTCCCTTTCCATATTCACTCTCCACCCAGATTCGACCACCATGCATTTCAACGATTTGTTTAGTAATTGTCAGACCTAGCCCAACGCCACCTTTCTCGCTCGCCACTGGATTATCTACCTGATAGAAGGCTTGAAATATCCGTTCCTGGTCTTCCTTCTCGATACCGATGCCATTATCAATTACGCTAACTAGACAGCAATCGCCATCCCTGACTGCTTTAACCTCTATTCTTCCTCCATCCGGTGTGAACTTACTGGCATTGCTCAGCAGGTTGATGAGCACTTGCCTTACTTTGCCCGTATCGGCATGAACCGGGGGAAGCCTCTCTTCCATCTTGACCTCAAGGCTTTGCTTCCTTTGTGCAAGCCGGGTCACTACAGTACTTCTTAACGATTCTACTACATTGCTTATGGCAATATCTTTCAGCCTGAGTTCCATCTTGCCCGATTCTACCTTTGACAGGTCAAGAACATCGTTGACTAGATGCAGCAGGTGCCCACCGCTCTTCAGGATATCCTCAAGGCACTGCTTCTGCTCCTTATTAATCTCCCCAGGCACCCCATCCAGCATCAATTGAGAAAAGCCGATAATGACATTGAGTGGGGTGCGCAGTTCGTGAGACATACCCGCCATAAACTCAGATTTTAGTCTGTTTGCCCTCTCTACTTCACTGGTTTTTTCCAATAGCTCTTGTTGCTGTGCCACCAATTCCTCAGCCTGCACTCTAAGCTCTTCATTTTGAGTCTCTAGCTGCTCACTCTCTTTACGAATTTCCTGCTCCATCTGCTTACGGTCGGTGATGTCCTTAACGAAAACAGAGAGTCCCGTTTTTGATGGATAGGCGCTGATTTCAAAGAAGTAGCCCTTACCTCCAAGCTCATACTCATTTATGAAAGTCTGGGCTTGCTGCGTTCTTAATCCCTTTAGATAAACCTTTTCTGCCATTCTCGTCATTTCTGTGTCTGGGAAAAGGTCACAGAGATGTTTTCCCAGAGCATCTTTAGCTGAAGTTCCCGTTAGTTCTTCAGATGCTCTGTTCCAATAGGTATATCTCAAGTCCTTATCAAATGCAAAAAAGACATCGGTGATGCTTTCCGCAAGTTCTTTGTACTTCTCCTCACTCTTACGTAGCGCCTGTTCCATCTGTTTGCGCTCGGTGATGTCCTTAATAGAACCCATCATTGCTATTGTGTTACCTTTGTCATCTCTCACTGTTGAAAGTGCTAATAAAGCGGGAAATATTTCTTTGTTTTTCTTTATCTGCTGAATCTCGCCATTCCAGCTTCCTGCTTTAGTCAGTGCTGATATTATCCGGTTTGTCATCTCTGGATCTGAATTTAAAACGGAAACATGTTTCCCAATGAGTTCCCCTTTTTCATATTCGAATAATCTTTCCATAGCTGGATTTGCATAAGTGATAACACCTTGCTTATCAGTTATTGCTATTGCATCAATGGCTCCTGCAACAGCATTAGAGAATAGTCTAATTTCCTCTTCTGCCCCCTTGCGCTCAGTAATGTCCCTTGAGACGATTTGGAAGCCGATGGGTATGCCGTGTTCCTTGAGAATCTTGGCTCTTATTTCCACCCACATCCATTCTCCATCTTTGCGCTTGAATTGTGTCTCAAGGGGACCAAGGAGCTTTCCCTTCATCCGCTCTCGGAAGAGTTTCAGAGTTTCGTTGGGGAACATGCCAAGCTTAAACCCATTCTTGCCGACCACTTCCTCTCGTGAATAACCAGAGGCTTGTTCAAATGCCTTGTTGACATAGGTTACCTTGCCCGTGATGTCCGTAGTGCATATGCCAACGGGAACTTCTTCTATCAAAGTCTTAAGCCTCTTTACCGATAGTTCTGATTCTTTTTTGGTTCGTTTACGCTGGGCAATTTCTGGGGAGGGAGCGTTACCTAATTTCTTTTCTTTGTTAGACATCCTTAACCCTTCTTCCTGTATATCTTTGCCTTGGTATCAAGGCATTCTAATTTCTTACGCAGGCTATTTGCCGGCGTCTCTACTTCTCCTAGGACTAGGTAGCCGGAGGTAGTCAGCGAGTCATAAAGCATGTTAAGCATCCTCTCCTGGAGCTGCTCCTGTAGATAGATGAGAACATTGCAGCAAAATATGCAGTCTATATCTATAAAAGGCTGCTGTATAGTTGAGGTCAGGTCAAAATAAGAGAATTTGACCATCTGTTTAATATTGCTGTTCACCGTATAGCCTTCACCATGGTGGGTGAAATGGTTTTCAAGGGTGGGAGCAGGGATACCTTCTATATCCTTAGAGGAATACAACCCTGCCTCGGCTTCTTTTAGAGCCTGTCGGCTAATATCAGTGGCATAGATTGATATATCAAAGTCTTTTAGTTTGTGTCCCAGGAATTCGACAAGGAGTATGGCTATGGAGTATGGCTCTTCACCCCGGGCACAGGCGCTGCTCCAGAGCCTGAGCTCCTGCTCCCCCCGATTTATTTTGCCTGACACCATTTCGGGTAACACCAGCTTGGCTACCTGCTGGAAGGTGTATGAACTTCTAAAGAAACCACTTACCTTTATGGTAAGGTCGTCAGCAAATTTCTGATACTCCTCAGGATGGGCGTCTAGGAACCTCATATAGTCCAGGTATGTTTTTGACCCTGTGGCATGGAGTCTCCTTTCCAGGCGGCGGGTCACTGTTCCACGCTTATACTCTCGGAAGTCGTATTCACTATTCCGATACATCTTCTCCAGAAGTGCGTCAAGAGCTATAACATTGTTCTCTGGAACTGTATTCCCCATATCAGAGTCCTACCGTTCCGCCAACAGATTTAGGATGGTAAAGAAAGAGAAAGTGACACCTGTCAATAATTATACCATAATAACGACAAAAGTCAATAGGGCAGGTTTGGCAGTGAGAGGGTGAGCGATAGATAATAACAGCGAGCTAAAGGTGGAGCGGGGAAAAAGAAGGGACTCCCCAAGGGGATATTTGGTAATGCTGGCTGTCAGATTTAAACCCTATGAGGTCTTGAGCTGAAGTGGTTACCATTCCTCTCTGGAAACTGTTTGTATATCAGCCTCATAATCAAGCCAGCGACCAAATATTGTTTCTGGCGTAGCTTCTTTTAAGATGCGTTCTTTTACTTCTTCATATTGCCCCTGATATTCAGGGATTTGTTCCCCATTCTCATCAAATACCATAACCATATTGTTTGGCGCTTTAATAACACTTCTAATCATTATTGTCCTTTCTTTTAAACCCCCCTAACAGTATATTTGCTCTCCCGCTCTACTTTCATTTTAAGGTAACCGAAATTAATTACTCATAAAACTGGCATTTAAATTTCATTAAAATCTCACTGGTATGAAAAAAGTGCCGCAGCAGAGCCTCTTAGCAAAATATCATGGTATAATGAGGTATGAAACGAGATTTGATGGATATTTTAGCTTGTCCGGTATGCAAGGGGGAGCTTAAGCTTACCGTAGAGAAGGAAAACGAGCAGGAAATAGTCAGTGGCTCCCTATACTGCCCAAAGTGCAATGTGCGTTACCCTATTGTGGACACCATCCCCAATCTCCTCCCGCCAGAGCAACAGGGTTAGTCTGGGCTATAAGATGCACCGCTCTGGGGAGATTCCCACACTTCTACAGAGGAGAGAGAAACTGGGGCTCTGGC
>Ga0315289_10003964_pt1 | contig 22254 bp, 19 predicted proteins | sample YL17G11_40_MG_FD_203452 | JGI IMG/M metagenome (GOLD analysis project Ga0315289, IMG submission 203452) | Sediment microbial communities from Yellowstone Lake, YNP, Wyoming, USA - YL17G11_40 | ecosystem: Environmental > Aquatic > Freshwater > Lake > Sediment | place: USA: Wyoming | collected... | reverse complement strand
TCTTCTACAGCCGCACCAGAATCTGACTCTGATTCATCTTCAGAAAGAATATCAGAATCTTCCTCAATAGCTTTAGAGATATTATTTACTAGTACAGGTGCTGCACGGTTAGTCAGTGCATCGGCTTGTTGTTCTTCTGGTGTAGGAGGTTGTTTGGAGGGTGCTCCGGGTGTTCCCATAGGACTGATAGAAGAATCTCCGCCTAATGGCGTACCTGCGCCCAAACCTTTACCGGGAGTAGGTGGAGTTTTACTTCCTTCTCCTGTAAGAGGTGGTACTGTTGATACACCCCCACCAGTGCCTGTGTTTAAAGAATCTACTGTTGGTTCTGCCATATTTTCATGAAAATACAAAATGGTTTTAAAGTTCAAAGATACAACACATCGTTAAAACTTTAAGGATGTTTGTTCAGTTTTTAGAGAGGCTTACTTAACGAAGTATATTACACTAACGGAGGTGTAGGGGGTGCTCCCATAGGAGGGGGTGGTGTTCCTGCGGGCGGTGTTGTTAATTCAGGTACTTCTTTTATATCTTCTTCAGGTTCACTAAGTGAATCCATAAGGGTTTTTTTTGATTCAGTTAAATCCGGTGCTACTATTCCGGGTTCAGTTGCAATCTGATCTTTGGCTTGTTCAAGTACACCTTCCTCAGAAGGTACATCCATTTTAAGTTCTTTAAACTCCGCAGGTGTTCCTTCAAATTTGAGGGAAATCTTTTTACCAAAAGCAGCATAAACGTCTTTATTTATGGAACTCCACAAAGGTATAGCTTTATTAAATGCTAATTTCTTGTTAGCCGCCCATGAAAGAAATATATCTTCTATGTCAGAAGGCCCGCCAATTGTTGCAGCATGCTTCCAAAATTCCTTCTTTAGTGATTCCATTAATCGAAACTCCTTAAATGTGGTTAATTGCAAGATTACAAAATACAGTATTATTTTTAAGTCATTTCCACATTTTTACTAATTTCTGTTGATTTGTACATACATCTATTGTACATTATAATTAGTTATGGAGATAACAAACTTATAGGTGAAAGGAGGCAGCTATGGCAATTGGATCATTTACACAGGATATTGATAGTTTTATATATCGCGTACTTGAAGCATTAGAAGGATTTTGTCGTAAGGAGAATTATGAAAAACTAGTTAATGATACTGTCAGGCACTATATAGAAAAAAACCCAACTCCTCCTGAATATTTCAAAGATATAAAAAACTATACATTTGATATAAATAAATGGAATCCTCGATTCATGGTTGAATTTCCATATGATCCTCAAAATCCTCCACATGATCTGCAGGATGAAGTTAATTACTTTAATATTCCTGCTGATGAATATTTGCTTCCTGTTCCAGATATTCCAGAAAATGTAGATAAAAATATGCTTAAATTTGCTGATCTTATGATTACTTATCCTGAATATGCAAGAGATAAAGAAACTTTAGATGGATATGATTATTTCTATGTAAAAGAAGATATAAATACAGATATTATTATTTCAATGTTTTCAGTCCAAAAACGTGAATGTATACGAATGCTCGTACAAAATATAGGGAAAGCACTATACGATACTGCCTTATTTGATTCTGATTGTTTAGATAATCCGGGTTACAGTGGGTATCGTCATGTATACTGTTCTTTAGAACAAACAGAACATGCACTTTTAAATTATATTGAAGATGCAAAAGACTTTCCTAAAGAAAGCTATTTACAAAAGATAATTGAAAAGTATAACTTCTCAATTATTCCTTTGAAAGAATTCCTAGTAGAATTATGTATTTAGACTTGCTCAGAGTTTTCAGGTTTTATTGGTACTGGTTCTGTAACTTCAAGATTTGATGTAATATTCTTTGAATTTAACCAAGTATCTAATATTTCATTGTCATCCTTCAATTCTATATATTTAAACAACTTATCTCCACTTCCTCCAAATTTGTCGTGAAGTGCTGGATACATATAATCCCATTTTGCTTTCCTAACAAAAGGTCTTATTTGTCCTTCTCTATCTTTTACATTCTTTGCTGGAACAGTTGCCTCTGATGATCTAAGATAATTATCAACAATATCTAAATATTGATAGCAACTCTTTACAAATTCATTTGCCATATTTTCATAGTCTTGCGGTGATTTAGCTTTAGGTGATCTTAAAAAATCATGAGCTAATTTTATGTAATTACTAAATATCTCTTGCGCTTCTTTTTCAGGTACTATCATTGACTTTCTATCAAAAAAGCTGGAATCAACAGATTCTTTTACAGATGCCCATACAATTGTTGCATTTTCAAGAGTAAGTCCTTCTTTATTTACCCATTCCTCAAATACAGTTTCAAGAGAAGCTGTTTTATTAAAATCCCGTACATGATTCCAAAATGATTTTAGGTTAGTTTCAATTGTTTTCATTATATCTCTCAAAATATCCCTTAAAATAATCTATTTATAAGACTACAAAAATGATACAATTTATTAAGTTTTTTATGAGATTTTAATAGAATTTGTTGATTTATACATCTATCCGATGTACATTATTATTAGTTATGGAGATAACAAAACCATGTTTAAACGGAGGGCTGATATGAGTAAAATACTGAATTTGAGTGCAAAATTAGATTTTTACACAAAGAAAACATATAGTGGAGAACAAGTACTCCCAAAAGTATACAATGCTGTAAGCTTTTTGTATTTCCCCCCTACTATTTGTGATGTGGGTAAGACAACACAGGCTCCTAAGGATTGGAGTACCCTTATTCAATACAATCATATAAGATTTGACCCACAATATATAGGTATGGAAGAATGCCCCCTCGATGATACTTTCTATGATATTGTATTTACCAAAAGATCAGAGGAAGAAAGCGAGAAAGCCGCTATAGAAATATTTGATTATATTAAAGATAGTATGCTCAAGGAAAACGTGCATCTTTTACAAGAAGCAATGTCAGGGTCTCCTAAAAATCATATTAGAACAAAGGAAGACATAACTAAAAACTCATCAATCATTGGTTTCTACTATTTAAAAGATGGCGTGTATGAAAGATATCTTGTAAAGAATGTAGATAAGGTTCTTAAATATCGTGACCAGCCAGAAAAACTAAAGAAATATATATCTGACGCATCACACATACCAATTAAGAATAAAATAATACTCAGTATGCTGGATTATTTCAGAAATAGAAAGTCAAATGTACTTGATCTAGCTCGTTAGCCTTGCTGTTCCGCAACCTGTTCTGCAACCTGTGCTCGTAAATCAGGGTTAAATGCCATGGTAATTTCTCCTCGTGACGAAGAGTACACCACAGCGTTATCTTTACTCATCTGTTCTAAAGTACGTTGCATATTGCCTATTACTTCAGGAGATATTTCATCAGTAGTACTTATAAAACTTGTTAAACCTTCTTCAAGTGCATTTCCAACTTGTACAGCAAGAGGACTGATATGTTTTTGTCCAAATGCTAGAGGCCCTGTAGGAATTACTATGGGGCGCATAGCCGCTCCTTTCATAAACGCGACATCACCTTCCATTATAACCATACCTTTATCATCGAGTAACTTTATATCAAAGAGGGGTTTACCAGTAGGAACAGCAATTCTGTTTCCAAATGTGTCGTCTATGCTATTAAGTAATGTTGAATAAATTATTCTAGCATCCTCAATATCTATATTTTTAAGATTGATCCAATCTTCAAAAAGAGTATCAAGAGAGGCAGTCTTTTGAGACTCTTTGGCGTATGTCAAAAATGCTTTTATTTGAATTTCAACAGTAGGATTAATCGAAGTGGGATTAACCGCAGTAGTACTGATCCCATCTGATTTGTTTTTTGCATCTTGTTCCATTTCCATAATTGCTTTTTCTACAGCCTTGCCGTGAAATGTTTCGGGTAGCATTTGAATTATGTCAGGTATGCTATCTCCAAATGTTTCTTTCAGAGCACTTGCTGCCTCATATTTGGCTTCAGCTTCAGGTGATTTTGAAACAACCCCTAAAACCTTTGCGACTTCGTCCTCTAAAGAGGCGGCTTTTCCTATACTTTCTGCAAGAACTCCTTTATCCTGAGATGATCCTATCTCCATTAGAGTAACTTTTTGAAGAGTTACTGCTATTTCGGGAGTTACAACATCACCGCTGAAGTTTTTAATAATAGCAGGATCGCCTGATGTAACTGCTCCCTTTATCAATTGTGCAATTGTTGCTCTATCAAGAGACTGACCAGCCATTCTTTCCCAATCCCTAAGTTTCTTTTTGACAATAGACATCCAATGCTTGATACCATTATATAAATCATCTACAGGTTTTTGTGCGTTAGCTTGAGTATATTCAATTAGTTTTGACACCATTTGTTTTGCTACAGTTTTTTCATCAACTACAGAAGTATCCGTAGAATTTTCAGCAGGAGGAGTTTCAGGAAATATATCAACACTTCCTTGCTCAACAGCAGTCTCTGCCCATCTCTTAATAGGAAGTGTCGGGTATTTTAAACGATTTAACAATTTCTCTACAACAGATGCTTTCCTGATAAGGATAGTATCAATAGTTTGCATGGCAGTCTCTCCTCTTTCCTCTCGTTGTTCTTTTCGTTCCTTTTTCAATTCTTCTTCAGTTTTCTTTGGTTTTTCAGGTTTTTTAAGTGGAACTTCCCCACGTTCTTCTTTTGTTTTATATGTTATATGCTGCTGTGATTCAATTTCAAAAGACCTCAAAGTATTATATTTGTCCTTGTACATATCAAGTATTTCTGTAACTTCTTTCTTTGTCTTAACTCTTTTACTATCTACCTTCAAGCCATTTTCATAGATATCAACATAATACCCCACACCAACCATTGCTCCGGGTTTAAGTTTACGTATAAAGATATCTGCACCCACACCCGTAGATTCTTCAGTTTCTTTTAGTTGTCCAAAATCAGATTCTGCCATAATTTAATCCTTATGCACCAACTACCATGGTTTCAAGTTTTTGAATAAGTGCATCCAACTGATTGGCAAGTCTTTTCTTTTCTTGTAAAGAACCGGCAGTTTTTATTGATTGGTGAATATTGGCCATGATGCGAAGTACAAGATTTTCATCCTCACCAAGCTCTGATGCTACTTTTAATATCCTTCCGGGTATAATTTCAGAGATGGCATCAAGTACTTTAGCATTTGAACATGCTGGTGTAGTAACTATCGATTGCTCATAGAAGGCCATTTTTTGAAGAAGCTCTGCTACTCGGCGTCCTTTTATCCTATTACCACGATGATTTCTCAAACAATCACAGAAATCAGAATCCTTCAGAATTTGTTTCTCACACACAGTACACATGCTACTTTTAATAGAGCAACCCATACTCGTATAAAGTCGATCATGATAAGTCTCAAGTGTTCTCGCAATGTTAGCCGACTTCATTTTGTCGATACCAAAAAGAATAACAATGTTGGTATCTCCGTACTTATCCATGATTGGTGTTGCATCGAAAACTAAACCGATAGCTAGTTGAGGGTCATGGCTGTTATGATTTACGTGCATTGCGGCCTTTCTAAAAGAAAGGTATCGGGGGTCTCCTTTCTCATCATGATCCATAATTTCATCATAGTTGAACAAATCTGCGTTCCTATTTATGGCCCATTCAAAATCAGACAAACCATTTTTGAATATATTCTTTCCCATGGTTCCCCAATAATCTCCAAAATCAAGTGCGCGGGTGGTTCCATAGACAAAACCATGCATTGTCGGGGCCAACCAATGTTCTTTATACTTTGTTTCTATGATTTCAGCTATTTTATCCTTAGTTCCTTTAGTAAATTCAGTTACTAATCCGGGAGTACTAATAGATTTAATGTGTCTGAGATACTCTGCCATGCTATCCTCTCTTTATCCAATATATGCAGTTATTTCATATTTTCCTGAAGGCACTCTGTACCAACTAAGTGCTAACTGTGCATTCAATACAGGTTCAAAAAACCCTTCTCTATTTAGATTTGTTCCAAGATGAAAGTATTCATTTCCAGATTCTCCTGTAAGCATTCCTTCCCATTCAGTGTTATCCTCTTGAAGAGTTGTGTAACCAAATTGTTTAATGGCATCTCTTATTTCTTCTAATGGAATTGCATCATAATATTTATTACCTGTTTCTGAATTGGTTCCAAACATATGAATTGCCTTATTCATTTTCTTTTTAACAGTAGGAGACAGTCTTACTGGTAGTTTCATATCTTCTATACCAAAATCTTCACCGGCTTTCTTTAAAAGTTCATCAATATTTAATATTCCTGCAAATTTCATAGTATTCCTCTCAAAGATTGGTTTAATCCTAAAAATAGTTATACACGGGCTTATTTTAAGTAAGATTTATGAAAATTAAATGAGGCTACGACTTTTCAGAAGGGTTCCAACAACTACCTTTATTTGATTTTGTACTTGAGGATCAGTAGTGTATTGATTCAGGCATTGTTCAGGTGCAGTACCCATCAAAACATCAGTCATATCAGTAATAATTGTGGGTTTGAAGTCAACAACACGATCTAAAGTCTTATCTAGATCATCAATCATCTCTTCTTCTTGCAAACTGAGACCATCCGGGTAAGCTTCATAGAATAAATTCTCTGCATCTTGCTCAGAAAGGTTAAATTTGTCTATTGAAACCTCAACAATCTGATCTTTGTCTTTATTTTCCTGTAACCACATCCAAACTATAATTTCTTTGCGCTTAATATCAGAGAAAAACGAAACACGGCTTCTGCCGAGCTTCGTTTCCATGATATTTTCTCTCTCAAGAAGATAAGATAGGCGTCTTTTGATAAATGGCTTATACATTATATATTACTGTTGAACTGGATTTCCTTGAGGCACTGCTTCTTGCTGTTGTGGGGCTACTTGTTGTGCTTTTCCTTGAGTTTTAGCAGCAAGTTCCGCAGCAGCTTCATTAATGATAGCAGTATCATCGGCACCAGTTTCCGGCTGTGCAGCTACTGCATTTGCTTGTTCTTGAGTTGGAGTTACTGGCAATTCTTCTGCTATTTTAAACCCAACAAAACCCTTATCAGCAGTTAATTGAATATGTACAGACGCAACGTCTTTAATTCCGTTGACTGCGGCTATTTTCATAACAATGTCCTCAATTTCACTGAATTCTGAAGATTTCCTTTCAAGACCGATAGTATTGCTGTTGATTTTCATAATATCTCCTTTTATTACTTTGCTGAGTTTATTATCAAGGTCTTCGTTTTCCTCTTCTTTAAAGAGTTTACCCTGCCCTGCTTCATTCATCTTTCTTTCATCAATTCTATACTGTTGCTGCTGTATTATTTCCGGTAATTCTTCTCTTATATCTTCAAAGAAACCGTCCCAATAAAGATATACTTCAGGTCTTCCGTACATATCAGTTGAATCAGTTTCTAAATTATTAGCTAGATATTCCTCTGCGCGTCTTATTAAAAACATTTTCATTTCTTGATCAAAGTCTTCAAATCCTTCAATATTTTGACTCATCTCGCTATCAACTTCACTATCAAATTGCTGGTGGAATTGTTCCCATTCCAAATCAGAGTAGATTTCACGATATTCTTCTACTGCACCATCCCTTATATTATTAAATTCATAGGATAATTCGGTATCACTCTTATTGCCTTTTCTTAACTCTTTAATAAAATCAATCGGAGAAACAGACCTGTCCTCTATATCCATGAGTTGATTGCTACCCGCATGCAGTTGATATTTTTCATTCTTATCAAACTTATTTATAAAAACATATAATCTACCTGTACTGGCATACCCTTCATAATGATGACTATTTTCAGGAGCTGTACACCATCCAGTATTAGAACCTAAAGTACAGGCATCCTCTTGATTGTCTACCGCATAGACAATCCATTTATCATTCTCATAAATAACTTCGCTGGATACATCTTTATCAGTTTCTACATCATGCTTGAAAGACTTTATAAACTTATACAAATCTGGTATTGAAGAAAAGTTCTCTATTCTTTTATATTCTTGAGGAGTTGTACCTTTGAGTTTAATTTTATCATAAATTTCCAGATACTCGCTGACTTTATCAGAATCTTCCATAATAAATTCAGGTTTGTCTTTAAACATCTTAATAAGCCAGAGAGTATAAGAACCAACCTTACCACTGTGTCTATTGAATGTAGGGTCAGTGAATAATAATTGCATAAATGTGTCTTCATCACACATCTTTTCTTTTACTACGTACTTTTCTATTAATTGATTAACTGAAGGGGCAGCGGCTTCTTTAATCAGTTCATCAATGCTATTAAATCTATATGTCTCTTTCATAGTATTACTTTCTCTCTAGTAAGTTATATAAGATGTTCTGTTAATTCTTCCTTGAATATTATAAGAGCCTTTTGAAAAAGCTCCTTCTCATCATAAGACTGACCGCCGTGTCCCTCGATATTATCGAAAACTATTTGTCTTAATTCTTCTTTCTTTTCTTCAGGAAAGATAGTTTTGTCTGCATCATACTTAATTTCTATATCTCTTAAAATATCTGTTACAGTTTGATCAGCCATATCAGACATTTCTTCATATTCTCGTCTTGAGAAATCTTCTTCATTAAGTACAGGATAATTGTCCAATTTCTTTTCTATCTGTTCTGCAATAGCTACCTTTTCAGGAGCATTTTTGCTTACAAGAAGTTCTTCTACCCATCCAACTGCCCAATGCCCTGCTTTTGCTACAATAACACCTGCTTCTTCATCTTCACCACCAAGCATTTCTAATGCAGTTTCAAAGTTACTATTTTCAAGGGCATCACTATCACGACTTCTTCCCACAACAATATAATAGCCTTCGTAGGTTTCTCCCATGTAATCTGAGGGATGTTTCCATTCAGTAAGAGCAGTATGTTCTCTTTCCGCTACTTTAAATTGGGCAATACCTCCAGTTTTTGAAAGAGTAATGTCAATGCAGGATACATTATTTATTTCATGTTCAGAAGCTACTTTACTAACAATATCCTCAATCGTCTTATATTCTTCTTTTTTAAGTCCTATAGTATTTTCCTGTGATTTCTTTAAATTTGTATACGAAGCGACTACGCCTATTTCAGATTCAGGTTCTATCTCTTGCTGTTGTTCTTCTTTTCTTTTTCTTCTTTGAAGGGATTTCCATTTCCTTTTAATTGTACTGGCATATTCCCTTGCAGCCTGAAGATCACCAGTATTACCAAAGGCTTCATCCGTAAGAAATAAGAGCTTGTTTATTTCTTCTTCAGGTATATCTTCACCAAGAGAAAGTTTAGACTCAAGACGCTTCGTGCATCTTTTCCACTTTTCATAAGGTTCCCAATCTGAATACTGTCTAGCTTGTTTATACCACATATAAATAATCCTATTTAATGAACTTTACTGAGTTTATCATGCTTGATATGTAATCTAATTAAAGTTTCAAATATATCCTTATCAGGCACTTCAGGAAATTGAGCCTTTAAAATATCAAATGAACTTAATATATTTGGGTCACTTAATAATCTTTTTACAGTGGTGGCTGTTGTCTCTGGTTTTTTAGTTACAGCTTTAACTGGCGCAGCTACCGGCACTGCTACAGGAGCGGCTATTGCAGAAGCTGGTGCAGTTGTTGCAGGAACGGGTGCCGTGGCTGTAGCACTGGTAGATGGGGGTGTTGATGTCGTCGTCGCAGTACCATCAGCTTGTGCCAATTGATTTTGAAGGTTTTTTAATCCCATTTCAACAGATTCTTTTATAATCTCTTTTAATCTAGGTACATTTTCTATAGCAAGATATCCCTTACGACTTGCTAAATTTGCTATTTGATCTGCAAGCTCTTCAGCATTTGCACCTTTAAATAAATTTACTATACTTGTACCAAAATTCTTTGCCTTATTCTTACTCCAATCAAGAATTCTACCACCAACTCCTTTCATTGCTATTCTATCATCATCAAATGCACTACTAAATTTTATCATAGGTAAATTAGCAATAGCTGAAGTTTTAACTGCTGAAGTTGGTGTAGCTGTCGGGGTTGTGGCTTTAGATTTTGAAGCCATATCTTGCGCTATTTCTTGTGTTCCAGCATCAATAGCTTCAAGTAATGCATCAGTCCATTCATTAATATCTATAGCACGTACACCGCTGTTAGGATCAGTTGCCAGTTCCTTAATGTAATTTTCAATTACTGTTTTCAATTCTGGGTCACCAAATAAACTATGTACTGCCTTAAATGCAAGTGCTGCTGTACCTACTATTGCCCCGGCAGCTAAATATACAAGTAAATCCCCGGCAGAAGAATTTTTACCAGCTTCCTTTTCTCTTTCAAAATGTATAATACTAGCTTCTCGCGTCATGTTAATATTTACAGATATAACATCAGCAATATCATTACTATTTGCAACATTTCTTATTATTCTTTCAATTGCAGCATGGCTAGTAGTATCTAATTTAAAGTTCTTCATTTACCTTCCTCCGAAAATCACAGCGATTCAAACCAAGATTTTACTGTTACATTAAGTTTATTCGGATAATCAATCCAAAAGCGAACATTATCTTCAAAGATTTGACGAGGTTCTCTGGTATAAGTTGAGGCGCATTTCCCGGTTGAATCCCAATTCTTTCCAAATACAATCTTTTCATCCACGCCATCAACTTTGTTAATACCCTCAACTGCTCGCCAGCCTATTAGTTCCTCAGTCCCGTCATACAAAGGTTGAATATATCCAAATATTCTATAAGTATTTATTTCATCTTTTGTTAAATCATTACTTGCTGTCTTAAACGATTTCTCAACATTCTTATACAAAGATTCATCAGTTAGTGGTAAATACTTCAAAAGATTTACTGTTATTGGAGTGTCTTCCATTCCTATCCAATTACTGATGTACAATGTTCTACCATGCTTATAAAAAGGAATCTTACCAATCTTACTAAATTTATCCTGAGACAGCCTATTCAATAATACATACTGTTTTACTTCAGCTTTAATATCCCGTAATTCAGATTCTATTTTCCTTGTTTGAGACTCTTCCCATTCAGGCAAATCAATTACGTCTTTGACAAAAACTACATTATCATATTCCTTTTTTAAGTATTTCCCAAACTTATTTATGTATCTTTCCAAGAATGGACTAAACTCAACAGGACATGTCTTTACTTGAAGTCCAGCAATGTAGCTATCCTTATATCGTTTTATGTTTTGATCAACACTGTTACCAAACTCTTCATCATCAAAGCCTTCTATACAGGGCGAGAACAGAACAATCTCACCCACAGGCGATACTATTGAGGCGAGATTTTTGCCTTTTTTATTAAGCTCTCCAACAGTATACCTTAGCCCGTCCATGGATTCCGAGTTACTTACTTTTACACTGTAGATTCCCTGCTCCTGAAATCCTTTAAGTTGACCAAAGCAATAGCAAGTATTTGCCAAATCTCTGACATGTTTATACATTTTGTCTTTATCCATAGCCATCTTGGATAAATCAAATATCCAATCTTCAAACTCATTAGAGAGAACTATGTCTGAATAATCCCGAAGATCATCACCTTGAGCGTAATGTTGCCGATATATCGGTAGGAAGTTTGTCCAACTATAAGCAGTAAGTTTACCTTGAACATAGATATCAACAAGAGACTTGAGGAGGTCTTTTGAATTCTCAGCAATGCCTTCTTTAAAATTACCATTATACTTCTTCTGAAATGACCTGAGCTTGTTGTCATAAGATGTTATAGCAAAAATAACTTCAGCAGGTATATTGGGCGAACTAATATTCTTATTCCAAGCATCTGCATTTACAGGTATAATATCATTAGTAAGATCAACATCACTACTTTCTTCAAGAAGAAGGGCCGCACTCTTTTCCATAATCTTATTTTCTTTATCTGCATATCCGACAAACTCTCTGTCCATTGTCTCATTAATGTTTGTTTCTTTTACTTCTTCTTTATCCTTTTTACCTAATTTGAGTTTGTCCTTGAGTTTAGCCATTGCACCTAAGCCACTAGACGGCATTGCTGCTCCTGCTGCTGGTGGTGCTTGAATATATTCTCCTATCATCTCTTCATATTCTTTTTGTTTACTCTTATTTCTTAGCTCAGATTCTGTATCCAACCCCATAGCCATAAGTAAAGTTATAGCACTGATTGGGCCTTTGCCTTGAGCGTAGACATTGTTGAGAAAGGTAAGAAACTGTTGGTCATCACGAAGCATTAATCTTTTATGCCACATCATTTTTGGCATGATGAGTCTCTTTCTATTCTCTTCAGCAGTTCTTTTCACACGATATTGGCCTAGAATTTCTCTGGCATCACGTTTATACCATTCATTCTTTTCAGCCATTACCCTGAAGAACTTATCCATCATCCAACGAACTTCAAACAGATCGCGTTTTGCCTTATAGCGAGCAAGCTGCGTTTGCAAACCAACATTCGCGGATGCATACGTTCCGCCGCCTGTTAATATTTCTTTAGAAATACCAAGAGCTATCATTTTCTTTTCAGTAATTTCCTGCCATTCTTTATCAAGACGCATGACTTTATCAGCAACCGTCATGTATTCAACTTGAAGACCATAGTGATAAATCAAACTAAAGTTAGGATCGAAGTTAGCATTCTGGAGCATTTGGGCCAAAGCTCGCTGATGAGACTCATCAGGTATCCAGCCCTTTGCAGGGTCACCGAGTTTAAATATCTTTAACGGGTATATGAAATTGTCCGCTATTGTTATCTGAGCTTCACGAAGTTTATCTTCATACATCAACAACCTGAACATACGATTTAATAATGACGTACCACGAACATCGTATGGATTGCTTCGACGAGCAATATGGGTTACTTCCCGCGAATCCAACATAATATTCTTTCCAGTAAGAACACGCCGGACAACATCCTTGGGAAGTTTTTTCTTGAGTTGCTGATCTTCGGGCTTTGTAGAGTGTACAATCTTTCTTAACTCATCATCAGGTCTGAGTTCAATAACTGATTCAGAATCAGCAAAAGGAGTGGTACGAACTTCCACAAAATCAGGGTTGTGTATGATAATATGACTCCACATCCCCTTGGTCTCATCCCAAGGAGTATGAATAAATACTTCACCAATTTTCATGAATTCAAGATCAATGGCAGGAAGCATTGAGAAGAAGTTTGTCTTATCAAGACAATCTTCAATATGTCTTTTTATTGTAGTATCATCGACTATGATTTCTGCGCGTGAATAGGGAAGTTCCGCATGTAACTCAAGTACTGCTCCAATAAATTCATCATGATCGTAAAACCAACGACACCATCGGTTCTTCTGACGAATGTTTCGTGGCAAATATATGGCCGTAGTTGTAATTTCGGGGTCATAAAAACGTCGAGAAGGGTTTCGCATTATGTTATTGGAACCCATTCCTCCCATTCCAGCCATCATCATCTGATTGAATCCATAGCCACTGCCACCAGTAAATCCAGTAAAAGTAGCCCCCTTCTTATCCATTTCTTCTTCAGCTTGTGCAAATATTGAACGGGGTCGCATATCCTGAAAGTTCTTCATCATGTCTGGTTGTTCTGATGTTGGATTATCTTTATTTGTCATTTATTCACCTTTCTTTTATCTAGGATGCTTTTATCATTAGTATCGGCAGGGATAAAAGCAATAGTTCGTATTAAAATAATTCTGTACCAAGAAGTTGTGCTATCTTGCTAAGTTGATTTGCTGTAAATGCAGAAACAAGAAGTCCCGTTTCTTTCAATTTAGTAGCTTCTGGACTATCGCTTGTAACAGCTTCTTTTTCACCCTTTAGCGGATCATCAATAATGAATATTTCTTTATTGTCTGGTGTTGTTTTTTTCGTAACATTGACTGCACCTTGATTAGGACTTGTTTCGTCTACTACAGTTGCTGTTTCGTCTTTACCTAAGCTGGCGAGATCATCAGCTTGTTTTTTGCTGAAACCAAACTTCAATAACTCATCATAAGTAAACACAAGGGCCTCTGCAAAAGGATCGGTTGGGTCTTCAAGATACTCCTTAACATACCACTTATTTACATCCTTTAAAGAAATCCATTTTTTATATGTAGCAGGATCAACTCCCTCAGAATCTAAAAATGCTTGATAAAGTTCTGGATCAAGATCAGCACTTTTTAAATAATCATTTGTTGTTCTTCTACGAGCATCTTCAGTAATAGGTTTTCCTGATTTACTTTCTAACGTATTAAATTCTTGAGTGATCCAATCCCTGAAGTTCTTATATCCCTGTTCATTGAACCTTGGATTTGTTTGTAGATAATGATATGAATTATATGCTTTCATTTTCCTATCGAAATCTTCAATAGTGGATACATCCAATGTTCTTATGAGTCTTTTAATCTTTGGAATTTCATTATGGAAGCCCTCTGGGTCGAGATCACGTCTTTTTATTCTTTTTAATTCATCTGAAACAGAGTCAAAAGATTCTTCAGGTAATTCAGTCTTTCCAACGGTTTCCTCCTCTGTTGGTTCAGGAACAAGTTGAGGATTAAAGTTTTGGGGTAACGTATAGTCTCTTTCAAGATCAGCCAGAGTAACTTCCATTTGGTTGCCAGAATTATCCATTAAAATGAATGTCTCTTCCCCATAACGATCTACTATTCTTTTTGTTACCACATAGTCCGTTTTTTCAGCAGGATTATCCGGGTTTGGTAAAGACACAACAAACATTGGAGCTTCAACTTTTTGAGGAATATTTTCTGACTGCTCTTTAAGAAGTTTCTTACTTCTTCTTTCCTCTATTCCTTCCTCTAATTTCTTCTTACGATCTATATTCTCCTTCTCCATTTGTTGTATCTTACGAATCAACTGAGTTTTTAATCTTTCTTTTTTTCTTGGGTTATAATCAGAATATTCAATATCTGCATGCTCTTTGGTAACTTCGGCCAATTGCTCTTCTGTTAAGTTGTCCTCTAAACTTTCAGTAACCATTTCGCCTTCCTGACGTTTGGTTATCTCTCTAGGAACTAGTTCCCTGTCAAAGTTTTTAGGTAAAGTAAAGTTATCTTTAAGACTTTCTATGTCTACTTTTGTTTCAGTACCATCTTCGCTTTGTAATGTAAAGGTATCACCCTTACCTTTTTGAAGTTCTCTGTTTACAATAGTGAATTTTCTAGTATCAGATTTATCCTTTGGTGTGATTGTATAGATTTGTTCTCCTAGGTTAGCAGGGTCTTCCGCAGTAGCCTTGAATTTATCATATATAGGTATGGTTCTGGCAGGTACAGCCTTTCTAAAAGGTATACCTTTCTCCTTGTCAGCTTTTATTTGTGGGATGGCGGGTAACACCTCTTTCATAAGACGTGGGGCTTCTGCCGAAAACTTATTAACTTCTTTAATGAAGTTAAATACCATGCAAGGTTTCCCTTCAAATGAAGAAATATGACAGCTTTTTACATTTCCGGTCTGATGAAGTTCTTCTGCAATAGTTGTTACATGCTTTATTGGATTTAATACGGCATAATCTGGTATTTCTATAACAGCAGTTTTTGAATTAACGAGGTAACCCAACATAAGTATCTCCTGAGCATGCGTTGTATAGTATAGAGAGAGTTATTCAACATCATCAGATGAATCTACTTCCAAATCTTTAGCTATTTTATCTGCTAATTTATCAAGAGAAGAGGAATCAATAAATGCCATCTTGATGTCATTCAAGAAAATATCAGCATCATCCGTTCCAAGCTCCGCAAATATCTGGCGTTTTTCGTCATCAGATAATTTCTGAATATTCTCTTCAAGAAAATCAATAGGAAGTTTCAATCCTGAACCTTTCTTTGATTTATCGAGTTTCATTTCGTTGAATGTTTCTTTTGCTGTTGTTTCTTTTGCGTGAACATCCCCGGCAAGAGTAAGTTTTGTCGGATGCTTTTTGTAGTGTCCATCAGAAACATCTTGAGCAACACGAAGAACAACATCAACGCTTCCATCCATTCGTAAAAAACACTTCTCAGCTATCTTTACTTGTACCGAGGGGAATTTATCTTTATAAACTTTGGCTGCTGCTTTTTCAATGGGTTGAATAGCTATAAAATGCCTGTTACCCACACCGTTAGAATCAGCACGAATCCATTTTGTGAGGTCGAGATCAATAAGTTCTTCTTTTGAGAAGGATACCAACCCCTTTCCTGAATTTATCTTTACTATATTGGCCATATTTCTACTCTCCTAGGTATATTAACTATTAAATTATTGCATAAATTATCGACTGAATGTAAATATAATCCGATTTGATGTTTTTTTAGGTTAGTTTTCATTTTTTGCCACTTGAATCGATTTTTTGTTGACAAGAAAATTTAATAGCTTTTAATCCGTGTCATCACTTAATGGAAAATTTCCCCATTTAGAATATGGACTCTTTCCATAGGCGACATAACCAATTAATACGAATAATAGTCTAGTATCTAGAGATATGGTATCAATATATAACTTGGTATTGCATTATTCTGCATACCTGCCAAAGTATTACATATTATGCCTGTAGAGGATGTGTTGTAACCTTAATGCTGAGTATTATCTTCAATCAGCACATTCATTTTACCTCTCTGTGAATCAATTTCTCTATAGTAAGTCATGTCGATGTATAAATATCGATTAGTCTGATAAAAATAAACATAGTCAGTTACTTAGGAAGTGAGGTTGAAGTCAGGAAGGTATAAATGTGCGTAGTATATCCAACAAGTTTTTCTTTTAATGAATTACTTTCCTATCACTTCAAATCAATCTTAAAAAACGCGGTATCTTTCATATCGCGCATTATTTCGTTTAGTTAAATAGAAAGATAACTATGTGTAGGCACGTCTACGCCTTATTTTATTGTTTGGAGGAATTATGAATAGTTCGCATAATATTTTATATGATAATCCGCCCCTAGTTGTTAATCCAGAGATTGCAGATATCTTTGGCCTAAAAGAAGCCCTTGTTTTGCAACAACTTCATGATTTATTAGAAATCAAAAGAAAGAATGACAAGAGTAACGTACAAGAAGATTATTGTTGGATTCATAATACCATCAAAAAATGGCACGAGCATTTTCCCTTTATGTCAGAAACCTCTATTAAAAGAGTGTTTAAATTCTTTAGAGACAAGAAAATAATCCTCACGAGACAGTTTGATCAAAAAAACTGGGATGCTAAAAACTATTACACAATTGACTATAGTGTATTAGAAAAGTATATCATTGTTCGGAGGAATTATGAATAAAGTTTGTACTGAAATGAGTTCACTTCATCTTGAAGGAAACATAATTTGTCCCTCATGGCATAATTACATAAAATGTGGTAAATTACAAAAACCTGATTTAGTAGCTACTATGATACTGGCAGATGTTCTTACTCAGTATACTATTCAAAACGAATTACAAAAAAACTATCAACAATATTATGACTTTCTAGGTGTTACAAAAGAACGCATAAAAGAGTCAATAGATAATCTAATTTCTTTGAACCTGATAGTCCGTGAATTTAAAACCATAAAAACTGAAATGGGTATAAATATAACAAATGTAATGTTTTTAGAACCAAATCTAGAAACTATAGAAGGTATCACTAATGATGACATATAAAGATTTTGTAGCATTTGAAGAAAATACTTATAAATGTATAAAATTAAATCCATTATATATTGATATAACTGGTGATATCCTTGCTGGATTATTATTATCTCAAATAGTTTATTGGAATCTGCCATCTAAAAAAAGCAATTCAAAACGATCTGGAGAATATCTGATAAAAAGACGAGAGGATTGGTATGAAGAAACTCGCCTAACTCCTCGACAGATTGACAGAGTTATAAAGATTCTTACTGCAAAGAATATTATTACTGTAAAAGTGCAAAAGACTGCTATTTACAATGGAGCACCTGTACATCATATAAAACTCAATATTGACAAATTAATGGAATTAGTAAACAAAAATGTAGAAAATGTAGTGGAATCGGCTTCACCACAAAGTAATCCGAAATCACCAAATGGTGATTTCACCTCACCAAATGGTGACCTGACTTCACCAAATGGTGACCCTCACATCACCACACGGGGAAGTCTTTTATATACAGAGACTACTACAGAGACTACTACAGAGACTAACCTACATATTACTAACCCGCTAGTAACTGAAGAGTCAGTAACTAAAGGCAAGCTAGGTCAAAAGAGTTCTAAGGAAAGAGAGGGGGAGAATTCTCTTAGAATCAATAAAGAGAGCCCACCGGCCGCTTGCTCTTCTATAGTGCAAAACACTACTGTACCGCAATCTATACTCGACGCAATTGACCCCCTGTGCCAGACATATTTTGGATCAAACTATTCAATCGCCAGATCATTTTTTTCAACCATGACAATAACTTCAAATGATCACATTGATCAGTTGATGGGAATAGGCAAAGTTATCTTTGAAAGATATCCTGCTGAACTTGTATGCGCTGTCATCAATACTCTCCTTCAGAAAAAGAACTGCGGTGAGTTACAATATTATAATCCTACTTATTTTTTGAATGCCTTGGAGGAGGAATCTGATATGCAACATATCTATACTAAATTCAAACAGTTCTGTATCGACTACTTTAGTTCTGCTGAAGATGCTTTAGAGGTATATAATTTCTATACCAACATATTAAAAAGTAAGGAAGATCGACGTGCAGCTAAATTACGAGAAGCGATTCCATTACATGAACGCCGTATGAGGAATGTTACTGCTCTCGTTGAAAAGTATGGACTTCTTTCATTTCTTAAAATGATTCGTCACTATTCTCAGAAACATAAAGAAGGTAAGCTTCGTCAAGAACCATCAATGGATCGTTTTTCAAACTATGCTGAAACCTATACGAAATATCAATCCAATCCTACACAAAAACCAGAAATCTTAATTACTCCGGTTGTCCAGCCAGAAAAAACAGAAGAGAAAATGGTGATGGCTGTGCCTGTGGAACGTATTATGTCAAAATATACTAAACGCGAATGGGAATATCATAACTGGTCTTATCGTTGTGAGTGCGGAACAATAATTGAATCTATGACAGAGGAATGTCCGCACTGTCATTCAGTCATTGATCAAAATGCTACCGGAGAGAATTTTAACAGGATGCTGTTTAAATGTGATAAATGTGGAGAAACTTTGTTTGAATTTCAAAAGACATGTCATAACTGCAACTCAAGTTTTGATTTTGAAGGGTCGGTAGGTAGACTCGCACAAAGCATAAAAAACAATGAGGAACTGAAAGATGAATATGGAGCTAATGTACGAGTATCACAAGATGAGGGACATCGAGACACGCAATAAGATTGTGGAGGAGAACATTCCGTTAGTCAGGTACATTGTAACAAAGGTTTATAACAAAGGGTTTGGGGAGTATGAGTACAACGATTTAGTTAATTACGGCGTATTTGGATTGATCAAGGCAGTGGAGAAATATGATATAACAAAAGGTTACAAGTTTTCGACATTCGCGTATCAGAAGATTTATTATAGTATTATTGATGAGTTGAGAAAGGTTGATTGGGTTCCACGATCAATTAGAAACAAAATTAAAATGGCGCAGCAAGATGCCAAGGCTATTGAATCAGATTTTGGATGTGATGTGGATATTACATCAGTAGCAAAGGAACATGGTTTAAGTTATCGGGATATGTTTGTTATGGATGGGACACATATGACTTCAACAGACCTTCCGATATACTATGCAATGGATTATAGAGAGGCACAACATGATTATGTTTTTCGCTGATGTTCATCTTGGACATAGATTATATCATACTCTTACTGAGGATAATATAACTACGTCTGAGCAGGATACAAGAAATGCTTTGGATAAACTATATGATAGGATGTGTAAACCAGATATCGAATTCATTATTTGCGGTGGTGATTTCTTTAATGCATCACGACCTTCTGCTGAGAGTATTCGATGGGCAATAGGTTGGTTCAAGAAGGTTGATGCAATTGGAAAACCTTTTTACATCATACCCGGAAATCATGATATTTCTGCACATTCAAATTCTTTAGTTTTCATAAAGTCATTGAAAGTTCAGAATATATTCCTTCTGGATAAATCAATATCAAAGATTGTCTGGAACGATTGGAATATCTACTTTGTGCCTTTTTTGAGTCCTGAATCATCAAAGAACAAATATACAACAACTCTTGAAGCTGTGAGAGTAACTATGCATTCTCTTGATAGGGATGCTAATAATATTGTTGTTACTCACATACAAGAGAGTGAATCAAAACTTGGGGCAGAGAGTATGCTTTTAGCGCATGCGGGGGATGTTGTCGATCTTGATTCACACGAATCATACAGGAATACTTTTGTATTAACTGGGCACATGCACATGCCTCAGGCATATCAAAAAGAGAATGGTATTCGTGTGGTTTATCCGGGGTCAACTTGTTTTATGGATTATTTAGATTGTGGTCAAAAGAAGGGATTCATAACACTCGATGTGAATGGAACTATAGACTTTGAACCAATTCCCGGAATACGGATTTACAAGAAATATGCTTTGCCTGTTGGGAAAGACCCACAGGAATTCTTTTCATCGATAAGGATGTCTCCTAATGAAGTTGTATTTCTTGAGCTACAGGAAGATTCTATTGTGGATGAAAGTGCTGTTCGTGATTATTTAAAAACACGGAATTGCTTTCTGGCCAAGATACTTCCTGTGGCTAAAGAAACTACATTAGTTAAACTAAACACTACAGCAAAACATCCAGTAATTATTCTTGAGGAGTATCTTGCCAAGAGGTTTGCTGAAGAAGACAAAGACTTTGATTGGAAGAATACAATACTGCCCTTGGGGAAGGAGATATTAGTCAATGAGACTGAATTCAGCGGAGATTAAGGGATTTGCGTCTTTTAAGGATCATGTCAAGGTTAATATACCTTCAGGTATTACTGGTGTTGCTGGAAGTATTGAAGGTATTGAAGGAAAATCTAATGGAAGTGGAAAAACTAAATTACTTATGAGTCTTCCTTTTGCATTGTTCGGTGAGGGGACATTTGATCGAATGGAGGAAGTATGGAATGATAAGTTATCTCCTTCAGATGATGCCTTTGTAAAGTGGGATATTGATCTCATGGGAAACAACTATATAATTGAACGAGGTAGAAAGAAAAAGGCATCTTATCTCGATGTGTTTGAAAATGGAAAAAGAGTGAAGGAAGGTAATACTGAATCTCAGGAATTTATTCATAGTCTTCTTGGTATGGATAGCAAGATGTTTTTATCATCGGCTTTTACTGCACAGAAAGATTTAGCTGCATTTATTGAGACTGATCCGGCAGTTAGAAAATCTTATATGGATGTGGTGACTGATTTGGGTTTGTGGAGATCGGCCAGTAAACGATCAAGTACTATCTATAAGGACAGCAAAGCTTTATTTGATGTTTTATTGGGAGAAATAAAAGTTCTTGATAAAACTATTTCTGACAATGAAACGATTATTCGTTCATTAACATGTGAACTTCAAAACATAGCAGTTGTAAAACAAAAGAGAGATGAAAAATCCGCAGAGATTTCTAAAATACAAAACATCAAGAATATACGATCTACTTTATCTGAATATGAGTCCCTCAAAAAGAAAGCTATCCAAGAGATAGCTAATCTTAATATTAAGAAAACATCTACTGAAGATTCTCTGAAAGAAGCGGCATCTAGTATTTCTAAATTGGAGGAAGAGTTCTCTATTTTTATTAGCTTTGACATTGATGTTGCTACTGCCGATATAGAAATGGCAACAAGACAACTTAGTTCTCTCTCTGAAAATGTTACACAGTTGAATGAACAGATGAAGACTAACATTATAGAGATAGCATATAATGACGCTGATCTTAAACATTTGGAAGAGGAGAAAGTAAATCTTGTTGAAGGTATTTGTAATAGTTGTAAGCAGCCAGTAAGCAAAGATCATGTAGAAAAACATTATAATGAGATTAATGCTAAAAAAGAGATTCTACTTGAGGATAAAGCTGTTTTAGAGAAAACTAAGGATTCTATTCAAGGGGAGTTGGACGCACTATTTTCAGAAAGTAATGCAATGCAGAACATTATAAAAGACGAAAATGATAGAATAACTAAGTATACCGAGCTAAAGCAACGTATGGAAACTGCGGAAGATTCCTATAAAAAGACTAATGAGAATCTTGTTCTTGATCTAAAAAACATCAATACTCAGCTTTTAAGTACACAAAACAGTATGGTAGAATACGATAATAAGATAAACGAGCTTCAGCAGCAGATTTCTGAAAATGCACACATCGATATCAATTTGTTAAGTCAGGAATTGGATGCTCTTACTAGAACT
>Ga0315289_10003963_pt1 | contig 22255 bp, 22 predicted proteins | sample YL17G11_40_MG_FD_203452 | JGI IMG/M metagenome (GOLD analysis project Ga0315289, IMG submission 203452) | Sediment microbial communities from Yellowstone Lake, YNP, Wyoming, USA - YL17G11_40 | ecosystem: Environmental > Aquatic > Freshwater > Lake > Sediment | place: USA: Wyoming | collected... | reverse complement strand
CAGCGTCTCTGAAGGCGATGATTGCGGCTGGGTAGACTACATCCACTGGACAGGTCTAAGTCCACGCCACGATCCGGCAAAACCGCAAATTACACAGATTATCTGTGCGAATCTGCCGTAAGGCATCGTGGGGACTTTCTAAATCGGTGAAATCTGTGGTTGATGTTCACTGGCCGGCAAGATTTTCTTGCCAAGCGGCCGCACTGGATGTAAAGTAACATTGTTGTTGCGTGAGCCGCGAAGTTTTTGGGAGTGTAGCTCAGTAGGTAGAGCAACGGCCTTTTAAGGCGAATGGCTGTTTTGTAACTGCCTACCTAACAGCGATTTATAGCCCTACAATAAAGGTTCTTCACGTCAACCGAACCCCAGAAGAAGCTCAAACGAAGGTCAAAAGTGTATCGTTGTGGCGCACTTTGTTGCGCACCTCAATAGTAAGGTTGGCAAGACCGGTCTGTTTTGTAAATAAAATTATAGTTCTATGTACAAAAACTATTGACTTAGCCTTCAGGGTGCCGATATAATATGTACAACTACTGCGGTAAGATATACAAAAATGGGCACCTGTACATAGTATGTACAAAACTGAGAGGGCAAGTCAATGGCTATCGACAGGACAAAATACATGGACATGGACGAAGTTAAAAAGTTACGGACAGTCACAGAGGCCCAGGCGATTGTCGATCTGCAGAAGGGCCGGATCACAGGCCCCCTGGCCTGGATGCTAATTGACCTGGCATTGTCCACAGGCTTACGGGTCGGCGAAATGGCCGCCTTGACCATCAAAGACATCGACCTGACGCGTGGTGCTATCTCGGTCACAAGACTAAAGCGCAAGAAGAACAAGCGAGAGACGCTGGCTGTCAACAAAGAGCTTCTGGAACATCTCAAGCAGTACATCGGCAATCGAAAAAGCGGCAAGCTCTTTGAGGGCAAGAGAGGGTCCCTGACGGCCCAGGGCTTGCAGCGTATCTGGAAGGCAGCGGTGAAGCGTGCCGGCCTGCCCAAAGAACTTTCGATCCACTGCGCCCGGCATACGATAGCGGTGCACCTTTTGAAAAAGACCGGCAACTTGAGACTGGTACAGAAGCAGTTAGGTCATTCATCGCCGGCCACGACGGCCAATATGTATGCCGACATCAGCTTCGAGGATATGCAGGAAGGCTTGAACGGACTCTATGAAAGCGAAACGCCAGGTCACTGATGTGACAATAAACAAAAAGTTTTTTCAGAAATGCTTGACAGATAGAAGATAGTCGAGTAGGATGTCTGTTGGTCAAGTAAATAGACCCACCGGCGAATTTGAAAGATAACCCGGTACGTCGGACTAAAATCCGATGGCCGGGTTTTTTTATTTGGGGTTTGCTTATGGCCAAACGGGGACGACCTGCAAAAACAATTGCTGACCTACCAGCGAATTGGCGGGAACAGGTAATAACTTTAGCAAAGCAAGGCGTTAGCGATTTCGGACTTCGGGGCAAACTGGGGCTATCGCCGGGGCTGTGGTACTCATTGTTGAGGCGAGAGCGTGAATTTCGGCGTGTTATTAAGCGGGCTGATGAGACCAGGTTTGCTCTATGGCTAAGACAAGGCAGGATAGATGGCTGCTTGCGGCGGCCTGGGTTCAATTCTAAGGTTTTTGTCGCGGCTGTATGAAGGGATAAAGCGATGCACGTATCACCAGAAGGCGAATCGATACCGACAGCTAAGGACCTGGGCGATGTCGATGCGGTAGTTGAGGTTTTTATGCAGCTTGCAGAGCATTTCGGCATTCCCCTAGATGTAAGTAGTCCGCAGGCGCTCCGGGACATTGCCGGACTTGCCTGTTGTTTGCAGGGTTGTGCCGAGAAGGCCCGGGAAGGTCTTGAGCCGGTGGAGCTGAACGTTGCCATTGCAAACTATTACCACAATCTTCCTAAAGCAAGGTCAAAGTCTGAGCAGTCCGAGATTGCGAATCTTAAAGATGTACTTTTTCAGGTCAACAAAAACATCATAGACTCGGGTCTACCACAAACTATTGACCAGGCGATGGGTGAAGTTTCCAGACGTGCTGCATTTATCCGATTGTTTGCGAAGACTGATCTTTCTGTGGAAGTTTTTGTGGCGATAACCATGTACTGGCCCGGTTTTTATAGGCGTCCTCTCGCTGCTATGAGTCAATCATGCAATTAAGGAGATACTACGATACCACTTAATGTGTCTTTTTACAGTCCAAGGCTCCCGATGTCTGGGGGCGGTCGGGGTTACGTTGGTCAGATAGGCGGCGGTTCACCTTATAAACCAAGCGGGTTGGCTGCTGGTGCTGGAATTGTGCGTCTTCTAACTAAGGAGTAGAAACATGGGATGGGATTTTTCCTACGGGTTGAAAGATTTGTTCAAATCCGAAGAGATAGAACCCAAGACTCTCGAATCACCCTGGCAAACGGCCTTTCGCAAGAAACTATTCGAGATGGCAGAGCCAGGGGCATTGGAGCGGATCCGGCGTGCCGGCGAGCCTTACACGGGCGAGCTGGTTGCTCCGTTGAGTGAATACGAGGAGACTGGCCTAGGGACTTTAGGCAAGTATCTCGGCTCGGAACTGCCTACGGAATCGCCGCTTTTCAAGGCCGCTACCGCCGAAGCGGAAAAGACACTCAGTGGGGAAGGTTATGACCCATTCAAGTCGGAATACTACCAGGCGTATAGAGCCAACATGATGCGTGAATTGCAACAAGCCAAAGACCGGCTTGGTTCTGCCACTTCTGCAAGAGATGCCTTTTATGGCGGCGGTAGAATTGCCGAGACGGGAAGGCTCGAAGAGACTGCCATGGGTAGTATTGCCGAAAAGCTGGGTTCGATGTACGAAACTGAACGGGCAAGACGACTAGGGGCCGTTCCGACGGCATTAGGTTTAACGCAGTACGCCGAAGAAGCGCCGTTAGGTCGCGTTGCTGCTGCCCTGCAATATGGGGCATTACCGAGAAACATAGAACAGATGGGATTAGAAGCCGAGGAGCAGGAATATCTACGCCAGCTCACCGATCTTGGACTACCTCTCGATGTCGCACTCGCTATGGGAACTTATAAGCCTACCACGTACATGCCAACTTACCAACAAAGTCAACTGATGCAGATACTCCAGACGCTTGGTGGCGGCGGCGGGGGTGGCGGACTTGCTTCAATAATGCGTATGATGGCAGCTTAAGGAGATATACAATGTACCAAATACCTTCTTTTTACCAGCCAAAACTCCCGATGTTTGGAGGCGGTTACATTGGTCAGATAGGCGGCGGTTCACCTTATAAACCAAGCGGGTTGGCTGCTGGTGCTGGCGCGTTAGGTGCTATCTTCCAAGCCTTGGCCTATAATAAGGAAAAACAGAAACAGGAGGCAAGGGAGACAATCAAGGGCCTGTGGTCGATGGGAGTTAGAGAAGGACCTGTTTTTCAATCTGCGCTTGCCAAGGTTTACGGCGCTCTGACATTGCCGAAACGCCGCACTCCTCAAGAAATAGCAGGTGGCGCTCCGCCGGGCTATGGGGTTCAGATTACCCAGGAAGAGCCGGGTGGAGGGACTGTAACTTACGCGCCGGAATCTGAAATTCGTCCGCAAATGCTTCGTGGGGAAAAGGTTTATTCGCAATACAATCCCCAGACGAGACAGTGGGAAGAAACAAAAGTGAAAGCCCCTGTATCGTCTAAAAGCGAACAGCCACCAAAGTTTTATAAAGGCACTGATGCTTGGTATCGTCTCGATTATCCATATACTGGAGAAGCAATTAAGACAAATATACCCGCCACGGTAGACTTGGAGAAACAGCAGGCAAGGGAGACGGTCAAGAACCTCTTGTCGATGGGTATCAGGGAAGGGCCTGCCTTCCAATCTGCATTTACCAAGGCTTATGGTGAGGGAGTGACACTGCCGAAACGGCCAAGTCCCCAAGAAAGCCTTGATCGGATTGCCCAAATTTTGCAAGGAGAGTATGAGCCACCAAGTCTCGGCGTTGACTTTGAGACCGGCCAATTGAAAACAGGTTATTACAGACCAAAGAAGCAACTGCCGGAAAACTACAAGGTTGACCTTGAAAACGCCATAAGCGCAATAGATCGAGGAGCCAACGCTGAAAAAGTCTGCCAGAGGATCGCTGCTGTCTATCCCGAAAGAAGCGCCGAAGTGAGACGAATTCTGGTATTTACTCCTGCAGGAGAGCGTCTAGAGATGTTGAAGCAGGCCTTATTTGGAGATTGAGAAAAATGCCTCTGGACTTTAACGACCTTGTACCCTTACCGACGGCGGTAAAGAAAAAGCCACAGCCCTTGAGGCGCAAGCCGCCCGAACCTGCGCCGGGTGAGGATTCTTTACCAAGCTATAACAAGCTGGTGAGCAATAGATTGGTCCCAGGTCCTGGCACAATCTCTTTTGAAGATTTAGTCCCCTGGGAGCAGAGAATTGTCCGTCCCCAGGTAACGCCGGACCTGTTAGAGGCCGCACGAAAAGCCCTTTCCGGCGAAGTGCCGCCTGAAGAAAAACAGCCGAGCGTCACGATAGGCACCGTCAAGCTGGCCAGACCTATGCCAGACGCCGCCCCCGAACAGCGAGAGACTCCTCTGGCACGTATCGCCAGATTTCTGGCGCAGCGCCCTGGGCTTAAGCCCGAACCGGGAAAGATAGCCGCGCCGTCAGGTCCTGCCAAAGTTGCAAAAGTGCCTTCGGTTGAAGGGGCTTTCCGCCCTGAGCAGTTTTTCGGACCGGCTGGGCCTCAAGGCCTTGCCCGGATTGCGGAGACGTTCCAACCTCAACCGATAGTACCGCCGGTTGCCGCACCGACATTTGCACCACCGAAACCGATAGTCACGCCGCCGGACATTCGCGCCGAGATTGGCAAAGCGGAACCTGGGATGCAAATTGGCGCAGCACCAGAGCCAACAGGTTTTTTAAGAAAAGCATTTGGCTACATTGCGCCAGAGAAACCACCGAATTGGGAATTGGCATCACCAATAGAGAAGTTCAACCTTGCCACATATCCGATAACGCATATCTTAACGCGGATCGGCGGCAAGATAACAAGTGAACTTCATCTTACGAAAAAAGAGGATGTTGACCAACTCATAAAAGACGAATTATCAGAGGACCTCAACTGGTATCAGAAAACGCCTGAAGCTGTCGGCTGGGGTATCGAAAAGTTTGCGGAATACAAAACGCTTTCGGGTCTTTTCAAAGTTACTGGTTTGAATAAAGTCCTTACCACTGCTGGTCAACAAGCGGCGCGGCCGTTTATGGTCAAAGAATTGAGTGCACCTGCAGGAATTCAAGCACTAAAAACATTGAGTGTTCCTGGGTTAAAGAATCTTGCCAGAAGAACCGTAGTATCTTTTCTGCAAGCCGCTCCTGAGAACACTGCATTTATAAGTTCGTGGAGCGCGCTTGATGCTCTGGCGTCTGGTAAAAGTGCTAAACAGATAGGGCAGAGTGCCGCAGGTGGCGCAACTACTGGCTTTATATTTACGGCAGGGATGGCAACAATAGGGTCAGTTGTCGCAACGCCGGAAATAAAAACGGCCATGCGGCGGGGATTAACATATCTCGGTCAAAAATATCCTCGGATTATTGATGCTTTAGGCCGTGACATCGAGCCGGAGTTCGTAGATGCAACCGTAGCGGAAATCAATCGCCGGTATGGTACTGATGCTCGGTTCGTTGACTTAGATACCCGAACGCAAGCCGCTATCCGTAATGCGGCCCGGCAGGTCAAGACTGAATTGAATAAAAGGGTTGCGACTGAGGCCGCCAAGAGAGATTATTGGCAGGCACGAACAAAACCGCCAGTACCCAAAGAGGGTGCAATTGTTCCTACTCCGCCGCTGCCACAAGTGTCTCCGAATGCACCGATAATAACACCGCCGCCGGTAGCAAAAGTTGCTCCTGCAAAACCTGCCGTAACTCCTATCGCCCCTGGACTAATCGGAATAACTCCCGCAAAGAGGCAGGCGGCCATTGATTTCGTCAGGATGACCTTAGCCAAACCTGCATACGCTCCCCTCGATGAACAAGCAAAGATAACGGCTGGTCTTAAAATGCTTTCCGATTTCGGTATAGCGGCGACGCCAGAAGAATTGGCAATACCGGCGCCAGAAACGGCGGCCAAACCGACAACTATAAAGCCCGTTGAAGCACCGGCGCCGATTCCGACCGAGCCGACCGTAACTGCCCCCGAACCTGGAATTGGGGATGTTATCGTTGACAAAGAAGACATGGTTCGCGGACGGATTATCGGAGAAGGTGTCTTAGGCGCAAAAAAGATTCCTGTGTGGCGAGTGGAGACGCCTAAAGGCATATCGGCAATCAAAAAAGACGAAGCCAAACTTGTAGAAGAAGCCGCTGCCGCGCCAGTTGCAGAAAAGCAAGCGTGGGCCGAGCAACCGCAAGCCCCGATTGTGGTTAAGCCCAGGAGAGTTGCCATCCTGCCCCGCAAGGCAGAGTTGCTAACGGAGATACAGGCCGCCATTGAAAAGGCCCCCAGTGAAACAGAGTTGCGCTCACGCTTGCAGAAAGAAATCCCTGAGCCAGCGACAACCTTTCCCCAAGACGAATACATTAAGGCAATGCGAGAAAAGCAGTCAAGAATCAGTGAAGGTGTGCACAAGGTGACATCTGTAAAGACCAGCTTCGACATTGACGGCGGAGCGGAAATAATCAACACGAAAGAGGCTCTGACGGACTTTTACAATCGAATCAAAAGCGCACCGGAAGCGACAACGTGGCCGGAACCGCCTGCTAAAAAACTGATGGTCCCCAAGCCCATTGCAGCCAGGCAAGAGGAGATCGGGCCCCTGCACAAGGCACCGCCCGGCTATTTCACCGACGGTCAGTTGCTCATTAAGGGCACGCCGCCGGCGAAGGCAAAACAGGCCGAAAGACCCAGCACACTGTCTCAAGAGGATATTGACAAGGTCCTGAACGTTGAGACGGAACCGGCTGAGTTTCAGCACTACGCCATATCCTCAGAGGAGGTCAAGGGCATATCTCAAAAGCCGATTTTGGGTTTGAAGAGACCTTCGCACGAGTATGAACCCGATCAACCTCTGGCGATCTTCAAATCGCAGGGCAAATACTATCAGTATGTCCAGAGCAAATATAGGGCTTTGCGTAACCGATTTCCGGATGCCGTCTATAAGATTGCCCCTGCCAACGGTCAACTCGTTGCCTACGATGCGACCGGCGAACCGATGGCCGCATTGATGCCCATAGTCGGCGAAAAAGGCGAACCTGCTGGCACAATAGAGCCGCCCGTAGCCTTGCCAACGCCGACACCAGGAGAGATAGACTTTGAAGATTTGATTGCAGGCATACCGACCGTGCCGAAGGGCCCTGAGCCGGAGCACATAAACAAGGTCGTTGTCGATACCTTCAGAGAGTGGCCGAAAGAGATAAAAAAGGTAGGCAAGGATTACTGGGTCGAGGTCATGGCGGCGGCCAAGAGTCTGCTGACGCCTTTGCGATACAAGGCCCTGCGACAATCCATGCTCGGAGCGTTCCGACTTCAGACAGCACCGGCCCCGAAAGTGCTCGGCATCGAACTTCAAGACGTCAGGGACGCTTTGTCTGCCACGCACGAGCTGGGTCATAACATCGACTGGTTGCTCAACGAGAGAAAATTCCCACCTTCGATAAAACAAAGGCTGCCCGATACTGACGCCGGCGAAATGACCTTGCGAGCAGAGTTAAAGAAAGTCTCACAGATTCTCCGTCCGGACATGTGGCGGGCCGAGCCGACGGCGTTCGGTGCCAAGAGCTATGCAACTCGGCATACCGAGCTGATGGCCGACTTTATCTCGCATTACATTCTCGATCCGGAGAAAACCAGGGAGCTTGCCCCCAACGTCACCGAAGCCTTCGAGAAAAAACTGGCCGGCAAGCCTGAGCTTTTTGACGTGATCTCCCGTTTGCAGGAAAGCCGCTACGAGAGTCCGGAAGAACCGGCGATTGCCGAGCATATCCGGGAGGTCTTTCCCCTGCCGAAAGAGTTTACGCCCCTGCAACTCATTGTGGATATGACGGATAAAGATTATATCAAGGCTGCGGAAGAACTGGGTATCACGGCGGCCCGTCATTATAAAGTCCTGATGTACCGTGCGCAGCTCGAAGCCGCACGGATAGACAAGCTGGTTCCCGATAAGGCCAGACAAACGGACCTGGTGGTGATCGCAGAGAACGGTTCGGCGAACCCCTGGACCGGCAAGACCAGGGAGCAGATACTCAAGGAAACTCCGCTGACTCGCGACGAGCAGAAGGCGATCAACCTTTTTCGAGGCTATCAGGAGCTGGCCCGTCAGACGGTCAATAAGTACCTGCGCGGCGCCGATATTACGGAATACATCAATTTCATCGAGGACTATTTCGTTCACAGCTACGAGACACCACTGACGCAGAAATACAAGACGGCCATCGCCCGCTGGGCCAAGACGTCACCGCAGGCCAAGAAAAGAATCCTGCCGGACCTGGCCAAGGCGGTCGAACTTGGTCTGAAGCCCAGGACCAAAACGCTCAGTGACGGCCTCTTGTTGTGGGCGGGCATGAATTACCGTGTGGCAACCAACAAGGCTTTCCTGAGTATCCTGCCGACGATCAATAACGAGGACGGAGTAAGTATCCTGCAAAAACCGACCGACCGACCGGACTGGCCAACGGTGGACTACTGGCCGATCCGCCAGACTTATGCCAGGCCGCTGCCGAATCGGGGCATACTGCTGTGGCAGGGGCGCGTGGCGGTGGACCCGAAGGTCAAGCCCTTTATAGATGCCATGTTCGACCGCCCGTTTACCAGTAGTGTCGTAAGGGTGATCCAGGGACTTAACGCCATGTGGAAGTCGCTGGAGATAACGGTATTTTCCTTCTTTCACCACGTCACCGAGTACGGCAGCGCCTGGGGGGCCTTGGGGCCCAGGGCCATACCGTTTGTGGGCGGCTTTTGGGGCAAGGAAGCCCGGCCTTTCGGAGCAAAGCCTCACGGCTTCCTGCCGGAACATATCGCAACGTTAAAGGCGGGCAAACAACTTGAAAAGTGTCCGGAATTTATGGAAGATTACCTTGCGCACGGTGGCCAGACCGGATACATCTCTACTGAAGGTATTACCGCCGTTGAAAGGATGCTCAAAGGCATAGAGGATACGCTTCGCCATATCATTTACACAAAACCCGTTGCCGGAAAAATGGTCTGGCCCCTCTACATACCGGTAAAGGGCACGGAGGCGGCATATTCGTGGTTCCAGCATCTTCTCTGGGACAATGTGACAAGGGCCAAGCTGCTTTCCTACTATCTGTGGGTAAGGGAAGGGGCAAAATCCAGCGACCTGCCCATTAAGGACGTCAAGGAAATCGCCGTCAAGTATACGGCGGACAATTTCGGGGGCCGCGAGTGGCTGAACGACCTTATACGCAACCCGAAAACAAGGCAATGCCTCAGCCAGCTGATGCTCTCGCTCGACTGGACCTGGAGCCAGATTCTGTCGGCGAAATGGCCGTTTCCTATGGGTGGTGACACGCCTCTGGTGAGAAATAGACGGGCCTTCATGCGGAAGATCGGCAGGCATCACTGGTTCTGGTGGTTCGGCTATGCCACACTCTTTACAAGCATAGCTAACAGAGTTTTCACCGGCAAGTGGCCCTGGGAGAATGAAACCGGTCAGAAACTCCAGATCGACTGGACGCCCATCTCGCGCTGGCAAGACGAGCAGCTCTCGAAACTCACCGGACGGCCAAACTGGCAGAAGCGCGGTGACTATGCCAGAAGGTACACCGGACTGGGAAAAGAGGCCAGAGAGATTTATCGCTGGTTTACCAGTCCGCTTGCCGCGTTCGGACAAAAGCTATCGCCGGTAGCAAGGACCCTTTTTACGCAACTCACCGGCCACAACGTCGGCACCGATTTCCCCGAACCCTGGCACGCCGAGGACCTGGAGCTGTACGAGGAGTTGAAAGCCAGATTCAAGGGCGTAATGGAAAACTTCGTCCCCTTTGCCTTCAGCGGGAACCAGGCCTTCTTTGCCATGCCCAGCCGCAAGGGAATGACCAAGTGGAAGGCAACCTGCGCATTCGAGGAGCTGTTTAGGGTCAGGGCCAATATCGCGTGCGGCGGCTTGACTGCTGTACTCACAAAGACCAGCCACGTCCTCGATAGAGATAGAGGCAAACTCGTAAAAGAGATCATCCAGGCCTGCGAGGTGAACCGCGTGGACTCGGACAAGTCGATGCGCATGGCCCTGGCGAGCGTCAGGAGCGAGTATTACCGCCACTTCTGGAACGCGGCCAAACAGCAAGATGTGAACAAGTGCAATCGCTACGCCGATGCACTTCTGGCGCTGCAAGTAACCGAGCAGGGCTTTATACAGTCCATGACCGAAAGAGTCAGAGGATTGTCCAAAGAGGCAGTCAAAACAGGCCTTGAAAGTTTCATCGAGAGACAAAAAGCAGCCCAGAAAAAAGATTGAGATGGCTAAAGCCAAAAATACAAGTTTGCCTACCGAACAACGAAATTATAAGGTTGGCTATAAGAAACCGCCAAAAGAACACCAATTCAAACCTGGCCAGAGCGGCAATCCAGAGGGACCGCCAGTACACCGTGTCAACTTGTGGCTTCTGTTCTGCAAGTTTATGAATATGACGGATGTTGAGCTGGCCAAGTTACATCTCAGCAAGATGACTCAGGCACAACGGGCGGCATTAAAACTCGTAGAGAACATGAAGAAAGGCAAATACTCAGGGTCGGAGAGCTTGGCGCGGCATGTTTTTGACAGAGAGGAAGGCAAGGCCGTTGAGCATCTGGTTATAGAGAAAGAAGACATTCTAACCGACCAGGAGTGCGAGCAGATCAGACAGACACTACTAACAAATCATGTTAAGTAACTGTCAAATTCGTTATGCAGGCAGAGCGATATTGCAGTATAAGCCATTGCCGGCGGCGGAGAAATTTCACTGGAGCCAGGCTAAGAACCGCTGGATACTCGGCGGCAACAGATCCGGCAAAAGTGAGAGCAACATCGGCTTTGACCTATGCTCATTCGCCCTGTGTCTGCACCCGTATCGCAAGACGCCAAAGGCCGCAACCATCTGGACTGCTGCGAATACCTGGGACCTGGTGGGCAAACTGTTGTGGTCGGAGAAGATCAAGACGTATCTGCCGATGTCACAGATAACGGCTATCGTCTGGCACAATAAGGCTGCCGATGTCCCGAAAGAATTGCGACTATCCAACGGCAACCGTATCGAATTCAAAGCCTACGAGCAAGGGAGAGAAGCCTTTGCCGGTCGAGGTATTGATGCCTTTTATGGTGATGAGCAGTGCAAGTCGGATAGCGAGGGTATCTGGCAGGAGATACAGGCGAGGTTGCTGGATAAGAATGGCTTTAGTGCTCAGAGCATGACGCCGATTCTCTACCAGCGCTGGCTTGAGGAGCGGATAAGGAACTTACCCGATACAGACGCCGTTTTTTGCGCCGACTTGAACGACAACCGCAAAAGCAGAGGCGGTTATGTCGATGATAAGGAAATCGACCAGATGATCGAACAATGGCCTGAAGAAGTCCAGGCTACGAGAATCAAAGGTCATTTTGCCGCATTTCTGGGGGCGGTCTACAAGATTTTCTCGCGCGATACCCACATTATCAAAGCGTTTGAAATTCCAGCCGACTGGCCGAGATACAGGGCCATCGACTGGGGCTTCAATAACCCGTTCGCGTGCCTGTGGCTGGCGCGGGACCCCGACAAGCACTGGTACGTCTATGCCGAGCACTACCGGGCACAGGAGTTGCTGGCCTATCACGCCGAACGGATCAAGCAGATCAGCGGGCGTGAACGCTACCAGGCGACGTGGGCTGACCACGATGCGCAGGACCGGTACGAGTTTGAAAACCTCGGCATCCGCACCGCAGCGGCCCTCAACGACATCCACCTGGGCATTGAGGCCGTTCAGGCGGCCTTGAAGATTCAGGCGGACGGCAAACCCCGGCTGTTTATCTTCGAGAAGTGCAAGCATACGATTGAGGAAATGATGGGCTATCGCTGGGCCGAAGGCACTGAGACCAAAGACCCGAAAGACGAACCGTTGAAGGTCAACGACCACACTCTCGATGCGCTGCGGTATGCCATCTATGGCGTGGAAGGAGCATCGTACTTTTCGGCAACTGACCTGTCGTGAAGGAACTAACATGGAAACCAGAAAATTTACAGAAGAAGATTTAGACAGCATCCCGTTAGGTCAGCACGTGGACAAAGACGAGCTGAAACGCTTGTACAAGCTGATATTTGGCGGCGTGGCCTGGCCTGGCAAGAAACCGGGCTTTGCAATAATTATTGGAATGTCACACCGAAAACACTTTGATAACTATGACGTCTATCTGTTGGAGGAGTTTGAGACTCCGGACACACGCGAACTGGTTAGGCAGTGCGGGGTATTGGACTACAAGTACGGGCCGGAAAGCTGGATCGGCGATAGACGCAACGATGCCGCAGACAGGTTCATCAAAGAAATGAATCAGGAATTCAGCCAAGAGATAGAAAGGGCCCCTGAATTTCAGTATACGGACCGGCGGCTTTTCAGCCTTGCTTCAACCCAGATGCTGGAAATGAAACAACCTTTTGCCTACATCTTGCCTGAGATCAAAAGATTACTGGATAAAGAACGCAGACAACTGTTTCTCAAAGACAGCAAGATAACTCCCTATTTGCACGCCTTAACAGTCGAGCAGATACAGGATATTGAGTTTGGGCAGTTCCCTGCGATTGAGGCCCTGGCCTTTGCGGTAATTGAAATGAGGCAGTTCAGCCAGTATAGTGATGATTACCCCGCCGATGACGATATGCGTTTAGCTGCGAGCTACGCGACAAAAAGTGTCCTCTAAGGGACACTAAGCATTGTACAGAGAAATACTATTCTATGTACAAAACAGCGGCTTCAGAGTGACATTCGTAAAACCCACCTGCATTTTTGGCTCAGAAATAAAGGTAAGTATAAGAGTCTCTAATAGTCCGGCTCTTAGCTACCCGCCGGATCGGAGAATTAGTGCCGGCAGAACAAGGCAAAAGGACGGATAAAGAACTTGTCCGAAGTTTGGACAAGTTGTCAGTGCCTAAACAACGTCTCTCTGAGTTTCGCAAGCAGGTTGGGTTTTCTACGATGGATGAATCAAAACGGCACTCTGTGCCGATTTCAAACGAACCTGACATCCCTGTCGTAGGACGGTTCAAGCCGAGATCGGCGATTCTACAGCCCAAAGCCCCCGATAACAGGGCACTTCAGGACATTCTGTAGGTTGGCCGAACCGGCGCGTGCAATAGCCCAAATAGTTTTGTGACAAGTTAATATCGGTGGCAAATTGGAGAAATCAATAAGGGAGGCGCGCTGAGGGTGTCCACCCCTATTCGCAGTTTGGGGCGGGTCTCAGAACTTGAACTCCCTTCAGTGTAATAGTTGTCTCAGGTCCCACCAATAGCTGCGACCATTGGCTTGTTAGGGATAATCTGAGCTACTACACATCAGAGACGCGCCGCCCTATCACAAGCCAAGAAACTAACTTAGCCATATCGAACCCTTTCAAAATAAGGTTTCGATTGATAGGGAAGCACAACGCCTCCCTTTCTTCATATTGTACTACCTTTTTGTGGTTAGTCAACCAATAATAAGAGTAAAGCAACCAAACAGTCACACGGATATTGCAAGAAATACTACATCTTGTGATTACTTGAGTTAATAGGATACCCCGGTAGGCCGAATTCCTCACGAAAGGCCCGTGGTGCTATCGTTAACAAACGAACGCCGTCCAGGTGGGCTCCAGTAAGGGTTAATGTTTGCCAGCGCCCAGCCAGAGGCCTTAGATTGAAAGCTACGCGGCCTCAGTGTCATGTCTGAGACTGCACAAAAGACCGAATCCAGCCGTATAGCCGGTACATAGCTTTATGCTCCAACGATATTTTTCACCTGTGCCAGAAAATTCTCTTGCAATGCCGTCAGGACAGGCGATAATAAGATTATGGAAACCAAAGGGTCAAATCTATTGAACAATCCGAAACATACGGCCAGGGTGGGCCTCTCGGTGACGAAGGCCGCGCTCCTTTGGTGCGCCATAAGCCCTGGCCACCTTATTGAAAGAACAAAATATGGAAACCAAAGAAGCCACACAAACTCAATTCAGTAATCTACTGATGCGCTGGTTCGCATATTGCGAACGATTCACCCCACGAACTCAACGGCAGTATAAAATGATTCTGAGGGCGTTTGCACTTTATGCTCCAGACAATGTTCGAGACCTTAAATTGGAGCATGTCGAAAAATACATGGTTCACCTTCACGCTACTGACTGTTGTAATCGCACTATCAATGGTCGTTTGAAAGTGATTAAATCGTTCTGTCACTGGCTCCGAGACTATATGGATATTGATATACCCATCAGCAAAGTCAAGATGCTCTGTGAAGACCCGCCGAACCGGCGGCTCATTGACGATGACCAATATCGCAGATTGTTAGCCGCAGCCACGCCTAAGCAAGCGGATGTGATTACTTTCCTTGCTCATACCGGCCTGCGGGAGGCTGAATGGTGCTCATTATCTTGGGCAAATTTCTCACCGGATTTCCGAATGTTCTCTCTGGTTGGCAAAGGCCGTAAGCGCCGTGTCGTGCCGTTATCACAGACAGCGGAAAAAATCCTGCGTAAGTATCTACCTGCTGGGCCAATCGCATTATCACGAAACTTTTTTTATCTTAAAACCCGCGGCAACCTTCGCCGTATGCTCTGTGACATTGCCAGGCGCGCCGATGTAGCACCGCTCGGAAGTCACGCCTTACGGCATTTTTTCGCCACGAAACTTTATCTCAAAGGCGTGCCGTTGCACATGATCTCCAAGATTCTCGGCCATGCCGATACCCAAACGACGGAGCGAATCTACTGTCATATTTGGCCTGAACGCGATTTGCTTGGCCTCACAGATTGTTTAGATGATAACGCGCAACGCGCTGGGGTGATTCTGCCGGGCCAATCGATGCCATGAGTTTTCCTGTCAATAGTGGGGGCCAGTGTCAGGCCGGCCCCTTACTCTGTTAAAGAAGCAATGACAATGACAAAGAAATGGACGCACAAACAACTTAACAAGTTAAGCCAGGTCCAAACCATCATCCAGGACTTGCAGGAATACCTGCCTTTAACGCTTAGACAGATTCACTACCAGATGGTCAGCAGGCAATACTACGAGAATACACAAAGCCAATACGTTATGCTGTCCGGACTTTTAAGAGATGCGCGGATCGCCGGGCTGATAAGCTGGGACGTCATAGAGGACCGCGTCAGATTCTATCACGATCTGAGCGGCTGGCATGATTGCGGGCAATTCGTTAGGGCCCACGTCAAAGCCTTTCTGGAAGGTTACAACCGGGACCTGATGCAGACGCAGAACGTGTATCTTGAAATCTGGATTGAGAAGGACGCCCTCAGCTCTTTTTTTATCAAGGGGGCCAGACCGTACACCGTGCCCGTTGTTGTTTGCAGAGGATTCAGCTCAGTCAGCTTTCTTAATGATTTTCGTAATAGAATCAAGAGCTACGCCCAAGACAGATCGCCGATAATGCTCTACTTTGGGGACTTTGATCCATCGGGACTGGATATGCTCAGGGCAATGGAGCATACTTTGGTCGATGACTTTGGCTTGGATACTTTGACCTTCAAACGGATAGCCCTGCTCGAATCCGACGTAGACGCCTATCGGTTGCCACACAATCCATCGGCATTGAAAAGAACTGACCCCAGGGCGCGAAAGTACATAGCCACTTATGGCGAGCTTGCGGTCGAACTGGATGCCTTACCGCCAGACGTTCTGGAACAGAAAATACATCGCGCAATCCTGGACATGGTCGATCAGACGACCTTTAATGTTGAACGGAAGAGACAACAAAGAGAGCTTAACAAGTTAAAGAAAATCAAAAAAACCATCCTGAATAACATCAAGTTGTGACAACCTATCTTGATTACGGGCTGGCACGGCTTAGGACTTTATAAAGTTTTGCGTTTATCTAACACGGGTTGTATAATCTGAGCAATCGGGACGACCGGCAGTACACCGATCAAGCGGTCTGGCCTATGGCAAGGTTCGTATTCACCTGCTAACCTGCCAAAGGCCAGACTGACCCGATAGAAAGCAGGTGAAAATGGAAACCGCAGACCAAAAAAAACCAGTTCTCAGGAAGCTCAAAGACCTATTTGTAGAAATACAACCGCCCTATAACTCTTTACTGTCAAAACAACGGAAATTCAGGCAGCGGGGTGAACGAGAGGTCGGAGAGGAGATACGAAAAGAAGCCGAGGCCAAACAGGAGAGATTAAAGCGAGAGGCCAAACAAAAGGCTGTTGCGGCGGTTGCGGCTGCCGGCCTGGGTTCGTCCTACTACGGCCCGTCCAGTGTGACCACTCCTAAAAATGACAATGCCATTATGTCTCAAGGCTACATGTCAGAGTCGGCACAGTGGTTAGAGCAAAACCAAATAGGTGAGAAGATTCGGAGACTGACCGAGCAGAAATACCTCGTCAGAGTTTCAAAGTATGACCGAAGATTCTCTCAGACGAAACAGCAACTTCAACGCATAACGAAAGAGATAGACTTGACCTTAACGCCCACCGTCCAGGGCCTTTTTCAGACATACGACCGAGCAAAAGACACTTTATTAGCAGCCGATTGGAGGCACATTCGGGACGACCTCGCTGTTAATAATATCATGCGTTTTTGCCTTCCAAGTTCTCTGGACCGAACTATTGATGCCCTTGAATACATCCAAAAAGCAGAACCAACGCCGACAGAGGTTGGCGGCGAAATAAGACTGCCCGTCAAACAGAGGGCAAGAAAAGGTAAACGCGGGCGAAAAGCGTTACAAGAACCAGAAGTCCAGCGCCGTCTAAACCTTCTCCATAAATGGGAGCGATCCCAAAATGCAAAGATACGACGAGCTTGTTTTTGTTCGGATGAAAAGGTCAGCATAAAATATCTGGAAAAGTGTCAGGCGTGGAAGCGCGGACGAGATAGACACGGTCGGTCTTAATTTGGAACAAATTGAGACATTCAAACCGGATATATTTCGCCGACAAATTTTCTAAAAAATTTTTCACTTCATAAATCCTCTTGCTGCCTTAACTTAGCAATCTTATGCCCTTACTGAATTTGCCGAACAAATTCGCAAAGAATTTGTTTGTTCGGTTGCGTGTTCTACTACTGAGAAAGTAAATCTATTTTCTGGAGGTTCAGTATGAACTTCGTAACGACTGGCGACATCGCCCAAAAGCTCAAAATTGACCGGGATGCCGTTTCTTACGCCCTGCGTAAAGGCAGCATTCAACCAGTAGGTCGTGCGGGTCTTGTCAGACTTTTCCCTGGAACAGCGGTATCTGCCGTCAAGGATTTCCTCGACTCCAAAAGAAAACCTGCGAAAGAGGTTGTCGGATGCTCACCATGAAAATTCCAAACAAAAAGGCCGGCTGGGCACCGGCCAACGTGAATAACCATCAACGGATAGATTATCACAAGCCTTTGGGTTCGTCAAGACGATTCTGCATTTTTCCCCGGCAGATTTATGAGCAGCCGTTGAATGGCTTTTGTCGGGGCAAAAAGGCGGTGGGTCGCTCATTGAGGATTTGAATTATGGACATTCGAGGGGTCATTGATGGCTAATCCGCAGCGGGAAGATGGCCATGTTGATATTGCCAACGAGCTTGTAGAGGCCCTGGCACGGGTAAATCTGTCTGCCTACGAATGGCGCGTGCTTATGGTGGTCCTGCGCAAGACCTATGGTTGGCACCGAAAAGAGGACGTGATACCACTGTCGCAAATTGCTGGCATGACCGGCTTAAGTAAACCTCATATTTGCCATGCTAAGAAGCGGCTTTTGACCAAAAAGCTTTTACGGGAATCTCACAGAAGGCTTGGATTCCAAAAAGATTACGACCAATGGGTCATTGCCGGTTCAGGCAACGTTGCTTCTACAGGCAATGACGTTGCTTCTACAGGCAATAAATCGTTGCCTCTACAGGCACCCTCAAAAGAAAGGGGAAAGAAACTTATTCAAAAGAAAGGGGCCCGCGCGCCCGCGCGCCCGCCCACACCCGCGCCTTACAAACCGTTTCTTGACCTTTGGGCTTCCAAAGGAAACTTGCCTGGGATTCAGAACTTTTCGCGGTGCCGCCAGGATAAATTTCGCAGACGTATGAAGGAACGGCTCTTTGCCGACCGCTGGCAAGAGATTATTGAGAAACTCTCACAATCAGCGTTTTGCACCGGCAAGAATGATAGAGGCTGGAAGGCTGACATTGACTGGCTTTTGAAAGATGACGCAAACTACGTGAAGGTGCTGGAAGGTAAATATGACAAAACAGAAGCCGACTTGGATGCGGAAGACCCCATGAGGTACCTGACGCACCCGGCCACCGAAGAAGAATTGACGAGGCGTGGTTTATGACTATCGACACGCAACGAACGAAGGAGAATCTAATCGCTGAGCTTACGGCAGCCGGGGCCGAGTTCAAAGGCAGTGCGGTCCGCTGCCCATTTCACGATGATCGGCACCCGTCAGCCAGCATTTATGAGGGCAAGGATGGCATTTGGCGATTTCGGTGTCATGGTTGCGGTGTCTCGGGTGATGCTTACGATATTCGTAGTAAAGTAACAGGCAAAACTCGGCAAGACCTTCTATGCGAAGCTAATGGCAACAGCCACAGAACCTACCAGAAAGCTCCGAAAATTTATGCAACGCTTGAGGACCTTCGTCTGGCTGTTTCACGAATTGGCCAGATCGTTGCCGAGTACAGCTACGATGATCCGGAGTCAGGCCGGGCAGAGTTGCTTGTTTTCCGCTTGGAGCCAAAGAACTTCGTTCAGGCAAGTCCCGTGAAAGGCGGCTTTGTGCTGAAAGCCCCGCCGAAGCCATGGCCGATTTATAATCGAGGGGCCATCAAGCAAGCGGAAATTGTTGTTGTGGTCGAAGGTGAAAAGGATTGCCATACACTTGCTGATTATGGCTTTGTTGGGACCACGTCGCCGGCTGGCGCGGGCAAAGGTCAGTATGCCGACTGGACGGGCCTTGCAGGGAAAAAAGTCATTCTCTGGCCAGATGCGGATGAGCCGGGTCGGAAACACATCGAGGAAGTACGTGAGATACTACAGCAACTTGAGCCACCACCAAGGGTTTTCATGGTCGAGCCGAGCAGTCTCGACCTGCACGATGGTGAGGACGTCACCGATTGGATCGAGCAGCTCAAGGTTGTCGGGCGAGACATTAAAGAAGCTCTTGAGCAGGTCTTTGTTAGCGCGAAAGAGCAGAGCGTTGTCGGCGAACTTTCGCGGATGATCGAGGACACAATAAGCGGCAAACGGCAGGCTCTTGCACTACCCTGGCCCAAACTGTCGGAACTAACCTTAGCCTTGCTGCCGGCGATGGTCACAATCGCTGCCGGAGCGCCCGGGGCCTGCAAGAGTTTCTGGTTGCTTCAGCTTTTGGGTTTTCTCTACGAGTCCAATGTCAAAATCGCCTGCTTCGAGTTGGAGCATGACAAGACATATCACCTGAATCGCTTGCTGGCACAACGCTCAGGGGAATCGAATCTGCTCGACCCAAACTGGGTTAAAGACCATGCGGACACGGCCCGCACACTTTTGGAGCAACACAAGGATTTTCTTGAGGGCGTTGGGGGATGTATTTGGGACGCACCGGAGAAACAGATAACCTTGCGGGATTTGAGCGTGTGGGTCCACGATAGGGCAAAAGCCGGATGCCGGGTGATCGCTTTGGACCCTATTACGATTGTCGAGCGCGTCGAGGAACCTTGGGTTGCTGACCAAAGATTTCTGGTCGAGTGTAAGAAGGCTATTCGGCGCTATGGTGCGAGCCTGATCCTTGTCACGCACCCGCGTAAAGGCAGCAAAGGCGCGGTGGGACTTGATGACCTGGCTGGCGGTGCCGCCTATCAGCGGTTTAGCCAGGCCATTCTCTGGATCGAGAAGTTCGCAGAGCCTAAAGATGTCACTATTAAAGGGGATTGTGGACGCTATGTTACCAGTATCAATTTGAGCGTTCACATCTGCAAGGCGTCTAACGCGCGGGGGCACGGTTTGCGACTGGGATTTAATTTTGAGGGAGCGACACTTCAGTTTGCCGAGCAAGGCATTGTTATCGGGAAGAAGAAAGGCGATGAATCCTGAATTTGAGGTTTACAAAGAGCAAGTGGAGAATGACTTGGGACGCCCGATTGACCAGGATGAGGAAATCATCTTGAAGGGCTACTACTATTTCGGCAAGGGCCTCCAGCTGCTGAAAGTTTTGCGAATCGGAGAAATCAAAAATGGCTGAGCCAGTGAAACTCGCGGATGTTTTGCCAGAGGTATTTAAGGACATCGAAAGACGCTGCAACCGCTACGAACAGGAGCACAGGCAGGGAGTCTTTGGGGCTACGGCGGATTTTCTGAGGAGTAAACGTCCCAATAGGAACCGGCACAGGCAACCGTCAACGCAAAAGGTACTCTTTTGAAAAATGGTAGACGAATCTAACAACCAACTTGTTAAATCCTGGCCGGAGTTGCTGACCGAGCAAGAGCTTTGTGACTATCTGCGGATACCGGAGATCGCAAACGGGCAAAAGCAGCACAACATCATTGCTAACCTTAAGCGCATGCGGGATTTGCCGTGTATCCACATCTGCCGGCAGCCGCTCTATTGGCTGCCTGCGGTTCGTAGGTGGGTCGAAGTCCAGATAGAAAGGGGCAAGTAATGACGGTTCTGAATTGCAAACGCTCAAAGGCCCGGTCTATGCTGTACCCAGATCGGTCTTGCCAGCTCAGGCTCAAAAGAGCCAGAAAGGGGGTAGAAAGATGCGAGAGCTGGTAAGGCTAAGGCAGAGGTTGTCACGAGACGGGAAACGGTTTAGTTACATGCTGGACTTTGTTGACCAGGATGGTAAGAGACGGCAACTTTCTCTGGGGCATAGTGATAAGCGCAAAGCCGAACGGCAATGCGCCGACAAAGAGCGGGAATTGCGAATGGACGTATTAGCGCCGCCGCCGATGAAGCTGAGCACTTTCTTGGAAGACAGCCTGGCTCGGACAGGGTCGCAGATAAGAGAAAGCACAAACGTTGAGCGCAGGGCTGCCACAATGGATTTTATCAGCTTAGTGGGTGACATCAACTATCAGGCGGTGACATTGAGGCACGCTGAACTGTTCCGGCAGACCTGCCTGGATCGGGGCAATAGGGGTGCTACCGTGTCGAAAAAGCTCCGACAGTTGAAGCGTCTATTCCAACTGGCAGTCAATCGCAAGCAACTTGACGAGAACCCTATCAAGTTAGTGGAGTTGCCGAAATCGCCCAAGCGCAAGATCAGGGTGTTCGCCGCCGAGGAATGTGACCGGATTCTCAAGGCCGCCCAGGTTTGCCAGCAGGCCGATGGCGTTAGATGGGACTTGCTGATTGCCGTTGCCTTGACGACCGGCGCAAGACGTGGGGAGTTTCTCAATAGCGTGTGGGCCGACATCGACTTTCAGAAACTCACCTTTGACGTATCACCCAAAGACAGCACAGCCGAGACTTGGCAATGGCTTATCAAAGACACGGAACGCCGGACCTTGCCGTTGACAGAGCAGGTTGTGACAATACTGGCGGAGCATCAAAGTCGACAGCCGGAAGGTTATCCGTATGTCTTTGTGCCGCCCCACCGCTACGACAGAATCCAGCAGTTACGAAAACAGGCCAAATGGACATTCATTGACGCCCGGCTGAACGTATTAAACAACTTTGGTCTTCGGTTCAAAAAGATTCTCAAACGAGCGAGCGTAAAAACCGGATGTTTCCACGATTTCAGGAGCACGGCTCTAACCAATTGGCTTGCTGCTGGCATGAGTGAACTGGACGTAATGCGGCTTGCTGGTCATTCGAGCTTTACAACTACACACACTTTCTACCTTAGTGTTGCAGATGATTTGGTGGATCGGGCAAGAGCTGCGTCAGCTAAGAGCATCGGTCAAAATTTGTTGCGCGCCTGTTGCGCGCCCCATTTTTCAGCAATAGATGTTTGACAGTAGGTTCGGCAAGATGCTATATTGTAAAGGCTTAGAAATTCTTGGGAGTGTAGCTCAGGTGGTAGAGCAACGGCCTTTTAAGCCGTAGGTCGTGGGTCCGATTCCCACCACTCTCATTTGATTTTCACCGCAAAAACCTTGCTTTCCGTTTGATACTGCGGTTTTTTCTATCTCCGCTCTGGGTGTG
>Ga0315289_10003962_pt1 | contig 22258 bp, 22 predicted proteins | sample YL17G11_40_MG_FD_203452 | JGI IMG/M metagenome (GOLD analysis project Ga0315289, IMG submission 203452) | Sediment microbial communities from Yellowstone Lake, YNP, Wyoming, USA - YL17G11_40 | ecosystem: Environmental > Aquatic > Freshwater > Lake > Sediment | place: USA: Wyoming | collected... | reverse complement strand
TATCTCTCCGGCAAGGATGGCCCAAAATATTTGAACCTGGCCCTCTTTGAGAAGGAAGGCATTCAGGTCATCTTTCAGGACTATCAACATCCCCGCTACCCTCAACTCTACGGGGATTTCGAACCCTATCTTTCAGCCATTGATTTGCTGTTCAATTGTGGTTCAGAAGGTCTTTCCATCTTAAAAAAAGGGGGATGAAATTGAATATTTTAGCCTTGGGAGCCCATCCGGACGATATTGAATATGGCTGCGGAGGCACGTTTCTTAAGTTTGCCAGGAAAGGGATGAATATATTTTATCTGGTCCTGACGAAAGGAGAATTCGGCGGAGATCCGGAAACCCGGCAGAGAGAACAAGAAGAGGCCGTGAGACTATTGGGTGTTAAGAAAATCTTCTGGGCCGGGTATATAGATACAGAGCTGCCCAATGAGAGGATCATCATCACCTATATCGATAAAGTCATCAAAGACGTGAAACCGGATGAAGTTTATGTTAACTACATTGATGACATTCATCAGGATCACCGCACCTTGGCCGAGTGCGCTCTCGCCGCCACTCGGTACATTAAAAAGGTCCTTTTTTACGAAGATTATACCTCTAATAATTTCGAACCGGATATATTTGTGGATATTGAGGATGTCCTGGAGGAAAAGAAGAAGTTGATCCAGGTTTACTCCTCCCAAGTGGCCAAAGCGTATCCGACGAAACTCGACATGGTTGAAAGCGTCAAAGCCATCGCCAACTTCAGGGGGTTCCAAGGAAAAGTCAAATATGCCGAGGGTTTTAAAGCCTTCCGGTTTTTGCGCGATGATATCTAATGGATAAAGCGGTCATTCCTCATTCCCGGCCGTCTCTTGATGAATCGGATATTCGAGCTGTCGCGACAGCGATGAAATCCGGTCATCTCTCTCAGGGACGCCGGGTTCAAGAGTTTGAAAAACGATTAGCCGGCTTCATCGGCAAAAAAAATGCTGCGGCGACCAGCTCGGGAACCGCGGCTCTTCATTTGGCCCTCCTGGCTCTTGGCATCAAAGAAAGAGATGAGGTCATTATCCCTTCTTTTGTCTGCTCTGCGCTGCTCAATGCCGTCCACTATACGAGAGCCACTCCTGTTTTGGTCGATATTGAACCGCTGACGTTCAACCTCTCAGCCGATGCCGTTAAAAGAGCCGTCACCAGGAAGACCAAGGCCGTCATTGTCCCCCATCTCTTTGGCTGTCCGGCACAAATCGATCGTTTGGCCGAGCTCGGCATTCCCCTTATTGAAGATTGCGCTCAAGCCGTCGGAGCGACTTTTAAGGGCCGGAGAGTCGGGAGCGTCGGCCTTCTCTCCGTGTTTTCTTTTTATGCGACCAAAGTGATCACGAGCGGGGAAGGCGGAATGGTCTTGAGCGATTCGGAAAGCCTGATTTCCAAGATTAAAGACCTCAGAGATTACGACAATAAAAATGATTATCTTCTGCGCTATAATTACAAGATGAACGATATCCAGGCCGCTCTCGGGCTCAGCCAGCTCGCCCGGCTGGATGAGTTCATTGCCCGGAGAAGAGAAATCGCAACGTTGTACTTCCGGGAATTTAAAAATTGTCATTTCTCTTTACCCCTCTGGAAAGAGGAAAATGAGCACATCTATTATCGGTTCGTTGTGAGGATTGAGGAAAAGGCTTCTGTCTATCTTGAAAAAATACAGCAAAAAAAAGTCCAGGCCAGGCGTCCGGTCCACATCCCGCTCCATGTTTACATGCATTTGTCCGGTTTTCCCCGGACGATGGCGGCCTGGCAGAAGTTACTCTCCATTCCTCTTTATCCTTCTTTAAAAGATAAAGAAACTAAAAAAATTATTGCTGTTGTCAAAGATATTTTCTAATATCGATATGAAACATGAAACATATTTTAGATAGTATTCAATTGTTCCTTTCTGGCCTGGCGCTGAGGTGGCTTTTTCTCTTCGCCTTTGCCTTTCTCACAACCTTGCTTCTGACTCCGGTTATGAGGCTGGTTGCCGCTCGGCTGAAAATCGTGGACCTCCCGGATGAAAGAAAAATTCATAAGAAGCCCATGCCGAAGCTGGGCGGATTAGCCATATACATCTCCTATGTCCTGGTCATCTTTTTAAACTTTGCTTTTTCAATCGAATTAAAAGGTGTCATGATCGGCGGCACGATCATCCTCATCATCGGATTAATCGATGACATCAAAGGCTTAAGCGCGGGCTGGAAACTTGGGGGACAACTTTGTGCGACGTTCGTTCTCATGCTGTGCGGAGTCAAACTCAACATCTTTCCGGATATTTGGTGGGGCAATGTCGGAGAAATCGTCCTGACGTTCCTTTGGATCGTGGGCATAACCAATGCCGTTAATTTTTTTGACGGGATGGATGGGCTGGCGACAGGCTTGACGGCAATTTGTTCCCTGTCATTTTTTATTGTGGCTCAAATAACCGGGCAATCCTATTTGGGATATATAACCATTGTCCTGGCCGGAAGCTGTCTGGGTTTTTTAAAATTTAATTTTAAGCCCGCTTCGATATTTTTAGGAGATGCAGGGAGTACTTTTTTAGGGTTCACATTAGGCGGGGTGGCCATTATGGGCGGCTGGGCGGAAAACAACCCGAAGGTGGCCCTCAGTTTACCTATTCTGATTCTCAGCATATTCATCTTCGATATGGTTTACATTACCATAGCGAGAATTTTCAGAGGAAGGGTTAAGACCTTTAAGGAATGGATTGAATACACAGGAAAGGATCATCTTCATCATCGGTTGGTGTTACTCGGGTTTACCGAAACCCAAACGGTTTTGCTCATTTACTTAATTGCCCTCTGCCTGGGAATAGGCGGCATTAATCTCAAAGCCACAAAAGATCTGGGAATCTATTTTGAGCTCCTGCAGGGTTTATGTGTATTGACGATTATTGTTATTTTAATGCTGGCCGGACGCGAATTAAACAAAAAATGAAGAGGCTTCGCCTCAAGCCGTGAGGCATTCGGGAAAGGATTTCGTAAACATATAAACAGCCTGATGGTCAGGTATAAACCATTATAAAAAAGGCAAGAAAAAAAAATTCTTTTTTAAGAGCAACTCATAATCAGCCGAGAAGAAGCTACACGGCAAGCCCTGCTATTAAATAAGGAAGCATTTATTATGCCAATTATTAAGGATCCAGTTTCTCGTGTATGGCGGATAATTAGTCATTTTTCAAGAAGTGTTTATGACTCTGAAGGCTGTTCCGGTAAATGGGCTATGTGTCTATATCTAGGGGGCTGGCTTCGAACTAGATTGGACATATTACGAAAACGGAAAATAATATTGCTTACTTTTAGAGAAACTCAGTTTTTTGTCGATATTTCACGTCATGAGATATGCCCCTATTGGGAAATGTAGTACGAAAAAAATTATGAAGCATTTTCTCAGTTTAAGGCTTCAGAAGAAAGCTGTATTGTAGATGTCGGGGGGCACATAGGTTTTTACACCGTTCGACAAGCTTTACGCGCAAAGCGCGGTCGCATAATAACATTTGAACCATCTTTGGAAGCATTTGACATACTCCGCCGTAACATAGAAGCTAATAACTTACATAATGTTACCGCCATTAATAAGGCCGTAGGAGATACTCAAGGAATAGCTAACTTCGAGGAGCGAAAATGGTCTATTAATTCAGGAATCGTAGAAAATAAATCCGAAACATCTCGCGAAGTGAAATGCACCAGATTAGATGAGGTCTTGAAGGAGATGGAGTGTCACAGGATCGATGTGCTTAAAATAGATACTGAAGGATACGAAGAAAATATTTTGATCGGTGCTGAAGGCATCTTGGACCGAGTCGCAAGGATAGTTTTCGAAACACACTACGAAACGAAAAGGGAAGAAGAATCAGTAAGCACGTTGTTAGGGTCATATGGGTTTAAGAAAATAGGTACCATCGGCAATATTGTGTATTATGAAAAATAAGCCATAGAAACAGGCAAACAGTACAAAAAGACTATTGTTCCCCCTAAAATATCAAAAATCTTTAAAATTGAAAAAGTAAGCCAATTCCTAGCCTAAAAGCTGGGGCTTTTTTATGCCATGAAGATGAATGGCCTCCGCTTTGAATTAATGCAAATAATATTTATTATTTTGATAGTCATTATTCTGATGTTTACCGGTGATAAAAGCCTGCGGTGTAAAAACGATCCAATTTCTTATAGGAAGGTCTCTCTGATCTTTTTGCCGCTTATTGAATAGAGAAACAGCCCGTGGCTATTCATGAGGAGGAGAAAAGACTCCTTCCGCTTTCCTAACCACGCAATAAATGAAATAATCCTTTTCCCTCAGCTCAGGTGTCTCGACATCTTTTTCTAACTCTTCTCTGGATCTGCATTCCACCACTTTTAGCCCGGCTGTATGGATATCATCTATCATTTCTTTCATTGAATACATATGAAAAAACACCTTCCCTTTGGATTCTGCCGCGCTGACTTTTTGGCCGAACCGGTCCCCCGGCTCCAACCGGCCCAAATTGAAAAGCTTTTTTAAGAACTTACGCCACGGATTGACTACAAAAAAATAGATCCTATATTTCCAACGAGAATTCCTGGATTGAGTATCGAGGATGAGGACTCCGTCCGGCTTCAAGACCCGCTTCACTTCCTCCAGGATTCTTATTCTGTTTTTTTTCCCAGGCACATAAGTAATTGAGCAACCCCAGATGACGACGGCATCAAAACGGGCATTCTTGAAACCCAATTGACAGGCATCCATTAGCAAAAAATTTGCAGACGAACCCGAGAGGATTTTATTTTTCTGGGCTTCTTGGATCATATCAGGATGAAGGTCAATTCCTTGAACTGCAAACTTTTTCCCCATCAGGCCAAGTGCCTCCCGGCCGGTCCCGCATCCGATACTCAAAATGCTGGCATGCGGAGGGAAATATTTTTCGGCCAGCTTCTCCTCTGGTTTTTTGAGTCCGCTTTTTGTCAGGCGGGAAAATTCTTCAATTTCTTCCTTCTGGCCATATTTCTGCAACACAGTCCTGATCAATAAATCTGTGGCTCTTTTGGACTTGAGGTTTTTCATCGGAAAAGCTGCCTGAAGTTTGCGATTTGCCGAAAAAGCTTATTAAAAAGTCTCATGTTCTTCCTTGTAATTAAATTAAAAAAGGCCTTAGCTGCATTCACCAGATTAAAATAGAACTTAGAAAAAATTAAGTAACTCTCCCCAACAAATTCAACAAACTCAGGATTAAACCCCTTCTTGAACTTGTAAATTCCATGAAGGGGATGGTGCGGATCAGGGCTATCTGCTCCGCGGAAGTCAAACCAGATACAATTCTTTTCTCTGACCCACTGGATGATTTCCCAGACGAGAAGATAGCTTGCTCGCAAAGCTGAACTCTCTGCCGCAGATCCCGCATACATATCCCAACACTTGTTGCCAAAGAGGAGAAGAATCCGGCAAGCCAATACTTTGCCATTGTGCTTGGCTAAAAAGATTTTGATCTGCTCGACAGGAGAGAATTCCTCATAGAGGCTGTGAAGATATCCCACAGAGTGAATAGCAAATCCTTTGCGAGATCCGGTTTCATTGAGCACATCATAGGCCTGTTTAAGGCCATTCAAAGTGTTCTCCTGGACAACTTCCACTCCCTGCTTTGCGGCCAGCCTGACATATTGCCGGTGCTTCTGGCTCATCCGGGAAAACAGTTCTTCTTGAGACCTGTTCATCAGCGTGAGCCTGAAAACACGCTTGGGAAGCGTTAAGCCAACGATTCCATATTTTGTCAATCCTATCAAGAATCCCTTTTTCTTTAGGTAGGCGCAGGCTTGGGCGCACAGAACTGAAAGATCAGGATCTATTTCCAAGAATATAGCCCTGTGCCGCAAGGAAAGCTTTTTAATCTCCATAAGTAAAAAATCAAAGGCTACTGTGTCTTCATAGTCAAGAACGGGGCCGCGGGGGGAATAAAAAATGGAACGTCCGATGAGAGGGATTTTTCTTTCTAGAATCAGCACCGCTGCCTTGATCTGGCCATTCTCCTCGACCACCATCCGGAGAGGAAACCATCCGTATTTTGCTTTTAGACTCCCCCACTCATAGGACTGAAAAATATGGCCTGTTGGCTGTGATGAGATGAATTCATTCCACCGCAATCTTTCTTCTTTTGTGATTTCCCGGAATATCATTGTCTTAAACCGACTACACCCAGCTCCGCCCCTTGAGCAAAGTCAGCAGCGAATCCAAAGGGAAAAATATGCTTATCAGCCAATAATGTATCATACAAGCCTGCCGGTTTTTTGACAATAATCTCGAGGCTGAATTTGTCGGCCATATCTTTTTCTGTATTCCCCTGATTGCTCTCACTTCCCTATCCTCAAGAAGGATCAGTATAGCCCTGTGCCATCTTTTTGACGGGCCTATAATCTGTTTTTCCAATGCTCCGCCAAATCAGGGATCCCTCCATTTCCTTTACACCGCCATAGCCATTTTTCTTCTTTTGACTATCAAACGACATGCGCTGATGTCCCCAAGGGTAATATAATGCGCTCTCCAAACCGCTGTCAACGGCCCAAGAAACTATGTCATTTTGTATCATTGTTATACTCTCTTTGAATGGTCTTGAAAACTTCCCTTGACTCTGTTACGTTTAAAGCGGTTTTTATGTGCTCTATCTTTTTTTTTATAATGTTTATGTTTCATCATTCTTATAAAAGAAAAAGCCTTTTATTCCTTCCTTCAATTTCGAACATAAAATTGCATACTTCCAATTTTTGAGAGAGGCACATGATAAATATTATTAAAAGAATCTATTCTACCTTTTCTGGAGCAGTGAGCTTTCTTTCTGGCAAGAACATGCTTATTTCTCTCCACGGATGATATATGCATAAAAAAAATAAAACCATTCACATAATTACCCGCTTAGATAAGGGAGGATCAGCCGAGGTTGCGTTTCTCACAGTGATGGGATTGGATAGGAATATATATGATACACTCTTATTCAAAGGTCCGACATACGAATCCAGAATGAGCAAGGAAGAGCATGCCTCCGCTATCGCTGATCTGAAAAAGGCTCAATTCAAAGGGATTAAGGTAGTCACGATACCTTTTTTATTTAGACGAATAAACCCTGTTTATGATTTTTTAGGCTTTATTTATCTTTTTATGCTTCTCAAGAAAGAAAAACCAGTAATTGTTCATACGCATACTTCAAAGGCAGGTTTTTTAGGGAGACTTGCGGCTAAGCTTGCTCGCGTCCCAATCATTGTGCATACGCCCCATGGCCATGTATTTTTTGGTTATTTTGGCTCTTTAAAAACGCAGCTGTTCATTTTTCTTGAAAAGTATGCAGCGTATATAACGGATCGAATAGTGGCTATTTCAAACGGGGAAAAGGAAGATTATAAATTATATAAAATCGCTCATGAAGATAAGATGGTTGTTATCAACAGCGGTGTAGACCTCGGAAATATCAAGGAGATGTCTCGAAGAGAACAGGAAGACTTTAAAAGGACGCTCGGAATACCTGAACATTCTTTAGTTGTCGGCACAGCAGGTCGCTTAGAACCAGTTAAAGGTCCAGAATTTCTGCTAGAAGCTGCAAAAGACATTGTTTCCAAATTTCCTCAGACCTATTTTGTCTTCGCAGGGGACGGCTCCCTCAGACGGAGATTAGAGAAGAAAGCTCTTGAACTGGGGATTAAGAACAAAACGATCTTTTTAGGCTGGAGGAGTGATGTAGCTAAAGTCATTTCGATCTACGATATATTTGCCCTTCCTTCTCTCAATGAAGGCATGGGAAGAGTGCTGGTTGAAGCGATGACTCTAGGGAAGCCGATTGTAGCGAGTAATATCGGAGGAATTCCTGATTTAGTAACTCACAGGAAGAATGGCTTTTTAGTTCCTCCAAAGGATCCGGGCCAACTGGCCCGATCCCTTCAAATCCTCATCGAGGATGAAGGAAAAAGAAAGAGCATGGGGCAGGGAGGAAAGGAGAAGGCTCTGAACTTCAGTAAAGAGATCATGGTCGAGAAGATCGCTGCATTATATGATAAATTGTTGATCAATAAGAACATTTTTATCGGCTCCACTAGATGATGTTGTTCATATTCATTTTGGCTAATCTTCAATTCCCCTGTAATACTCTGACCTGCCCTCCTTAGATCGATCCAGGTGTAATGAGAGAAAAATATCTCTGAGGGTTGTTTTCCAGTCCTTGACTTTGACAACAGCACAGCGATATATTTTTAACAAGACCAAGGATATGGAATTTGAGTTCAATTGAGAGATCGCATGTGGAGAGTGAAAAGCAAATTCCTATCCGAAAAAAATCCGTTCTAATCGTGCTTGTCGCCGGTATCGGCGATCTCGTGTTGGCGTCACCTGCGATCCGCGCGATCCGTAACGGGTATCCCGGCGCAGAGATTCATCTGCTTACGAGCACTGAGGCATTCCCGCTCGCGCGCAATTATCCATATGTTGACCGCACGCATTCATTCCCGTTGAGAGAGATTCTGGAAAAGAAACAGCCGCTTTCTACCGCGTGGAAGATCGTATCCCAATTGAGGCGTGTAAGATTCGATATGGCCGTGAATCTGTACAGTGTGGATTCGCGCGTGGGCGCGGTGAGAATGGCTGCACTGTTTCTCGCTTTCGGCGCTAAAGAAAGGGTTGGGCACGACAACCTCGGGTTCGGGCTAGCGCTCACAAACAAAATTCCCCGTGAGGTATTTCGCGGGCGGCATAAAATGGACTCCATGCTTGAAGTATCGATCTATGCAGGCGGCAAACCGGACGATAAAGGAATCGAAATATTTTGGGAGAAAGCGAGCGAAGAGAAATGGTCGCAATTGTTTGACGGTCCCAGAGTGGGCGCCGACGAAGTGCGGATCGGGATCAATCCTGGCGGGTACCGGCCGAACCGGCGCTGGGAGCCCCGCAGATTCGCCGCGGTGGCGGACCGGTTGTGCGATGCACTGAATGCCAAGATATTTATTTTTGGAGGCCCCGGAGAAGAAAAAATCACGGCGGCCGTCGTGGATGAAATGAAGCACGATGCGGTTGTTCTCGCCGGCAAACTGAACCTGAACGATTTAGCGTACATTGCAAGCCATCTCGATCTGATGATCACAAATGACAGCGGGCCGATGCACATTGCCGCTGCCGCAGGCGCTCCGCTCGTCGTTATTTTCGGACCGTCGGACCCGAAGATTTTCGGACCGCGCATCCCGGAAGAAAGATATGATATCGTACACGCGAATCTCGATTGCCAACCGTGCTCGAAAATCAACTGCGAGCATGTTACGTGCCTGAAGGAAATCAGCCCCGATGATGTTTTTGAAGCAGCAATCAGGAAATGCCGGAGGAAAAATTAGGATCCGCTCGGAATCCTGGCGCTTGCGCGGTTCACCGGACTGCGACGCGACGTGCCCGACCTGCTCCATGCAATAGACATCCTGGCACTGCCGTCGCTGAACAAGTGCTTCGGGAGTATCCCGAAGACAGGAACCTTATTATAAGCCGCCGTCCTCTCTTCCCTTTACGCTTTCCTCCAAAGTACGTTCGTCCAGTTCAATCTCACCCTTGAGAAACCCATCCGCTTCCGGGGTGGCTGCGACAATCGATGTCCGGATCACATGGACCGCCTTAAGCGCCGCGGGATAGCTAATCCCCTCCTGTTGGGCGATTGTTCTGGCCGAAACTTTCAGCTCAAAAAGTTTAAGGATCCAGAGCCAGGTTTTTGGGGATATCTTGAGGCGATTAAGCCAGCGGTTCGAGAAGTCATGTAACATATATCCGCAGCGCTTGCAGCAGTACTTCTTGCCCCGAATTCGATAGACTCTATAGCTGCGATAATCGCTGCAAAAAACGTGGCCTTTTTTCCAGCAAAACTTGCGGAGGTACAGATTGGCCTTATTCTCTGATTTAATAATGACTTCGAAAGCATTGAGGTCCATTGTCACCATCATATTCCGGTGTCAAACCTTTTATAATTCCCAAATATTTTAATAGCAAGTGGCACTGCCTGAGAAATATTAGAGAAGAGGATGCAGGAGAGATTGATTAGGAACTGCCCATACGCCAAAGAAGGAAAACGAAGGTGAATAAGCAAAGGCTATAACAACTTCCATCAATTCAGCAGAACATTCTTTCCCATGGTCCAAGGCAATTCATCATCTATAACTAAACCACTGACTCAAAAACATCCAGTATTTTGTCTGTCATTTTCTCAGGCGTAAAAAGTCTTGCCCGTTCCAAACCCTTCTGCCGAAGCCTATTTCTCAAGTCTTCATCCTCTAACATCTGCCGGATCGCAGAAGAAATTTCCTCAGTCTGGCAGGGATCAAAAAACAACGCCGCTTCGCCGAGCACTTCGGGCAGAGAAGACGTATTTGAACTTGCTACGGGACAGCCGCAGGCCATGGCTTCAAGCGGCGGGAACCCAAAACCTTCGTATAAAGAGGGAAAGATAAAAAGCTCTGCGCCGCTATAAAGTGTGGGCAAATCTTCTTCGTCAATATATGGGATACTGATGAGCGATTCCGTATCACGGATCCCCAATTTTTCAGCTTCTCCGCCTCCCAGCACTAAAGAATATTCCTCTTTGAGATAATCGGCCAATAAATGATAGGCAAGGATGAGTCTCTTGAGATTTTTATGGGGGCTGAAATTCCCGACATAGAGGACATATTTTTGGGGAATTCCGTATTTCTTTTTTACAGATTCTATCCTGTTTTTTTCGCGAATTGTCCTAAACTTAGAGCTTACCCCCAAGTGAACAACTTTAATTTTAGCCTGAGGAAGATGGAGAATTTCTGATAGATCCTCTTTCGTAGAATTTGAACAGGTTATGATTTTCTTTGCTTTTCTGGCTGCTAATTTGATGAAATTCTTCACGTATATTGTGTTTTTAAAATGCCCGGCATAAGGTTCGACAAGAAGATAGGTCAGATCAAAAATGGACAGGACGGTCTTCGCCGTAGTCAAAAGGGGGATTTTATAATAGGGAGAAAAAAAGACATCGATCTCGTTTTTCTGGAGAGCCTTCTTAAGCTGAATCTGATCCCACCAGAAAGTCCATCTCTCTTTGATGACGACCCTCTTGTAAGCCAATAAAATATCCTGAAATGATAAAAAGTCCGTCATCTCGTTGCCAAAAAGGATAAATTCAAAATCCTTCGTTTTCATTCTTGCTACTCTGAGAAATTCAATCAAGATCCTCCCAATACCAGTTTGATAAGTTCTCAGTTCTCGGCAATCGATCCCGATCTTCATTTTTTTGCCTGTTCGATTTCCCATAGCTTGGAATGGGCAACAAAGATAGTGAGGGCTGAGGAAAAACAGATTAAAAATCCTCGGAAGCCGTCCTGAAAACCCCTCAAAAAAATGTACTTTTTTGCAAACCAATAAAGGGGCTTTAGAAAAAATAAGATGAAAAAATTTTTGAGACTGAGGCGAACGCCTTTAGCATATTCTTCTTTTGCGACCTGAGTCGTGTAGAGATTAAATTTTTCAAAATATTGATTTAAAGAAAAATAAGAATAATGGAGAAAGCAATTTTTCAAAAACCCTAATCTTTTTTTGTCTTCAATCTGAGGCACAGCATGAATGGCAAGAGGCCAACAAGTTACACCTTTCCGGAAAAGCCTAAGGATGTAATCAGGCCACCAGCCACATCTTTTTATCCATTTTCCCAGGAAGAAATTCTTTCGGTTGATATAATAACCTAAAAGGAGAGAACTCTCGATCGTTTGCTTAATCTCTTGAGCAAGCTCGGGCGGTATCACCTCGTCAGCGTCTAAACTCAAAATCCACTCGCCAGAGGCTTTGCCGAGGCCAAAATTTTTATTGCGATGGAAATCTCCCTGGCTTTCCCGGGAAAAGACATTCGCAGTAAAGAGCCTGGCAATCTCGGAAGTTCGATCTATGCTCATGTCATCAATGACAATGATTTCATCAGCCCATTTGACACTCTCGAGACAGCGCCTGATATTTCTTTCCTCATTCCTGGCGGCAATGACCACCGATACTTTATTCATCTTTCTTGCTAGTCTTTAGGAATTCCCAAACTTTAGCATACGTCACAAATATCACTAAACCAGAAGAAAAAGAGATGAAGAATCCTCGAAAGCCATCCCTCCAACCTTTTTGGAGAAAATAGCTTCTTAAAAAATAAAAAAGTGGTTTAAACATACAAGTGACCCAAAAATTCAAGCTTGAGGTTTGATCACTCCTCTCGTATTTCTCCTGGGCAAGCCGTGAAGTATAACGGTTGAATTTCTCAAAATAATCTTCTAAATTCTGATAAGATAAATGGATCAAATCATTTCTTAGGCAGCCACATTCTTCCTTTGCTGTCCCATCCTGATGGATCCTATCGCTAAATATCACAGTCCCTTTTTTAAACAACCTCAAAACATATCCAGGATACCAGCCACATCCTTTTATCCATCTTCCCAAGAAATGGGTTTTCCTAGGAAGATAATAGCAATTGTGACCCTTCATCTCGCTAGATATTGTAGTTAAGATTTCGTTTTTTAGCTCGGGACTTACTCTTTCATCTGTATCAATATAGAGTATCCATTCTCCCCTTGTCTTGGATATGGCCACCATTCTATCAGGCTCACAGTATCCTTTTGCCTCGACGATAAATACTCTATCTGTATATAGTTTACAGATATCAACAGTCTTGTCCGTGCTTGACTGGTCAACAACGACTATTTCGTCTGCCCATTTGACGCTCTCAAGACAATTGCGAATATTTTTTTCCTCATTTCTGGTGATGATGATGACTGAGAGCTTAATCATGGACGCAATTCTTCCCTATTTATTCTCTCATGATTGAGCCCTCTCCAGAAGATGGAGATAAAGGCTTTCAATTTTTTCAAGATGTGTCCTCAGACCATAAAACCTTTCAATCTTCCGCCTCCCTTCAAGGCCCATTTTTTTTGCCCTGTCTTCGTCCAGGAGAAGAGCACCAACAGCCTCAGCCATGGCCTCGGCATCTCCGGGTGGAACGAGAATCCCCGTCACTCCTTCCTCGACGATCTCCGGGACGCCACCGCTCCGGGTAGCGACGACGGGTTTTGCCATGGCCATGGCTTCAATCACAACCCTTCCAAAAGCCTCATAATCCTCAAGGGAAGGAAGAACAAAAACATCCACGGCTGAAAGAATCTCTGGAATATCCTCTCTGAACCCAGTAAAAATGACATCCTTCGTAACACCCATTTCTTCGGCTTGTCTCTCGAGTTTTTTCCGATACGCGCCAGAGGACGAATCTTCGCCAACGATGAGGCATTTTATCTTTGCATTTTTTCTTTCAATCCTAGAAACGGCTTTCAAAAAAACATCAATCCCTTTTAATGGATATAACCTTCCAACCGTGGCAACAACTTTTTCACCTCGGCCAATTTGGAATTCCTCCTTGACCTTTTCGCCGCGTTTTATCTCAGGATCAAATTCATCTAAATCCACGGCATTGCAAATTCTTATCAGCTTGTTTTTATCTTTGACAAAAGAGAATTTCTGCTTCACGTTCTCTGAAATAGCAATAATTTTCGTGGAAAAACGTGTCACAAATTTCTCTATTCCCTTTGAAGACTCCAAAACCCGAGCGTGGTAAATGAAGGGTATTCCTGCCAGCTTAGCCACAACGGCACTGTAAATGCTTTCCCGAGAAGCAGCAGCATTGGAGTGGATGAGATCAATCTTTTCTTTCTTGACGAAACAGAAAAGCTTCACAACGCCTCGGATAAAGGAAAAAAGATGCAATCGTTTTAAAGGTTTGAGCGCGATCACCTCTGTTTTAATATTCATCCTTCTCGCCGCTTGAAAGAACGACCCCGCTGAAGGAAAAACCACGAAAGGAGTAAATCTCGCTCGATTCAAATATTTGAGAAGATTCAACAGACTGACTTCTCCGCCACCCAGAAAATTGCCTTGAGCTGTGATATAGAGGACATGAATTTTTTCCCTCATTTCTGGATTCTCTTGGCTTTAAGGGGATGCAACCTGCGATAAATTCCAAGATTGAATTCAAAATCGATGCAAGAGGAACATTTGCATTTTTGGACAAGATTGGGATTTTTCCAGATATTTATGCTTCGCTTCCGGAATTGCCGGTACGGCTCTGAATTCCAGATCGCAGCGAAAGAAATGTCCCGGATATTCCCGAAGATAACATCATAGCAGCCGCAACAGGGAATCACACTCCCATCCGATAAAATTCGGGATGAAAGCCAGCCCACATAGCAGGGAATACGTGTATAATAGGTGGAGGTGTAAACTCCCGTGGTGAGACCCTCTTCAATAAATTTCTGATAAAAATCAAGACTTGTGGCTATGCCTAATTTTGCAGCCTTTTCTTTCGCCTCGCCAAGCAAAATCTTTAATTCCTTTAGTTGTTCGTCCGTTAATAAAAGACCTTTTGTTTCGGGGATCACATCGATCCTCTTAAAACCGACAGACTCAGCGCCAACCTCTTTGGCCAGCTCGACGATACGCACGACCTCCTGGTAGTTAAGGGCACAAAGGACAAAGATGATTTGTATCGCGGGGGGCTTTCGATGATATTTCTCCTTAAGCTCCCGCAAAAGCAATAGCTCTTTTTTAATTCTTTCAAATGTCCCTTCTTTTTGAGCCGGATGAATCTTGACATAAGTCGAAGGAGTCGCGGCTTGAAGACTGATATCGATATTGTTAACTCCCAAATCAAATATTTTTCTTATCCTCTCTTCTCCAAAATAGGCCCCGGACGTGATCAGAGACACGTCCATGCCGCCTTTTTTCGTTATCTCGATAGCCTCCATGATCTCGGGATACAAAAGAGGATCGCCCTGCCCACCCAAAGTAACATTTTTGACATCGAGTTTCTTAAAATCTTCGATCAACTCTTTGAACAACTCAAAATCTATTTTCTTATTAGCCCATTCTTTAGGGGGCCGCTCCTTCAAGAGAGGGCTCCACCACCAGCACATAAGACAATCCAGGCCGCATTTCCTGGTGAGGTCAACGGAAACTTCTATCGGACCCGTCAGGATTTTCCTGGTCATGATCCCTAAGGCAACTTTTATTTTTTTTGCGTTCAACTCCCTTATTCCTTAAAGAGACTGAGAATTTCCTTATCGCTCAATTTAGCCGCCTGTTTCAGAATTCTTCTCTTCTTAACAACGGGCCTAATCTTTGTTAAAGCAGAAAAGAAACCCAGGAGAGGCGCAAATTTACCTTTTGCCAAAAAAGCAAAGATCCTTATGGGAATAAAAATCACGTGCTGGAGGAGGAGCTTTTTATCCGTGATATTCTTCCAGACCAAAAAATATTTATTTCTTTCGGCAATCCTGTTTATCCGTCGATGAGAATAAATTTTTGAAATTGTCACTCCACCCTGATGATAGGCTAAACTTCGCGGCTCGTAAATGGTCTCCCATCCCTTTTTCCAGGCTCGATAGGAAAGGTCCACATCCTCAAAATAAAACGGAGAAAACATTTCGTCAAAGCCACCCAGTTCCTCGAACTTTTTTTTATCAATAGCAGAGGCGCCTCCCCCAGCGAAGAAGGAAAAATGGAGATTGCTCTGCTTTATTACAGGCACGTGAATAAAGCCATATCGAAATTCCCCTCCTATCCTTGGATTTTCGAAGTTATTTCTTCCATCATCGATGCCTGACGTTATGCAGGGTCTGACAGCAAAAATGGCTTCTTCCTCAAAATGGCCCGGCAAAAAAAGGAAAAAGTCTTCAGCAATTTCCACATCGTTGTTCAGCAAAACAACGATCCTGTTTCTGGCAGCGAGGATGCCCTGATTGGCAGAAATTGAAAAACCTTTATTCACGGAATGCTTGATGACTCTTATATCATGACAATTCAACTTTAAATATTCGACAGTCCCATCGGAACTGGCGTCATCCACAATGATGAATTCAGTTTTACCAAGAGAATAGTTCTTGCCCGCATTTAAAATAGAAGGAAGATATCTTTTCAAGAGCTCTTCACCATTGTAACTGGGAATAACGATACTGATGTTTTTTACTTCCATCTCCTAACTTTTCAATCCATCTTACGACAATAAACTCGAAACATATCCCTCCAATTTATGATATTCAAAAAGCGAGAAAACAAAAGACACATCCAACTAAATATAAATCGAGTGAATCTCCATAGAGTTTTAGCCTGGCGAAAATGAGCAGAGATTTCTGATTCTTTGAACTGACCTCTGTTTGGCAGCTTTTCTATTCCCAGCCATCTCACCAGGCTAACCTTTAAATCAATGAAGCTGACCCGACTATCCGTAAGATAATCTTCTTTAACGATTTCAAACTTAGCTGATTTCAAAAGCTTCTTCAAGGTCCTTCCTGAAAAATGATAAAGATGCCGCGGCAATTCCAAGGCCTGCCATTTGTCTTTAAAAAATTTGCTTTGCGGGCTTGAAAAATCAGGAGACTCAATAATCAACAGCCCGTCATTTTTTAATATCCGATGAATCTCTTGGAGTGTCTCCCGTGGGGTTTCCAAATGCTCTAAGACATGCCACAGAGTAATGACGTCAAATAAATTATCTGGAAAATTGAGAGAGAGAAGCTCACCATGATAGACGTTTTTCAAACCGAATTCCTTTCTCACATTATCACAGGCAACTTGCGAAATGTCATTCCCATAGACTTTCCATCCTTCCTTGCTCATCTGGAATAAAAAACTTCCGAAACCACAACCGATGTCCAAAATCCTTCCCCCCTTTTTAAATTTCTTGATTTTTTTAACCCTATCCGCCGACAAAAAACAAAAAACATCCTTTTCAAGACGTCGTTTATGGTATTCTTGATAATAAGGGATGATATTCTCTGGGCGAGGATTTAAGCAGACCAATCCACATCTGGAGCATTGCATCACTTTAAAAATCAATGGCGAGAAAGATAAGTAATCATGCCCTTCAAAGAGCAAGGCGAAATCCTCACTCCCGCAGAGATTGCATTTCACCCATTTCAGTTTTTCTCTCGCCTCCATGACATTTTCATCGTGCGACATTGTGCTCTCCAATTTTTCCTTTTCGTCAAGGGTTCTGACTCGTGCAGTTCCTCTTTAAATTTCTAAGATTTATTTTGTCCAATGATCATAAATAGCCCTCCTTCTTTGTCTTGGTAATCATCATTATTTCTGACATAATTTCCATTTCTTCGCTCTCGCTTTTTATGATTTCCCCTATTTTTTTGGCCACATGATAATTTCCTAAAGGTCCTGTATGAGTCCAATCAATATATATTGGTTCAGTCACAGTTTCGAATACATCGGATAAATCATAAATCCCGGAGGAGGTGTTTTCTTTGATTATTCTTTTTATCTCTGCATACACAAGGTCAACGGCTCTCAGCCTGGTTTTAAGGAATTCTTTTTCATATTCCTGGAGGACTTTTTTGCCTAAATAAATGTTCGGCTGCAGACAAAAAATGACTCGAAATCCATATTCTTTCCCTATGGCTGAGGCAATCTTATAGTTCGAAATCAAGTATTTCACGGTTCTCTGAACCGCTTCTTGCATCTCGGCGTCTTTAATTTTTTTCTCCCATCTCTCCTCCGGATGGGGAAGCAATTTTCCTCTTGCCAAATCAATGGCTTGGAAGATATATGTCGTCTTTAAGATTTCGAAGAAATGAGTCGATCTATTTCCTTTAAACATTTTTTCAAACTGGTCCATATGGGCGTGATATGAAGGTGTTTTCAGCGCAAAAAGGGCATACGCGCCGGCAAAAGCGTCATTTACCCCATCATAAAAAATAACAATATTTGGGATATTCTGTTTTTTTATCTCGGATATCAATCTATTTAGTTCTTGACTCGCAACATAACCTGTTTCTCCATAATTGTAAACCACATACTGCGGATTATTCTTATTCAGAAATTTTGCCACATAACTCGGGATCGTCTCCCAATCCGCTGCTCCTGTCCCCCACAGTATTGAACCCCCCAACATAAAAATCTTTTTGACGCCATCCTTCTTCTCATCAGCGTTGTAATGGGTAGCTCGAACACCGTTGGCATCAACATTGTGCCATTTGCCTGAAAAAGGCTTTCTGTTCCATAAATGATAGGGAATATACTGCTGGTTCTTATACCAAGTTTTTTCATGTTCTCGCCAAAATTCTTCGCGTTGGTCAAAATCCTTATAGACTGGCAGGTTTGCTCTTAGGTCATAGGGGCGATGGATTTTCGCCGCAAGAAACCCGATTAACTCAAGAAACAAAAGGAGAGCGACCGTTATTCCCAGAATAAGCCACGCCTCTGCGATCTTTCTAATCCCTTTCATATTCTCTGCTCCAATCGATATCACCTTTTCATTCAGGTTGACCTATTTTCAGAAGAAGATACAGGCAGCCCTGTCATAATCGAAGGCAGAAATGCCGAGATGATTAGCCATTTTTTTCTATAATGGAAAAGATTTGTTGAAGTCTCTTTTCATAAGTATGATCACGATAAGCTCTTTCTTGACCTCTCTGGGCAATCTTCCTCCGTTCCTCGGGATGCTCTAAATAATATTCTATCAACTCTTTTAAATCTTTCTCATCTTTGTAGCAAATGATCTCTGTGCCTATTTCGTAGAGGCTTGAAAGATAAGGATTTTCCTCTGTCAGAAGAAACGCTCCGCAGGCCGGCACTTCAAACACTCTGGGAGTCACATAGAAGCGTTGATTTTCATTTCCTTGATTAATATCCAGAACAATATCCGCCGCATGATAAATCTTGACGGCCTCATTGCCAAAGAAATGCTTCCCCCGATAAAATCTGGCGAGCAAGGGATTCTTTTTTATCCAGTTGCCCCAGATACCCAAATCGAAATCCGTGAGATGGCTCAGAACTTCCTCACGGTCAAATTTCAACGTCCCGACAAAGCAGACCTCACTCCTGTATTTTTTCTGTTCCTCCTCGGTTAAATGGATCCTTTTATGCACTTCAGGAGCACAGGCTAAGGGAATACTCCTCACGCAGCGCGCACCAATTTTTACATAGTCGAGAACATCTTCAGAGTCGATCATAAAGAAATAGTCATAGGCAGGAGATATATTCAGAACAAAATCTTTTCGTGTGGGAGCAAGAACCGTGTCATGAAACCAGTTGGCTATGACTACTCCCTGCTGTCTCGCTTCCTTCAAGATTCGAGAAGAAATGGTGTCACCCATCAATATGAACATCATATCCGGTTTGTAATCCTTGACGAACTCAGATAAATTCTGATTCATCTTTTCTTTTTCTAATGATTCTGCCAATGAAAATTTCCAGCGGGGAGAGGGATGGATTTTTTTTATCACTTTCTTAAGAAGAGAGCCGATCGGACTTCTCAAGTACGGACTTCTCCGAAAGTCAAAAACTTCTGTATCATAACCCAGATTTTTTAACGCGTTCCCGCAATAGCTGCCGATGGCCCCCAATATTGTATCTCTCGACTGGGGTGCGACTAATAAGATTTTCATTATTATTCTTTTTTACAAACGGCGATAAGTTGCTCGGCTGTATCGATTTCTGAATTCACAAAAAAATAATCGTCTTCCGTAATATCTTTTTGTATAGCAAATCCCAAGATTCTTGCCCATTTTTCATAAACCCTTTCCGGCAAAAAACGATGAACTCCAAGAAAACCTATTTTTGCTAGAAACCGCTTGAATCTGTTTCCCTGAAAGACTTCTTTGAGTTTCTCGCTACCCTTTTGGCCATATATTGTTAGACCTCGAAAGTGAGGCCGAAGCAAATCTTCTAAATATTTAATCATATGCTTCTTTTTGGCAGAAGCTCTTTTATGGCCTGAAAATCATCTCCCTTAAGGGGCCTCAATCCTTTAATGATCTTTACAAATCCAAGTTTTTTTCTGATAAAAGCCAAGAAAAGGATAAGTCCTGCAAGCTCGGTCAGAATGGTTGCCATGGCAGCCCCATGCCCTCCAAAGAGGGGGATAAAAAATAAATTCAGGACGATATTCACGATGACATTGCTGCCGCCTACCCAGAGTGCGATTCGCTGCAGATTGCAGCTCATCAATGCCGTCCTTGCCAGAGAGCTCAAAGACATCAGTGGTAAAGCCCAAATCAAGATCCTGAGCATGGAGACGGATTGGATGTATTCTTTGCCATAAAGTATTGAGATCAACAGAGAAGCAGCGAGTGTCACAATCACAGCAACCGCTGTTCCTGTTGACAAAAGGAATCTAGAAATCCTTTCAAAATAAAGGGAAAAAGAGCCTTGATCTTCAACATAAGTCCTTGAAAATATGGGAAATATGGATTGAATGACGGCCATTTGCAAAGGGATAAATGCAAGGAGAAGCCCTGAAGCAATAGCATACCATCCGACGACCGTAGAACCCTTAAAAGCCTGGAGCATAACCACATCGATTTTTAAATAAACGATCATGAAGAGCGCATCGGCCATAAACGGCCAGCCTTCCTTTAAAAGAAAGGGAGAAAGATTCTTATCAAAGTGGAGCCTGGATTTTAGAAATTTTCTCGAAACCAACCAGAGATTTAGGACCAAGATGATAAGCGCCGTCAGGGGACGAACCCATGAAATCGCAATAAGCCTGAAACCCCAGTAGAGCAGAGATAAAATTAGGGCGAAGCTCACAATTCTCTCTATAACCTGGACCATAGCATAGATATCAAACCTCTCAAAAGCAGCAAAAACCATACTGATGGAGCCATACAAATGTTCAAGAATGAAGCCTAATCCAAAAATATAGACGACAATCCTGGCCTCCTGGGAAGAAGGGATAAACTGAAGAATCACAAAGGCAAGCCCAACGACAGAAATTGAGGATATGAGCTTTAAAGCCAGGGACGTACCCACCAGGACAGGCGCATTCTCCCGCTTCCGAGACACCTCTCGGACAATCAGCAGATTGAGCCCCAAACCGGCCACTGGCCCAAAAAGGTCAACGTAAGCATAGCCGAAGGAATATTTGCCATAATCTGTTGCCCCAAGATACCTTGCCACGAATATGCCCAGCACTAAAGATAAGGCTTTAATTCCAACCTGTGAGCCCGTTAAAGCTACCGTGTTTTTAATAAACCTTGTTTTCGTGCCTCTCTTAATGTCTGTCATTTTATGTATTTCAAAAATGTTGGCGACCTGTTGAAATGACGCCTCTCTTCATTTAAATTTGTTATGTGTCTCTTTTGAAGGAGATTGACCATGAAAGAAGAAGATTCAACTTAAGGAGGTGCACGGAGGATTGATCGGGGTGTTGATCATCACAAGCATTCACTCATGCATCCTTAGGCTCAGGAATTTGTTTCTGATGGCTCTTCCTTCAATGTGGGCAGCATCATGATGATTCCTGTGATAAACCAGAAAGATTCCATGATGCGCACGATAATAAAAGTGTTTGCCGTAACGGAATGAATAGTTAAGCCAATAAAACCCGTAATAAACCCAAGGGTCAGACCTTTATATAGGTCATCATCTGTTTTTCTAAGGACACTCAAAGAATGCTTGAGAACGGACCATAAGAGCCATAAAAAGGCAAGAAAGCCGAGAATGCCCAGCTCAGACAGAACGAGAATATATTGTCCATCGACAAAAGGGGTTCCTGCGACTCCTCGTCCTAAAAGAGGATTTTTCTTCCATGTTTGGAGGCTGTTTGCCCAACTCACGACTCTTGCCGTTGAAGAAGGATCGAGATAAATATTGCCAATTTTGGTTAAATTGGCCTGTCGTTCCTGAAATGTATATTTCACCCTTGAAAGGACGGCTTCAGGCTTTACCATAATTCCTGCAATGATGAGTGCCGTCATCACTGAAACCAATAAGAATTTTTTCTTGCTCAAGACGATCAAGGCAAGAAAGGAAAAGATAATGCCCGTGTATGAGGCCCGTGACAAGGTATAGAAAAAGGGGAAAATAATTAAGGCCGAGAGAACGAGTAAAGCTATTTTTAATCGTTGAGAAACATCTTGTAAATATATTCCTATCGCTAGGCAAAGAATAAGAAGCAAGTAACCGCCCAACGTATTGGGTTCTCCTTCTTTTCCTTCAAAGGGAGCGCTCACTCTTTCGCCTGAAGGGATTTGGAGCATGCCATAAACTGATACAAGAGCACAAACAATAAAAAAAACCGCCAGAAAGAATCTTATCTGTTTCCGGGAATGAATTTGATTCGCCACCAATATGTAGAGCAAGAAATATTCAATATATCGAGCGAGATAAAAAAGACCTTTTGCGGGAACGACATATCCTAAGGCCATGCCTCGCAGGGTCGAAATGAGGCACAAAAATATATAAAGGCTGATGATCTTGTTAAGAGGAG
>Ga0315289_10003961_pt1 | contig 22262 bp, 21 predicted proteins | sample YL17G11_40_MG_FD_203452 | JGI IMG/M metagenome (GOLD analysis project Ga0315289, IMG submission 203452) | Sediment microbial communities from Yellowstone Lake, YNP, Wyoming, USA - YL17G11_40 | ecosystem: Environmental > Aquatic > Freshwater > Lake > Sediment | place: USA: Wyoming | collected... | reverse complement strand
TCCTCGCGGTCGCGCTCATCGGAACCCGCTCGGCGCCCAGTCCGATCGAGATCGTGACCGCGATGAGGAGCAGCAGGAAAAGCGCGGCCGATCCAGCAGCCACTCGACGCGCCAACCCCACCTGCCCGTTTCCCTTCATGCCCATAGACGTCGCACCAACTCAGTATAGGCTACGCGGCTTGGCCAGATCAAGCGCCCCCTGCGTCCGAGGCGCACGGCAACGGGCTGTAGGGTCGAAGCATTCGCCCATCGCATAGCGTCCTACTCACCGAATTCTGGCCGCGAATGCTTCGCCCGGACCCTCTTTGTGAAGGAATCCGGAGTACGCGGGTATAAACTCTACCTGAGCGATCGGCTGCGAACGGCAGGCAAGAGGTGGTTTCCACGGAACAGATGACAACTCCCGATCAGCCTTCGGGACCCCAGGTCGAAGACCCCGGACGGAGGCGGTTTCTGTCCTACTGGGCAGGAGCCCTGTCAACGATTGTGGCCGCGGCAGTGGCCGTTCCGCTGGTCGGCATGTTCCTCGCCCCGCTCTTCGTCAAGCGCAAAGAGCTTTGGCTCGGGCTCGGCCGGCTGCAGGATGCCAGGCCCGGCGTCCCGTCCAAGTTCACCTTCAGCTACGTGAAAACCGATGGATGGTTCGAGAGGACCGTCTACGGGACGGCCTATGTCGTGCGTGAACCATCCGGCGGGCTGTACGTTCTGTCAAACATCTGCACCCACCTCGGCTGCGGCGTCCGCTGGGACCCGGCAAGAAACGCGTTCCTCTGTCCGTGCCACAACGGCGTCTACGACCGGGACGGCAGAGTCATCTCCGGGCCGCCACCCAGACCGCTCAACCGTTTCCCAAACCGCGTGGCAGCCGGCCAGGTTGAAATACGGGTTGAGGAGGTATAGCCGGTGAGGAAACTGCTCGCCTGGATAGACGAACAGACCGGCCTCATTACAGGTATACGGAATTTCGCGGAGGAGCCGCTGCCTGAGAAAGTCGGCTGGCCCCACATCTTCGGCAGCCTTGCCCTCTTTTTCTTCATCGTCCAGGTCGCCACCGGCATCCTCCTGATGGCCTATTACTCCCCCTCTCCAGACCACGCCTACGAGACCGTCCAGTACATCACCGACACTCTCCCGTTCGGCAGTTTCGTTCGCGGCCTGCACCACTGGACCGCGAGCGCCATGATGGTCGCCTTGGGCCTCCATCTCATTCAGGTCTTCCTCTGGGGAGCCTACAAGCCTCCAAGGCAGATCATCTGGCTGATTGGCGTCGGCCTTCTTCTAGTGACGTTCGGCTTCTCTTTCACCGGCTACCTCCTGCCCTGGGACCAAAAGGCATATTGGGCCACGGTCGTGGGGACCAACATCGCCGGCTCCGTGCCGCTAGTCGGCCCATTCTTACGCGACCTGCTGCGGGGCGGGAGCGGGGTCGGCGCGGTCACTCTCACCCGGTTCTTCGCCATTCACGTCGGCATCCTCCCGCCGATCATCGCGGTCCTCATTGGATTCCACGTACTTCAGGTCCGAAAGAAGGGGATAACGCCTCCGTGGACGCGCGTTGGCGAAGAGGCCGACGTTCCGCGCCCCCAGCTCTTCTGGCCGCATCAGATGCTGAGAGACGCCATCGCCGCCCTGGTCGCCCTTGCCGTGGTCTGCCTCCTCGCTCTCAAGTTCGGCGCGCCAATCGGGCCACTCGCCAACCCCGCCGACACCGCTTACACGCCCCGACCCGAATGGTACTTCCTCTGGCTGTTCCAGATGTTGAATTACTTTCCGAGGAAATGGGAGGTCGTTGGTGCAGTGGTCCTCCCTGCCGCAGCGGTCATTCTGCTCGCCGCATATCCCTATCTCGACCGTAATCCCGAGCGGCGGATCCGAATGAGAAAATACGCCATCCTGCTGTGCCTGGGCACGTTCGCCGGCGTCTCGTACCTTGGGGTTCAGGCTGTGCTTTCGACGCCAAAGCCGGAGAAGCTATCGCCCCTCGAACAGACTGGTCAGAAGATATTCATGGACCGGCGCTGCAACGCCTGCCATGGCGTCAACGGCGGCGGAGGGGACGCGGGCGCCGATCTGGGGCAGGCGGGGCCGTTCAACCCGGAGCATCTCGAAGCCCTCCTGCGCGACCCGACGCGCTTCCAGACGCGCTCGATCATGCCGCCCGCCGACCTGCCGGAGCCAAAGATGCGTGCGCTCGTCGCCTACCTGATGGCGCTGAAACCCACGTCCACGCTCCCCACCCAGCCACAGACCGGCCCCAAGAAGCCGGAAAGCCACTTGGAGCCGCAGTGGTACATAAACCACAAGTTTGATGTCAGGAAAGATCCGTCACAGTGCGGCAAATGCCACGAGCCTGACTTCTGCCAGACCTGCCACAGGAACCACCGGCCGGATTCTCACCTCGACCACTGGCTCAAGTTCCACTTTGGCACGGCGCGTGAGAACCCGGCTTACTGCCGGGTCTGCCACAAGGACAGCTTCTGCGCCTCGTGCCACAAGACATTTCTCCACACGCCGGACTGGCTGGAGTCCAAGCACGCTGCCGCCGCCCTGAAAGACCGCAGCATGTGCTGGAACTGCCACCAGCAGGTGCTGTGCGATACTTGTCACCGCGGCGCAAAGCCAGCAAGCCACACGGCCGGTTGGAGGCTCAGGCACGGAGGGGTCGCCCTGGCTGGCACGTCCGGATGTATGATGTGCCACCGAGAGGAGGCCTGCACGACCTGCCACGGCCTCCGGATGCCTCATCCCGCCGGATGGAGATCGAAGCACGGGGCCATCGCAATCCAGTCGCCGGCAACCTGCGCAAACTGTCACGGCCCTGGCAAGAGGGATACCTGCCGCACCTGCCACACCGGCCAGCTTGAACCTTCGTCCCACACACCCCAGTTCAGGAAGAGCCACAAAGAGCAGGGAGAGAGCCAGGCCGTCCTCTGCCGTCTGTGCCACGGCGCGAATGCCTGCGACAACTGCCACAAGACGCCCATGCCCCACCCCAAGGATTGGATGGGCACTCACAAGGATCACGGCGCGAGCTTCGCAGCGAATTCCTTCTGCTTCTATTGCCACGACCGGGCCATGTGCAACAAGTGCCACGGCGCGCAGACCAGAGATTAGAGATCGGAGGTTAGAGGTTAGAGGTTAGACGTTGGAGGTTGGAGGTTTGAGTTCAGGGCCGCCCGTGAGATTGGTAGTGCTTCAGCCCCTCAACGAACGTCTTGATATTCTCCCACGGCACCCCGGGAGCGACCGAACTCGACGCGCCCAGGAACAGTCCGGTTCTCGGTCCCTTCTCCACCAGCCAGGCCATTTCCCGCTTCACATCATCCGGCGTCCCCATCGGCAGAGTGCGGGTCACGGAGACACCCGCTATGATTACGAGTTCCTGCCCATCCTTCGTCCGCATAGCGCAGATCTTCTCATAGTCCATGCCATCTTCGTACTGGAACCCCTGGAAGCCCTTGAGTCCCACATCGAGCAGACGGGGAACCATCTGGCTGAGGTTGCCATCGCAGTGCCAGATCATGCGGACGTTAGTCTTCAGCACGGGTTCGAGACACCGAGCTAAGTGAGGAAACCAGATCCTGTCCAGGCTCCGGATGTCAACCAGAGTGCCGCGTGAATCCGCCATATCGTGATCGAGCCGGTAGAACGGCGGCAAATCCCCCCGGGTAAATGCCCTGGCCGCCGCCTGATTGTTGAGCAGCGCAAAATCGGCCTGCAGCGCAAACTGCTTTTCCATGATCTCCGGGTAGAGAGCATAGGTCATAAAGTAATTCTCGTAGCCGTAAGCGCTGTAATCGAGGCACGGGAAGGAGATGAACCCGTAGGGACCTTTCAGGATATCTGGCCCGAGCTTATCCTGGACCGCCGCTTCGCCCTCCAGGATCTCTTTCACGCGCCTATCCTCGTCAAAACTCTCTATATCCTTGCGCAGCCGCTCGAAAACGAAGCTTTCGAGATGTGCCACGACAGCTTCCGGGGAATTGATGACAATTCCATCGAGGACAACCTCGCTTGCCCCGGTTGTGGCTCCGAGCTCCGCCCCATCGAATCCCTGGCTGCCCATGGTTAGGGGATTCTCCGGGATATACTGATCGAGCAAGCAGGTCCCCAAGGCGCGCTGCATAGCCAGGTAGGTCTTCTCCGGGTAGCTCCTGTAGTCGCCTGGCTGCGCCCCGGCGAGCCGCTCTATGTGCTCGTGCTCCATGATGTTGAGCAGCCAACTCGGAATCCCCTTCGTCGGCTTCTGAAGGATCGTATCTAAAGCAAGCTGTGCTCTCTCTGTCGTCATATTCACTCCTCTGGACCCACTTCATCGGCAGCAGTCAGGAGTCAGGATTCAGGATTCGGGATTCAGGGCCCGAACCCCGGAACCCCGACCACCAGCTCCCTACTATTCCCTATTCCCTGTTCCCTATTCCCTATCCTTCGACGGGAGAGGGCAGGTGAAATTGAGTCCGGCTGTTGCGCTCGCGCCCAGCCGGTGCTACACTATATCGCGGATAGGAGGTGTCATGTATGAGACTCGCGATCCTCGCGATTCTCTTGACGCTGGGGGCAGCGACCGCCCCGCCCGGACTCGCGGCTGGCGTTGACCTATCTTACGGAATGGGGAACGTTACCGGAAGAGAAGCGCTCGAAAGGAACAAGGGCCACGTGCTTCTCTTCATGGCGCCGGCTGGCAAGTGGTATCTGAACGGGGTGAGCATTTACGCCCAGCGACACGGCGAGGCCGGCGCGGGAGACCTGGCGTTTGTCCTGCTTCTCGACCAATCCTCTAAGCCTGTAGCTGAGACCAGCGTGCCTTACCGCCGTTTTCCGACCGAGGCCGGTTGGGTTCGGCTGAACTTCCCCCCGACGGAGGTGTCTGCTGCTTTTGGCGTCTGCATTATTACGCAATCAACGTCGGAAAAGGGCGTCTCGGTCGGCTGGGAGGCAGCGGACAAGTCCTTCTCGCAGATCGCTGCGCCGACTCAGCCTCCTGTCGCGCTCAAGCCCTCCGCAAACTGGCTGATCAGGGCGCATCTATCGAGCGAGCCAGAGCCTTCCGGCCCGCCGGACGAGCAGCCCAACCCGTTCATCCTTCCGCCGGCGCCGGGAGGAGGCCCCCAGGTGCCGCTCACGATAACGCCCCCCGAGGATATCGAGATAGTGTACCTTCGCGCGCCCAGCGCAGGCCTTGTGCCTTACAGGGCGCCGAACCGCAGGATTCACTGGGTCAAGGCCGCTCCTCAGCTCAAGAAAGGTCTAGGGCGACTCGTCATCTCCTGGGACGGCGGGCCGGCAAGCGTCAGCATCAACTACGTTGGCAAGCCGGCCAAGAGAATGGACCTCGACAGCACTGGGATAACAATTGATCTTCCGGTAGCGCAGCCGGGAGATTTCGAGGTTGCCATCTCACGCCCGGGCTTCGTTGATGCAAAGAAGGATTTTCACGTCGTTGCCGGAAAGATGCAAAAGTGGGTAGTGAAGCTTGTGCCAGTCACGGGACCTTGATCCCAGACTCTTGACAGCTTCCCTGCCATAGTGCTACACTCTCACGCAGAAAGGAGGGGATCCATACGAAGCGATTCTCAAGTGGACAGGCGAACCAGACCGTGCTCGCCGTAATTCTGATTGTCGTAATCGTGGCCTGCGTCGCATTCGTCATCTACTGGTGGAAGCAGCAGAACCCGTCGCTGCCACCGCCGAAGCCAGGTACTCCGGGTCCTACCGTGCCCATGCCGCGTGGCCCAACGTCCATGCCGTACCCGACGCCAACGGCCCCGACAACGGCTCCGCCAGCAGTGCCGACTGCACCGGCACCGGCGCCGCTACCGACGCCCGGCAGGTAGCAGTCCTGCGGCTTTGACAGCGCCCAGCGTATGTGGTACACTACGATTGGCGATTCGTTAAGCCGCTAGGGGTGCTTATTCTGGCTGAGAAGCTCGCACAAGGCGGGCTAACCCTTTGAACCTGAGCCGGGTAATGCCGGCGTAGGGAGGCGGGACAAAGGCATCACGGCCGCAAATCCACCTAGCGGATTTGCGGCTTTCTTCTTCTGGGCAGGCCAGAATCCAGAGGCCGACAGAATGCTGAGTGCATCCGCCAGACAGATCCGCGGCATATATGTAGTTACCGATGATCGGGGGGCGCCGGGTCGCGACCACGAAGCGATTGCTGCGGCCGCTGCCCGTGGAGGCGCAAGCTGCGTCCAGCTCCGCGAGAAGAATCTCTCGGACCGCGAGCTGCTGGAGCTCGCACGGAAGATGAAGAGCGTGACCCTCGGTTCATGTACGCTCTTCATAATCAACGACAGGCTCGATATCGCACTTGCCTGCGGCTCGGACGGAGCGCACGTCGGCCAGGACGATATTCCGGCGCGCACGGCGCGCGAGATTCTGGGGCCGGATGCCATCGTCGGCGTCTCTGCGGGAAGCCCGGAGGAGGCCATCCGCGCCGAGGCCGATGGCGCAACCTATGTGGCCATCGGACCCGTATTCGCTACGGCCACGAAGCCAGACGCAGGAGCAGCCGTCGGCCTTGAGGCCGTCACCCAAATCAAGCGTGCTGTCAAGATACCGGTGGTTGCCATTGGAGGCATCTCGCTTGCCAATATCGCGTCAGTCGCCGCAGCCGGCGCGGACGCCGCAGCCGTGGCGTCCGCAATCGTTGGCGCGCCTGACATGGCGGAGGCGGTTCGAGCGCTCGCGCGAGAGTTCAGCCGCGGGCTTGACCAAGCCCCCTCAGGAGGACGAGCAAGTTGACGCAAGTTGAAGCGGCGCGAGCCGCAAGGCTCACGCCGGAAATGAGAATAGTTGCGGATACGGAGCGCGTTGACGCAACTGCCATCATGGATGGCGTCGCGGCCGGCCGCATCGTCATCCCCCGGAACCGGGGCCGCGAGCTGGCGTCCCCGAAAGGAATCGGCTCGGGTCTCAGGGTCAAGGTAAACGCCAACATCGGCACGTCCGCGGACTTTCCGGATCTCAGCCCGGAGATGGAGAAGCTGGCAGCGGCGCTGGAGGCCGGCACCGACACCGTCATGGACTTGAGCACGGGCGGAGATATCGCCGGCGTCAGGCGGGAGGTACTTCGCCGCTCGCCGGTCCCCGTCGGCACCGTGCCCATCTACGAAGCTGCAATCTCGGCTGTAGAGCGGAATGGCTCGGTCGTTGACATGACCGAAGACGAGCTCTTCGATGTCATCGAAGGGCAGGCAAAAGAGGGCGTGGATTTCATCACCGTCCACTGCGGCGTGACGCGCGAGTCCATCGCCAGACTGCAAAAGCAGGGCCGACTGACGGACGTAGTCAGCCGCGGCGGCGCCCTTCTCGTCTGCTGGATGCTTGCAAACGAGCTGGAGAACCCGCTCTATGTCCGCTACGACGACCTGCTTGAGACTGCTCGAAGGCACGACGTCACCCTTTCGCTGGGCGATGGTCTGCGACCTGGGTCAATCGCCGATGCCACCGACCGCGCCCAGGTGCAGGAACTGATTATACTCGGAGAGCTGGTCGCCCGTGCTCGGGAGGCGGGAGTCCAGGCCATGGTCGAGGGACCGGGGCACATTCCGCTGGACCAGGTGGCGGCGAATGTCACCCTTGAGAAGCGGCTCTGCGACGGCGCGCCGTTCTACGTCCTCGGCCCGCTCGTGACCGACATCGCGCCCGGCTACGATCATATTACCTCGGCTATCGGCGGAGCGATTGCCGCCATGGCCGGCGCCGACTTCCTCTGCTATGTCACGCCAAGCGAGCACCTCGGACTTCCGACCGCCCAGGACGTTCGCGAGGGAGTTATCGCCGCCAGAATTGCCGGACATGCGGCGGACATCGCCAGGGGCGTCCCGGGCGCCGCCGACTGGGACCGGGAGATGTCGGCGGCGCGCAAGTCGCTCGACTGGCAGCGCCAGGCCGAGCTTGCCATTGACCCGGCCAAGGCGCGCGCCCTGCGCGAACAGCGCTCAACGCCCGCCGAGGAAGCCTGCTCCATGTGCAGCTCGTATTGCGCTATGAAGGTTGTCGAGCAATACCTCGATTCGCGGAAGACGAAACAAGCTCCGAAGACGTAAGGGGGACGCGCATGCTCACACGAATCATCACCGCCCTGATAGCAATCCCAATTGTCGTCGCGCTGGTCTTCTACCGCGGCGGGCTTCCGTTCACCATCCTGATCGGCGTTGTGGCAGTGCTCGGCCTGCTGGAGTTCTACGGCGGAGCCAGAAAAGGCGGCGCCAGGCCCCATCTCCTCCTGGGGCTTGCCGCAGGCGTCCTCTTCATCTATTTCGGCCGCGGCTACTGCCAAAAGTTGGATATCTGGGGAGAACAGTTGCCCTCCCTCTTCTACATGTTCTACCTGATCCCCACATTCACGGGGCTTGTCCTCCTCTCGCTCATCTTCGAACTGATCCGAGAGGAGCGCGCGCCGTTCGTCAACGTCGGCGTGACCAGCCTGGGCTTAGGCTACGTCGTGTGGCTTCTTCTGCACTTCATCTGGCTGCGTAGCGCAGAGGGCACGATCAGGGTTGGGCCTTGGGTGTCGGAGCGGGGCGCTTGGCTCGTAATGTTCGTCCTGCTGGCAACGTGGGCGGTTGACACCGGTGCGTATTTTATCGGCAAGCTCTACGGCAGTAAGAAGCTGGCGCCGCGGCTCAGCCCCGGCAAGACCGTCGAGGGCTCGATCGCCGGGTTCGTCAGCGCGGTCATCATCGGAGCGGTCACGGCGGCCGTCATTCGCATGCCTCAGCCGCACGGGCTGATCCTCGGCGCGCTGATCGGCATCGTGGGCCAGATTGGCGACCTCGCAGAATCGGCGCTCAAGCGTGAGGTCGGGATCAAGGATTTCGGCTCGATCGTTCCGGGCCACGGCGGCATCCTCGACCGCATTGACAGCCTCCTCTTCACGGGGCCGGTCGTGTTCTGGTACGTCGCGATCTTTCTGTCGCGCTGGATTTCGCCGTGACGCCGGTTAGCCGACCCACCGATCAGCCGCTCAGCCCCATCTCCCTGTTGAACCGCCCCTGATACGCCTCGATCTCCAGATTCTCCACCTGCGCGAGCTTGACTGGAGCACCGATCTCGGAGGATTCGTAGAGCGCAAGGCTGATTGCCTCGTCCTTGTAGCCCTCCAGCGCGGTGATCTCAATCGGGGTGCCGTGCAGCACCGCGTCAATGAATTCCTTCAGCTCGGTCGCTACCGTATCCGTGATCCCGCGCGGGAAAAGCCGCTCCTTCTCCTCATCCGATATGGCCGCCATGAACTCCCGAACGAGTTCGGGGACGGTCAGCTTCTCCTTCCTGGTCTCAAGCCCCTGGCCCCAGCGCAGCGATCCGTGCTCTCCGTAGAGCGCGCGGAAGGAGCACTTCGCGCCTGGCGCCGCGATAGTGGATGTCCACTGGCCCGTGACGCCGCCCGCGAACTTCAGGACCGCCACTGTGCTATCCTCTACGCTTACCGGGATGGGGCCTTCCAGGGTCTCGTGCTTGGCATAACGCACCGGGCTGTAAGCCTTCGACACGCAGAAGAGTTCCTCGACCTCGCCGATATGGTAGCGGAACAGATCGGCGAAATGCACACCGCCATCCATTGACCAGCCCCCACCGGCCTCGTTCACGTCATCGCGCCAGCCCCAATGCCACAGCCGCTCGTCCACGTCAACCCAGAAGATCATCCTCGGCTTCCCGATCCGGCCCTGCCGGAGCGCCCAGTTGAAAGCTCGCTCCTCGGGCGACCTGCGGTAGTTCTCGGCCACCTGAAGAACTACGCCCCGGCGCTCGGCGGCGTCCATCATCAGCCGTCCAGCCCTGAGAGTCATCGCCAGCGGCTTCTCGATCGTCACATGCTTCCCTGCCTCGATGCACTTGAGCGCCACGGCATGGTGGACCCGATGGACCACGCTGATGTCCACGGCATCGAGAGTGCTCTCGCCCGCAAGCATCTCCTCCACGTCGCCGTAAGCAGCGGGCCGGAACCCCTGCCAGGCAGCAATTCTGTCGGCCATCGCCCGAGCGCGCTCCAGGTCAACGTCGCAAGTTGCCGTAACGCGGAAGTCGCGGACGTCCTTCTCCCAAAGCTTCCGGAGGCCCTCCGCGTGGCCAGCCATCATTCCGCCGCAGCCAACAAGTCCGATGGTTAACACATCACTCATGGAATCTTCCTTCGCTCTAGTCGTTCTATCTGGGGCGCCAATAACACGCCCCATGCCTTCTTCGCCCACGCGCGGGCTAGTTCCTACGCCTCGGCGACCCCAGGTGCTTAGGAAATGTATCGTGGGCCGGGGCACAGCGGGAATTTAGGCTCGTCGCGGACCACAAAGGAGGATATTCCGGCCCGCCTGCCGAATAACCATGATGAAAAACCCGGGATCGGCGCTGCTTGTCGGGTGCGCCGGTGTCCGAAACAACCTCGTTACCAGACTGCAGCGGCTGCACTGACTGAATCGGTGCCCTGTCCGATCGCTGGCTGATTTGGACTGGACATGGGCACATTGCGAAAGACGGTGAGATAGCGTTAAGCCCAGCGGGAGAGAAGCGGCTGCTCGGGTGGCGGATTTCGCCAGCCCGGTCGAGCAACCGGAAGGGAGTGGACGAAGATGCCGTTGATCTTCGACGAAGCCTTGGGCCAGCTTATCAGGGAGCGTCTGCAGCAGGACAAGCGAACAGCGGGCGCGACGGTTGACGTTAGGTGCTCTGACGGCTCCATCTGTCTTGTAGGCCGGGTGGACACGGAGGAGCAAAAGGACGCTGCCCTTTTCCTGGTCGAAGGGCTGACCGGTGTAAAGTCGGTCGTGGATCAGATTATCGTCAGAGAGGCCATCGCGCGCAGGATGTAGGCTGACACCCCGCACCTCCGATAACCTCTCAGCAGATCAAAGGGCCGTGTGTCCAATCCGCTCGAGGAACGGCTCCCGCGGCCTCTGCCAGCAGCGCCGCCGGGGCTACTCGCCGAGCAAGGGGATGTATGGCGCCATAGCAAGCTGCGCGAGCAGGCAGCAGATGGTTGACTCGGCCCCCTGGTTCAGATTCGGCCCGGCGGGGGTCAGCGCATCGTAACAGCCGCCCGTTACGGGGTCGTAGAGCGGCTCGCGCAAGCCGTTTGCCCCGAAGAACCAGTCGAAGGACACTCGCGCCTGCTCCAGGTACTTTCGATCCGAGGTCACGTCGTACGCCGCAAGATTGGCCATCACGGATGACATCGGGTCAACCGCCTGCTGGTCGAACCAGGCTCTCTCCTGTCCGCAGAAATACCACCCGTTGCAGCCGATGGGTTGGTGGACACCATCAGTCGTAGTCATCCTGTCCAGGAATTCGAGGCTGCGCAGCGCGGCATCGAGGTATTCGTCCTTGCCGATAGCCTTGTAAGCCAAAAGAAGCGCCCTCGGCAGCATTCCGTTGGAATAGGTCAGGAAGGGCTCGAACCACGTCCATTCGTCGGTTGCGTTGGCGCTGAAGGCACCGCACAGCACGTCGGCAAGGCGCTCGATATGGTCTAGGATGGCCTCGGCCTGGGGTTCCGCCTTGAGGTAGTGATAGCAGCCGAACATCCCGTACGCCTTTCCCCTGAGCGCCGTCGTTAGAGGCAGCCACCTGACGGCGTCATCGAACAGCCCCCGAGCTACCTTCTTCACGTTTTCGTGGATGTCGGCGGCCAGCGCCTCGCCGCACGCCCACAGCACCCTCCCGAAGCAGTCCTCAGATCCTTCGTTGTCCAGGAATATCTGGTCGAATGACATGAAGTTGTGGAACCGTCTGTTGGGCGTCTGGGCATAGTGAAGGAAGCTGAGATAGGTGCTGACCAGGCGGAGCAGGCGCCGGTCCCGGGTGCGCTCGTATTCCTGCAGCGCGACGATCAGGGCACGGGCGTTATCATCGGTAGTGTAGCCGGTCCTGCGGTTGGGGATAGAGAATATGGCGTGCTGGATGATGCCAGTGCGGTCGGTGAGGGTCTCTAGGTGCTCCAGGACGATAGGCGGGTAATCCTTCACTTCTTAGCCTCGGCCGCCACTTCGTCCTGCCGAAGTGCCTTTTCCGCCCGCGTCCGGAGCAAAACCCGGTGGAACAAGTCCAGATAGTCTATGGCCACGTTGAACCAGGCCGTGCGTCGCCCATACTTGTAGGCCAGGGACTCCATCCGTTCTTTCTTCGTGGGGTCCTCCAGCAGGTCAATCACAGCGTCCGCGACGGCGTCAGGAGAGCGGAAATCAACCAGCACGCCCCTGCCCTCCCCCAGGACCTCCTGAGCATAGAGATAGGGCGTGGACACGATGGCCTTGCCGCAGCCCAGGGCATAGGCCAGGGTGCCGCTGACAATCTGGTCCTTGTTCAGATACGGCGTAACGTAGACGTCGGTCGCGCAAAGGTATCTGACCAGTTCGTCGAGCGAAAGAAAACGGTTGTTGAACCGGACGTGGTTCTCCAGCTTGAGTCGCCGCACCATATCCAGCAGCTCATTTCGGTAGGCCTCCCCCTCCCACGCTCTAACTCCCGGATGGGTCTCTCCGAGTACTAGATAGAGCACGTTGGGGTATTTGGCCACGATGCGCGGCATGGCCTCGATGGCATATTCGATGCCCTTGCCCCGGTTGATCAACCCGAAGGTTGACAGGACCTTCCGGTCGGCAATGCCAAGAGCCCTCGTCACCGCAGCCGTGGACACCCGGTGAACGTTCGGAACTCCGTGTTGGATCATCGTTATCTTGCGCGGCTCGATCCCGTAGCTGTCAATCAGCATTTGCCGCCCTGTTCGAACCATCACCACGATCACCTGGCAAAGCTCCGCCAGATCTTGAAGTACTCGCTTCTGATTCGGGTCAGGGCTGTGGAGCACCGTATGCAGCGTGGCCACTGCAGGCTTCTTCAGCTCACGGATCAGGTCAAGGATGTAATCGCCTTCGGTCCCGCCAAAGATGCCGTACTCGTGCTGGATGCTTACTATGTCAACCGTCGAATCGTTGAGATACCTGGCTGCGTCAATATAGCTCTGTCGGTCATCCTTCAGAATCTGGCATCTGACGATCTTACCATAGGGTTCGATCTCTTCCCGCCGCTTCACCGCAACGACGGTTGGCCTCGAGAACGGCGTGTATTTCGCAATCGCCGTCACCAGATCCTGGGTAAACGTTGCGATTCCGCACTCGCTCGGCGGGTAAGTGGCCACATACGCCGCCTCTGTCTTGTTCATCGCTTCCTTCAGGAAGCGGAATAGCTTGTTATCCTCGGCCTGGAGCCATCTTACCTCGTCCCTCAGGACGTACTCCTCTGGAACTTCTACCTGGTAGGGCGCCCTGCCGTCGTCTCTCGCCTTATCCGTGCGCATCTTCGTTCCTAAAGCCGGGTATGCCGGCCGGGACTTCCCTCAATCATTCCCGGCGGCGCCCGTGCGCCGCAAGCTCCCGCGCGGCTTCTGTCTCATCCTCAAATAGTGGAAACACCTTCTCCAGGCCTGTGATCTCGAATACCTTGCGAATCTGGCTTGAGTTGCACACTACTGCGATTCTCCCGCCCTTCTCGCTCGATCGCTTCAGCCCGCCCACCAGCGTCCCCAGACCCGAACTGTCAATATACTCCACGTCCGTCATGCTCACCACAATGCTTGGATGCCCCTGCTCAATAGCGTCGATCATTGCGTCGCGGAATCTGGAACAAGTGTACGCATCCACCTCGCCACTGAGCTGGATCACTGGGATTCCTTCCTGAGTTCTCGTCCTGATTTGAAGATCCATCTCCATCATGTGAGTGCTCCTTTTTCAGCAGGTGACGCTAGTGTACCGGGCAGTCGTCTGTAGTCCTGACCGGATGCTCGGCGAGGGCATCAACAAGCGGGGGGCGACCGGTCCTCTGCGGCGTCCTGACTCTTTATTCCTCCGGGACTTCCAGTCCAAACATGGCACCCCCTTTGGCGCGTCGCGGAGGCAGTGTACCATTTACCGCGAAAAATGTCAACCTCGGCAGGTCCGTATGCAGCGGTATCGTTTGTGGCACATCCGAGGCATCCTGAGCCTGTCAAAGGGTGCCGGCTTCGAAGCGCCGCACCTTTCGACAAGTTCAAGGTGCGGCTGGAGTTGGCGGTATGCGGCGGACAAACGATGCTCCTGCCTCCGTATGTGGCAAGTCGGAGAGTAGATATGGCGGCTCCCACTTGGTATAATAGTAATGGATTGCCTGCCGTCGTGGGATTTGGCAAACAGCGCAAGAATCGCCAGTAAGGAATGTACATCGTGAAACAACCAGTAGCAATCATCGCCGCAGCGGCAGCGCTTGCCGGCTTTCTGACATACGGGCATGCGGAGCAACCGGCGTCCAAGCCCACCGCGGGCCGCGTGGACCGCTTCTGGGCGCGCGCAGCGAAGGAGACCTACCGCAGTCCCGCCGAGCTGCAGGCGCAGCACGAGAGGGAGCTCCGGAAGGGAATCCTCTACCGAAAACTCGTCCGCGGCACTCCCTCCGTCAGGGCTTTGGCGCTTACCTTCGACGATGGTCCGCATCCGCAATATACGCCTCAGCTCCTGGCCATCCTGAGGAAGTACGACGTCAAGGCCACATTCTTTGTAGTCGGTAAGATGGCCAAGCAGTGGCCCGACCTGATCAGGGCGGAGGATGCAGCCGGCCACCTCATCGGTAATCACACCTATCATCACGTCAACCTCACCCACCTCCCCGCAGACGAGATTCGCGTCGAGTGGCAGGCATGCGAGGACGTGGTGAAGGCTGCCATCGGCAAACGGATGGCCTTCTGCCGCCCGCCGGGGGGCGACTACGATTCCGACGTCATCACCGCAGCCATGCAGGCTGGCCTGGTCACAGTCCTCTGGACCGACGACCCCGGCGATTACGCCAGCCCGGGGGACAAGGTCATCGAAACCAGAGTGCTCGATCGCATCACCGACGGCGGGATCATCCTATTGCACGACGGCGTGCAGCAGACGGTTGATGTCCTCCCCCAGATCATCAAGACGCTGCAGGCCAGAGGCTTCAGGTTCCAGACTGTCGAGGAAATGGCAAAGGCGCTGTAGCCCCCGGCCTCCGCTGTGGAGCAGGTTCTTTGGCAGGTCAACCCAGAAAAAGACAGTCGCGTGTGATGGAGACTGAGGCCGCCCCCGGGCCGCAGAACGCTCCAGCTACGCCGACGAAAGAGCCCACGAAACCGGATTCAGCAGTCGCGCCAGAGCAGCCGGCGCCAAGGAATCAGGCCAGACCAGGCCGCCTGGTCTCACTGGATGCGCTCCGGGGCCTCGCGATCGCGCTGATGCTCTTGGTGAACAACACCGCCGTGGATACGGCTACACCACCACAACTGACACACGCTCCGTGGAACGGGGGCATTCGCATGGCGGACCTAGTGTTCCCGTGGTTCCTGTTCTGCGTGGGCGCGGCCATCCCGTTTGCTTCGGCAGCATTCCATCGGAAGAACCTGCCCGCATGGCGCTACGACCTGAAAGCGGCGACCCGCGCCGCTCTTCTGGTCCTGCTTGGCTGCCTCCTTGACAGCAGCCTGGCGAAGCGGCCTATCCTCGACCTCGGAGTGCTCCAGATCATCGGGCTGGCGTACCTGGTGGGCGCCCTGCTCTACGGGATCCGCATCTCGCGCCGGATGCTCGTCGTCGGAGTCCTGCTCGGCGCTTACTGGGCCGTCATAAGATTCCTTCCCGTGCCCGGCGCAGGTGTCGGAATCTTCGAAGAGAGGCAAAACGCCATACTGCACATCAACCTCACCTACCTGGCTCGCTATAACCTGTCCGGCCTGCTGTCTGTAGTGCCAACTTCTGCGATGGTCCTTATCGGCACGGCAGTTGGAGATGCGCTTAGGCGCACCGATGTCGGCCATTCGTGGAAGGCTTCGTGCCTCGCGCTCACCGGCGTCGCGCTGATGCTGGGAGGGGCACTCTGGAACCTGAGCCTGCCGTTCAACAAACCCGTCTGGACGCCGTCGTACATCCTCTTTACTGCGGGCCTCGGATCGCTCGCGCTGGGCCTGTTCTACCTCCTCATTGACATCAAGGGCTGGCGCTCGTGGGCCTTTCCGCTGGTGGTCTTTGGCTCAAACGCCATCCTGGCCTATGTCGCGCCCATTCTCGTGAAAGTGCACATCCTACAGGAGTGGATGGTGCATGTCGGCGCGAGCAACACCGTGACCGCCCAACAATGGTACCTCGATCTCTGGGTCGCCCACGCAGGCCGCATACCCGGCGGATGGATCTACACCGCGACCTACATACTGGTCTGGTGGCTCATCCTCTGGGTACTTTACCGCAGGAAGTTATTCCTCCGCGTATAGACGCCGAGAGCACTTCGTGCTATCCTTTCGCTGTGAGCATAGTAGCGGTTATCGCTGGTTCGGGGGCCCAGGACCTGGACCCCTTCGGCGCTTGGGAGCCTCTGACGGTCGAAACCCGGTTCGGACGTGCCGAGGTGAGCCGAGGGGAGGTGGATGGGCGGCCGGTCCTATTTGCCGCGCGGCACGGACAGGAGCATGCGACCCTGCCCCATCTCATCAACTACCGCGCAATCGTTTCGTCCCTGTCCGAGTTGGGAGCCCAGAGAATCATTGGAATCTCAGCAGTCGGCTCGCTCTCGACCGACCTCAGGCCGGGTACAGCGGCAGTACTTACCGATTTCATAGACTTCACTCGCCGCGGGCCGATCACTCTTTTCGATGCACTCGAGTCGGGCGCAGCACACACGGATTTCAGCGAGCCGTATTGCCCGGAGGTTTCCGCGGCGCTCCTTTCGGCGGCGGGCAAAGCCGGCCTTGAGGTCACGACCCCCTGCACCTACGTCTGCACCGACGGGCCGAGGTACGAGACTCCCGCAGAGACTGCAATGCTCCGCTCGTGGGGTGGAGATGTGGTCGGCATGACTAACGCCCCGGAGGCCATCCTTTCCCGCGAAGCGGGAATCTGCTACGGGGCGATTGCCGTCATCACTAACTTCGCCGCAGGCATCTCTCCGACCCGGCTCTCCCACACCGAAGTCGTCGCCGTGATGCGATCTGTAGGAGACCGGCTCGCGGCTGCGATTCTTGGGGCGATCAGGGCAATGCCCGCAGACAGGAACTGCTCCTGCCGAACCAACGCCGGGATTTAGAACTCGCCGCCCGGGGCGCCAGATCCTGACACACCTTTTCTACCGGCAGCCCGCCGCCGAACACTCGTAGTGGCCGGGCGCTCTCCCGGCCTTGAGGCGGCGGTGCACAAAACGGGCTAGGAGGGGGCGGCCTCCTCGGCGTCCGCTTCTTCCGGCTTCGTCGGCGGCTTGGGCCAGGTCAGGTACATAAGTACCGCGGCTATGACCAGCCCGATCGCTACATACCAGAACCAGGCCGGCACAAACGGAGCGAAGTCGGTTCTCAGGAAATCCACTCGGCCGATGAAGAGCGCCATCCTTGCCATAACCGTGGCTCCGAACATCGCGCCGAAGGCGAACATCAGGAACCAGCGGCCAAGCGCCGCCGTGTGCCGGACCGATCTGGCGCTGTGGTCTATCGAGAAGAAAAAGTAGCCCATCACGGCGACCAAGACCACGACGAAGATGACGTTGTTGAAAACTGATGAGAAAGCGCCGATGCCGGCCTCTCCCGGCGTCGGGGCAAGCGGCTTGAATGACGCACCCACCATCGGGATATAGGTGTTCGCGAAGCCCTGAAAAGCCAATCCGGAGAAGAACCCGAACGTGGCGCCGAGAATGATCCGGCTGATCCAGACGTTGTGCTTGCTGTAGATGAAATAGTACATCAAGCCAGGAGTGATGGCCAATGCCCACCACCACTGTCCCTTGTTCACCATCGGGTCCCACCACTTCGGCTGGAGCACCTCCGACCAGGTGATGAAAACGCCGTAGCCCATGGCAAGACCGATGAAGACGTGCTCGGCAAGGCGGTAAACCGGGTTCTCTTTGTAGAGGAGCGAGAATATGGCGAGCGTGCAGATGGCGCCGGCCCAGAGGCCGATGATCTCTTTATGGCTGATTATTACCGAGCCTATGCCATGCAAGGTCCCAACCCCTAAGAGCTGCTCCTCTGCCGGAGCGACATGAAGTAGCCGATATTGCCGAGTATGATGAGCACGATGATCAGCACGTGGGAGGTTGAGAGCGAGCCTGCTGCGCGGGTCGCGAAGCCCTTCTCGCCGAGGGCCGCTTCGTACCTGGCCGCGCCCATGAGCCCGGGCAGCATCCCAACTATCTGATGCGCATCCAGGAAGTTGTAGCCTTCCGGCACCATCACGCCCGTGGGGCAGTACACGATCGGCACCTTCTTCGTCTGACCGATGTATGAGATCCACGCAGGCACCGTCCCCGACGGCGTGACTTCGACCACCATGCTGAAGTCCCCAGCGGTCTTGATGCCCTCCATGATCGGGAACCTCTTGGTGTCGGTCAGAGGGGCGTTGTAGCGCTTGTCTCTGCCCAGCGTCCGCGGAACGTTGGTCGCCATGGCCTGCAGGGTCTGGTCGAAGATCGGCTGCCAGGAGAAGGCAATCCAGTCCTTGCCATATTCCTTGTTCATCTCTTTGGCGATCTGGTCCACCTTATTGTAAGCAAGGGTCGTGCCTGCCTGGTCAAACGGAAGAATGCCGAAGGGAACGCCCCGGCGGAAGAAATGCCTGACCAGAGCCTCCATCTGAGGCCGGTTCTCTGCCATGGTCCCAGGACCAAAGAAGACCGAGATGACGGCGATCTTGTAGTCCTTTCTCGGCGCATCCTTGGTCGGCAGCTTCTCGACGGCTTCGTAGGCCTTCATTACCTCGGGCGTTATCTCCGTCTTCTGCCTGATGATGGGGAAGATGAGCGGGACTATCACCACCACCGCCAGGAGGAGATACATGATCCGCCGGTCAATGCGGTCCAGATACGTCAGGAAACCCATGGCATCACAACTGCTTGTCGAAATAGGCGCCGCGCTCCAGGCTCAGCCAGATTCTCAACGCCATCGCCAGCCCACCAACGCCGATCCCGAACGCCATCCCCCGCTGGGCGGCCATGTTCGGAACCGTCATGATCCAGTCCTGGACTCGCTCAAGCCGGAACGAGCCGAGCCAGCCCACGTGCGTAATGCCGCTCGTCATCCACTGTCCGATGGGCACCAGGCCGAGCATCACGAGCAGTGCCGCCCCCATCATAAGAACGGCCTCCCGCGACTTCACCCGAAAAGCCCGGTAGGCCGCCGACACGATATAGAACGCCACGAGCGAGAACATCGTAGCCTGCAGGCTTATGTAGGCGCCGTTAAACAGGATGCCGCTGTAAAGCGCGTCGCTCAGTATCTGCCCACCTGATTTCTGCTGCAGGTACTTCTGAAGGAACCCCACCAGCGCCATCGCAAAGAGCGCAACATAGAAGGCCAGGCTGTTGATCCACCCGCGCCGCCTCCTCCGAATCGTCTTGCCGTGAAGCGACATAAGGCCGAAGACGCCCAGACCGATGGCAAAGGAACCTATGACCGCGTTTATGTTCGACGCTGTCTCCTTGTAAGGGGTCAGGAAGTTGTCCGAAAGGGTGCTGCGGGCAAGTGACACGTCTTCGACCTTGGCGGCTGCCACGCTGCGGATGCTCTCGACGTCAGCCGTTGACAGATTGCCTAGCTCGGACCTCGCGGACTCGATGGTAGCTATCGTGGGGTCAATCTTCTTCTGCGCCGCATCCTTCAGATCATCAATCCGCTTTCGCAGCGCTTTGGTGCGCTGATTCAGGATATTGCCTTGCTCGTCGCGCGCGAGCATCTCTTTCGTCAGCTTGTAGCGCTTCGCTTCGGCCTCAGCCTTCTTTGACTCCTGGTCAAGCTGCCGCTGGACCTGTGGTCGAAGCCTCTCGATCTCGGACTTCGCGCGGCGAAGATCAGCCACTGCAGCGGCCATGATCTCCCGCGCCCTCATGACGCGACGTACACCGTCGTGCTCGCCCAGCCGCGGCCTGTCCTTGTCCTCGTGCACGACCTTGACCTCGCCCTTGTCGAGTTCCAGGTTCTTCAACTCGTCCTTGGGGATGAGCCGTTTCACCGTCCTGCCGCCTTCGACGTATTGAACGGTAAGCTGGCCCTTGATTACGGTGATGGCCTCGAGATCTGTCTGGGCGAGGCGCAACTTATGCTCGGCCGATCGCAGGATCCCGCGCACCGGCGCAGTAGCCCGGTCCCCAGGGATCATGAACTCAAGGAAGTAGAACCAGCCGAAGAGGAAAGTGACGCCGATGATTATGGGCTTCCGGTACCGATGCGGCACCTGGGTCAGCAGGAACAGGAGCAGAACTCCGAGGACGACGCACGCGCCGATGGCCAGTCCCAGCGAGTATCCCCGCAGAGGTACGAAGAACACAGCAGGCACGTTGTTGGCATGTCCAATCACAAGTTGACTCAGGCGCTACCCCTTCAGCGCTTCCGACAGACTGACCGCAACCCTTTCGATAAACGGCAGAGTGGTCAACGCAAGCATGGTCATCGAGATGACGCCGATGACAATGAGCGCAAGGATAATAGCCTTGCTGTAGTCCTGGCCGACCAGGCTTCCGAGCAGTGTCGGCTCTCGAGAGAGATAAGCGCTCGCCGCATAGTACTCATCACCGATGATGGTGTAGTCGCACGCAGCGATGAAGAACGGGATCTGCATGATCTGCGGGGTTCCGGCGACTTGGATGGCGCCGACCTGCTGACCGTTCTCTGCGAGGATCAGCGACTCGGCGAAGAAGTCTCCGAAGTAGAACGCCGACGCCACCTTCTCGCGATTGAGGATGCCGACGACGCCGGACGCATAGGCAAACTGGTCGCCCGAAAGGAAGCGGACGTCGTCGCGGTTGAAGGCTTCCGGCACGCCCTCGGACTCGTAAGCGTCGCGCGCCGTCTCTTCGGCGACCGTGTAAAGGACCGGCTCGGCGGTCGGGACTATGATCCGCGCCCGGTACCTCGCAGCCGTCTTTATGATGTGGCCAAGGATGGAGAGCGCCTGCAGCGCGACGATGCCGATCCCCGAGAGCCCGGTCGAGAAGAGCATCGGCCTGCCCATCTCCGTCGAACGCCCGACGGCCTCGTCTATCGCCGACAGACCCGGAATCCGCCGGATGAAGAGCTGGCGGCCCGCCCGCGCCGAGAGTATCTTGTACAAGACGAGGAAGACCATCGCTCCCTCAAGCAGATATACGAGCCAGTTTGCGTGCTGCATTGGTCAAGTCTAAAGTGTAAAGTGTAAAGTCCAAAGCCCGCCCGCTTCCGGCACTTTTCACTTTTCACTTTTCACTTTCCGATCCCTCTCCTCCGACAATTCCTCAATACGCTGGATCAGCCGCTCGACGTTCGCTGGAGTCTGAAGGAACCGGCTGAAGCGCGCCATCCGGTCCACCCCCAGTATCGGCGCCAGGAACGGCATCGCCACGATCAGCCCCTGCCCGGCAAGGTAGCTGAGCGGCTTGTTCATCTCAAGGAAGAATATCGAGGGCGTCTCAAGCCGCCGCTTCACAACCGCATTGGCCACCGAATCCACAAGCTGCTGCGTCTCTTCCTCGCTCAGCGGCTCCCCGAGCTGATCAAACATTCTGCGGCTTCAACCTCGCCACCGCTTCGAGCACTTCCTCCCGCCGGTCCCCAAACCGCAGGTAGACGCCCCGGTAAGCCTCCAGCCGCGACCTTCTGGCGAGCGGGCTCAGCTTCACCCCACAATCGTCCAGATAGCACTTCCGAACGTCTTTCCACGCCATGGTCCGCTTCCCGAGCCGGGTAAAGGCTGAAGCGTGCGTCGAGGTGAGCTCGTACGTTACTGGAAGGAGGAAGTCCGAGAGCGCTCCAACGAAGGCGAACGCGATCACGATCACGGGTATCGGGTTTCCGAACCAGAAGAAGGCGGCTGCGGCCGTCACCGCCGCGGCGCCAATCACCACCGCTAGCTTCTGCGGCTGTGCTCTTGCCAGATGCACCTGCCAGCGCAGGATCACTTCGTTTTCGGTGGCGACAGCGTTCGTCAGAGATGTGCTCACGCTTAGGTCTGCTCGATGCAAGTGGGTTCCGCGCAGCGCTAAGAACCGCACAGCGCTTTGCTGCCAACATTATAGATGCGGCAATATAGGCTGTCAAGCGTCCCAGCTCAGTCCGAACAGGTCGGTGACTCCGCTACCCGACACCCGGCACCCAACACCCGTCTCAGCCGCCGATCACGTGCTGATTGAAGTCAACGATGTAGAGCCACCAGTCTCTAAGCTTCCCGTCCGACCTGCCGGCGGCCTTCGGCAGGTGCTCAAACCACCATTTGTGGTGAGCCCGGATGTCGCCCCCGCCCCACTCGCTCGAATCTACCAGCCGCTTCT
>Ga0315289_10003960_pt1 | contig 22265 bp, 21 predicted proteins | sample YL17G11_40_MG_FD_203452 | JGI IMG/M metagenome (GOLD analysis project Ga0315289, IMG submission 203452) | Sediment microbial communities from Yellowstone Lake, YNP, Wyoming, USA - YL17G11_40 | ecosystem: Environmental > Aquatic > Freshwater > Lake > Sediment | place: USA: Wyoming | collected... | reverse complement strand
ACCTGCGGGAGTTTCCTCGTCGTCGAGTTCATGAGGCAGGGGCTTTCGCCGAAGGAGGCGTGCAGGAAGGCGCTCGAGCGGATCATCAAACGGCACCAGGGGAAGCCGACGTTCCAGGTCGCCTTCATCGCCCTCTCGAAGGAGGGGGAGATCGGCGCGCTTTCGCTGCAGAAGGATTTCCAGTACGCGCTCGCCTCGGGCGGGAAGAACGAGCTCATCGACGCCGAGTACCTGCTCTAGGCGCCGGCGGCGTTTTCTCTGTCGATTCAGGGAGGAATGACGTGTCACGAATATTTTCCAGGAAAACGATGAATCTGGTTCTCGTATTGGGTGCGGCGGTTGTGCTGGCGCTCGCGATTCCGTCGTGCTCGCTCGTCCCGGGGAGCCCCGAGGGCGTCGCGAAGAAGATGCTCCACGCGTACGGCGGATCGGAAAAGGCGGCGCGCCTCGAGAGCTTCGCGGGAAAAGGATTCATCAGGGATTTAAGCTCCGAGGTCGTGGCGAAGAGCTTCGCGTTCGACGTCTACCGGAAGGGGAAGCTCTACAAGCATGTAATCATGTCTGCTCCCGGAGGCAAGCTCACCGAGGTCATCGTCGTGTACTACGACGGCACGACGAGCCGTGCATGGATGAGCGGCAAAGGGACGACGACGATTCCGGCGATGGAGCTCGGCCTGCTCACGTATCGATTCCCCGACGTCATCCGGTGGGTCCAGGGAGCCGGCCGCACGGGCGAAGTGCTGCCCGGCACAAAGGGGGAGAGTGTCGTTCGTGTGCGCTACAAGGACGGCGACAACGTAGTCACCCTCGCTCTCGACAGGAAGAGCTGGCTCCTGAGCGGCATCGTAGTGACAAGCCCCAGGGATTCGTCCGCCGTGTTCACCGAAGGCTACGACCATTACACCGAGATAGAGGGCATACCGTTTCCGCAGGAGTTCAAAGCGACCTTCCAGGGCACCCCGTATTACGAGTATCTGCTCGTGTCGGTCGAGCTCGGGGTCGATCTTCCCGATTCGCTTTTCCGCGTGACGGCGGCGGACAGCATGGGCCTCGCGAAACCGTCGAAGGTCGAACGGGAGGACGCGCCGAAACGTTGAAAGCGTCCATTGTGGCACGCTATCTGCAACATTCCCGACGTTATTCAGGATAATGCCGCGTGCAAATTGCCTCTCGATTGTGCGAGAGCTCTATTTCGTTTTGCATCAGAGGGGTACACGCGGCTATGGAAAGCTCGCCGGGAAAACCGGGGGACACCCCGGTTCACTACCAGCCTCCCGAGTCGAATGCGATCAGGCGGCTTACCGCATGGACGTGCATTCTCGCTGTGGCCGCCGCGGCCACCGGGCTCGTGCTCTTTCTTCTCCAGAGGAATCAGGAAAGGTGTATCATCCGCGCTTCCGAGCTCGCCGAGGACAGACTCGAGCGGCTCGCGCGCGACGAAAGGATACTGAATGCCTCCGATTTCGCAATCCCCGAAAAAGAGGTGATCGTTTTCCCCGGCGCAGGCGAGCGCTATTCACGCGAGGTCACGATCGATCCGGGGCCCGGCCGGGCCGGCCCCGCGCGCATCACCGTCACCGTCGCCTGGGAGACGATTACCGGCGAATCTCATGTCCGGATGTGCCGCTGGCTCAATGCGGGTGAGCGCGGTGCGGACGGGAACGCCCCGGACGAATAGGGGAATCGCGATCAGAGGAGCTCCTGCACCATAAAGAGCGAGGAGAACCGATACCCCGCGTCGGCAAGGTTGGCTTCCGCGCCCTCGTCGCGGTCCACGATCGTGTAGATTCCGGCGATCGTGCCCCCGGCCGCCTCGATCGCGAGCGCGGCCTTGAGGAGCGATCCGCCCGTCGTTGCGACGTCCTCGAGGAGTATGACGCGCATCCCCTTCTTCAGGTTTCCCTCGATGAGGCTCTTCGTTCCGTGGTCCTTCGCCTCTTTGCGGATGAGGAGCCCCTCCTTCTCGAGGCCTCGCTGCGCGACAAGCGAGAGAAGCGCTCCGATGATGGGGTCGGCGCCGATCGTCGGTCCGGCGAACGCGTCGTATTCGATGCTATCGAAGCGCTCGAGAAGGAGCTTCGAAGCGAGGTAAAGCCCGCGCGCGCTCAACGTGGTCATCTTTCCATTGATATAGTAGCTGCTCTTTTTCCCCGAGACGAGGGTGAAGTCACCCTTGAGGATGGAACGCTTCTTGAGAATCTCCTTGAGCTCATCTCTCTCGTTCATTGCGGCTCCCTTGCCCTAATGGGTCGAGATCATGACGCCGAACGCGATCTGGAAGAACCGCGCCTGATTCTCTCCCGTGAAGAAATGCACCGTGTCGTCGGAACCCGTTCCGACGAAGACCATATGGTACTTCCCGTTTGCGTTGAGCGAGACGGAGTTTGCGATTCTCACCAGCACGCCGACGCCGCCATGGAGCCCGAGGCGATTGTCGGTCTTCTGCGCCTCGTAGAATCCCAGGGGAAGGATCGCGTTTATGCTGTAGAGACCCGGTCCCGCCTCGACGGTCGCCGTGACCCTGCCATGCACCGGCTTGAGGGCGATCATGCCGACGGTCACGGAAAACACTTGGAGGTTCACGTCGGGGCGGCCGAAGAACTCTACGTTCTTGTCCTGGTCCTTCGATTCGCCGAAGTTGTGCGAGGAGACCGAAACGTCGACGCCGAGCGCACTCGTGATCCCATGAATGAAATGGAGATCGATCTCGCTCCCGTTTCCGAATTTGTCCGCGAAGGCGCCGCTCGCGATCACGCCCCCGACCCGCAATCCGAGGAGTTCGCGTCCCTTTATGCTTTGGGCGCCGAGGGGAAAGCTCCACGCGATAATACACGCAGCCGCGGCGACAGCGATGGTGCTTTTTGCCGTCCTCATATGATGGAAAATATCATAAAGGGCGGGTGGCCGCTAAGGAAAATCGATGTTAGCGGGCGAGGACGAGCTTGAGCCGGGCGAGAATGCGCGGTCCGTCCTTCAGAACGGCGAAGTACACGCCGGACGGGAGAGTCGCCCCGAGCCGGTCCGTGCCGTCCCAGCGGACGATTGCACCGCCCCGCGCGTCCGTCCGGGCGCCCAGGTCGCACAGCGCGCGGCCGGCGACGTCGTAGACCGAAACGGTGAGGAGCGCCGACGGCGCGCTCTTCACGGAGATCTCCGCGACCGGGTTGAACGGGTTCGGGTTGCAGCGAAGCGAGGAGGCTTCCGGGGCCTGCTCGCCCGGGCGGGCGAAGGAGAGCCCTTTGGTTGAGGTGCGTTTTGTTCTCGCCGGCGTTCGAATCCCGTCGAAGGGCGGGGCGTAGCCCGTCATGCGCTCTTCGATGCCGTCGACGTTGATGTGCCCGAACGGCGCGCCGCAGTTGTCCACGATCGTGAGATACACGGATCTTCCCCGGTACGGGTAGAGTTCCCATATCCGCTCATCCATCAGATTCCGGTTCTTCCCCGTTTCGCGCAGCAGGATCTCGCCGCTCCACGCGTCGCAGAGCGCGACGTAGCACGAGTCCGGATAGGCGCCTCCGCCGACGAGGAGTCTCATCGAAAGCCCGTTGACGGCGAAGGTGTTCGATCGAATCGCGCCGCGCGCCGCGTCCCCCTGGGCCGCGCCCGGCTGGCTCCCCGTGAGCGGTCCGTTGAATCGCTCGTACGTTCCGATCCACCAGGCGCCCTCGAAGCCGATCATGGTCGTGTCGTCTCCCCGGAAGCGGGGATTGTCTCCGAATACGGGCTGGTTGTCGAAGGCGGTGCCCCAGAGCACCGTCCAGCCGTCGAGGAGATTCGTCATCCGCACCTCGGGCTCATCGGCGTTCCACCCGAGCGTGTCGAACCGTATCGTCGAGACGGGTCCCGCGGCGCTCGAGTAGGAGGTATGCCGCGAGATGCAGTAACGATCGTCGCCGAGGTCGAGCACCTCGGCCGCGTGTCCGTCGTCTATGATCGATCGCTTCACGATGTCCCATCCCGACCGGAGCGAATCCGACGACATGTGCGAGACGCCTCCCACCTCCTCCTCGGTGAAGAAGAGGTGATAGAGGCCGCCGCGCTTCATGAGGAAGGGACTTTCGAGCGCGTGCCAGTTGCCGTGGACGTAGATGGGCCCCGCATCCCGCCAGGTGAAGTAGTCGTTCGAAGAGGCGAGCGCGATCGCGCCTTTCCAGGCGAGGGTATGGGCGGTATGGACGAGATAACAGGTTCCATTCTCCCTGAAGAATCCGGGGTCGCGGTAGTTCGACCATTCGTTCTCGTTCCACGGCATCCAGAGCGTGTCCCCGTGGAATGGCGTGAAGAGCACGCTGGGGGCCTTGTTCCACCGGAAGGGAACGTGGCTCATCGCGAGGCACGTGCGCTGCGCGAAGGCGCTGTTGACGCCCGTGTAGAACATGAGGAAGTACCCTGCGCCGCGCGGGTAGTACGCGATGCTCGGCGCCCAGATGGCCTGGCTGTCCCACGCGCCGGGTCCCGCGCTGAGGATGTCCCCGTGCGCCGTCCAGTGCCGCAGGTCCGTGGAGGTCGCGTAGCCGAAGCTTCGCTGGTGCGTCGTGATGTAGTAGAGGTGGAAGGTGCCGTCGATGCAGACGAGGGCATGGTCCTTGACGGTTTCCCCCGGCATGTAGAAAACGGGGCCTTCGAAATCGAACGCCACGGTTCCACGGGCGCTCCCGGGCCCGAGAAAAAGGGCTCCGGCGATACAGAGCATAAAGCCCGCGAGGCATGCGCGCGGGCTTCGTACTGAGGTGTCATTTCGAAACGGATTCAAGAAAATCTATCCTTTCCACCAAGCGCTTCAGCGGAGAAGGATCACTTTTCGGGTGTACATCTCCTTGTCGATCTGAAGCCTGCAGTAGTAGACGCCGGAGGGGAAACTGCCCCGCTTCACGGCGAACGGGTTCCACCGGAAGGCGTAGCTCCCCGTCTGCCTGGTGCCGAGATTGTAGCTGTCCACGAGCCTTCCCGCCACGTCGTAGAACGATATCGTCGCGGCTTTCCCGGCGCCGTTTTCCCCGATCGTGTATGGAATCGTCGTCGAGGGATTGAACGGGTTCGGATAGTTCTGGCCGAGCTCCGCAGCGGCGGCCGGGGCGCCCTTCACGAGGATGGGGCCGTAATGCGTCGGGTTGTCTCCGGCGAGCTCGACGAGGTAGTAGTAGATATCCTTCGTCGGGTCCTCGCACCGGTCGAAGAATTCGTAGACCCGGCTCGCTGTGACGGGGGCGTCGTTGCGCTTTTCCATCGCGGCGAATGCCGGTTCGTAGCCGCGATAGACATCGAACGTCGCGAACCCGTCGCAGCCCATCGTGCACCAGGTGATCTCGACCCCTCCGTCCCGGCGCCGGCATTCGGCGGATGCGATGAGGACGCCGATCTTCTGGGTGAGATGGACCGGTATTTCTTTCACCTCGTCGATGCCGAGATTGATGCCGGCGATCGTGGTGTCGCGGTAGCCGGGGGCGCGCGCGGCGATCGCGTACACGGCAGCGCCGAGTGCGTTGAAATGGTAGTTTTCGTCGGTGAAGGTGCTGCACATCCCGATCACGTTGTTGCCCGAATCGAAGAGCGTCACGCACGTGCCCGTGGGCACGCCGGTGTGGTTGTCCGCGCTCACGGCGCCGAAGATGCTTCCCGCGGGACGCTCGAGCCAGTACGTGAAGTCCGAGTCATTGAAGTAGAAGTAATAGAATCCGCTTTCCGGCAGGACCTTGGCGATGCTCGGCGGGCTCCAGGAGAAATCGGCCACTCCCCATACGCCGCTCCAACCCCAGTGCTTGGGGAGGTACGATCCGTCCCTCGTGAATTTGAAGAAAACGGTGTCGGGGTCTCCGGGCTCGTTGATGAATTTCAGCTTGCGCCAGATGTGGTTTCCCATCGGCGCCAGGTCGTTCGCCGGATCATCCGGCTCGCACGTTATGCCGCTGAAGTTTCCGACGAGCTGGATCGATGCCGGCTCCTGAGCCGGCGCGCCTCCCGCAAGAAACGTTAACAAGGCGCCGGCGAGAAGGATCTTTCCACAACGCCTCATTGGTAATACTCACCCCTTTGATGCATCTTCAAAATGCAACAAATACGGCATAATCCGCAGTTAAATTTCTTTACTACTCCATTATATCCCATGTTGGCTGCTTAGTCAAACATAAAGTCCACCTTGGAATTAACGCGTCCAGCGCTATCTATTCCAAATCAAGCAAGTTACATACCCCGCAGGCATTAGGGGTACATTTTTTGCAGAAAGACAAGGGAGTGCCTATAACCGGCAGTTCGGCTTTTCAGGGAGCGGATGTCCATGGGGGTCAGAATCTCCAACAATTACAAGCGATTAGGGGTCGAGACCGAGCATCTGCCGGTCGATCTCCAGAACGAGACTTTCGAATCGCAGGAGCTTTTTCGCAGGGCCGAGGCGTGCATTGTGCGGGGGAATTTCGATAAGGCGGCGGAGCTTCTCGCCGAAACTCTCAAAATCTCTCCTGATAATCCGACCTACCTTTCGTACTATGGCCTCTGCGTCGGCATGCTCGGGGACCTCGGCGAAGCGGAGAAGTACTGCGTGAGGGGGGCGAGGCTCTCGCCGGTGAACCCCATAATCCTCGTGAATCTCGGACGTGTTCTTCTCGAACAGGGCTACCGCAAAGAGGCCCGCGATCAATTTTCGCGCGCGTACGCCATCGACAACACGAATTCCGCTGCCGCGCTCGAGCTTTCCGGTATGGGCGTGCGCCGTCAGCTTCCGCTGCCGTTCCTCGCGCGGACCAATCCTCTCAACATTATCGTCGGCAAGGTGAGGCACCGGCTTCTCGGGTACAAGAAGCCGGGCCGGAAAAAGTTCTAGATTCTCGACCGCCCGGGCCGTACACTCGCCTCGATGACCATGATCTTCGAGAATCTCCGCCGGGGAATCCTCGCGCTCGTGCTCATTCTCGTTTCGTGCAAAAGCGCGGATGTCAGGACGCCGGCCGATCAGGCCGAAAGGCGATCGCTCGCGGATGCGCGGCTGGATTATCTCCTCGATGGCGGGCGCTTCGATGAGGCACTCGCGATCGTGGACAGCCTGGTCGCTTCCGGCGAGACCGATTCGAGGGTCCTCGCCCGGAAGGCGCGAGCCCTCGGCGGGCTCGGGGCGAACAAAGAGGCGATCGCCGTTTTCGAAGAGGCGCTCCTCAAGGATTACGAGAACTGCGAGAACCATCTGCACTTCGCGACCTTTCTCATGCGCATCGGGAAAACGGGGCGCGCCCACACGGAATTCATGGAGGCAAAGCTTTTCTGCGACATACGGTACGTGCCGCTCATCTACCGGAATCTCGCCGTCGCCGGGATCAAGCTCGCGAAGCTCGATCTCGCCCGGAAATACGTCGATGAAGGGCTCGGGGGGAGCCCCGATGATCCCTACCTGAACGGACTCAAGGGGATGCTCATCGCGCGCGAGAATCCCGTCGCCGCGGAGAGCCTCTTCGTGAAGGCCCAGGCGGCCGGTGATGCGACGGGCGAATTCCTCGTTCAGTACGGTCTTCTGCTCATCAATGCGGCACGGCCCGCCGAGGCGGTCGGCGTTCTCGAAAGGGTCCTGCGGATGAATCCCGGGGAGCGGGAGATCCGGGTATACATCGCCGAGGCGCTCGACAGGGCGCTCAGGTACGGCGAAGCCGAGGCCGCCTTGAAGGATCTCCTCGCGGAGAAGGACGAAGAAGAGATACGCTCGAAGCTCGCAAAGGTGCTTTACCATGAGAAGAATTACGAGGAGGCCCTGAAGCTCTACATGAATCTCCCGCAGAGCCCCGAGGTCATGGACAAGATCGCGATGTGCCTCCACAGTCTTGGCGTCCGGGACGAGGCGCTTTCCTGGTCGAGAAAGGCGCTCGCCGCAAAACCCGGTTGGCCCCAGGGGATGATCAACCTTGCCGTGATACTCGCGGCGAAAGGGGAGCTCGACGAGGCGGCCTCCCTCCTCGAGCGCGCGCTCGAGCTCGAGCCTGACAACGCCGCCGCCGAGGCGAACCTCGAGCGCTTGAGGGACGCCCGGAAAGAATAGTATCCCGGCCAAAAAAAGGCTGTCCATATTGAGCCTTATTATTTAGAATGGCTTCAAGAATTGAGAAACAATCCTCCCCTGGAAACCGTAGGTAAGGTGAGGATTCCAGGATCGGAGGTACCGCCCATGTACTGCAAATACTGTGGCGTCGACATCGACAGCGGGGCCGATTTCTGCAGCGCCTGCGGAAAGAAGCTCAAGGACGGAGAAGCTCGGCACACGATCTACAAGCACGAGCTCACGAGGATCAAGGCTCCGAAGGAGCCGAAGAACCCCAAGGCAGCCGCGGCCCTCGGCTTCTTTATGAGCTGGATCTTCCTCGGTCCCGTGGGATATATTTACCTCGGTCAATGGAACTGGTTCTGGCTCACCTTCATCATCCAGATCTTCGCCTATCCGTTGACTGCATTTTTCGCGTATCCTCTGCTTCCGATCGTGTACGGCATCCACCAGTATCAGATGGCGAAGGACATCAACGAGCTCATCGTAGCGGAGCAGGGGGAAAAGCCCGCCGGAGACGCGGGGGTGTCCGCGAGCGAGCCGTTCGAAAGACCGGAAAGCTAGCACACACAAGAGCGGAGGAAAATCTCCTTGGATCGAAACCTCGCCCTTGAGCTCGTGAGGGTAACGGAGGCGGCTGCGCTCGCCTCCGCGCGTTTTTTCGGCAAAGGCAACCCGCTCAGGGCCGATCGGGCCGCCGTCGAGGCTATGGAACTGGCCTTCAACGGCGTCAAGGTCGCCGGACACATCGTGATCGGCGAGGAGCGCCTCAGCGAGAGCTCGAAGCTCTGCATCGGGGATACGATCGGGGCCGGAGGAGACACCGAATTCGACATTGCGGTCGATCCGGTCGACTGCATCGAGGCGCTCGCCGACGGGGGGGCCAACTCGATCTCGGCGATCGCGATGGGGCCGAGGGGCAGCTTTTCGATTCTCGAGGCTCCCTACATAAGGAAGATCGCGGTCGGAGCCGAGGCCGCGGACGCGATCGATCTCAACGCTTCGGTTTTCGATAACCTTGTCCGGATCGCCGACGCGAAACGCGTTTATGTCGAAGACCTCACCGTGTCGATTCTCGACCGCGAGCGTCACCGGAAGCTCATCGAATCCGTGCGTGCGTCAGGCGCCCGTATCGAGCTCCTCAAGGACGGCGAGCTCGCCGCGGCCATTTCCGCATCTCTTCCGGACACAGGCATCGACGCCATGATGGGTGTCGGCGACGCCAAGCAGGGGATTATCGCTGCCGCCGCCCTCGTGTGCCTCGGCGCGGGATTCCAGGTCCAGTTCATGCCGGACCCCGACCTCGAGCCGGAGAATCTGCCGGGCGACTTCAGGAAGATCTATCAGGCGCGCGATCTCGTCGGCGGAGAGATTATGTTTGCCGCCACCGGCGTCTCCCGGAGCGACTTTCTCGACGGCGTCATGTTCAGACCGGGGGGCGCGATCACGCACAGCGTCGTCTTCCGGAGCAAATCGGGCACGATCCGGTTCCTCGAGACCGAGCATTCCTTCGAGAAGGCTCCCGACTACACGTAAGCAATGGAAGAACTGTTCAGAAGCGACGTGCCGCCGCCGCTGGCGGAGCGGATGAGGCCGAGGAGTCTCGACGATTTCGTCGGCCAGGACGATCTCGTCGGCGAGGGAAAGATCCTCCGGCGCATTCTCGAGAAAGGGAAACTCGAATCCTCGCTCATATTCTGGGGACCTCCCGGCTGCGGCAAGACGACCCTCGCTCATCTTATCGCACAGGCGGTAGAGGCGCACTTCGAGTTCTTCTCGGCGGTGACCGCCGGAATAGCCGATGTGAAGCGAGTCGCCTCAGAGGCCACCTCGCGCCTCAAGCTCAACAGCGCGAAAACGATCCTCTTCGTCGACGAGATCCATCGGTTCAACAAGGCCCAACAGGACGCGTTCCTTCCCTTCATCGAGAACGGGGCGATCGTTCTTATCGGCGCGACGACCGAGAACCCGAGCTTCGAGGTGATCGCCCCGCTCCTCTCGCGGTGCCGAGTTTTCATCCTGAAACCGCTCGGCGAGGAGGAAATTCACAAGGTTCTCAAACGTGCTCTCACCGACGCTCCCGGCGGCTTCGGGGGAAAGCGCATCACGATCGACGAGGAAGACATCCGGTACCTCGCGTACCTGTCTTTCGGCGATGCGCGCATGGCGCTCAACGCGCTCGAGATGGCTGTGCATTCGACGTCGCAGACGGCGGGCTCGATCGTTCTGACGCGGGAGCTCCTCGAGGAAGCCGCGCAGAAAAGGGCGATTCTCTACGACAAGAAGGGGGAGGAGCACTACAATATCATATCGGCCCTCCACAAGAGCATCCGGGGGGGCGATCCGGACGCTTCACTCTACTGGCTCGCCCGCATGCTCGAAGCGGGTGAGGATCCTCTCTTCGTAGCTCGCCGCCTTGTGCGCTTCGCCTCGGAGGATGTCGGGAACGCCGATCCGCAGGCGCTTCAGGTCGCCCTGAACGCGATGCAGGCGTTCCACTTCATCGGCATTCCCGAGGGGAAGCTCGCCCTTGCGCAGGCAGTAACGTACCTTGCCCTCGCCCCGAAGAGCAATGCGCTCTACGCGGCCTATGGCGAGGCGGCGCGCGACGTTGAGGAGCAGGGAGCGCTCGCGGTTCCGCTCTGGATCAGAAACCCCGTGACCGGGCTCATGAAGAGGATCGGCTACGGCGAGGATTACCGTTATCCGCATGAAGATCCCGAGGCCGTGGTCGATCAGGAGTACTTTCCAGAGGAGCTCGCCGGGCGTCGCTATTACCAGCCCGTCAAGCGCGGCTTCGAGCGGGAGATGATCAAGCGTCTCGAGTACTGGAGGAGCATGCGCGAAAAAAGGAAACGGGAAAAGCGCGATTAATAGGTATAATAGACCGTAAACAACTTGATATCCATTTTCTAATACATTGACTTTATCACCGCTCTGGCAATGCGGTTAGCGGCTAGCGAGTAACGATTTTTTGCCGCCTTGACAGAATTGCTCGGATCTGTCATAATTAATCCGGAGTAAAGAAATTTAACGAGGCCTTTTATTGCGCAGGGCAGAGGTCAGCGGAGGATCATATGAAAAAGGCCCTTTTCGGCCTGGCACTCTTTCTTGCGTTCACAATAGGCATGGGCGGCTCGCTGCATGCACAGTGCTACGGGTCTCTCATGCTTTCGTCGACCTATTTCGAGTTCGATCATCTTGCGAGGCTCGCGGTCCATTTCGGAGACGCATCGTCAATCCCCTCCGACATCATCTGCGTGAGAAGCATGCTCCCGAGCGAGCTCGCGATCGATGTCCCGATCTGGGCGTACAATCTCCATGAAGGGGCCGAGTACTTCGAGTTCTCAATCGTATCGAACGAGAGCCTCGCGGTGTTCGTCCCCGACAACTGCATCAGCGTCGTCGGGAGCTGCAGGTGCCAGTGCGGGAACGATTACCGTCTCGACCTCGCCCTCCAAGCGTGCGAGCCGAAATGCGGTCCGGTGCGAATCGGCTGGGCCCAGATCGTTCGGGTCCGGCAGAGCGACCCCGTGTGGGTCGACCTGAGGCCCAACAGCCAGACGGGAAAAATGTTCACCATGGATGCCTACGGCAAGTCCCACAATATGTTCTCGCCTCAGCATGGCGCTTACATCGGTCAGAAGTATCTTTACTCCTGCCAGGAGCCGATCTGCGAGGAGCCAAACACGCCCGTGAGCGCTCTCGTCGCCGAGGAGGGCTCGGGTTGCTCGGTGAAGCTCATGTGGACTGCGGGGAGCGGCAACCGGACGATGATCAGGTTCCGCACCGATCGATATCCGACGGGCACTTCGGACGGAGATCTCGCCGTCGAGGTGCCGAGCACGCCCGTCGAGAGCCAGTTCTTCTTCCACACGGGGATCCCGTCGCCGGCGACGCTCTACTACAAGGCGTTTTCCCTGACGCGCGACGCCGGCGGGCTCATCACTCGCGACTCGTTCGTCGAGTGCGGCTCGGCGGGTGTCGTCGAGGTGAAGTGCGAAATCGCCACGCGGGAGTCGAGCTGGGGAGCGATCAAGAACCTCTTCAAGTAGCGGCTTCAGCGTTTTCCGCGCGCCGCAATCTCCTCCAACAGATCACGGAGCTCCGCGAGGTTCGAGAGCGCGAGGTCCGCGCCGTCGAGCTCGAGGTCTCTCGTGATGGGCGTTTCGATGAGGATCACGCGCATTCCCGCCTCGCGTGCGCTTCTGATGCCCTTTTCGGCGTCCTCGATCGCGAGGCACCGTGCCGGCTCTACCCTAAGCTTTTCGGCCGCGACGAGGTACGTGTCCGGGTGAGGCTTGAGTCTCTCGATATTGTCCTTCCCGACGATCACGCTGAATCGACCTTCGAGCCCGTTCGCGGCGAGGATCGCCCGGATATCCCGTTCGTATGAGCCCGAAGCGATCGCGACCGCGAGCCCCCGCTCGCGCAGGGCGTCGATGATGCCGAGCGCTTCGGGAAACGGTCTGATATCGCCGGATGCGCAGAATCCGGTGTAGATGGGGTCCTTTTCGGCGCGCACGTCGTTCGGGTCCATGCGCAGATTGTAGCGTCTGATCTCGCTTTCGGCGCCTCCCCCGCGCGACGTCCATTCGAGCCAGTATTCAGCGCGGTCGATCGTGTGTCCGCGCTTCGCGAAGACCCGGGCGTACGCCTCGTAATGGTACGGCTCCGAATCGACGATGACGTTGTCGAAATCGAAAATGACCGCGCTCGCCGATTCGAGGAGGCGCCTGAGCGCTTCGATCTTTCTCATGGCGTCTCTCCGGGGACCGCGACGTTCCATGCGCGGCCGAGGACGTCGACGGTGAGACGGCGGGGCGTGAGATAGCGGATGAACCGGTACATGAGGTAGCATTCGAGCGCGAAAGGGAGAAAGCCGAGATAGCCGAGCACGGGCATCTCGAAGAGCTTCACGCCGGAAAGATACGGCACCTGGTAATGCCACTTCGTGAGAGCCCGGAAGTTCCACGACTCCCAGAGAATTCCGCACAGGGCGCCCGCGACGAGAAGCGAAACGAAAAGGCTGTAATCCCCGCCGCGGAACATCCGGGAGAACGAGCCGATTCCGAGGCGGTCGTTCATCCCCTCGAACCAGAGGAGAACGCCGATCCAGGGAAGGGGGCAGAGCCACGGCGAAGGGAATATGAGCGCGAGCACGAAGAGAGAAAAGCCGACGAAGAAAAACATCGTTTCAGTCCCCGGGCGTATGATCAGCGCTCGGCGGTTGCGGAGACGATCTCCCAGGAAGGTGTCGACGAGCTCGGCGGTGATGAAAATTGCGGGGGTGATCGTCGCGTATGACCACGCGTAACCGAGCCAGCGCGCCGCGGTGCCGTCGGGGAGATTGACGTAGGACCAGCTCCTGAGGAGCAGGTTTACGCCCTCGAACACGTACCAGCTGATGATGGAGATCGCGAGAAGGATCAGAAATTCCGTGCGGCGGTTCGTAAGGGGCGACTCGCCTTTTCGAGCCGCGACGAGGGCGTCGGCGAAGATGATATAGCCGGTCCATACGAGGGGAGTGAAATACGTTTTCACCCACACGTTGCCGGCGGACAGGAGAATCTCGCTCGCGAGAATGATCCCCAACCCTGCGAGCGCGTGGAAAGGAGGACGTCGCAACCTATGTTCCGATATTCGTTCCATCCGAAGAACACGCTCCCGCGGAACGCCAGAACCGGCGATTTCGATTGACGTTAGGCTTCCGAGTCGTTACCTTCTTCCCCAGGAATCTACCATTGGTCGTTCGATAAGACAAGGATTCGTTAAGACAAGGATTCGTTCGGAGGGAAGCCGGTTTTCGGCGGGTTTGAGGTCTGATGGCGGACGCGAAGGACAGATCGAGGAGATTCATCTATGCCGCGGCGAGCGACCGGGGCTCGGTCCGCGAGCGCAACGAGGACTACTACGGTATATTTGTGCCCGAAACGGATGAGCTCGTCGAAAGCCTCGGCGTGCTGGCCGTCGTCGCCGATGGCATGGGAGGGCATCTGTCGGGCGCGGAGGCGAGCAAGAAATCGGTCGAGGTCATGGGGCAAGTCTATTTCGAGGGAACGGGCGCATCGGTCCGGGAGAAGGGGCACGGCGTCGAGCTGCACGAAGCCTCGAGCGCCCTTGCCGCCTCGGCGGTGAACCGTCTCCGCTGGGCGTTTCTCGAGGCGAACCGGCAGGTTTTCGAAACGGTCGGCGAGGGGCATAACGGCATGGCGGGCACGACCTGCACCGCGATCGTGATTCTCCCTGAAAAGATCCATATCGCGCACGCGGGGGATTCACGAGCGTATCTCGTGCGGAAGGGCGCGATCACCCAGCTCACCGAGGATCACAGCGTCGTCGGTGAAATGGTCCGCAAGGGGATGCTGAGCAAGGAAGAGGCCGTGAGGCATCCGCACCGGAATGTCATCACGAAGGCGGTTGGCTTACGCGGCAAGCTCGAGGTCGATATCGCGGAATCGGTGCCGGTGGAGAAGGGGGACCGGATTCTCATCTGCTCCGACGGTCTCTTCGCCATGATCGGTGAGGACGAGATCGCCGAGGTAACGGCGAAAGGCACTCCCGACAAGGCCTGTCAGAATCTCGTCAAGCGCGCGAAGGAAGCGGGCGGGATCGACAACATCACGGTGGTCATCGCGGAAAAGATCGCATGATCTCACGCGCCGAGCGACCCGCTCGCGCCGGAGCCGCAGGGCCAGGACGTCAAATTCCCTAGAAAACGAGATTGAATGCCACGCCGATCAGCGCTCTGTCGTTAAGCTCCGCTTCGATGATTATCTGCGCCTCGTTCGACACGGGAAGCTTGATCCCGGTCCGGACGAGCGTGTCGGTGACGGTGTCGTCATCATTCCCCGGGCAGAGGCACGTGATCGCTCTGTCGCTCTTGTGCTTTCTCTCGAGCTGCTCGACGTCGACGATGAGGGAGAGGTAGGGCTCGATTGCGCGCCGCGAATCCGTCGTGATACGGCCGCTCGCGAGGATGCCGAAGCCGAAAAGAAAACGCCCGAGCGCGTCGGAGTTGAGGCTTCCGAACGATGCGTCGAGCGCGAGGTTGACCGGAAGCTCGGCGCGGCTCTCGAGAAGCACGAGCTTGAAGTCGATTCCGCCGCCGAAGAAGCTCTCGTCGCACGCGCGATCGATCCCGATCTGCAGGCCGAAATCGCTCATCCTCGAGATGTTGAAGCGCGCGCTCAGGCCGGTTCGAAAGGCCTCGTTTCCGGCGAGCATGAATACGTTTCCTTCCCCGTCCGGCGCCGCGCCGGCGCCCCCGAATTGAGCGAGCGTCTGCGCCGGGAGGCTTGAGGGGGCCGAGAAAAGCAGCATCAGGAACACCGGTACCGCTCTACGCATGTTCATCCGCGCCGCGCTCCATTCAGTGAAAAGCATGAAAATGAACCCTATTTCGCTTGAAAATATAGCACGAAAGCTGTTCCGCGGAAAGGGCAATATTCCGGAGAGCCCCGTGAAGGCTTTATTTTGCACAACTATTTGTTATAAATACAGTTGCCCCGTGCGCGGCGCACCGCACGAACACCTGAAACGGCTCGAAGAAACTTTTTGGAAATTGATATTGACACCCCCATATCTGGTATGCAATATTCGGTCTCGCCCCAATATGTAGAGCTACTAAATTGCGGGCAGGGCAATGCGGATTAGCATTATAACTTATTGCAAGAACGGAGGTTAGCATGGAATCGTCCCGGATGAAGCCGCAGCTCTCCGAAAATGCCCTGCGTGTTCTCGAGAAGCGCTACCTTCGCAAAGATGTCGATGGAAACGTGACGGAATCGCCGGAGGAGCTTTTCCAGCGGGTCGCGAGCAACGTCGCTTCCGCGGAACGGCTCTACGGGAAGGCGCAGATGTGCAGGCAGTGGGAAGATGAGTACTACCGGATGATGGTGTCCCTCGATTTCCTGCCGAACTCGCCGACCCTCATGAATGCGGGCGGCGAGCTCCAGCAGCTTTCCGCCTGTTTCGTTCTTCCGATCGAGGACTCGATGGAGAGCATCTTCGAGACGATCAAGCACACGGCGCTCATCCACAAGAGCGGCGGCGGCACGGGATTTTCGTTCTCGCGGATCCGCCCCCGCAACGACGTCGTGAAGACGACGAAGGGAATCTCGAGCGGTCCCATCTCGTTCATGACGGTATTCGACGCGGCGACCGAAACGGTGAAGCAGGGGGGCACGCGCAGGGGCGCGAACATGGCGATTCTGCGCGTCGATCATCCCGATATCCTCGATTTCATCACGGCGAAGCGGGACAACTCGAGACTCAACAACTTCAACATATCGGTCGGTATCACCGAGGAGTTCATGAAAGCGGCCAAGGAGGACCGCGATTACGCCCTCGTCAACCCGCACGGCGGCGAGATCGTCGATCGCATCCCGGCGCGCAAGGTGTTCGCGATGATCGTCGAGTTCGCGTGGAAGAACGGCGAGCCGGGGATCGTGTTCCTCGACCGGATCAACCGCTTGAATCCGACGCCGCAGCTCGGCGAGATCGAGAGCACAAACCCGTGCGGCGAGCAGCCGCTCCTTCCCTACGAGTCGTGCAATCTCGGCTCGGTCAACCTGTCGCGCATGGTCACCCGGCGCGACGGCACGCCGCGGGTCGATTTCAAGAAGCTCGGAGACGCCGTCGCCAAGGCGGTTCGCTTTCTCGACGACGTCATCGACATGAACCGCTATCCCCTCGAGAAGATCCGCGAGATGACTCTCAAGAACCGCAAGATCGGCCTCGGCGTCATGGGCTTTGCCGACATGCTCATCGAGCTCGAGATACCGTACAATTCGGAGGAGGCGCTCGAGGTCGCCGAAGAGGTCATGGGCTTCATCCAGCGCGAAGCGCGCGCGAAGAGCGCGGCGCTCGCCGAGGAGCGCGGCACCTTTCCATCCTTCAAGGGGAGCGTCTATGACCGGGAAGGCTCGCCGAAGATGCGCAACGCGACGACGACGACGATCGCGCCGACGGGGACGCTGAGCATCATCGCGGGCTGCTCGAGCGGCATCGAGCCGATATTCGCCGTCGCCTTCGTGCGCAACGTCATGGACAACGACGAGCTCCTCGAGGTCAATTCGCTCTTCAAGGATATCGCGACGCGCGAGGGTTTCTGCAGCGAGGAGCTCCTCAGGAAGATCGCGCAGGAAGGCTCCGTGCAGGGCATCGAGGGGATTCCCGAAAAGTGGCGCAGGATCTTCATCACCGCGCACGACATCACGCCCGAGTGGCACGTCCGCATTCAGGCGGCGTTCCAGAAATACACCGACAACGCGGTGTCGAAGACGGTGAACTTTGCGCACAGCGCGACGAAGGAAGAGGTCGAGAAGGTGTACCTTCTCGCCTACGAGCTCGGGTGCAAGGGCGTGACGATCTACCGCGACGGGAGCCGCACCGAACAGGTGCTCAACATCGGCAAGGTGAACCGGACCGAGGAGAAGGGGAGCGCCGCCATAGACGAGTCGCTTCTCACGCCGCGGGCCCGCCCATCGGTGATCGCGGGGAGCACGCGCAAGGTGACGACGGGCTGCGGAAACCTCTACGTCACGATCAACGAGGACGAGCACGGGCTGTTCGAGGTATTTACACAGATGGGCAAGGCGGGGGGGTGCTCGTCGTCCCAGGCGGAGGCGATCAGCCGCCTCATTTCGCTGTCCCTGCGCGCCGGGCTCGATCCGAAGGCGATCGTCAAGCAGCTCCACGGCGTCCGCTGCCCGAACCCGGGGTGGGAGAAGGGCGGCATGATCCTCTCGTGCAGCGACGCGATCGCGAAGGCGATGGAACGCTACCTCCTCGAGAAGAAGACCCCCGTCGGGAAGAAGGTCGCGATTATGTCGACTGCCTACCGCGAGAAGATCGAGGGATTCTGCCCCGACTGCGGCTGCGCGCTCGAGCACGAGAGCGGTTGCAACGTCTGCAGGGAGTGCGGTTTTTCGAAGTGCGGATAACGCGGGTTCGAACTGCGCCGCCTTGAACCGAGGAGACGAAAGCCCCTTCCCGTCGCAACCGGAAGGGGCTTTTTCCATGACTGGCCCGGGGGGCTCGACGGCAACTCCGGAACGCCCGGCCGCCGCTGCCGCTCGGGCGGGGAGGTTTCGATGCAGGAAAAGGTGACGTTCAGCAAAGCGCAGATTCTGTCCCCGACTCCCGTCGTCCTCGTCGGCTGCGCGCACCGGGAGCTCGGGATCAACCTTCTCACGATCGCATGGACCGGCGTCGACTGCTCCGACCCGCCCCACATCCACGTTTCGATCCGGCCGTCGAGATTCTCGCACCGGATGATCAAGGAGAGCGGATGTTTCACGGTCAATATTCCGACGCGTGAGCTCGTGCGGCAGGTCGATCTCTGCGGCGTCGTTTCGGGACGGGACGGCGACAAGTTCGCGCGCGCGGGGCTCACGCCCGTGAGCGCCGCCTCCGTCGAGGCGCCTATCGTCGCCGAATGCCCCGTCAATTTCGAATGCAGGCTCCGGCAGATCGTGCCGCTCGGCGTTCATGACATGTTCATCGGCGAGATCGTCGAGCGGCGCGCGGACGCCTCGGTCGTGAGAAACGACCGGGTCGAGTTCGGGAGGCTTCCGCTCGTCGTCTATGTGAACGGCGAGTACTGGAGCCTCGGAGAACGGATCGGCACGCACGGATTCTCGAGCACGTGATGGATAAACGAATCGCGCTCCTCGTCGCAACGATCGCCTCCTTCATCACGCCCTTCATGGCGTCTTCAGTCACTATCGCCCTACCCGCGATCGGGAAGGAATTCTCGATGACGGCGGTTGTGCTCGCCTGGGTGGCGACCGCGTACATTCTCGCCGCCGCCATGTTCCTCGTGCCGTTCGGGAAGCTCGCGGATATATACGGCAGAAAGAGGATCTTCCTCGCCGGCATGGCGATCTTCACCGCGGCCACGGCTCTCTGCGGCATAGCCCCATCCGCCGCCCTACTCATCGCGCTCAGGGTCGCGCAGGGCGTCGGCGCCTCGATGATCTTCGGCACGAGCATCGCGATCGTGACGTCGGTCATCCCTCCGAAAGAGCGGGGGAGAGCGCTCGGAATAACGACCGCGGCGGTGTACCTCGGGCTCTCGCTCGGGCCCGTTCTCGGCGGGTTTCTCACGCAGCGCTTCGGCTGGCGGAGCGTTTTTCTCGCGAGCGCGCCGCTCGGGCTTCTCGATATCGTGATCATCGCGCGGAGACTCGAGGGAGAATGGGCGGAGGCGAAGGGAGAGCGGTTCGACCTGTTCGGTTCATTGGTATACTGCGTCGCGCTCGCCGCCCTCATGTACGGGTTCCCGCGGCTCGCCTCCCCGCCCGGCGCCTGGCTCGTTTTCGCGGGAGCGCTCGGGATCGCCGCCTTCGTTCTGTGGGAGCGCAGGGCGCGGAGCCCCCTCCTCCATATTGAGCTTTTCGCGAGAAACAGGGTCTACGCCTTCTCGAACCTCGCCGCGCTCATCAACTACAGCGCGAGCTCCGCGGTCACGTTTCTCATGAGTCTTTACCTCCAATACATCAAAGCGCTCACGCCCCAGGCAGCGGGTCTCATCCTCGTGGCCCAGCCGGTCGTGATGGCTCTCTTTTCCCCCTTTGCGGGGAGGCTCTCCGACCGGATCGAATCCCGCGTCGTCGCGTCGTGGGGAATGGCGCTCACCACCGCGGCGCTCGTCGTTTTCATTTTTCTCGGACCCGAAACCTCGCCTCTCATGATCATCGCGAACCTCATGCTTCTCGGCTTCGGCTTCGCGCTCTTTTCCTCTCCGAATACGAACGCGGTGATGGGCTCGGTCGAGAGCCGGTTTTACGGCGTGGCGTCCGCGACGCTCGCCACGATGCGCTCGACGGGTCAGATGCTGAGCATGGGCATCGCGATGCTCATCTTCGCCGTGAACATAGGCGACGTCGCGATCACGCCGGAACATTACGGGCCGTTCTTGACGAGCGTGCGGACCGCCTTTATCATCTTCTCGATTCTGAGCTGCGTCGGGATATTCTCGTCGCTCGCGCGGGGGAACGCTCGATCGAACAATGAGCCCCGTTGCAGCGGGGGGCTCGATTTCCAGAGGAGGTGATCGTCGTGGAGGATGCCGGTTTCAAATACGGCATGGGATGGCTTCCCGATTATCCTGATTTCCGGGACTACTCCGTCGAGCACGCCGAGGTGAGCCCGCGCCTCAAGGCGCTCGGCCAAAAGGATTCCGTTAGAGCGATGCTCGTGAAGGTGCGCGTCGCGGGCGCGGCGAAAAAGAAGCTTCCGCCTTCGATCGATCTCAGGCGCTGGTGCTCCCCCGTCGAGGACCAGGGCTCTCTCGGCTCGTGCACGGCGAACGCCGCCGCCGGAATCGTTGAGTACTTCGAGCGGAAGGCATTCGGGAAGCACATCGACGTCTCGCGGCTTTTTCTCTACAAGGCGACCAGGAATCTCATGCATTCGCCGGGTGACACGGGCGCGTTCCTGCGAACGACGATGGGGGCGCTCGTCCTTTTCGGCGCGCCGCCCGAAGAGCACTGGCCCTACCGGATCGCCGATTTCGACCGGGAGCCGCCGGCTTTCTGCTACGCCTTCGCGCAGAATTACCAGGCGATGAGCTACTACCGCCTCGATCCTCCGGGCACCGGCGGCGAGAAGCTCCTCGCGCGCATCAAGACGAATCTCGCTGCACTTTTGCCGGCGATGTTCGGATTCACGGTCTACAGCTCGATCTCCGGGGCGGAGTCGACGGGGGAGATACCGCTGCCGGCGGCCGGCGACAGGATCGTCGGCGGACATGCCGTCGCCGCCGTCGGGTACGATGACAAGAAGAGAATAAAAAACGCCTCCGCCAAGGCAAAGGCGACCATGGGCGCGATCCTCGTAAGGAACTCGTGGGGAAAGGACTGGGGAGAAAAGGGCTACGGCTGGCTTCCCTACGACTACGTGCGCGAGGGTCTGGCGGACGACTGGTGGTCGCTCCTCAAGAGCGAATGGATCGATACGGGGGAGTTCAAGGCATGAAAGAGGGTGCGCCGTGAAAATGCGGAACGCAGAATGGATCGTGCTTGGGATCGTGATCTTCTCGTTCATCCTCGGGGTCATCATGTATGGCAGGATGCCGGAACAGATGGCTTCGCACTGGAACATCAGGAACGAAGTCGACGGATCTATGTCGCGTTTCTGGGGGCTTTTCTTCGCACCGTTCCTTTTGCTCGGGCTCTTTGTGCTTTTTCTTGCGATCCCGCGTATCGATCCGTTGAAACGGAATATCGAAACGTTCAGGACACACTTCCAAGGCTTCATCATACTTCTCTTCTTGTTCTTGTTCTACCTGTACGTCGTGACGATCGCGTGGAACCTTGGCCGCCGGTTCGTCATGATCCGGTTCCTCGCACCCGGCTTCGCGCTCCTTTTCTTCTTCTGCGGCGTTTTGCTGGAGCGCACGAAGCGGAACTGGTTCGTCGGCATCCGGACGCCGTGGACGCTTTCGAGCGACCGCGTGTGGGACAGAACGCACCGGCTGGGTGGGCGCCTGTTCAAGATTGCCGGCGTTCTCTGCCTTGGGGGCATCGCATTCCCCGGACATGCGCTCTATTTTGTCCTCGTTCCGGTTCTGTTTGCAGCGGCCTGCGCTGCGGCTTATTCGTACCGGGAGTATCAAAAGGAGTCGAAGGAGGAACCGGCGTCGAAATAGCGGGCCGGCGCCGGTCATCCGGCGAACGCTGTCGCGAGCCTGTCGGCGAGGCAGAAGCCTTTCAACGTGGGGACGGCGCGGTCGTTTTCGACCGTCACGAGCGATTCTCCGAGCAGTGTCTCCAAGGTGCTTCGCCAGCCGGGGTAGCGCTGAAGGGCTTCGAGCGGCACCCCATCCCGCGTTCGCAGTCCGAGGTAGAGCGTTTCGAAGGCGAGCTCGCCCTCGGTCAGCGTCTCGCGGCCCTCGACCGCGCTCCCTCCCCGCGCCAGCGACCGGCAGTATTCCTCCACGGAGCGAACGTTCCACCAGCGCATTTTGCCCTCGAACGAGTGAGCCGACGGCCCGAGGCCGAGGTATGGCGTGTGGTTCCAATACTGGTGATTGTGACGTGAGATGAACCGCTCGTCGCGCGCGAAGTTTGAAATCTCGTAATGAAGGTAGCCTCGGGCGCGGAGTATTTCGGCCGTTCTCATGAAAAACGATCTCTGGGCCTCCTCGCCGGCCGAGGTCAGCGTCCCCGCCTCGAGCATTCTTCCGAATTCCGTTTCGGGATCTATCGTCATCTGATAACACGAGAGATGCTCGGGAGCG
>Ga0315289_10003959_pt1 | contig 22267 bp, 28 predicted proteins | sample YL17G11_40_MG_FD_203452 | JGI IMG/M metagenome (GOLD analysis project Ga0315289, IMG submission 203452) | Sediment microbial communities from Yellowstone Lake, YNP, Wyoming, USA - YL17G11_40 | ecosystem: Environmental > Aquatic > Freshwater > Lake > Sediment | place: USA: Wyoming | collected... | reverse complement strand
ACGAGCATTTGAAGAAGCAGCAGGAAGCAGGGAAGTATAGCGAAGAGAAAGTCGCGGAGTTTATCAAGACACGTGCCAAAGAACTGGAGAGTCGCTCCTAACCGCCCTCCACCGCTGTTGAGCTCGCCGAGTATACTTGCTTACTGAACGTCAAGAGAAAAGCTGATCTTCGGCTTCGTTGACGAACTCGACGAGGGTCTTGTATGGCTCTGGACGTAGTGTGCAATATGCAGGTAGATGAGAAGAGTGCAAAATGGAAGTCTGAATACAGGGCGAAAACGTACCACTTCTGCTCGCAGATGTGCAAACAGAAGTTTGACAAGAGTCCGGAGAAGTTCATCAAGTCCGCATGAGTTGTCGTCGCTTACAAAGGCCACGAGCACTTCATCAAATACAACAGAACGATGTGTGAATCCTGATCCAAGCGTTGCTGAATTCTGACCGCAAAGAACCGGACGAGTACCGGGCAGTGCTGTTCCGGGCATCCTAGGACCTATGCGCTTCTTTGTCTAGCTTCTCAGCTAGTTGCTCGAATCGATGATGGGCATCTATCCCGATCGTCTTTTCTACGGCTTCGAATTTCCCGCGTAATTCGTTCTGTTCCTCCGCGCTCAGAATCTTGTTTGTCATAGGAAACAGAAGATAGTCTTCCTTCCAGATGTGATTGGGATAAAGATCCATCAACCCTCGCAGGTTATCCAACACGGGTCTCTTAGCCGAGGTACGTTCCTTCGCATATGTCTCAGTCGCAGCAGCCAGTCCGGTGACGAGCGCCCTACCTCTCTGATGTTCAGCGAGTAGTACCCCCATGGGGCAGCCACGAACTGGAACCCCTTTCTTCTCCAGAAGCGGGAACAAGTGAGTTTCTTCCTTACCGTGGTGACATTTGTCGGCGAAGGTGCGCATGAACTCCAAGATTTCCCGGAACGTTTCTGACTCCACCTCTCGGCCGGCTTCAAGTTCTTCAGCCAAAACGGCAAATGTTCCCACCACTTTCTGAATGACGTGGTGCTCCTCCTCAAGCATTTCAGTCGGTTTCTGCTCCATCATCCCTCACTTCTTTGGCGATTCCTATTCCTGCAAGTACACTAAGATAGGTCACGTCGCAGGTCATCTACACATGGCAGCTTGATCTACTTGGGTTTTGATACTTGTGGGATGAAGAGTCCGACGAGGGTTCTGAGGCCGTATGTGTGAATGAGGTTTACTAGGAAGGCAAGGAAGCCCAGTGCGAGCATTACGCCGAAGAACATGGCTCCATTCATGTACGGAAGGTACATGCTAACGCCCGGGTAGAGCGTCCGCCTGAGCATACCATCCCTCCAAGCGAAACCCATTGAGAACGCCATGCCGACGCCTCCGACGGTCCAGAGCCAGAAATGCAGGTTACTGAGTCGCTCGCTCTTCAGGCCCGTGCCAGTGAGCATCGGTAGGAGCGCGTAGATCGCGGCAAAGAGTATGTTGCTCAAGCCCGTGAGGAGCATCTCATGAATATGGAAGCCTGGAACCCATTGCGTGTTGTGCATGACTAGGTTGATCGCGAAATTCGCCTGTAGAAGCCCTGAGGCACCGCCCAGCGCGAAGCCCATTATGCCGGCGAGCATGAACTTCAAGGGCATGCTGAGTTTGAGAGGCCTTGCCAACCACAGCGTCATCAGGACCGCGAAGAATGATAGCCCCATCGTGATGAACTCACCCCACGTTATGAACTGGCCAGAAAGGAGTCTCATCAGTTCAGGCTGAGGCCTATCAGACAACAGGTGGTGACTCCAAACACCCATCGAGACGATAAGGTCAGTTAGGATCACGTACCTGACGACCTGTTCTCCGTAAAGCGGCCTATTTGCCAAGATTGGAGCGAGCAAGTAGAGTGTTCCAGCCACCCAGATGAGCACGTCGCCGTCGGCGATCATGTCGAGGCCCCACCAAAACACGTTCTTGTAGACAAGCGGATCGACCAACAATGGGTCGAGCCTGACACCGGCCAACAACGTTGGAAGGGCAAACACGAGCATCAGCACGCCGGCACCTGCAAGCACAACCGCATTCAGGGCCGCATCGATGGATCCACGCATAACCGCTACAACGAACACTGGCAACGGCTCACCGTGCGTGTGCGTGCCGCCGTTGAGAGCAGTCTTCTGTCCAAAGAGTCCTCGGAGGTAGTGTGCCACCCCATCCAAGCCGAATGAAGCCACAAGCAGACTTCGAAGCGCGGCCCCCTTCGTCAATGCATCAGGTTTGCTCGTCCTCAGGACAGTAGCAAAAATATTGAAGATGAAACACAGCACCGAGAATTCTACAAGGGCGAGGCCCACGGCGAAGACGACGACGCTGATCGGCGAGAAACGAGCGACCGGAAGAGGCCAGTAGACTGTGTAAAGGGATCCGAACTTCAGAAAGAAGCCGGCCGACCAGACTGTGAGTAATCCAATTATGTGTATCCACATGTGGACGTTGGCTAGCCGGATGCTGTAGAGTGGCTTCTTGATCACTGTAGGAACCAGGAAGTAGAAGGCAGCAAACACGGCTAGGTAGGCCCAACCGTAGGCACCCACCAGAGGGTGAGCTGTAAGCATCGCATAGTAATGCTCCGACGCCATTGGGACAGTTATGAGCCCTAGAATGCTGAACGACAAGTTCGAGAGTTGAGAGCGCATGAAGAGGCCCTCTATGCCCGCCAAGCCTAGAAAGACGACAGCGACCACAGCGTATCGCAGGCTCAGGACCTGCAGGGTCATAGACGTCTTGACCATGGCTACGGCACCACCTTTATCGCGTCTGGGAGAACCATGAACGGATGTTCTGGCCCTGAATACTCTGTTGATCTGATCGTGTAGGCGCCAGGCTCGTCGAAGATCCAGACGATCTCGTTGCTGTAGGTGGGCAGGACCTGAATCTGGAAAAGCATCCTGCCGTTCTTGTGGAAGACACCGAAGCCGTAAGTAACATCGCAGGATGTCACAACGAACTTGACAGGTTCACCGGTCTTCACTTGGATGCCGCCTGATGGCAGAGTGAACTCGTAATTGCAAATGCTGATGCTGAATACTTTCGTCGGCGTCGGCTGCGACCAAAAAAGCCATCTCTGCCATGGAATGAACGGGCCCACAGTCGCTGCGTTAATGACTAGTGCGATGATGATGAGGAGGTACAGGTAGCGCTTTTCCGTCTTCTCCATCTTGACCATGCCCTGTCACTTCGATCTGGGAGTAGTCAGCTTGTAGGCGAAGTATGCGATGAAGACGAAGACGCCGATCGCGTAGATCGAGTACAGCAAGTCAATAGTGTCGACTATTGACATTTTCATCGAGTTTCTAGAACACAATTCTTGGGTAATAAGCCATTCCCAATTAGCGGCCGACTGTGGTCGAAGGGCATACTGGCAGGAGAAGCCAGACATCTGTCCTGCCCGTGTAACCATACTTCTCACCTTCTGACAGGGCTGGAAACCCTTATGGCACATTGTCCCAAGCTGAAGCTCTCCCGAGGTCAACTTCTTGAAGACCCAGATACAGACACAAGCGGTCAAGACTAGACTTCTGAGGGAAATCCCTGACGGAACTATATGCCCAGAATGCAATCGAATTGTTCCCGCCACCATCTTTGAGCGCGGAGGGAAGGTCTGGATAACCAAGACCTGTCCAGAGCACGGCGATTATGAGGAACTGTATTACGGTTCGTTCGAAATGTATGAGAAATTCAGCCGTTTTCAACACGACGGAAAGGGAATCGAGAACCCCAACGTGCCGCTCGAGAAGTACAAATGCCCGATGGATTGCGGCCTCTGCAAGAGCCACCTTAGTCACACAGCGCTCGCTAACATAGTCCTCACAAACAGGTGCGATCTCACCTGCTGGTACTGCTTCTTCTACGCGAAGAAAGGAGTTGAGGGCGCGTATGTCTATGAGCCCACGCTCGAACAGATCCGAGCTATGGTCAAGACTCTGAGAGCAGAGAGGCCGGTTCCTGGCAACGCAATTCAGCTAACCGGCGGAGAGCCCACACTCAGAAAGGACCTCGTTGAGATCATCAAGATATGTAGGGAAGAAGGAATCGATCACATACAGCTCAACAGTAACGCAATCAACTTGGCTCTGGATGAGAATCTTGCGAAACGAGTGCGCGAAGCCGGAGTCAATACTGTTTACATGAGCTTCGACGGGGTCACCGCGAAAACCAATCCGAAGAATCACTGGGAAGCGCCCTATGCTATCGAGAACTGCAGGAATGCCAGGCTCGGCATTGTGCTCGTTCCTACGGTGATCAAGAGCGCGAACGACCACGAACTAGGAGGCATAGTTCGTTTCGCGCAAAGGAACATGGACATCATCAGGGCAGTGAACTTCCAGCCAGTCTCGCTGACAGGCAGGATCACGAGGGCCGAGCGAGCGAAGTACAGGATAACGGTCCCCGACTGTATTGACCGCATAGAAGAGCAGACAGAAGGAGAGATACCCAAGGAAGCTTGGTATCCCGTCCCAAGCTGTGTCCCAATTACGCACTTTGTGGAGGCGCTGACGAAAAGCCCACGGTACGAACTATCGATTCACTTCGCGTGTGGAGCAGGAACATACGTCTTTGAAGACAATGGAAAGCTGGTGCCGCTTCCATCCTTTGTTGATGTCGAGGGCCTCTTCGAATACCTGGACGAGATGGCAGATGAGCTACGGGATGGCAAGAGCAAGTACCGGGTGTTGCCAAGAGTCGTCGCAAAGATGGGCACATTCATCGACAAGAGCAAGCAACCGAGGGGTCTTAGCCTCAGCAAGATCCTCTTCAACGCGCTCGTCAAGCACGACTACAGCGCTCTGGGAGCGTTCCACCATAGGTCGCTGTTCTTGGGTATGATGCATTTCATGGACAAGTACAACCACGACGAGGAACGGCTGAAGAGATGCGACATACACTATCTGAGTCCAGACCAGAGGATCATACCGTTCTGTGCGTTCAATGTGATCCCAGAATGGTACAGGGACGCGATCCAACAGAAATATGGCATACCAGTCGAGGAATGGGAGCGCCAGAGCGGCCAAACGCTTGAGCAAGGATTCTACAGGGGCACACTAAGGAAGGACAAGGAGCACGCGGCAGGTTGCGGATGTTCACTCGGCAACTTGGAACGACCAGGAGCTGAACTGGTTACGGCCCAAAGTGGAATGATCCGGTCCAGGTCGTAGCTTCGACGCAGGGACGTCTGGATTACGCTCTGGACTGTGATAGAGGTTGGCTCTCCTGCCAGAGGTTATCGAAATAGTTCTCTGCGAACTTCGCGAGGCCGACATGGTCTGACCAGATCGCCAAGAACACTCGCGGCTCCTCTTCTTCTCCGAGAAGTAGCATAACCTCCCGCCCGTCGGCTATGATTCCTCCTCCGAACATATGCTCCCTCACGCGGACATCGCAGATGCGGCCGAGCTTGTCGAGAGATGAGCTCCTCACTTTCCTAGTTGTCATCACCTGAATTTTGATTCCCCTCCCACTGACGGCTTTGATGGTGGGCAGCAGTATGTCGATCGCTGTCTCCGGAATCGCGGGGAACACGATCAAGATCTCCTTCTTGGAATTTTCGAGAATTTCTCGTATCTTCGTAAGGATATTGACCTCCCCTCTGACTATCCACACATCGGGATGCTCTCGAACTCCTCTCCGCTCGTAGAGGGGCTGAAGTTCCTCCAACACAACTGCCTCACTGCTCCTGAGGCGACTCTCAACCTGAAGTTTCGTTGTGTCGATGGCCACAGAGGGCGGCTTCGGGTAGTACCTGCCTGGCCTGCCATGCTCCGTCTCAACCCAACCCTTCTTCTCGAGGCTACTGAGAACGTTGTGGACCTTCGAGTAGGGGACATCAGATTCCTCACTAAGTTTGTCCGCTGTTGTGGGCCCGGTCTCAAGTAGAGCGATATATGCTCTCATCTCGTAGTCGGTCAGCCCGAATTCCTGAAGGGAACGCCTAATCTTCTCGCCGACAGGCAATCCACATCTTCTCGCTACCCCTAGTCGAGGCAGTCCCAACCCCGGAAGCGGATAGTTGTCGCGTCCGGTGGTACCATCAATGTGATGATGACAGGAGTATTCCAACTCATCGGTTGCAGGGAAGCCGTCCTGCGCATTCTTCGCTACTCACTGTTTGAATGCGTCAACAGCGGCTGCCAAGGGGCTCACTGGCACAATCCTGGGTGTTCCTATCTTCATGACCGGCCTGAGGAATTCTGTTATTGCCTCATAGCTGTCAGCTTCAAGTATGAAGTAGAGGGTGTGCTCTGGGGGAGCGATGTAGCTTCCCAAGACTTTCACCTTGCTCTTCCTGGCGTGGTTCTCTTGGGCAAGAACATCCACAGTTTTCTTGACGTTCTCTGGATTGTCTGTGGGGCACAATTCTGGTGCATGGGTATGTGTGACTACGAACAACAAGCTTGCTTCTCACTTCCTTGAGGGAAGATTTCTTCCATCTTCCTTCGGCTCACACGACTGATCATCAAAATGACTTGCCCCTATCTATCGGGGGTGGAGGGCACTTATTTTGATAGTTATGATAAAATGTAAATATTACGTACGTTATAACTCACCATGAGGGACACGGATGGCAGCCCTGAACGTTGAGAAGGCGAAGACACTAGATGCTCGAGGCCTATTCTGCCCGGAACCTGTCTTTAGGACAAAGGTCGAAGTTGAAACGCTGAAGGCGGGGCAGTGCCTCCAGGTCCTTGCTGATGATCCGGCCGCCGAGGAGGATATCACTCGCTGGGCGAAGAGGACGGGTCAGGAGCTCCTCTCCTTCCGAAGAGATGGGAAGGACTTGGTGTTCCTCATCAGGAGGGTGAAGTAGGAATTGGCTGAGGAAAGGAAGAAGCTCCTCTTCGTTCAGACAAGCGGAACTGACACACCTGAGCGACTCTACGCGCCTTTCATCTTGGCGAGCACTGCGAGGGCGATGGATATCGACGCCAGCATATACTTCGTCATCAAGGGGATCACGGTCGTCAAGAAAGGCGAGGCCGAGAAGGTCAAGATAGGAGCCTTCCCGAGCCTCAGAGAGGTCATGGATCAGGCAATCAAGGCCGGGGTGAAGTTCATGGTCTGCGAACAGAGCTGCATGCTCTTGGGGATCCAGAGAGGAGACTTCATAGACGAGGCAAAGGTGGTTGGCGCCGCCACTCTGAACGACCTCGTCCTAGAAGCCGACGGCGTCCAGTACTTTTGATCCAACAATCCGCGACGCACGACAGGCCACGGGAACCATGAATACCACAATTCAACTCAGCAAGGAACTTCTCAGCAGAGTCGGAAACACGCCGCTCGTGCCGCTTCACGCAAAACGGACGCCAGCTGTGAGCATGCACGCAAAGCTGGAGTGGTACAATCCCTTCGGTTCACTAAAGGACAGAGCCGCCTACTGGATGATCAGGGCCGCGGAAAGGTCTGGCCGACTCAAGCAGAATGGCACGATCATCATCGAGCCTACCTCAGGAAACACGGGCATAGCGCTTGCAGGCATCTCCCGCCTGCTCGGCTACAAGGTTCAAGCGGTCATTCCCGAGAAGGTAAGCCAAGAGACCAAAGCCATCTTGGCAGGCCTCGGCGCGGAACTCCTGGAGACTGAAGATGACCTCTGCCCGCGAGTTGGCAAAGGCACAGATCAATCCATAGCCCTAGCACAGGCGATTGTGAGAAGCCACCCGAGGCAGTACTACATGCCAAACCAGTACGAGAATGAGGCGAACTTTCTCGCCCACTACGAGGGGACCGGGCCGGAGATCTGGCTAGCAACCAGAGGCGAATTGACCCATCTTCTCGCTGGAATAGGCACAGGGGGAACGATCACAGGAGCTGCCTGCTATCTGAAAGAGAGAAACCCGCGAATCAGGGTATGCGCCGTGGAGGCTGAGAAGAATCACCACCTACAAGGCTTGCGGAATCTGGAGGAGTCCTCTATGCCGAAGGTGCTCGAAAGACACGTAGAGCTGGTGGACGAATGGATCAGGGTTAGCGATCAAGAGGCTTTCGACGCTGTCAAGGAGCTAGCGAGGGATCACAACCTTCTCGTGGGTCCATCTTCGGGAGCTGTCTACGCGGCGGCAAAGCAAGTAGCAGAGCGTCTAAGGAGAGGCAAACTCGTACTGGTGTTGGGAGATGATGGAAGGAAGTTTATGAGCCTATACACCGAGTTCAGAGTCTTCGAACCTAGCGAGTTTCGAAAGCTAGTTATGGAAGCGAACGGTCTCCCACCGTCCCCTTTATTCGCCTGAACTTTCTCTCAACCTCAGGCAGGACGCGTGTTCCTATGATTGGTTGAGACGCCACGACGGGAAAAAAGAATCATGAACCTCGAAGAGCAGTCACGAACCTCGCCTACGACGGATGTGTCATCCTGGCCGAGGGGTGTTCGACAAACCTTCTGTTGAACTTGGCCGATAAGTTCGATAAAGCAGCGATCCCATCACAACCCAATACACAAGGTAACTGATCACAGCAAGCCATGGGGCACTTTGCATGTAGCCTGTGAAGGAGTGAATTATCCCTCCCACCAAGCCTTCTTCACCAAAGAGAGACGTCTCCGAGATGCCTAGATTGTAGGCTTGTGTGGAGAAGAAGCCGAGAGAAACCCCGATATCCCCAAGCATCTCCACCATCTCACTCGATGTGTGGTAGAGTATGCCAGCTGCGAGAACGGCCACAAGCAAGCTCGTGTACTTGAAGACTGATGAGAGTCTCGCATGGTAGATTCTTCTAGCCAGCAGGTAGAGCAGAACGATTATGCTCGCGGTGCCGAGAAGACCGCCGACTAGCACTCCGATCAGATTCCGCCCAATGAACGGTGCTAGGAAGAGCACCGTCTCAAGCCCTTCTCTACCAACTGAGGTAAAAGCCGCTGTTGATATGGCTACGAGGTTTCCAGTCGTCACAGCCACGTCTAGCTTCTCCTCTATCTCACCTTTGATCTTCCTAGCGCTCCCCGCCATCCAGACAATCATGTAGGACAGTACGGCAACTGCCACTATGCCGGCGGAGGCCTCGAAGACGCGGGCAAGGGTCTCAGTTAATTCAGTATAGACCGCGTAGAGAAGGTACCCCAACGCGAAGGAGGCCACGATCGAGAGGATGACGCCGATGTATCCCCATCGGTAGAGGTCTCGTCGGTTGATCTTCGCCAGGTAGGCGAATATCATGGTTGTAACAAGTCCAGCCTCAAGCGCCTCTCTGAAGACTATTATGAATGGAGCGATTGACGCTGTCACAAGGTCTGCGGCCATACGTTCATAGCACCATCCGAAATTTAGGCGCTCCTAAAATCACCGAATTTAGGCAATCCTAAATAATAAATCTTCCCACACGAGGTTTGGCCCAACATTGATGCCTGTCAATAGATTGTCTAAACGACATGGGTCCTTTGGCTGGAGGCTCTCGTGAGCTGACGTTGGCAAGGTTGACTTTTCAATCGCGTGGCATTGTTTAGGCGTGCCTAAATACTTATATCGACAGAAGAACCGAGGCCTGCGTAAGGGGTTGGTGAAAGATGGTGAGCAGAAGCGTCGAAGAATATCTTGAGGCTGTGTACAAGCTTACCCAGAATGGGAAACCGGCGACTACGACTGAGATCTCAAGATCATTGGAGATCGCTCCGGCCAGCGTAACTGAAATGCTGAAGAGACTAGCTGAGAAGGCTTACGTGAAGTATTCACCATACGTAGGAGCAACTCTAACCAGTAGAGGTCTCAGGATAGGTGAGAAAACTACTCGGAAACACAGGCTGCTCGAAAGATTTCTCCACGATATCCTGAATATATCAAAGAGTACAGTTCACAAGCAAGCATGTGAAATGGAGCACTCGCTCTCTGATCAAGCCGAGGAAGCTCTTTGTCGATTCCTGAAATACCCGGATACGTGCCCCGATGATGCCAAAACGATTCCACCTTGTGACTTGGGATTCTCCAGCTGCGCAGAATGCATAGAAACACATCGAAAGGGCCTAGAAGAAACGGGAAGACGAGGAGAGAATCTAGTCTCCATAGGCGGGTTGAAAGAGCATGAGCTGGGCAAAGTATCTTTCATAAGGGGAGATCGTAAGGTCCTTCGAAGGCTCCTTGACATGGGCCTGACACCGGGCACCAAGATAAGCGTCGCTAGGGTTGCGCCACCTAACGGTCCAATAGAGGTTGCTGTCGGGGGTTCCAAACTCGCCCTTGGCCGCGACATAGCTTCCAACATCTTCGTCGAGGTTGTTGGAAGACCGCAGGGTAATGAATGATCTGGCTGAGTTCATGACCTGCCATCCTACAGCATCCCCGAGAAAGGGGAAGCGACAGAAGGACGGCAGAAGTCTGACGATCGCTCTGGCAGGAAACGCCAACGTCGGCGAGAGCGTGATATTCAATCAGCTTACCGGCTCAAACCAGATTATTGGCAACTGGCCCGGAAAAAGATTACAATCAGGTATGGTGAGGAAGTCGAGACACGGATAGGGAATCTAGTCGGAGCAATCGAATCTAAGAGACTTGGCCTGGGGTATTCGCGGAGATGGGTCGCCATCAAGTTACTTGAGAACGACCCAGAGATTAGGAAACTCGTCGCGTCAAAGTCCGAGCGTATAATTGCGGCATCGGAGATTTTCGAAGGAGAAATATCTCACATCCATCGGGAACCATGTTTTGCGGTCATGGCTTCTGAAAGATATTCTCATGCAAATAGAGTTGCCAGTGAGGTCCAGACTCAAAGCTTGACGAGAATCACATTCTCGGAGAGGCTTGACTGGGTGGCTACCCACAAGGTGCTCGGCTACATGACATCCGCCGGAGTGATAGCTGGACCGCTCCTCTGGACATTCACAGTAGGAGATTTTCTCTCGGGCTTGCTCTCAGATGCACTCAGTTTCGTTGAACCCGTTGATCCAAAGGTGAGCCGGCCAATTCTAGGCATTCTATGGAACGGCATGTTTGGAGGTTTCGTTGCGGGAGTCACATTGGCGTTTCCGTTTGTCGTAAGGTACTGTTTGAGTTTCTAGGAGATGGCTGGAGGGATGGCACGTACTTGGCTCTGAAGTTGCGGGCGGCCCGACGGTTTCGACGCTGTCAAGGAGCTGGCGATGGATCACAACTTTCTCGTCGGCCCGTCATCGGGAGCTGTCTACGCTGCTGCGAAGATGGTGGCGGAACGTCTGACCAGAGGCAGACTCGTGCTGGTGTTGGGAGATGACAGAAGGAAGTTCACGAGCATATACTCTCAGTTCAAGGTTTTCGAAGTAGGTGAGTTTCGAAGGTTGATTGCAGAAGCGAGCAGTCTCCCGGCATCGCTTATGTTCATCGACGCTAATCGGTCCGCGTAACAGAGCCCCGTATCACGGGAACGCGTGCATGTACGACTTGGCATCATGTTTCACAGTCTTCCTGATTAGGTATGCACGCACAGATCGTCAGTCGTCGAGTGCACCACGTTCTCGCGGAGGCTCGTTATTCCGCTGTGTTCAATTCCAGAACACTTTTCCACATATGCGATTTCTCTCGTCGTTCTTGCTGTAACAGATAGGACTAACTGAAGCTGCTGCTTGCAACTCGGGTATGATAGAAGCAGTGTGAAGTAGGCCGGGATAGGGGATTCGATCTGTACGGCGAGGATAATGAATAGGCAGGCTCGATGTTGGTACGTCGCTCTCGCAAGTGCCCAGAATCACTTCTAAGCTGAGTTGGAACAACTAACCAGAAGAGCCTCGAATCTCATGATCTTCGCCTGCTAGGCTAGATGCGCACACGCCTCCTCGCCTTCTTGACGCTATACAGAACCTCGGGCATGAGATGAATGTTGGTCCTTGCCAGCACGAAATCTTCCTAACACTCACGTCGACCAAGACCCTTTCATCATGGTCGTCTCGGAAGAAGCTCCCTGAACGTGACCAACCGTACTTCTCTTCGAACAGCTGCTTGACGCGTTCCATGTCCACTGCAGGATCGTCTGTTTCTCCAGCACGGCCTTGGATCATGACACCTTTGTTCCCGAGGGGGTTGACGTGGTCTCTAACATCCACGGAAAAAGAGACATTTGGGTGCAGTCGCAAGTTTCGAACTTTCTTGGAGTCCCTGGAAAAAAGAAAGTATGCATGGCATCTGGTTAGATCGAAGAGGAAGAAGACTGGCACAACATGGGGATCATTTCGCATGTTCGTCGTGCAGAAATATGCAAACGCCGATTCCGTGAGAACGCGTTTCGCGAATGCCGATGCTTGGCTCATTCGGCGTGTCTCTCCAGATACACAGGCTTGGCTTCCCTCATGTAGCTGAAACGGCGGATCTTAACCTCGACCAGAAGTCTGCTAATGAACAGGGTTGCTCTCCAAGGCTTAGGAAGCAGGCTCCCCTTCGTCGCGTAGAACGCTGCGTACTTCGGATACTTCTTCAGGAGTAACGCTCGCACCCTTAGAGCCCGCCCCAAGTTATTGAGTAGATCGAAGATTCCATAGATCTTGGCTTTTCCCTCGATCAATACCGCTCTGTTGTTTGCCAGATCACCGGGGTCGCGAATATCGATCAGGAACGCAACTCTTCCGTTCTGTCGTATGTTGGTCACCTTCTTTGAAACCTTGGATATGGTGAGGAAAACGCTGTTTCCCTCCCGGACAAATATTACAGGGGTTACCTGAGGATTGCCCTGGGCGTCTGAGGTGCCAAGATAACCGAAATAGCCCTCTTCAAGTAGCCAGTTCACTTCTGCAGGAAAGTCTGGATCCTCACGGCGCATGACAGCCAATTACCTCTAAGCGAGTTCGCAACAGTGGCGACATCCCTGATCTTTCATGCATGATGGAGATCGATCTAGATGGAAACCGCCAGGGGGCCGTCAAACCCACCCGTATGGCACGCCAACCTTGTAGACCCTCCATGACAGCAGAGCAGCGAGGACGACTAGTACAACCGTCAGCGCTGTCGAGAACGCTGCGAACGCCTGGACCGCCAAGATCAGTATCGTGAGTAAAACGAAGAGGCAGGTCGCTGCCAGTCTCTTTCGGCGCAGACGGAGTGCGGTGACTTGTTTCGCGATCTCTGGAGGGATTGAGTCCTCTGTGACTTGCGACAAGAGTTTGTCTATTCGGGGCTGGATGTTGATGTGTACAACGGTGAGCAGCCCGAGAAGAACGAGCAAGAGCAGAGATTTCCCCAGCAAGCGCCAGTTCTCAAGCAATGGTGATAGGGATAGCGCGCTCAGCGCCACCAGCAGTAAGCCGCTTACGAGCGCCGTCAGCTGGAAGACGTAACACCTAGTCGAGTTTCCTCTTATGATCCTCTCAAAGTATCTGTCAACGTAAATGGGTGCTTTGCCGAATCTTGCCCTCTCATTGACCACAATGAGGTTGTACAGAGGCGCAGCCATGAAGACCGCGGTGATCACGTGAAGTGCCTTAACGGCCCCATACAGCCAGTCAATCAAGGCTCTAACTCAGCCAACCAAGTGCTTATTCTAACGTTTATCATAATAAGGGCTATGCCACCACGACCAGTTGGCCTATCATCTGAGCGTGATCTGGGGCGCATCCAGGGACCGAGCAAAATATAGTAAAGGTTCCTGCGATGTCGGCGTCAAACTTGAGCTCCACCTGCTGGCCGGAGTTCACCGGTCCTGTGTTCAAGTTAAGTTCTGGAATCACTAGGCCGTGTACGTGCTCGTCAGTGTTGGTCACGATCAAGACAATGTGGTTACCCTTGTGAGCTGTGACGGTTCCTGGGTCGAAGATATGTCGTTCAATGTTGTCCTGCATGACCTCTTTGATGTCTATTTTTATCGTCTCGGTCTTGACTTGAGGAGTTGTGCCAAGCTGGTAATAGGCGAAGACTCCCGCCACAACGATCGCAACCAACACAGCGCCAATTAGGATGCGCTTATCGAACCCCTGCCTCACCGATGTGCTCTGCAATTTTCCTTCACCTCCTTCTTTCCGTTCCTGTTCCGGTGGTGACCCACTCTTGATGGCGCGGATCTGTGCGAACACATAGGCATATGTCGCCCAAACAGACCCGACTATCAGAAGGACCAGCGTGATGACAGGCAAGCTTTGCGAGAGTGGGACACCGACAGCCCTTATGTCGGGAATCTGGTTCTGCCCCACCGCATATGGCAGCCTAGGCACGTTTTCTCCCATCGCATTGGGCAAGATGCCAACAATCGGCGGCTCCTCAGGGCGAGCTTCAACGAGAACATTCAACTGTTTACTGCTCGGAGCCAGAGATCCGGTGCCCGCGAACTCCGCTATCACAGCCAAGTTTCCGCTTTCGCCGAACCTGTAACCCATCCGTGCCACACCTTTCTCATCTGTTATGGCCGTCCCAACCCTCATCGGGCCGAAGGTCGTGCTGACATAGAAATCAACACGAGCATTCGAAACAGGCTGTGAACCTTGAGCTAGGGTAGCCGCCATGTTCACCGATTGGCCTTGGATCGTCGCCCCGTCCAGCATCACATCAAGCGCCGTAGGCAGGTTACCTGGTGGACGAGGCGCCACCACGACTGCTCCTGAGCTGAGGTTCTCCATCCCTACGCACGGCACTAGGCAGTAGAAGGCAAACGTCCCAGTTTCGGTAGCGACAAAATCGAGTGTTGCTATGGGATTCGACCTGCTTATTACGGTAGTTCTGAGGTCGTATCCTCGAAGGAATATGACATGCGGGTTATCGTAGGAGAGTTCCCCATCTCCGTAGACAAACGTAATGTGGACTGCATCGCCCTGTGAGAGGTTCAAGGATAGAGTCTTATCTGTTCCATTGAACCCATATCTATTCACGATTACGGTGAAAGCCTTGATTTGCTCGCTCGTTCCGGCAGGCGGAGTGCTGGTATCTAGGGCGAATGCATTTGGCGGAAGGATGAGGGCAAATGCGAGAAGAGCAAGAGCGAACAACAGCAACCTGTTCCTTCGAATTTGCAAGTTCACAAATCCTCTCCTGATACGCTACCAATCTGAACGGAAGAAGCCTGGCTTGCTGTGAATCCGAAGCCCGATATTGTCGTCGGGCTAGCGGTCTCGCTCGGTACCTCACCTATTCCTGCGGTCTCCCAGACGGAGACTATCGGAAAAACGCGAGAAAAGACCGTGTAAAGTAGAATGAACCCCGCGAATGCAGCGGCCGTAATCGACCATTCAACCCAAGATGGCTGATAAGTGGCCCAGAATTCCGCGATCTGAGACCGAGCGAGTGTAGGGACGATTATCACAAAGCGCTTGATCCAAATGCCGACGACGACAAACATTGAGGCAATGGAGTAACCCAGGATATTGCGGGTCCTTCGCAGTGAAAGCAAAATCGCCGGGACTACGAGTCCCCCCACCTGAGCGGCCATAAAGAGCGCTGAGAACTCCCCTGTGAAAAGCGCGCCAAGTAGCTGCCCCTCAGCGGTCTCCCATTTGTAGGCGGGCGTCAAGAATTCGTTCAGCACGAAATAGATGTAAACTATGATCATGGCGAGCATGAGATTCGCCAAGTTGCGGAAGTGCTTAGGCGTCAAGTAGTCCTCGAGACGGTAGAAATGCCGAAAGAACGCCATGGCAAGGATAACTGAGGCCACACCTGAGAGGAGTGCCCCTGCAACGAAATACGGCCCAAAGATTGAGCTGTTCCAGCCCACCCGCAAGGTCATCGCGAAGATCCATGAAACAACAGTGTGAACTGAGATCGCGATCGGAATGATCAGAATAGTCATGACGCCGATGGCTTTCTCAAGCCTATCCTGCTGGTAAGGAGTATCCCGCCAGCCGAAGGACAGCGTTCGGTAGATTCTCTGCCTGAGAGAGGACACGCCAGAGAGTCTGTCTCTCAGCATTGCGATATCTGGGATCAACGGGAGGAGTAGGAATACCAAGCTGCCTACGAGGTAGGTTCCGATAGAGATAAAGTCCCAAAGGATCGGAGACTGTATTCTACCGTAGAGTAGGATATTGAGAATTCGATCAGGTCTTCCGAGGTCCACGATAGGCATGAGGGCACCGACCGCAAGCGAACACGCAGTGATCGCTTCAGCCATCCTAGTGATGGGCTTCCTCCATTCTGCGCCACTTAGGCGAAGAATGGCTGACATGAGGGCGCCCACGTGGCTTATCCCGATGAAGAATACGAAATTAGTGATGTAAAGACCCCACAATACATTGTTGCGCATCCCAGTTACAACAAGACCATTCTGGAGCTGTGTTGAGTATGCGTAGGCTCCGAGGCCGATGACTCCGAGCAGAAAACCGACGAAGGCATAGTATGCCTTGCTGTAATTTGCCAGGGGTTGAAGAAGTTTCGGTATTGATGTAGATTCTTTCATCAATTCAGTCACTTCCCTGTTGGAGGCAAGTAGTACAGGCTTGGCTCAGTTCCAAGTTCCTCCTGGAACCTGTAGCCCCCTCTCGCAGCCAGAATTTCGGAGAGACTGGAGACTTCCTCACCGTTCGTTATGACGTCCTCGCTGGCGTCGCCGAAGAAGATGGCATTCATCCCTTCATCGCGGCATGCCTCGACACAAGCAGGCAACCGTCCCATCCGGACTCGGTGGGCACACCAGTTGCACTTTTCAACCGTTCCCTTCCTGTGTAGCACGGGGAAATCTGGGGTATAGTTGATGAATTGTTCATCGGGTGTGTGGGGCGGTTCTCCCCAGTTGAAGTATCTGCGATCGTAGGGGCACGCAGCCATACAGAACCGGGTTCCAATGCATCGGGCAATGTCGGTGACTACGAGGCCCTCATCATTGTAGTAGGTGGCACCTACGGGGCAAACCTTCACGCAAGGCGCATTCATGCAGTTCATGCATGGAGTCGGGCGAAACAGTGCCGCATTCTTGGGATCATTGGATGTTTGCACAACCGCGATCCATTCTTGGTAGCCGTTGTAGCTTGGGTTGCCCCACGCAGGAGGCACTTTATGCTCAGTCACACACCACTCAGTGCATTTCTTGCAACCGTTGCATCGCGCCAAGTCAATGACCATCACCCACTTCCTTGGATTCCGTTCGGAATTCGGAGAGGCCGCATAGGTTCTTGAGAGGTTTTTTAGGAAATCAGAAAGGACAAATCCACTCGCGGCTGCTGCGCTTGCGCCAGCAGCGAGTTTCACGAAACGGCGTCGCGACAGAGAATTGGACTTTGTCAGCTCTCGTTCCCCGGCAATTCTCTGGTTCTGGTCGAGGATTTGCAGGTCATGACCCAGACCAAGTGAATGTGAGTTTCAGAGGGCAGTGTTCGACTAGCGGGAGCATGGCTTACTCGAGTACCACTAGCCATCCGACGATGAAATCGTGGTCAGGGTCGCACGCTCCGCTGGCTTCATCGTATGCGATTCCGCAGAAGAACTTGAAGACCCCGGCATTGTTAGCGTCGAACTCTACCTTCGCCGTTCCGGTTCTGGGATCTAGGGGTCCTGTGTCTACGCCGAAGGCAGGGAGTACGAGGGAATGTATGTTCTTGCGAAGGTTCTTTACGGTAATGACCACGTGATCGCCTTTGTGAACTACCAGTACTGGAGGTTCGAACCTGTGACCCTCAGGTCCCAGTACATCTTTTCCCTCAACCTCGACCAAGTACTTGGCTTCTCCAATGACGACATCGAACTGTTGCGTCTTCGCTACGGCTACTGGACGGAAAAGGACAAGGCCCAAGGCCCCGGCGGCCAATAGTATCGCAACGATCGATATCCCGGCAAGAGCAAGCGAAACCGATCTGTTGGGAGCACTCATGGTTTGACTACCGCAGCTTCGAGGGTTCCGCCGATTTATAAGCGAGCGGACGATTTCCGGATCTGATAACCGATTTTGGAAGTCAGCCTTTTGCTGATAAGAGACGAGAAAAGAAGGAGCCTGATCGTTGCCGCTCTCGCCGACGAGTTCTCAAACCGCATCTTGGCTTCCGCGATCATTAATCCAAAGTCGGTAATGGACCTAGTCCGAGAGCACGGTATACCCATGACTTCAGCCTACAGGCGCGTGAAAGAACTGACGGAGTGCGGACTGTTGGAAGTGGAGCGCATAGTGTTAACGAACGATGGCAAGAAGTACGATCTGTACCGCAGCACAGTTCGAGCCGTCAACGTGCGTTTCGAGAATGGCGTCCTGGAAGTCGATGTCACTCCCAGCTCGACCGCCACGGAAAAAATAATGAGGCGCTTTCTTTCGCTTAAGGAGGCCAGATGATGCTCGAAATTGATATCCTTCGAGCTGTCAAGATCACAATTGTCCTGTTAGGGCTCGTCCTAGTCTATCTAGCCGCCAAGAGCTACCGTCAGAACGGGAAGACCGAGATGGCCTTTCTCTCGGCAGGTTTTGCCTTTATCGCAGTCGGTTCCGTTGCAGCTGGCCTCCTCTTCGAATTCATGGGCCTCAGCCTGACACAAGTAAGTTTAGTAGAAGGCCTCATGATTGTCGCGGGTTTCATGTTGATAATCTACGCGATCTATGGATTTGACTAGGACGATAGGAGTTGACCTCACTAGTGATTCCGGTTCTAGACATTTTTGAACTCGGAAGTTTCTTGGCGATGCTCTACTCCTCGGGTCTGGCAATTTGGCTTGTGGCCAAAGCTTACCGCTTGCGAAGCACCTATGCCGTTCTCATGGCATTGCTTGCATCGATGCTGGGCCTACATGCCCTGCATCATTTGTTCACATTGCTCGGATATGAGACTCTTGACGTGGGCTTCGAGTTTTCCTCAGCCATCTTTGCCTTGATACTCGTATCTGTCTATGTGTACGCGTGGGGGAAGATCTAGGTTGGAATTGAGTGCGCTTGCTCATTACGGAACAATCGCCTCGATATCCGCAGCCTCCGTGCTGCTCATCTACCAACTGATCAGGCAGAGGATGAGCCCAGCTCGGACGATCGGGACATTCGGCTTCCTTGTTCTATTTCTTATATTCGGCTGGTTGATCGTGGAGCTCTTTGAGACGATTGCAGGAGAGGCCATCGCGTATCTCGCGGGTCTTGTTCACTTCTTGATGATGTTGGTCTTCGCGATAGGGATCACGCTCAACTGGCGTAGATCTTCGCAATCGCCATAGGGAGGAGACTAGGGCATACAAGTGTAAGCGGCTGCCGCCGTACATCTACACAGCGATAGCTGGGTTCTCAAGCTAGTATGCGCTGGCCTTAGGGTTAGCAGACGCAGACCTGCATGACTTCAGGCGACGCGCTTCGTGAGCCTAGACGATGCGAAGGGAAACCAGCCGCTTGCTGCTGGCTACCTTCAGTTCCTCATCGTACTGCAACATGCTGGGGTGTGAACGGGCAGTAGCCGATTTCGTCAAACTCCCTCTTGATAGTCGGCCATTCATTCCCAGAAATGGCTTGCAGTGCAGTTGGGTAGAGTATGTTGTCCTCTTTGAAGATGTGACTTCTCAAGGTAGGAACTATGAAGCCTTCGAGTTCTCCAAGTTCCTTGGCGAAATCCGCTTGGGTCAGTCTTCCGGTTGCTTCAATGAGTTCTTTGAGAGCCTCCTTCCTCTTCCTCAATTCGACGTGTTCAAGCCGCATAATTGATGGAGGTCCGCTGATCCCCTGCTGTTCGAGGCGCGGGAACAATGCATCCTCCTCTCTCTTGTAATGGCTTTCTGCCTCCACTAACAACTGAGCGACGTTTCGGAGCTCAGCCATGTCATCTTGGGATAATGTGAAGTTCTTACTCGTGTTCAGCTTCTGAGTGATCTCTTCTAACTTAGCCAGATACCCTTGGATGACTTTGTGTTCTTCTTGAAGTATCGTTATTGGATGCGAGGGGTCCACTTCAGGACCTCCCTCGATTTTGCCGGACAAGAGCTCAAGATGGATGTCACAGAGGCTCCTCAGTTCATCCTGAGTGAATCCTTCTTTCAGCAACTCTTGTTCAGCTAGGGAGAGGACCTTGGGGTCCACGGTCTTGAGGAGTTTCTCGGCTCGAAGCCTGACCGTTCCGAGCTCGGAGTGAGACTTTAGATCTCTGAGGATCTGTTTCAACTCGTTCTTCTGTATCGTAGGATCCTGTGCTTGCATGTGAAGGCGCCTTCACGTGAACATGGGTGCACATCTCGTTCACTTAAAGCTTCCCTCGCGCACCGAAAGGGCGCTCATGCGGGCGTAGAGCTCTTATGTGAGCATGTCTGATGCGTTGGAGTGAATGGTGATTCACGTGAACGTGCACCCCTGCGGCACCTTCTTCGATATGCTGTCGACTAGAAGCAGGATCGAGATCATCAGGTCTCTCCATCGAGGGGAGAAGTCAGTCGGCGAAATCTGCAAGAGTGTGGGAACAGACAGAACGAATGTGTCTCACCAGCTAAGACTACTACGGGAATGTGGTTTCGTGTTCGCCCGGCGAGAGGGAAAGAAGAAGATCTACTCTCTGAACTCGGAGACCGTGAAACCAATACTGGACTTGGCTGAGAAACACGTCGAAAAGTACTGCAAGCTTAAGCTGGCTAGGAAGCCTCCTTGCTCAGCTAGGTCTTCTTGACTGGACGATCCAAGAGCTGCGTCATGTATTGAACTCCTAAGCGGGGGCTCGACAGGACCGGCACATGCAGCTCGCCACGTTTCATCGTGTCCAGAACTCTTGCCATCGAGGCCTGAGCTAACACTATCACGTCAGTCTTCGCATCGAGCTCGCGCAAGCACTGGCTGACTATACGGTCATGAGTCGAGGCGTCTCCACTGACAACAGCCTCGGACGCGCCCACGCAAAGCTTGGACGTGATTGTGTGCTTTTCTCCTGTTTGGGCTGCTTTTCTTTCAATTAGTTCCATCGTGGGCTTTAGAGTCGTTTCCAAAGTCGCGGCGACACCGATCCGCGCTCTCGTCTGCACAGCTTTCTAAGCCATCGGTTCATCCACCCGGATCACGGAGATTCCGATCATGGGACGAGTCGCCTCGACACATGGTCCCATTGAGGAGCAGGTCGCCAACACGGCGTCGGCGCCAGCCTCTTCGGCCCCTCGCAGATAGTTCGCAAGACACCTGTATGTGGCCGGACTCGGCGCTCCCTCTCGAATGGCATTCTTCAATAAGCTTTCGTCAACGATGTGATAGATCTCAACGTTAGGCATCAGTTCCGCGCACAGTCGCTGAAAGTGGCTGTTAGCCCATCCATTGTGTGAAGAAGTGCGAGTTTCTTCTTCGTCGTCGCCACACTAACACGCAATCCTGCTGTGGTCGGTCTCACGTTTTCTCCAATAATTGTTTCCGTTGAGGTGCTCCAACGAGTATCGGCAACGGCTAGATTCCGCGACAGTCAAAAGTGAGTTAGTCATAGGGAGTTCTGGCCCACAAAAAGCGGGGAGATGTCCACAGTGCACTATTACGTCACACTAACTAACAACTGCAACCTGAAATGCAGATACTGTTACGGGAAGGCATGCGAAGATTTCGGCAGTGATTTTCACGGCCTCTCGGTCGACTATTCACTTCCCACCTCTCTAGCCTACGATACAGAAACACTGCGGAAGTTCTTGCAGAGAGATCGAGAGCCGGCTGTAGTATTCTATGGCGGTGAGCCGTTGCTTCGGATGGACAAGTTGAGAGAAATCATGGATCAGTTGACGGCTTGTAGATTTGCGATTCAGACCAATGGCCTCATGCTCAGCAAGCTGGAACCTGAGTATGTGAGCAGGTTTGACACAATTCTCGTCTCAGTTGATGGCGACGAGGCGTTGACGGACTACTACAGGGGGAAGGGAACCTACCGCAATGTTGCAGAGAATGTCATGAGAATTCGTGAGAACGGTTTCAAAGGCGAGATAGTCGCGCGGATGACGGTGGGAGAGGAGACCGAGATCGACCGCCAGGTCCTCGGACTGATTCAAGGCGGCGAATTGCCCGTGTCGTCCGTTCACTGGCAACTTGACGCATTGTTTTGGCAAAACGATTTCCCGAAGCGCCGATTCGCAGAATGGGCCACAAGTAGTTACAATTCTAGTTTGAGGAGACTGATTCACGCTTGGGTCGAGCACATGGAGAAGGATGGAGAAGTTCTGAGACTCTACCCGCTTGTAGGGGTCATGCAGTCGTTACTGATGGGTGAATCAAGCCGACTCCGCTGTGGTGCTGGATGGATCATGTTCAACATTCAGACGGACGGGAACATAACCCCATGTCCGGTAATGGCGGGAATGAAAGACTACTACTTGGGTAACATTCAGGAAACCGCTCCGGAGAGCCTCAGAGACGCCGTGTTTGTATCCGAACCATGCACGGGATGCGAGATCTACCAAGTCTGCGGAGGACGGTGCCTCTACGCAAACGCAACGAAACTATGGGGCGACGAAGGATTCAGCCAAGTCTGCGGCAC
>Ga0315289_10003958_pt1 | contig 22270 bp, 14 predicted proteins | sample YL17G11_40_MG_FD_203452 | JGI IMG/M metagenome (GOLD analysis project Ga0315289, IMG submission 203452) | Sediment microbial communities from Yellowstone Lake, YNP, Wyoming, USA - YL17G11_40 | ecosystem: Environmental > Aquatic > Freshwater > Lake > Sediment | place: USA: Wyoming | collected... | reverse complement strand
GGGTTCTTGGGGAGCAAAGTGCTAAATCTCTTCGTGGTGGCAGAATGGGAGATGTGATTTTCGGTGGAAGTGCTATGCAAAAACCGATGGGATTCTCAAAAGTTACCATAACTATTTCTAATGAGACAAAAATCCTGCCAATTGATTTTACTGAAATTGATATAACACGAAGACTATTCACTGATGGTGAAAGCGAATATCTGATTAATAAAAAAGCTTGCAGATTAAAAGATATACACGAACTCCTTATGGATACTGGTGCTGGCACCTCATCTTATTCTATTATGGAACAAGGGAAAGTTGACCAAATCATTACTTCTAAACCGATTGAGAGGAGAGCCATATTTGAAGAGGCGGCGGGGATTACAAAATATCAATCTAAAAAAGATGAAGCTCAAAGAAAATTACAGAGAACAGAGGAAGACCTTTTACGCATCACAGACCTTTTGAGTGAACTCAAGAAACAGGTTGGCTCATTGAAAAGACAGGCAAATAAGGCTGAGAGATATAAGGAATTAACGGATGAGCTGAAAAAATTGGAAGTTCAACTTCTGTATAAACGTTTTCTCGAATTGTCTGACAGAAATAAAGAAATAGAAAAAGAGTTCGATGAAAAATCTAAACAAGTTATTGAGATTACCACTCTTATCGCAAAATTAGAAGCTGAACAATCAGAATCGTCCCTTCAGTCTGAATCTTTGAATAAAAAATTGTTAGAATCAAATAATTCTAAATATGAATTTAGAAGTAATATTGAGAAGTGCCAGAGCAATCTTGAATTAAATAATTCTCAAATCAGTAATATAGAGAATCTCGTTGGAAAACTGAACACAGAGATTTCTCAATTAAAGGCTCAACAAACAATTCAGGTAGAAGAAATCTCAAAATTATCTAAGGACTTGAAAGAGCTGGATGCAGAGATTGATAAGGAAGAGAAAAAGCATAAGGAAATCCTTGAACACTTTGAAGTTTCTAAAGGAGTTTTGAAAGATAAGATTGAACGTAAGTCTACTCTCGTAGTCCAGATACGAGATTTGCAGATGCTCATCAACAATCTTCACAATGAATTGGAATTAGCGAAAAAATTTAAAGAAAAATTTGTTGCTGATAAAAAGTTGATTGAAAAGCAGAAAAAAGAACTCACCGAAAAATTATCTTCCATGAACGATTACCTCGATGAAGAAAGAGAAGATATACGCAATATTAATATTGAGATAAGTAGTTGTGAAAAAGAGGAAGTAAAAATCGATGAGAAGCTCGAGGGCTTGATACAATCTATACCAAAAGCTGAACAGGAATTAATTGAATTAAATAATGAGAAGTTGACTTATGAATCAAGATTAAAGGCGTTGATGGAACTTCAGGAATCATACGAGGGCTTTTCTAAAGGGGTCAAGGAAATCCTTTCATCTGCCCATAATGGCGAACTTAAAGGAATCTGCGGTGTTGTGGCAAGTTTAATAACCACTGAAGAAAAATATGAAATTGCTATGGAATCAGCCTTAGGTTCAGGGATGCAAAATATTGTAATTGAAAGTAGTGAAGATGCAAAGAATGCCATTGATTATCTTAAATTAAAGAATGCTGGGAAGGCAACGTTTCTTCCATTGGATTTAATTAAACCATTTGATAGATATGAAAGCAAAGATATTCAAAGCCAGCAGGGTGTCGTAGGATGGGCAATAGAGTTGATTGAATTTGATGATAAGTTCAAAAAAATTGCTGAATATTTGTTAGGCAATGTTGTCATTGTTGAGACTCTCGAGGATGCTATCAGATTAGAAAAAATGGGAATCAGGCATCGATATGTTTCTCTTGTGGGGGACATTCTCAATCCGGGTGGCTCAATGATAGGGGGGAGTTATATTAAGAGTGGTATATTGGGACGAGAACGTGAATTGAAACAGTATGAAAAGGAAGTTTCGAGGCTAAAAAGTTCAACGGAAAAATTGCAGAAGGAATTAGATTCTGAAAATGAAAAGTTTAATGATTTAAATGAGAAGAAACTTAATTTACAAAGTAGTGTTCAAAAATTTGCTCTGATTAAAGTTTCCAAACTTAAAGATGTTGATAAACTTATTACTGATATAAATAATCTGGAAAAAGAGTTGATTCAGATTGACGACAAAATTAAAGAATCAGAAGATAATCTGCTAAAATTGGAAAATGAGAATAATCAGATATTTGGAAAGATAGAAATTACGCAAAAAGAATTAGGAACAATTCAGATAGAACATTCTCAGCTTGAAAAAGAAACAATTGGTAAAGATTCTGAGCTTGATGAATTAAATAAGACCATAACGGATATTAAAGTCCATCTTGCCTCTTTGAAAGAAAGAAAAGAATCAACAATTAATAGGATGAAATACTTAGAGCTGGAAGTTCAAAATTCATATAAACTGGTGGATGAAAAAGAAAGCGAGATTAAAACCCTAACTCAAAAAAAGAACGAAATTTTCAAAGAGATAGAAAGATTAAGTGAGAAGATTAAGGAATTAGAAGGAGAGCATAAACGATTAGAAGAGATATGTGAATCATTAAATCAAGAAAAAGAGTCTTTAGTTTCGGGTTTAACTAAGCTTGGTAGCGAACTCTCTATTCAACAACGAAATAAAAATATTCTTCAAAATGAGCTACACGAAACCGACGTTAAGAAGACTGAATTCAAAGTCCAGCTTGATAATATTAGAAAACAAGCCGAAGAAAAATTTATGAAGGGCTTTGATGAGTTAGTGAAAGAAATTGAGTCCTTAGATATGGATGCGGATGCAATCTATCAACAGATTATGGATATTAGAAAAAAGATAGAAGATATGGGTCCCGTGAATCTCCTTGCCATTGAGGAATATGACCAATCGAAAGAACGGCATGATTTTATGGTGGAGCAGGAAAAGGATTTGTCGGAAGCAAAAGAAACGCTTATTAAGACAATAAAAAAGATAGATGAAACAATAATTGAGATGTTTCAAAAGAGTTTCTCTATTGTTCGAGAGCATTTTAAAGAGATGTTCAGAAGATTGTTCGGCGGTGGTCAAGCAGATTTAATTTTGACAGATTCCGAAAATGTTTTAGAAGCAGGTGTTGATATAGTTGCGAAACCACCCGGTAAAAAGTTGCAAACCATAAATCTGTTATCGGGTGGAGAAAAAGCCCTGACAGCAATTGCTCTATTATTTGCTTTATTTTTAGAGAAGCCCAGTCCTTTCTGTGTTCTTGATGAGATTGATGCTCCTCTTGATGATGCGAATATTGACAGGTTCAAAACACTGATTAGTGAATTTAGCAAAACAACGCAGTTTATTATAATCACTCATAATAAGCAGACAATGGAATTAGCTGATACGCTTTATGGAGTGACTATGGAAGAGCCTGGAGTATCAAAGATTATTTCTGTAAAATTTGAGGAATTAGATGACAAAATGCTTGTTGGATAGTTATTGTTCGTGATATAATATAATTTAGGATATTTGAAATATTAACAAAATGTAGCGGTCAGATTTATCTGACTTAATTATATTGTATGTAAATTGCATTGTCACATTGTGATTTGAGATTTCTGAAATAATAGTAAAGCATAATGTCGCGGTGCGATTTATCGCACAAAATAAATAATGTCGGATAAATCCGACCGCTACAACATTACTTTTTCAGAGATCTTGATTTATGAACTAATAAAACAAGGGGTATAATTATGGCAAAAAAAATGAATAAAGAGCAAATAATAGAGATTCTAAAAACAAATGTCGAATTATACAAAGATGAACCTGAGTTTGTAGAATATATTGTGAATCTTGCAATGTATCTTATTGAGTATCAAAAATTAGATGACGGACAAAAAGGGAAACTTGATTTTAGTTCTTTTGAGCCTATAGTGGGTTTTCAGAAATATTTTATTGAAAAAGGTATTAAATGTCATAATTGTGGGAAGGTATATGATAATCCAGGGATTTGCCCTGAGTGCGGCGCTTTTAATGATTGATATTGGTTGTGAAAATTCAGAAAATTAGGGACAGATGATGACCGTCTGTCCCTAATTTTAATAATAAGGATTAAAAATGATTCGTGAATTAAATAAATCCGATATCCCTTCGGTTACCAGATTATTAAATGATTCGATGGAATATGATAAAATATTCTTTGATGGATTAGTTAATGAAAAAATATTTGGTGATGAGCGATATGATTCGCAATCTACGCTTGTAGAAGAGCAAAATGGGAAAATAATTGGGTTCATTGATGGTGTTTATGAAAAGAGAGAAAAAGGAAGTCAGGGTTGGATAAAATTACTTGCTGTGCATCCTGAGCATCGACAAAAAGGTGTTGGTTCTGTGTTGCTCAAGAAGGTTGAAGCATATCTCATAAAGTTTGGCATTGAATATGTTACCATTATGGATTCTGCACCAAACTATTATATGCCTGGTCTTTATTTTCGATATACAGAAGGGAATTGCTTCTTGCTAAAAAATGGTTATGAGAAAACAGGTGAGAATATTAATCTTATTGCCGATATTAGACCTGGCCAGTTTAATGTGGATTCAGATATAAAGCGACTTAATAAGGATGGAGTCATAATAAAAAGAGCTGATATAAATGATAAAGAAGCCGTAGTTAAATTTCTTGGTCAAGCGTTCCCAAGCTGGTTAGGAGAGGTTAATGAGACATTTAAGAATAATCCCATTTCTCTTTATATATCTATCATTGATGATAAAGTAGTAGGTTTTTCTGCCTATGATGGTAATAATCGGGGTATCGGATGGTTTGGACCGATGGGAGTTTTACCAGTAACGAGAGGTAAAGGAATTGGTGCAATCTTGTGCGAATTATGTTTAAGAGATATTGCATTACAAGGGCATAAACAGAGTATTATCCCCTGGGTTGGTCCTGTCCGATTCTATTCAAAGGTTTGTAATTCAAGAATTGATAGATTATTCTGGACGTATAGAAAAAATCTTAAGTGAAAAATAATCGTGAAAAATGGGGACAGATGATATAGATTAGTCCCCATTTTTTTATTGATTAAAATGCCATAAAGCGGGATATTAATCCTGCTTTTATTTTTTAAGGAAAGAAAGTATTTGACAGGATAAACAGGATTTAACTTTCTTTATTATCTTGTAAATCAATTGAATCTTGTTAATCCTGTCAAATATTTAAAGATATATAAACTTGGATATTTATTCCTTATGATTAGTGTTATTATTCTTACATATAATCGGTGTAATCAACTTATTAGATGCTTGGATAAGCTTTATGGACAAGGATATGACAACTTTGAAGTTATTGTTATCGATAATGGTTCAACTGATAAGACAATTGAAATCCTAAAATCACAATCTTATCCGAGGTTGAAGATATTTGAAAATAAAGAAAAGGCGAACTTTTCTCAGGCAAGAAATATAGGAATTGAATTAGCAAGTGGTGATATTATAGCCTTTACTGATGATGATTGTGTGCCTGCGGATAACTGGCTAAGTCAAATTGATAAAGATTTAAGGGAATATGAAGCAGTTGGTGGAATAGTTCTTCCCTATAAACAATTGCATTATCCCGGATGGTGGCATCCTGAAATGGGATGGATGGTGGGGTTCTCTGTCCCCGGTCATTATGATGAGAGGGCAGGGCGAATTTGCTATCCTCAAACAGCAAATCTCTCTATCCGAAAAAGTGTGTTAGAAAAAGAGAAATTTCAAGAGATGAGTGTCAATTTTCATAATGGAGAATCAGTGTATTATTCGGGGAGAGAAGATGTTGAACTCTGGAGAAGATTACGAATTAAAGGGTATAAAATCCATTTTAATCCAGCCCTGATTGTCTATCATGATATTCCTCAAGAAAGGCTTGATTGGAATTATTTGAAAAAACGAGCTTTTATCGATGGCTTCACATTCTATAAACGAGAGAAGAAGTATTCTTACATAAAAATTGCTCTTAATGACATAGTCAGTTTCCCATTTGTATTGGTGAAAAGTCTTTATGATAATGAGGAACGAGAAAAAGGGAATATTTATTTCCATTATTTTTGGATGCGTCGTCAATTCGGTGTAATCAAAGGGTATCTCGAAGATAAAAGATTATTTTCTGAGATTGTTTATTTAATAAAAGAAATATTAAAGATTATAGTTGGTAGAATTAAAGGGAAGTTTAAGTGGTTATTTAGAAAAATCTTTGTTTTTATTTATAAATTAATTTGGCGAAGAGATCGTGGAAAAAAATTTTATAAAAAAATCTCTCAAAATGAATTAAAAAATATTCTTTTTATTGCTCTTGGACTTTTAGGAGATATGGTTGTTATAATACCTGCATTGAAGTTGATTAAAACGAAATATCCTGATAGTAAATTATCATTGCTTTGTTATAAGAATGGTTATGATTTGCTAAGTAAAGAAAATATTGTTGATGAAATAATAGTTTTGGATAAATGGAGTCAAAAAGATAAAAATAACTGGTTGAGAAATGCCCTTAAAAAATTAGCCTCTCGGAGATTTAATGCGGGTATTATCCATTATTTTCAATATGCAATTCCCCGTTTGCTTTTTAAGGCAAATATTGAATATCTTATTAGTTTTGATAAGGATTTAGCTTTTAGCAAGCAACTATGGTATGATTTATTAGATGAAAAGATAGAAAAAGATTTGTTTATAAATGAAATTGAAAATAGCCTTAAATTGTTAAATAGAATTGGTATAGAAGAAGTACCAGAGAGATATGAACTTCATTTTTCTAAAGATGAAATGAGTAAAAGAGAGGAACTTTTAGAACATTACAAATTGAAAAACAAACCACTAATTGCTATTCACATTGGTGGCTTAATGGAGTATAAAAGGTGGGAAGAAGAGAAATGGATTCATTTGATCAAAATGATAGAATCATTAAACAAGTACACTGTGATTTTTGTTAGTGGTTTAGATGAGAAAGAAAATGTTGATAGAATAATTAATTGTGGCAATTTAAAGGCTCTCAATTTATGTGGAGAGACAAATCCAAGGGAATTATGTTTATTATTAAAATATTGCAGGCTGTTAATCACAACAGATAGTGGTCCTAAACATATAGGATTTGTTGCAGATATACCAACTGTTACATTATATGGTTCACTGGATTATTTAAGATGGCAGGCGTATTGGAATGATAGCAGACATAGAGCTGTAAAAAGTCGAAATCTCGATTTAACTTATGAAGAGACCATTGGATTACCCGTGAATCATTTGATGCAAGTTATTACACCAGAAATGGTTTTTGAGGAAGTAATAAAAAGTTTGCGAGTTCAGGAACAATGTCTATTTTAAGTGATGATTTGGGAGCTCTGAAATATTAATATTTTTAATTTACAAAGACGAGATTGCCATGCCTGCCTTCGGCAGGCTTGCAATGACACTCATAGGCTCTCTGGGAGCAAACGCAAGAGAGTATATATGTCATTCTGAGCGAAGCGAAGAATCTCGTAGTTAGTTTAGTTTTTTAGTGATCTCAAATAAATAGATAATTAATAATGAAAATTTTGATTTTAAATCATAATTTAAAAGAACGCGGGAATTATTTTAGGGCGTTAAAATTTGCACAATATCTTGCTGATAAAAATCATAGTGTTACGATGGTGACCTCCTCAGATAGATGGTATAAGACCCGCAAATATTATATCGGGAAAGTTTATGTAATTGAATCACCGAGTTGGTCTTTTATTATAGGTATTGACCTGGGTTGGTCACCTTTAGGGCTTTTGTATCGCTTATGGTTAGTGATGAAAAATAAATATGACATTGTTTATGGCTTTTCACACAAAATTGTTGATTTTATTCCAGCCTATTTTTCGAAGATTTTTAAAAGATGTTTTTATATTACTGATTGGTGTGACTGGTATGGGAAAGGCGGAATATTTGTCTTAGGAAAGGAATGGAGAGATAAACACCCTCATCTTTCAAAGTTCAGAAAATTTATATTAGCTACATACGATAAGATGGAGGAGTATTTAGAAGAATATGTTCCTAAAAGAGCGGATATGGTCTCTGTTATCTGTAAAGCTCTTTACAATAGAGCAATTGGAATTGGGATTAAAGAAGAGAATTTAATACAACTTTTTTCTGGAGCAGATACTGAAAGTATTAAACCTGTTAATAAGACCGAGGCAAAAGAGTTTATAAATTTGAATACAATATTAAATTTGGGGAATTCGAGGACTGACATTTCGTGTTTATCTCCGAATTCCTCCTGTAATATAACTATTCTTGGATATGTTGCAAATTATCATTTCGATGAAACTTTATTATTTGAAGCCTTTTCAATAGTATGCAAAAAAAATAAGAATGTTAAATTGCTTGCAGTTGGACCTGACTTTAGCACAAGAAAAGAAAAATTAAAAGAGTTGGGTCTTTCACTATTTAACGTATCAACTAATAATAAAATTACTCCACAAGATAACATAATCTATTTTGGCAGAAGACCATTTAAAGAAATTAAGTATTTCTTAGGTGCCAGTGACATTTTATTATTACCGATGACTGATGTTTTAGCGAATCGAGGTCGATGGCCTCATAAAACTGGCGATTACTTATCCTCAGGGAGGCCAATTGTTGTTAACAACGTTGGGGATATTCCTGATATATTTAAAGGGAATAATGCTGGTTATATCGCGGAACCAAATGCAGAAGATTTTGCATTTAAAATTATTCAGATGATACAAGATAAAGATAAGTGGGAAGAATATGGTAAAAACGCAAGACAAGTTGCTGAGACTGTTTTAAGTTGGCAAAATATTGGGAATAAATTGTATCATAAATTAAAAGAAAAAATTAGTGACTTATGAATCAGACTATTTTTTTTGATGAGAAAGATTTACCATCAGTTACAATTGTTGTCCCTGTTTATCAAGGAGAGAAATGTATTGGAGAATGTATCGAGAGTCTTCTTGATCTTGATTATCCAAAAGAAAAGATTGAAATAATTATAGTCGACAATAATTCTACAGATAAAACTATTAATATTGTTAAAAAATATCCAGTTAAGTGTATGGTGGAAACAAAGCGGGGTGCTTGTTGTGCAAGAAATACGGGATATAGAAATGCATCCTACGAATTCATTGCATTTACAGATAGTGATTGCATTGTTGATAGAAACTGGTTAAGAGAGCCTGTAAAACATTTTAAAGTTGAAAAAGTTGGTGGATGTGGTGGACATCTTGAACCCACTCCACCTAAAAATATTATCGAAGAGTATGTAATTTATAAAGACATTTTATCTCAAGAAAGAGCCTTGAAACGTGAAAGAGTTTCTTTTCCGTTTTTAATCACGGCGAATGCTATTTACCGAAGAAAAGCATTGGATGAAGTTAATGGTTTTGATGAGAATTTCACAGTAGGAGGTGAGGATGCTGATTTAACCTGGCGTATAAATTGGTCGGGTTATAAAATCGAATTTGAACCTAAAGCTATTGTTTATCATAAACATAGGACAACCCTGGTAAGTTTGTTAAAACAAATAAAATCTTATGGCTCAGGAACATCCTATTTATTTTGGAAACATCATAAAAAGTTTGGTTTGAATAAACACATCGATTTAAATCCCTATTATGAATTAATAAATTCTTTTTTCAAGATACCATTTTGTCTGTTGTTTAAAAAAAATAGATTTCAAAAAGTGTTACCGTTACTTGATTTTTTAGGGGCTTTATTTTTTTTGATTGGGAAAATCCCGACGAGTCTGAAATTCGGAATTAGATATTATTAGAAAGGATAGTGTCAATAAATTAGAATGTCAGACAGAAATTTTGACATCATCTGTTTAAGTCATCTAAAGTGGGAACGTACTTTGTTTCAAAGACCACAACAGATTATGAAGCAATTATCAAAGAGTCATAAAGTTATCTATGTGGCAAGTTGTGGTACAAAGGAGTTTGTGAAAAGCGTTTTAAAAGGTAAAATAAAGGACTATGTCGGGAGATATAATGAAAATCTATTTTATCTCAATTTGCCATATCTGCCTTTTACAAAACATATAAAGCTTTTTCAGAAATTGATGTATAATATCTCATCATTTATTGCCAAGTATTTGTCAAAGAGATTTAAATATAAAAGTACATATCTTTGGTTGTACTATCCTGTTTATATAGATTATTTGAATAGATTTCAATATAAAAAGTTGATATATGATTGTATGGACCTTTTCAGGGGATTTAAGACTTCATTAGAGAATGTTCAGGATCAAGAAAATAGGTTGTTAAAAAAAGCAGATATTGTTTTTACGGGTGGTAAGAGTTTGCAGAAATCAAAGGAAGGAATCAATCCTAAAACTTACTGTTTCCCCAGTGGTGTTGAATATGGGCATTTTTATAAAGCTACATTAAGTGAAACAACCATTCCCGATGATATAAAAGATATTAAACATCCTATATTAGGATATTTTGGAGCTGTGGATGAAAGAATTGATTATAATTTAATCAATTATATCTGTGAGAAAAGACCGGACTGGTCAGTAGTTTTTATTGGTCCCTTGGTATTTTACGAATTTGTTCCTGTTGATCAATCTAACTTTCATTATTTAGGTAGAAAAAATTATGATGAGTTACCAAATTATTTAAAAGCATTTGATGTCTGTTTAATGCCGTTTGTGATAAGTGAACTAACATTGCATATAAGTCCAACCAAAACACCCGAATATCTTGCTGGAGGAAAACCTGTGGTATCGACGGCAATTCCGGATGTTATAGAGGATTATTCGGATGTGGTGAAAATAACTAATGATTATGATGAGTTCATTGAAAAGTGTGAGCAAGCTCTTGTTGACAAAAATGAAGATTTATCTGAAAAGATTCGAAGTAAAGCGGAAGCTAAATCCTGGGAATATATTGCGATTCAAATGAAAAAGTTAATTGATGAAGTGTAATTATTATAGTATAAAGTTTATTTTTGTTTTAATAGTAGTTCAGAAATATTGTGGGAGTTAATTTTAGTTATGCGCATTGCCTTTATATATCCTGCTATTGAGTTTGATAATAGATATCACAAAGATTCCTTACCAATTGGTTTATTGTATTTGACAGCAGTTGTTGAAAATATTTATGGGGCAAAAGTAGATATTTTTGATTCCCGACATAATCAACCTCTTCCAGACCTTTCGGACATTAATTTATACGATGTTGTTGGTTTTACCTCGATGAGTATGCAAATTTCTCATGCCTTAAGACTTGCACGTAAAATAAGAGAGGCTGGCTTTTCAGGTAAAATCGTTTTTGGTGGACCCCATGCAAGTGTTGCATCAGACCATTTGAAGAGTCAATCTTTTGTGGATGCTATTTTTATTGGTGAAGCTGAGGATACATTTCTAAAATACCTTCAATATCTTGAGGGTAAACCTCATCAGTTGCAAAGGGTTTGGATTCGTGATTCTAAGAAAGAGTGGATATTTCATTCTGGTGAGGATTTTATAAAAGACTTAGACAAACTTCCTTTCCCTGCGCGAGAGAAATATGGTGACCTCCCGAGCAGAATTCGATTTATTAATATGACAACGACGAGAGGATGTCCATTTCGATGTAATTATTGTCAACCTTCAAAACAGATTTTGTTTGGTAAATATGTCCGTAGACGGAGTGTCAGTAATATAATGTCTGAAATTGAAGATGCGATAAAACGTTTTAGTATTAATAGTTTTTCTATAGATGATGATACTTTTACTTTTGATAAAAAAACAGTTTTAGAATTATGTGAGAAATTAAAACTCTTAAAATTAAGTTGGTCTTGTCAAAGTAGGAGTGATATTGATCGAGAGACTCTTGAAAAAATGCGTGATTCCGGTTGTCAAATGTTGTTCGTTGGTGTAGAAAGTGGCTCTCAGCGAATCCTTGACCTGATGAATAAATCAAATACTGTTCAAAAGAATGAGGAATTTATTAAAATCTGTAATGAAGTTGGTATACAAACCTGGTGTAATATGATGGTGGGTTATCCTGGAGAGACCAGGGAGGATATGGAGCATTCTCTACAATTTGTGCATCGAACTAATCCCTCTCGAGTTTGCGTAAGTCAAGTAACCCCATTTCCCGGTACCGATCTCTGGAAATCCCACCACGATGATATTATACAGAGGGGTTGGGATGATGTAGCAAGACATATAAGAAAACCTAAGTTCAAATCAATGGCAAAATACCAGAAGCTTATTAAATATTTTATGATATTGATGTCAAAAGATTTTGACCAATCCCTTAACATTGAACTTGTAAATTCTTCTCCAATTGCATCTTTATTTAATCGTTACTTTCCGTTTCTTTTATCGTATCAGAGAGTTTTTAATTTTCTTACAAAGAAACAACTTGAATATTATTCTCTTTTTCGCAAAGCCCTTGATAGTGTTCGAACAGGGAATATCAAAAAAGGTCTTAATCAATTAGAAGATTTAAGAATCCACTTTCCTTCAAAAACAGAGATTTTGGGGAATCTGGGATGGATTTATCTCACGACAGGTAATCCTCATAAGGCTATTGAAAGTTATAAATGTTTTCTTGATATTGAACCTGATAATCCTGAAGTTCATTTTCTTATTGCAAAAGCGTTTCTCGAGATAGGTCAGATACAACAAGCTCGCGCAGAACTTATTGAAACGATTAGATTGTCGCCTAATCATAAGCCAGCAAATGAAGCTATTAAAGCATTAGAAGGCAGAGTTAAGTGATTTTAGTGATTTTTATAATCCTTGTTTTTTTCTATTTTTCATAGATAAATTCACATATATTTATTGTATGATAATGAATGTATTTTAAGATTATCTCTTTTGATTTTGATTAATATAATGCAAAATGAAACCGATAACATAAAATCTAAAAACCTTTTTCAGGAAGAACTAAGTCCTATCTTGCAGTTGATAAAGTCCCAAAAAACTGATGGTATTCAAGAGCTTAGTTTACTCCTTGGGAAATATCCTGATAATCTTGAGATAATGGGGCATCTGTGGACAGCGTTTGCGATAAAAGGTGAACACCAGAAGGCTATTAGTATATTAACGAGGTATAAAAAACTTCAACCTGAAAATTTAGAAGTGCAATGGCGTATTGGAGACCGTTTGATTAATTTAGGCAAACTCGATGAAGCTCTTGAGACTTATAAAGAAATTCTAAAAGAGAATCCCGATTGTATGGATGCCAAGATGGGGATTCGCTATGTTGATTATCTCAAGAAACGTAAACATATTCAAACAGAAACTTATATTCCTAAAAAAGTAAAATTATCTGAGAGACAGGAGTCAAATTGGGAATTAAATAAAAAAGAATTTAAAAAACAAAAGCTTAAATTAAAGTCATTCCCACCTTTTCTATTTCTTGAAGGCACAACGAGTTGTAATTATTATTGTCGGACTTGTAGTAAAGGTTATGGCGAATATTATGCTGAAGATTTGCAGCCCGACATCTTTAATAAAGTTCGACAAGAGTTGATGCCCACCAATGTGCGCATTAGTATTACTGGATTTGGAGAACCCACATTAGCAAAAAATTTTGATGAGATTCTCCAAATGTGTTTAGAAAATGGTTCGGTGGTGCATTTTGCAACGAATGCCTCTTTATTAAATTTTAATCGTATAGAACAATTAACAAAATACCCTGTTGAAGTATATTTATCCATAGATGGTGCATCGAAAGAGACATTTGAAGAAATTAGAATGGGCTCCAATTTTGAGCTTGTTTGTGAGAAATTAGCGATGATTAAAAAATTACGAGATATTTATCTTTCAAAAGATTTTTCACATTTTTCTTTTTTATTTGTAGCAGTAAACAAAAATATTAGTGAACTCCCTGATGTTGTGAGTATGACGCATCATTATGGAATTAATTTTGTCTTGGTGCTTGATTATTTATTTGGGTATAGAGATTTTGATCAGCAATCATTACGATATGAACCTGAAAAAGCTAATTATTATTTTAAAGAGGCAAAAAAAAGAGCTGATGAGTTAGGAATAGTGTTAAATTTACCTCCAGAGTATAATCCTGAGTCTCCACCACCATTAAAGGCTTCTCTCTGGCACAAAATATTAAAGACTCGGAGATTATTTTCAGAGAAAAAACGTTTCCCTAACAAATGTTATAGTGCCTGGACGGAACCTTATATTAGGACAGATGGGAGTATTGCCCCCTGCTGTGTGAGTGCACGATGTTTAGGGAGTCTGAAAAATAATTCTTTTGAACATATATGGAATAGCTGGCATTACTACTTATATCGGATTAGAGTCCAGAGTTCAATACCCCCCCTTGAATGTCGTAAATGTCATTTAAAATTTGGTGTAAATGGGGGTAATCCCGGGAATGTAATAGCTAAGGAAGGGCTTTTAGTTAAGGCTTTTTATTTCTTTGAAGGTCGTCTTCATCGTTATGGGGAAAAGTTAATAAGATTTTTGCTTAGGCTTTTGTATAAACTCAAAGGTCAAGAAATACCAGAGACAAAACCAAATTATTACCGTGGTAGACCTATATCAAAAGAGATGAAAGACAACATTCATTAAAAACAAATAAAGTAAGAAGTGTAATTTGAGAATATAGGAAAATGGATTCATTTTCAGAACAACTAAATATAGTTTTGCAAGCGATATCATCAAAAGAGACAGATGGTATAAATGAACTAACTTCTTTACTTTCTAAGTATCCCGATAATCTTAAGATTATGGGACATTTAATAACAGCGTATGCCTTTAAAGGTGAGCATCAAAAGTCTATTGAACTTCTTAAACGTTGTAAGGAACTTCAACCTGAAAATTTAGAGGCTCAGTGGCGTATAGGAGACCGTTTGGTAAATTTGGGGAAGCTTGATGAAGCTCTTGCCACTTATAAAGATATTCTAAAAAAATATCCCGATTGTATGGATGCGAAGATGGGGGTCTGTTATGTTGAATATTTAATGAGAAATAAACCTGATAAAAAAGAAATTTATGTACCTCAAAAGAAAAATTTATCTAAGAAACAAGAAGAGAATTTGCTATTAAATAAAAAAGAATTTAAAGAACAACGTATTCGTCTTCGCTCTCTTCCATATTCTCTTCATCTTGAAAGTACAACGAAATGTAATTATTATTGTCGTACTTGCATTAAGGGATACGGTCCATATTTTGCAGAGGATCTACATAAAGATATCCTCGAAAAAGTTAGAAATGAAGTTATGCCAACGAATGTAAAAATTAGTATTACAGGATTTGGAGAACCCACTTTAGCAAAGAATTTTGATGAAATTTTGAAAATGGCGTTAGATAATAGTTCTGAAGTTTATTTTGTTACCAATGCCTCTCTATTAAATTTTAAACGCATTGAACAATTAACACGATTTTATGTTGATATCTGCTTATCTATAGATGGTGCTACAAAGAAAACCTTTGAAGAAATTAGAGTAGGTTCGAGTTTCGATAAAGTTACTGAAAAATTAGGAATGATTAAAAAATTACGTGATATTCATCTTTCGGAAAATTTTTCACGTTTTTCTTTTAACTTTGTTGCTCTTAGAGAAAATATTCAAGAGCTTCCAGATGTTGTTTGCTTAGCACATCGGTTTGGAATTAGCTCAGTTGGAGTTGCTGATTATAATTTTATTCATAGAGATTTTGATGAGCAATCTTTAAGATTTGATCCAGAGAAAGCAAATTATTGTTTTAACAAAGCAAAGAAGGTAGCTGAGGAACTAAAGGTTAATTTACACCTACCACCTGAATATTCAACCAATCCACCACCGATGCCAAAGAGTTCGCTCTGGAATAAAATTATAAAGACAAGGAGAATATTTTCTGAAAAAAAGCGCTTCCCACAAAAATGCTATACTCCCTGGCAGGAGCCTTATATTCGGACAGATGGAACCGTTGTTCCTTGTTGCACAAGCGGAATGTATTTGGGAAGTCTTAAGAAAAATTCATTTCAAGATATATGGAATGGATGGCGTTATCGGTTATTACGTTATCGTATTCAAACAAATTTGCCTCCAATTGACTGCAGGAGTTGTTTCGTTTGTTGGGGGATAAACGGAGGTAATGCCGGGAATGTGATAGCTAAGGAAGGGCTTTTAGTTAAGGCATTTTATTTTTGTGAATATCACTCCCGTCGTTATGGGGGAAAACTAAAAAGATTTTTGCGTAGGTTTTTGTATAAACTCAAAGGTCAAGAAATCCCTGAACCAAAACCTAACTATTTTCGTGGCAGACCTATTTCTTCTGGTAAACAAAATAAAGAAGAAAAAGAATTATCTCAACTGCTTTAGCACTTTTTTTCTGATTTCTTATTATATGATTGAACTTGAAAATGTTTAATTGATTCAAGACAAATACTGAATTTCACTAATTGCTAAAGAAAGTTCACGTGGGTCGGGGTCGATTTTATATTTGTTTTCCATTTCAAATTCTAATTCAATTCTTTTACCTTTAACGAAATCTATAGGGAATGTTATATTAAGACAAGTATTGTCAAAAGGTTCAGTAACAGTGTTATTAATTGTGCATTTCCCTGGATTTATTGTTGAGGGTGGGAAATGAGGTATAATTGAAAACCGTATAAATTTTGCATTTTCTTTCATCGGTAAAATAAGTTTAGCTTTTTGCCTCATCCATCGATGACTTGGAGAGCCGTCTGTCTTATATTCAAGATCATAAAACCCTTCACCATAATTAATATCAGGTGAATTAAGAGGAATCTCTTCTCTTTTGTATTTAGAGAAAAATTTTTCATAGTATTTTTCATCACCACCTAAAATGCCTAATGGATAAGGACAATATCGACAAACTGCAGTAGGATTCCAACTATGAACGGTTCTTCTTAAATTTTTATAAAGAGAACCATACCAAATGTCATTCCATTCTTGATTTTTTAAATTACCTAAAGGATCGCCCATAATGCAACAAGGAAATACATTACCATTAGCAGAAACAAAACAATCTTCCCAGGGTAAGTAACAGTATCTAAGCCCAATCTTAGGTTTTGGTTCAAATCCATAAAATAACTTATTTAATGTGGGTTTAATTCCTTTCATTTTTATATATATAATTCCTAACTGTGCTTTACGAAATAGTCGGATCATTTTGCTTTTCAGACTTTTTCCATTTTCATTATCATTAAGGATAAAATCGCTTAATACGGGTGCGATAAAGAGTTTTACCCCAAGCTTATTGGCAATTTTGAGACTTTTTATAAGGATGGGTTGAATCAGTTCTAATGAGTCATAAATAGATTGATTTTTTATTTCTTCGAATGAATCTATACCGCCCAAAGGTGAGGCACTGACTTCTTCTGCGCCATATCTTGCTGCAAGTTGGACAATATCAGTCAGATCGTTGATGTTCTTTTTTATAAGAAGAAAATTAAAACTCAATTTAAATCTTTTTTCTGCTCCAGCGCTATTTGCATTGCGTTTTATACACTCAAGGGTTTCTATCATTTTTTCCCATTTAATATAGGGACGAATGAATTCATAAGTTTCAGGTTTGGCACCTTCAAATGATAAAACGAGATGAACATTATTTCTTACTAATTTTGAGACAAGCTTGTCATCGCGTAAGCAAATTCCATTTGTAGTAATACAAATTGCAATGTTTCTTTTGGTGCATTCATCGAACATTTGATCAAAATTTTTTGCAATGAAAGGTTCCCCATATCCAAATAAATCTATTCTTTTAACATCGTTTAAGATGGAGTTTTTTATCTTTTGGTAAATATCTTCACCCATATCTTCACCGAAATCGTGGTAATAATGACCACAGTGTTTGCAACGTGTATTACAACGACTCGTAGGTTCTATCCAAATGTGAGTAGGATTTGTATCAACAATTTCTTTAAGATTTTTAATTTTATTATGTGAGGGTATGAATTTTGTTAATGGCATTTTTTTATAAAATCCTTTATGTTCTTTACATCAAATTAAATGAGTGATTTAATTGATTTTATAATAAAGCTAAGTGAACTGGTTATTAGAAATAGCGATCTAAATAAATGCCTCTTGTTTTTGATATAATGATTTAATAATTAAAAGATAATGAAATAAGAAAAATTACTTTTTGGCAAGAACTATAAAAGAAGGACTTTCAATTATGTGTTTCTCACCGATATCTCTATAAATCTCTATGTTCCTATATCCGAGAACATTTAACCAATATCTTAACGTATATTCATTAAAGAAATATAGATGTTCTTTATAATAATATGTCATTTTATCTAAATCAGGATCCGGTGTGATAAAGAATAAGAGACCATCTTTTGCAAGTATCCTGTAAATTTCCTGAAGTATATCAATCGGGTTAATTAAGTGTTCAATTGTATGTCCAAGATGAATGAATCCAAAAAAGTTATCAGGGAAATTTGCCTCTTTTAGGTTATGGTATTTAAAAGCATTTTTAATTCCCAATTCTTTTTTCATATATTCAACAGCCCAGTCTGATATATCTATACCATAAGCATCAAAGCCCCAATCTTGCATCATTGCAACTGTAAATCCCACTCCACAACCAATTTCTAAATATCTTTTCGGTTCATTTACATATTTATTGATAGAAAGTATCTCAAGATGTTTTATGAAATTTTTAAGTATTATGTCTTTATTGAAATGTCCATTTTTGTCAAATATGGGTAACGCACCTAAAAAATAATAATCACCTGATGTAAAAAGTCTGTTATATCTATCTATATGTTTAGGAGGAGGGATTTTTTTTCTGAATTCCAGTCCACATCTTGTGCATCCTACTACTTTATATGGATTAAATGAAAGAATAGTTGTTCGCGGATAAACTGTAACTATATTTTTATGATAACACCAATCATCTTTTGTAAGTTTATTTACATCAATCATTGATTCCTTTAATAATTTTTTAAATTTTTCTTTTGTTTTTACATTTCGATTGTTTAATATTGAATAACCTATGTTTAATTTAGCTCTTAAATTACTTATTTTTCGTTTAATTAGTCTTCTTAGATTTATCATTAAGAGATTTTCCTTTTTGACTATGCTTTAATCCTTATGCCCCTCGCAGCTTTTTTATTGTGTTAACTATACCTTTTGAACCAAGGACAAGATATATTCCAATGCCTATTTGAATAATTGAACTGATTAAATGACTGAATGAATATGAAAATTGTATATTTTTAAATCTTCCTTGTTGTATAAGAGTAATTATTGATTGAGTAATTTTCGGTAATACATTTGCAATTAAATAAATCCCGACTACTGTAAAAGCTATTTCCTGAATCGTTTCTTTCTGGATATTATTACTTTCTCTAAATGGTTTATCTTCTTTACAAATTATATTTGCTAATGAATTTGCTCGAAAGATAAAGTAGTAAGCAACTACAAAATAAATAAGTACTGATATGGTATAACTGATGAGAAATAATAAGCTGTTATGCTCTCGCCTTTCAAATATCCAAGGTATTGATATAAGAATACTATGAATAAAATTAAGAATCAAAATTACCATATAGATCCCAATTATCTTAATTGCCAATTCCAATATGTCTCTCTTGGTCATTTTAATCTCTCCTTAAATTTTTAACAAATTAAACTATAAATAATCATTAATATGCAAGATTAAAAATAATTCGGATTATTTAATATAAATGAAACCGCAAAGAACCACAGAGATTATTTTGACAGGATATACAGGATATAACAAATAAATACAATTAATATTTTGTTTAATCTTGTATATCCTGTCTAAAATATTTTTTTTGCCTTCTTCGCGAACTTTGCGGTTAAATACTCCACCGCTTGGCAGATGAGTCTTATTTTGTGGGAAAATGATTTTTCTGTGACGAAAATTGATTATTGTAATATAAATTATTTAATATTCGTGATTAATAGATGTCTTATATATAATAATATCTTAATATAAGAGGGAATTTTATGAGAAAAAAAGGTTTTACGCTTATTGAGTTATTAATTGTTGTAGCGATAATTGCCATATTAGCGGCAATTGCTGTGCCGAATTTTTTAGAGGCTCAGACTCGTTCTAAAGTCTCAAGAGTTAAGGCTGACCAACGGTCAGTAGCCACTGCTATTGAGGCTTATTGTGTGGAATGGAATGCCTATCCTATGGATAGTAAAGATTTTGGACCTGATGACGGCGGAGTTGATTTTACCTGGTGGACAGATATGGGCTCAATCACAACGCCTGTCGCTTTTATTACCTCAATGATGAAAGATCCATTTTGGACAGATGGTCCTGATGTTTATGAGCAATATGCGACCACTACTGGTGGGGGAAGTGTCACAACAACAAAAGCCTGGCTACTTGCGAGTGTTGGTGTGGATTTGGATAGTGCTGATAGGGGAGATGTAAAAGAGAGAACACACTTTTATTTTGCCTATCCTATTTTAACGGTTCTTCAGACACTACAATATGACCCGACAAATGGAACAATCAGCAACGGTGATATTATCCGAACGAGTTTGTTTAGTTATTGATTAGAACTGGTGCAGAATTATATCATACATCATTAAATGTAGTGCGACATTTATGTCGCAAAAATATGTGAGATAATAGAATTTCAAAAATTATTGTCCATAAATTAATGAAAATGTCCCCTCACCCTTTCCTCTCCCCTCTGGGGAGAGGATTAAGGTGAGGGGTTAAAGCTTAATATTGATAAAGACCCTTGATTTGTGAACAATAATTTTTGAAAATTTATTATGTGCAAAGATATGCGAGACTTGTCCTGAACTTGATTCAGGATAAATCTCGCACTACACACTTATAGAAACAGGAGTAAGAATGAAAAAAATATCAAGACGTGAATTTTGTAAAATTTCAGTGGCTGGAACAGCTGGATTGGTCCTCGGGAATATGCTTTTATCAGAAAAAACCGCCTTAGGTTATGTGAATAAAGACCCCATCAATCCCAATATTGATAACACAAGAGTTGTTTATATTTATGATACTAATATGACTACTGGCTCTGGAGTTATTAATACCTGGGCTGATCAAAGTGCAGCTACAGTTGATTCCGTTGTCTCAGAAAACATTGATAAAATGGCGAAAGCCCTTGCTGAAGAAACAGATATCTCCAATGCCTGGCACAAGATATTCCTGAAACCTGCTTCAAAGACGAACTGGAGTGATGTTGTTGTTGCTATCAAGACAAATAATATTGCATTACAACATACAAGGAATGCTGTGATGAAAAAATTCTGTGAGGTTATGGTTAATATAATGGGTGTTACTGGTTCGAATATTCACATATATGATGCCTGTCATGGTTCCAATATGTTAAGCACTACGCCATTTTACAATTTGCCAACTGGTGTTGTTATTGAGAGACAATGGGGTGGTAGTAATACTTCGATTTATGTTCCGTTACCCTTTAATGCGAATACTAATTGTCAACAACAAATTGCCAATGGGACAGTTGATATTCTTATAAATATTGCTTTATGCAAAGGACATGATAACACCTGGGGTGGTTTTACAATGTGTATGAAAAATCATTTTGGTACTTGTACGCCTTGTTCTCGTAGTTATACAACGAATTATCTTATTGGCATAAATAAAACAGAGGCAATATTGGGGCAAATGGATTCTGGCACAGGTCATCTTTTGTTCCCCAGACAACAATTATGTTTTATAGATGCTTTGTGGGCAAGCCAGGATGGTCCAGATGGTTATCCAAGTACTCGTCCGAATAGATTTTTTATGGGGACATTTGCACCAGTTGTTGACTATCTCGTGGCAAAAAGATTTCGTAATGGCATAATGGGTTGGTCGATTAATAATACGGTTGTAAATCGATTCTTATCAGATTTCGGATATGTTGAAGGAGATTTAACGAATAGTGCACAAATGATTGATGCTACAACCTGGACTCCCAGCGCTGTTGAGGACTGGAAGGCTTTTGGGTAATATATAAAGACAAATAATTTCTCGCAGAGACCGCAAAGTTCGCAGAGAAAAATTAGCCACGAAAGTTCACGAAAGAAAGAGTAGGGGTGAGGTTTCCTCGTACATATTAAGGGGTGAGGGTATCCCGCCCCTATATCTTTTTAGGGCTGATTGTAGCCCTGACTCTTTTGTCAGGGATTCCGAAACAAATACTGTCATACAGATCCTGAAACAATACTGAATCAAGTTCAGCACAAGGTTCAGGATGACATTAATTTATTAAGGTTCGGAATGACATTTCCTTCTTCCTGTAATTCCGAATGATATTTCCCCCTTCCTGTCATGCTGAACTTGATTCAGCATCTGGAAAAAGATTTTGGGCTACTTCTCAAAATTCCTTTTGCTTTTCATTTTTATTCTATGGTATTTATGATTGCTGAATAATTATGAAAGCAAAACTTTA
>Ga0315289_10003957_pt1 | contig 22270 bp, 20 predicted proteins | sample YL17G11_40_MG_FD_203452 | JGI IMG/M metagenome (GOLD analysis project Ga0315289, IMG submission 203452) | Sediment microbial communities from Yellowstone Lake, YNP, Wyoming, USA - YL17G11_40 | ecosystem: Environmental > Aquatic > Freshwater > Lake > Sediment | place: USA: Wyoming | collected... | reverse complement strand
AGCCTCGCATAATTGTAACCAAGCCCGTTAGTTCAGAATTTCTGGCACATCCATAAGACGAAGAACTCCAGAATCCTTCCGCTAATCTCGGCAAATCGCCCCTTACTTCAGTAGCAAGAAATCTCTCTCTCGGCTCTTGAATAGCCTTTTTAACCAAGTTGGGTAATTCTAATATATTATCTGTTCCCAGAACGATATTCACAAAGGGAGCCTTGTCAAAGATTTGACTCTTCAATCTCTGTGCCACACACCCCGCCAGGACAAAAACTGTGGATGGATTCTCCTCTCCGACCTTTCTCAAACCTGCCAGATACCCGAGAGCCCTATCTTCCGCATGCTGCCTCACAGAACAGGTATTAACAATTATAACATCCGCCCCTTCCGGAGAATCTATCTTCCCATACCCCTCCCTTTCCAGAAGCCTCCCCATAACCTCCGAATCCGCCTCATTCATCTGACACCCAAAACTCCTAATGAAGGCCTTTGAGCTGTTTTTTTTGTAGCTCTTTCGTTCCTTTGACATTTTTGTTTTTCTTTATCGACTATAAAATTTGTTTTTCTTTATCGACTATAAAAAATTCGAGCTTCAAAACATAAAAGAAATTTTCTTACCCTGTGCCGCAAAAATTTTTAAAAGATGTTGTAATGCTCTACTTTTTATTCTCAAAACCAGTTAAGACTATAATCAAACAAAACTAAGATGTCTTGGTTTTTGTATGTATAAGTATCTAGGCTTAAATGATCTATTTAACCATTTTTTTGGCCTATATAGAATTTTTTCTTCTGGACGAGTATTCATAATTTCCTTAAATTCTCTTATCGTACGTCCAAAAGCAGCATCAAAATATTTCATTTTAGGGCCAACTATACCATGTGTGGCATTTAAAATTAATTGCAATCCTCTCAACTCTGTTTGTGTCCATGTAGAATTGTAGCCATTTTGTTTTCTATCTTTTGCATTCAGAGGTATAAACTTCATAGGAAAAGAAAATATATTCATGTCATATTTTCTATTCAATTCAACATTTATTCTTAATCTTTCATAGAAATCTTCTGGTCCATCATCGTAATTATACAAAATAAAATTTGAGAGAAAATCAATACCATATTTTCTGGCAAGCAATATTCTCTTTATGTAAACATCCTTTAATTTAATGCTGTCAAAAGCTATTCTTAAAGGTTTTATTGCAATTTCGCTGAGCAATTTCATTTTATCTTCTGTTAATCTCCTACAATCAACTCCTTGATTAAAATCTACATAACGTTTTCTATTATTAAGTTTGGCACCTCTTGAAAAGCCAAATTTCTTAATATCTTTAATTATCAAGGGGAATTTTTTTGAAGCTAATACATTATTATCCCATAGTATTAGATCTTTTTTTGAAGGATCAATAATATTTTTTAACGAATGATATTCATCCACATCAAAGTTTCTTTCTAATTGTGGAACAGCACAAAATTCACATTTGTTTGGACAACCCCTTGTGGCGAATCCTAAACTTGCGTTCCAATTAGGCATATAATTTGACTCTTTTAACAAATTATAATCTGGCTTTAGGTTATCAATCTTTTTCCATATCCCAAAATATGGTTTAATTCCTGTCTCTTTTTCTATATCGCTCTGCAGTAAACTTGCCATTATGCCACCCACTTTTATCTGATTAAGATTAGATACGCTTTTCATATAGTATTTTATTGTTTTAATTACAATATTCCAATGATATGTAAATAAAGTTGTAATATATATTTTATCCCATTTCTGTCCTTGTATTTCTTTATGAGTTCCTTTTACGAAAATTACTCGGTCACCTTTCTTTTTATGATAAGTTGATATTTTCATTAAACCTAAAGGGGGATATTTGTTTTTATAATCAGGTTCTATAAGTAAAATTTTCATTTGATTTTTTCACAAAGTACTTTGTTTATCATCCGAGGCTTTTTTTGAAAGACTTTAAATAATTTGATTTATACTTATCTAAAAAATCACTATAAGTATTCTTTTGAAAATAAGCCATCTTTTCTATGATTTCTTCTTTTAATTTATTTAAAGTGCCTACACTTCCTCCTCCAGCATAAGCTCCAGATTTCGAAAAGTCTATGTTTTGTATTCCATCTAATTTTGATTTTAAGTCGTTCTCCGTTACTTTTTTTATCTTTAAAAAATCGTTTTTAAATTCATCTATGTACATTTTTACAAAGACAAAGTGCATTACTCTAATGAAAGCTCCAATTCCTATTGTTTTGCAAAGGATGCTATTTGTTGGATCATTCCAATCATTTTCATTCAAACTTCGTATAGCTCTAAAATATTTTATTATAAACCTTATTATTTCAATTTGAAGTTTTACATCTTTATAATAATATAAAAATATTGGCTGATAGATACTATTTATAGCGCTTTTCGAAATACTCATTATTAAATAATCTATAAGAAATGCCTGAGAAATAGTCATTTGCTCTTTTTCTTCAGGGGTTATATTTCTAGGAATAGAACCCAACATTTTTATTCTTTTTTTAAAGGGTGATGAATCTATCTCATTAAGTATTTTCACAGTTTCATGTAGGAATGTTATTTCATCTAGTTCTCTACTAAATTCTCCACTAAGATGATATAATAATGATTTATTAACACTTTTTTGGGTATAATTAATTGTATAAAACAGTTTTGCTATAATACCCCGATTATAGCCGATTATAAACGATACTAGTAAATCATAACTATCTTTAACTTCACTTCTTGCTTGCTGAAGTCCCTTTAATCTATGTTGTCCATCTATTATTAAAATTGATTTAGCTTGATATGGTATATACAAGTAAGTAATATGCTCAGATGTATCTAGGAAAGATAAAGTCATATTTTCTCCAAAATCAATATCGAAATTCTTTAAATCATCAAATTTTGTGCCATCAGGAATACCAAATTCTTCATTTATTAAATCACAAGAGACTATTATTGTATTAGGAAATAACGCATATTCTTCATTATTTAAGAATTTTTCTATTTGCTTTACTCTTGTTTTTTCTTCTTTTCTTTCAAATGGTTTATCTTCTAACCTTTTTTCTAAACTTTTTATTAAGTGGGTATAATAAGTATTGTCATCTTTGAATTTTTGGGCAAATAATATTTCTTTTTCTATATCGTATTCCGCAGGTTCAACGGTAAACATATTTAAAAAATATTTAGCAGGAATCTTTCCTATATAGAATTTTTTATCTTTTTGAAATATAGGAATTAGGGCTATTTTTAAAAATTCTTTATTATATTTGTTAATTTTTTCCATAATCATATACCCTCCTTTTCTAATTGATCTCTAATATCTTGTGCGTGTTTTCCAGTCTTTCGTTGTTTTTTATTTCGTCGTTTTTGTATTTCTCTGTCAATGTTTTCTCTTATTAGGGGTTTATTTAGTATTAATGAAAAAAATAATGATAGACCAAAAACAATTAAAGAAAACCAGTATATATTTGACTCAATATAATTAAATGCACCTGTTGAAAGGTTATAAACCCAAAATAAACCATAAATGATAAGAATGACACCCAAGGTTGGGAAAAGTATGTAATCAGGCAACATTTCTTCATCCTCTAACTTTTTAAAGTAATAATAACATAGATAAAAACTCACAATTAAAAGAGTATAGTTGAAAGATATGAAACTTGAAAACATTTGTGATGTTGATCTTTTCAATAATACATATAACATTATTGGCAATAAACAAATAAAAAAATTTACCAAAAACCACAAAAGATATTGGCGAGCTTTGATCAAGAACATTTTACCCTCCTAATAGTTTTTAATAGTTCTGGGAACACAATACTTAATTATTCTATTGAGGATTATGACATCCGCCTTTTCAGGAGAATCTATCTTCCCATAACCCTCCCTCTCCAGAAGCCTCTCCATAACCTCCGAATCCGCATCATTCATCTGACATTCAAAACTCCTGACAAAGAAACTTTGACTTGTGTCTTACAATCTATTAGATAATTATTTCCCTTCAAACTTCTCCAGCTAATTCTAATGAGATTTGTTTGCTTGTTCTCTTTAAATTTTCAATACTATGGATATTTTTCATTATGGTATTGAGATAATATTCGCTGAATACAACAAAGCCGTTTTTGAGAAGAACGAAATATTTGTAAAATGTTTCTAATGACCTTTCATATTTTCTTCTATTATTGGGCGATACTCGTGGACTTTTAGATTTCCTTTTAAATTCTTCAATATTGAAAACTGCATAAGGTATGGTAATTAACCTTTCTTTAACACGAGCCACCCTTCTCTGACTTATTTTGCCTATCTGAAATTTAGCATTTCCAACTTTTGCATCGATACCCTTTGCATCCAACTCAGCACTACACTCCAGGTTTAGACTTTTATTCTGTTTATTACACACATAAACAAACGCATAGCAAAAATCTAACTGAGTAAGAATGGCTATCCAGGTTCTATTCATCCTGGCTTTAAATCCAAGATAAAACGTTTTATCGAGGTCGTTGTTAATCTTATTTTCATAAAATTTTCTATGCGCATATACCAGCCCTTTGAAATTACTCAGTTTTTTTGTGGTTTCTTCTCTTCTACTAAGCTCTTCCCAAAATTTATCAAACCAAACTTCAAAATGTAAAAAATTTTGTTTCTCCCAGTAGTTTTCAAAAATTGATGCTACGGGAAACAATAACGGGTGTAAGTCTTGTTCTACCCACTTAATCTTTCTGTATTTTTCCCTATACACATTGAGGGGAAGAGAGCCAAGGAATTCTCTATAATTATTTAAATCTTTAGAATAGTCTTTCATTAAATCTCCCCGAACATTATGACCCTACTTTACTTATCTAAGGATTTCAAAATATCGATTAAGGCAGTCCCTATATCCTTTTTAGAGATACAAACTTCTACTAGTGGGTTTAATGGTGTATAAGTAAGAGAAATCGTATACCACAACTGATTAGACATTTTCTTTACAATCCTCGCCCCAATCCCTTTTATAATATTTTCTGGAAAATTCCAGGCTTGGCCATCTTCTTCCCAATTAGAGGATTTCAACATTTCATCCGGAACGAGTGCATGAGAATCTATTTTGAAGACATGGTACTTTATATCTTTTCGTCTTTCTTCTCTTGCACATATGAGATAAAGATCTATTTCTTTTGCATTTTTATCTAAAAAATCAAGCATTTCTTCTAAATCCCTAAATCTAGTAAGACGATAAGAGGACATTATGAGTTTTTGATCCTCTGCAGTTACTTTTCCACCCTTTGCAGAGATTCGTAAAGTGTCTCCATTAAGATTGACTTCAATGTCGCTTCCTTTTGCGTGGGAAGTCGGCTCCCATACAGCTTCATGCTCCATATAGAGAAGTACGGCATAAATTACCTCTTCCCAACTTTCTGCTCTTACCGGTACTCTACTTATTTCGGTTTTGAATTTGATTAGTTTACTGGCCAAATCTTTGAATTTCTCCCAGTTAACCTTATTTATCTTTCTCATATTTCTCCTCCAGTTTTTCCCATTGATTTATAGGATATATCGGAAATATTTTAAGTTGAGTTAAAGTGGTATGTGGTGTTATATCTTTATAAAGACTCCTCATGAATTTCTGTGCCAATGAAGAATTCAAAAGATAAGTTATCTCCTCCAAACTCAAAGGTTTCAATTTATCATTTCTAATCAATGAGAGTAAGTTTTCGTTCGGGATTAAGAAATAAACGTCAGAAATCCAAGGATATTTTCTGTAATCAACAGCAGCTTCTATTTTTCCTCCTTTTGTATGTCCAACTGCTATGCGGTCCTTCAGATAGAAATCTTTTAAGGTTCCTACTTTATCAGATTTTATCCAATAGCCAGAAAAATTGGTTTCATAATCTATCTTAAAAGGTTTGAGATTTCTCCCATTCAAAATTGGTAGATAGCCCTCTAATAATTTCCCAGGAACGGACAAATTAGGTTCATCTATGGAATCCGACTTTTTGCTTGACCATCCCCGCCGTTGCTCACTATGAAGGGTTCTCGAAACAAAGGGGTTATTTGCAACCTCAGGACTCCTCGCCGAAATGTGAATATCAAATAAATCATCAAGTCTGCAAAGAGCGTTCTTCTCCAAATCTTTTGTAAAGTCATCTTCAAATCTTATAAGATCGCCTTGATATAACTCTTTCTCATTGTAATAATCATTAGCTTTAAGTATAATTCCTTTTTTTCCTTTCGTGACTTTCAGCAGGACTGTAGCAACTTGAGCATCTTTAAAAATACCGCTTCCTAAATAATCTATTTCTATCTTTCCTGTTTTAGAAAGATGTTTTCTAAGTTTTTCAAATTCGTTTAGAATCATAAAAGTGGCTGGAACGATAAAAGAAAGGCGCCCTCCAATCTTTAGAACATTTAAACTTTGCTCTATGAATAAGGCATAAATGTTATATTTCCCTCTCCATGTCTTAAACCGTTTTTTATAATCTCTCTTTTGTTCTTGGCTAAATCTTATTGGATAATGAGGGTCATATCCTGGAATTCCATAAGGCGGATTCCCAATTACTATATCAAATTGTTCTTTTGAGTCCAATGAAAGGAAGTCTTTTTTAGAAATCTTAAATTTTACTTTTGCGCCTAAAAGTTCATAGGCTTTATTAGAGAGATGTCTCTTGCAAGTTCTTACAAAACTTTCGTTTATATCCGTTCCATAAATATTTTGAGAAACAAGTTTTGCTAATTCTAAGCCTTGCAATCTTTTCTTCTTGCCTATTAGAACTAATATATTTATCAGGGCATCAAGGAATTGCCCCAAAGCACAAGAAGGATCGAAAATTTTGTCGCCGAGATCAACATCAGCAAGGTCTATAAGTCTTTGGATTATTTTGTAAGGGGTGAAAAAAGCTCCGGTACCTTTCTTGAATTCTCTAGTAAGTTGATTTTTGACTTTTTCTTGTAGCGAATGGATATTTACGGAAGAATCCTTAAGCACATCTTTTTTCATTTCACATTCCTTCACACGGCGGTTCTATTTTTGTTTTACATAAAGCTTATGTATCTGCCCTTTTTGGATTTTTGGGCTTTTTTGTATATGATGTTTGCTATGGCTATGTCCTGAATGGCGAGGCCGGTGGAATCAACGACTGTAATTTCTTCCTTTTTGGTCCTTGCCTCTTTTATTCCGCTGACTATCTCCCCTATATTGGCATATATATCTTTTTCAGACAATTATCTAGTTCTGGTATATATATTGGATATTTTATTTTGGGATTTCACTTTGAAGTTCAATGACTTCTACAGGGCAAATTGGATAATCATTATTCCAGCATACAACATAATCATAGCATATTTGTTGATGTTTTGGATTTTTCACATGTTCTCGAAATTTTCTTGCAGTATATTCGAATTCTATATACTTACGAGAAAAAGTTTTTCCTTGTTTTTCAATGGCGCAAGCGTCTGGAAAGCCTTGTCGGATGAATTCAATCTTTACAAACTTGTGACTCTTAAGTTTACCCATAAAATGAGCAAACAAAGCAACAACACCTTGTTCACTAGTTGGAGCATAATTTAGCACACCTAAATCCATGGGTTCACCTAAATTTTCATCATTCGTTGGCCCTTTAAATAATTCTTTTATTGGTGGTTTATAAGCACGTAACACTTTTTCAATATTGCGAAAATCCACAGGCGTAATTCTAACAGATGTTCTATCTTTGAATCTTATCGGGATAAACTTCCTTTTTGGAAAAATACTAATCGGTTTTTTAACGAGTTTAACTAATTCTTGAACAGGGAGAAAATATCGAGATGGAGCTAAATATCTCTTCCGAATTTTCATGCAAATATGGGGTCCTTCCCAAGCAGTATCATCAGGCCATTCCTCTTGCTTTCCCACAACCTGAAAAGTCCCAACTACTACTGAATCCCGCATTGCATAGTATACGATTCTATCCCCTGGTTTTACCCTAGTAATTTTACCTGCCATTCTTTTTTCTTTTCCAATGTAGTCAGGATGCGCTTGATAAGCAGGAAGACTATGAATAATAAACCAATATTTCATAAAATCACCTCATTTCCAAAAAAAATTTTCAAGGTTTTATCTTTTTACCTGATGATTCTGGGGACATAATAATTAATTATTCTTCTGGAGAATCTATCTTCCCATACCCCTCCGTTTCCAGAAGCCTTTCCAGAAGCCTTTCCAGAAGCCTTCCCATAACTTCCGAATCCGCAGCATTTTTTCAGCATCAAATTTCTTCATGAAGCACCTCCCTAGCAGTTCGTATCCAGCTACTATTCATGATTTTTTATCCCATTTGTTTATGTTAATTGTTATAGGCTTAGACTTATAAACTGCCCTTGTAGCATCTCTGAAAAATCCTTTTAACTTTACCTTTCCAGAGTAGCTATTCTTTTTTAGGTCTTGAACAAGAACTTTAACTTCAATCCAAACTATACAATTTTTGCCTTCTAATAACTCGTAAGGAAATTGTACATTACTTTTGGGTACCATAAATAGTAACTGCTGTTTATGTGGCAAAAGAATACCTGATGCGTTTAGGGTAATAGGCCGAAAGCCAGTGTTAGAAGCTGTTACGAAAAGCATTTCTTGACTCACTTCAGGTCCCTCTGTCAGAAAACCGAACGAAAGTTCAACTTTAAGTTGACGTTTTTCCTCTTTACTTTTGGTAATTAGTATATAAGTTGACAACACAGCGCTATATATTGCTACTACTGCGGTAACTATCGTCGGCCAAACCATAAATCCTTCTCCTTGGGGCCTCCTCAGCTTTTCTCTCCTTTTCCTTCTTATTCTCTTGGTGGCAGAAATATTTCCAGCTTGCTTTTTGCCTTTGTGTACTGAGAGTTTAGGTCCAAAATCTTCTTATCAAAAATTCTAGGCACACAATATTTAATTATTCCTATTGAGAATTATGACATCCACTCCTTCAGGAGAACCTAGCTTCCCATAACCCTCTCTTTCCAGAAGTCTCTCCATAACTTCCGAATCCGCATCATTCATCTGACACCCAAAACTCCGCATGAAAAATTTCTTGGCATCCACCATAAACCTTTATGTCCTAAGCGAATCAGAACTCGTTATTCTAGAATCAAAAGAAATTAACAATTGGCAACAGCGCTTTGGTAAAGCTTAAAATTTTTAAAACTTTCTTTTTTGGTTAAAAATTTAAGACCTCGCTTTAGATTTTGAGAGAATATTTGTCTATTGCTTTTTCTTCAATTGTAAATTCGGATGTCAGTATATATTGCTACTGTCATCTTGTCTATTCTATATTTCTAGGTTCTTTAATTGACGAGTAATGTCCTTCTTTGAGAGTGCATTTTCTATAATTATTATATTGCTATCAGCAGCGGTTTTCTTATCTTTTTCCGAAGCTAGTGTATTCATTATTAATAGGCCTTTCTTTGCTTTCAATCTTGCTATGAATTCTTGTAATTCTTTGATAGCTCGTGGTAAGGATTTTGAATCAAGTATATATTTAACCTCGACGGGGATATCTTCATCTTCTTTTTTGACAACAAAGTCGATTCTTTTCCCATCAAAAAAGAGCAATTCTTGCTCGATATCACTCTTATTAAAATATTCCTGGAGTGTTGAGAGAACTATCTCCTTAAGCCTGGGACCTCTATAAATGGCTTCATTTCTAATTCTCTTTTGTCTATCTAGTGCTAATGTCGTAAAAGCCATCAATGTCGCTACGGCTATTGATGCGGACATTGTAAGCAATAAAGATATAGGGAATTTGGTTTTCAGAGAGAATTCTGGTTTTATTACACCAAAAGCAACAACCAAAACTGTAACCATTGCAATCATTGCGGAGAAAGTACTCATCAATATACGCAATCTATCTTTAGATAAATCAGAAATTACATCTATTCTTGTCTCAGGTTCCTTTTTCTCTGCTAATAGTTTCTTTACTTTTTCTACAAGTGTATTTTTTACATCCTCAGATATAAATTCATTTTCTATATATTTCGTCATCACGTCTTCTAATATTATGAACAGATTATTCAAATCGCCAACACTTACATTGTGTTCCCGTGCCTTACTTCTAATTACCCCCTGAACCATTTGTTCGTCAACCCCTATTTGTGAATTTGCAATTGTCCTAGCTAATATTGTGACGGTTTCTCTATTGGCTGACTTAATTCTTTCTTTACGAGCTCCTATGGTCCTTCTGTACGAAATCATAAACACCAATAAGGTTATGAGAATTCCAACTAAGCCTATCAATAACATAATATTTCCTCCATAATGTCAAAAGCTCTGACAAAAAATTTTTTTCTTATTCACGGTTTTCCTTTTTCAATCCTGTGTTTATTTAAAATCTGCCTGAATTTATGACCATTTTTTAGAAAATGTCATTTATCCGGAATATTGAAGCAATGATAGTTCTGGGCATAGTTCTGGCTAATTCTGGGGACACAATACTTAATTATTCTTATTGAGAATTATGACATCCCCCCTTCAGGAGAATCTATCTTCTGGTAAATTATTAATTCGTTTTAGAGTGTATTCTAAAAGCCTATTTTTCTTTCGACATTGTAAACATAAATATTATCATTTTGTCGCTGGCTTGATGGTTTTAAATGGCCTTTTTCAATTTTTTTGGCCCATTCAAAATCTGTACTAAGTATTTTTAATGTATCTACTGTAGTGTTCTTTCTCAAGGCTTCCTCTATCCTCATTAGAGCCCATTTCTTAAATAGTTCTAACTTGTTTTTCTTAATTTCTTGTCTTCGCTCCAACCACCTATTCCTATTCCCGGGAATATGAAAATAGTCATTTATGAACTCTGTTGTAAAATAGACTGTCGTAAATATTGTCTGGTGCTCAGGAGAAGTTATCTCAAATCTTAATTTGTTTCCCCAAGGTTGTATCCACTCTTTATCATAATCTATGAACCTAATAGACCATACTCTATTTTCTATTGGCATAAATATACCTGCTTCCAAATTATTTGACTAGGGTCCCAAAGAACTGAAAGAAATCAAGTATCAGCGATATCAGGACAATAGTTACTGTTGCTATTGATAATATAAGGAGTCGGAAAAACCGGTATTCGTCACGCTTTGAGGAAATTATATTGCCTAAATAATCCATCGCCCGCCGACAATGTTCCACTAATCCTTCAACATAGTTCTTATCGAGAATTTGGTACTCCGCATATTCACCACCGTCGATGACCGACCGTAGCCACTTCATACCTGAATCAAAGAAAAGGTCAGATTCTTTAGCTACTTCATCATATTTCACTGTAATGGCTTTTAGTTTTTTCCCGCTAAACAAAGCGATTCTAATCTTATGAGCCTCATCCCTTGTCTCTTCTATTCCCTTAAGAATTTTACTCCCACAATTAGACAGTTCTTTTGCGAATTTATCCCATTGACTAGTCGACAAAATACGATATGTCCCTTCTTGAATATGTTGCTTTATGAATTCTAACTTTTTTGTCTCTTCTTCAGTCACACTAATTCTCCTTTAAATGCCCTGTCTAAGATGGATTTTTTGAGGTTTTCGATTTCTTTTTGGGTCTCTTGTTGGAGTTCTTTTAAGGATTCGACTTTGGATTGAACGGAGTCTAAATATTTAACAATTCGATTCTGGTCGGAGACAGAAGGCAAAGGAATCTTAATTTTTGATACTTGATTATTATTCAAAGCTGGATAGTGCGCCCCTAACATCATATTATTACATTGTTCTATCGTATAATCCGAAAAAAGCATATGTAATAAGTATTTTGGGATTATCTCTTTTTTGCATGTTAAAACGGCAAATCCTGTAGAACATATTTGATTATTATAGTTTTCTGGAATTATAGCAAATGCTTTCAAATATGGTCTTACCATTGACATGATAATGTCATCTTTATACACTATACGCCTGGCTCTAGAGGGAGCATTTTTTCCAATTATACTTTGAATGTTTTTGATTCTTCCTGTTTGTTGCTCTACGCTAGTAATATCAATATATTTAAATTCTTCATTAGGAATTTCTTTTGTAGGATTTCTTGTTTCTCTATTAATGTAAGTAATATCTTTTAATTCAGCATAATTCCATCCCCCCTTCTCTGCTTGATAAATAAACTGGCTTAGAGCAGACGGGATAAGACTTTCTGTCTCCTTAATTGCCTCCTCCCGCAACCTTTTTGCCTTATCAATCTTCTCAAAAAGCTCTTCAATTTTTTTCACGATGCGGAGTTGTTCGATAATAGGCGGAAGGGGGATTTGAAGTTCGAGATATTGTTTAATCGGCAAATTCCTCAAACCAGTAGTTGTAGTGTGAAGATATTCTACAAATTTCCGTCCCTCAAAATTTAGAAAATAATACAAAAACTTTGGACTAATCAAATTATTTGGACGTAAACGCTGGACAAAGTTAGAAAATAAATATGTTATTTTATCACTAGGTTGTTTAAATAAAGCACATCTTCCTATAAGACTACTGCTACCGCTCGATTTAACTATAAGTATATCTCCGCCATTCAAAGAAAATCTATCGACTTTATCTTCATTGATGTGCCTTAAGGCCACTGAAGTCAAATCTAAATGTCCATCATGGGTCATTTCGGTTGACCTGATGACAGGATAGGACTTTTTATTTTTATCGGGTTCATCTCCCCAAATACCTGATTGATTTAGAATTAGTACTTCCCGCAACTTTTTTATTTGCCAAGATTTTAGATATTTTTTTTCACTCATTTGGCGAGGATTTACCTTTAAGATATGACTCCAAATCAAAAGTTACTCTTCCTTTCCGAAAAAGAATTGTCTTTGCTTCTTCAATAGATAAGCCATAATCAATAACTGCTATTGCAAGATAGAATATAACTCTCGTGTCTATAAAAATTATGTCTTGTAGATCCTGTTCATATTCTCCCACATATGCTAAAGGACGTTCTTCGGGATCTGTTTTTATATCGTAATTAAGAATCAAACATCCATCAGCGATATCCTTATAACCACCATGATGAATATGTTTCCAGACTTGACTAATATAAATTGGAGAAGGACTCTGACTGGTAACGCCTTTTATTTCTCCTAAAATCTTTTTCCCATCATTATCAATCAAAATATCTTCTGATAGATCTCCTTCCTTTTGTTCATCAACATCAATAATATTCAGTTTAAATATCTCTTTTAGTACTTGAATTACGTTTTGTTTTAATTCATTTCCCGAATTAAAAAGTATTCCACGTAAAAAGGTATATTTTTTCTTAGCGTCCTCTTTGCTTTCTAATAATTCTGAAATTCTCTCTTTTGTTTTCTCAATAGTTTTATCCATTTCCTTATCAAAAAATCCTACTTCATTTGGATAATATTTATCGCTATCAACCCAATCAGGTTCATAAATTTCAGGGAGCAATTTGGTATAAATTTTTGATATCTCTTTTAGTAATTTTTCTATAACTAAAATATTATTTTTAAATTGGGGCAAAATGATATAACGTGGAACATCTGCATTATCATAATAAGGTCTATTGTTTAGGTAAATACCCAGGAGCTCATCACCCGGATTACAATAGATTTTTTTCATAGTCGCATCTCTTAAATCTTTATAAAATTTCTCCTCTATTGTAATATATTTGTCAGTTGGCATTGTTACTTGCGCCTGTAATTCTTTAAAACACTTTCTAAAACTAGTTTTGTCATCCAATAAAAAGTGACATGTTATGTCATGAGCATGGACCTCTTCCAAAAATACCCTAGGTATACCAATATTTATTAACTCTGTATAGTTGTAATTACCTAAGAAAACTATTAAAATGCCATTTTCTATCCAGAATTTAAAGAATTCTCCTCTGATATTCCTTTGTAAAGATTTTGCTTTACCTTTAAATTCTTCAATAACTTCTTTATTAGTATTTAGATTTACAATACCGACTTTATATTCATATATCGGATGTGGTAAATAGTATGCAACAACCTCTTCTCTCTTCTCACCTTCTCTCGGTGCAATATAGCTACGGACGTCAGAGATATAACCTCTGTCTATCTGAATATTAAGTTTGTTAAGTCTATCTACTTCATTTTGGGCAAAATTGATTAAAAGTATTCGTGATTTCATATTTTATCTTTTAAATCCTCCAAAACTCGCTTAATCTCTATCTCTTTCTTTAAAATGCCTTCCACAATCTTCTCTGGGGACAAATAAACAACTGTTGTAACTTTCTTTGGATTCTTCGCCGATAAATCATAATCCCGCTTAGTAATCTCTTCTGCTGGAACTATCCAAGAATTGTCCGAAGCTTCTCTCTTCTGCCACTTCTTATAAGCATCTTCTAAGTCCTCGTCTTTAATAGGATTATTACGGGTATAGTTTTTGCCATTAGGAGGAATCAATTCATAATACCAGATTTCTTTGGTAGATATTCCTTTTTCAAAGAATAAGAGATTTGTCTTGGGACCAGAACCACCTTTGGGAGAAACATTAGCGAAAACTCCACTGGGAAGGCTAATAATTGTATGAAGATTAAAATCATTTAGGAGGTCCTTTTTAACTTGAAGATAAGCACCAGATGTTCTAAATAAAACTCCTTCGGGTTGCACAATAGCGCATTGACCTTTAACCTTTAATTTTCTCATACAAAAATAAAGCCCGGCTAATTCTGTATCTGAGGTTTTAAAAGGAAACTGAGCAAGTAATCTTTTCTCTTCTTCTGCACCAAAGGGAGGATTAGTAAGGATTAGTTCAAATCTTTTATCATCGGGAATTGACCTTACATCTTCAGCAAAGGTATTTATCAAAGACATACTTGGTGATTCTATTCCATGAAGCATACAGTTCATTATCCCTACAAGATAAGACCATGGTTTCGCATCCTGACCATAAAAAGTTTTCTCCTGTAAAATCTGTCTTTTCTCTAAAGTATCTCCTTTTTCCTTAAGGTAGCGGAAAGCCTCCACTAAAAAACCACAAGAACCACAAAAAGGATCCAATATTCTCTGACCAATTTTTGGTTTAACTATTTTAATCATAAATCTAACTATCGGTCTGGGAGTATATAACTCACCTGCTCCGCCACCTTTTTGTCCGGCAGAAATCATCAGCAAATCCTCATATGCTATGGAGAGAATATGGGAATCTTCTGGATTTGAAAAATCAATCTCATCAAGAATTTCAATAACCTCAGCTAAATTATAGCCTGAGCGCATATGGTTTCTGACCTCCCTAAAAATCGTAGCAATTTTATATTTAGCAGGGGTACCACTGAGTTTAGATAAATCAGGAATTAGGTCTTGCTCCACAAATTTTATAAGTTCATCACCAGTTTTAGATTTTGCCCAATTATTCCAACGGTATTTTTTAGGGATATTGGATTGATAATCTTTTTTTATCGCCTCTTCCATCTTTTCTAAGTCATCATAGAGTTTAAGAAATAAAAGCCAAGAAAGTTGTTCTATATATTGAAGGGGCACGAGTTTGTCTCTACGCATTATATCGCAACAGTGCCAGAACTTGTTGGATAGAGTCTTTCTATCTACAGTGTTAGGGGACATAGACTAACTCCTTAAGTTTATTTATAGTTTTATGAAAGATATCGGGTTTACCGAATTTGTTAATAATATTTTTTACACCTTTATATTTTTGCTCAAAGCGAGGAAGTTTTATTACCTCTGGTTTTAAATCATCGATACCGCCAACTCGATATTGGTCAATAAGGTCTAAAATAACTTCGCGAGCTTCCGGGGGATAGGAAGCAATAAATTTTTGTTTCAGGTTAAGAAGCGCTTTTGCCCGTTCATCGCGACTAATAATGGGAGCATCAAAGGCGATGTGAGAAAGAACATCAAAACCATCAATATCACTTCTCTGAAGGATAGTTGAAGATATTATTTGGATTGATATACCTAAAGCGGATAAATCATTTAGAAACTCTATTCTTTTTTCATCATCAATCCAGAGCCTTTTTAAATCTTCAAGACTAACAATCTTTTCTTGAATTCCTTTTTGAGAATATTTTCTATATTCGGCTTTTTTTAAGAGTTTACCACCTGCCTCAATGGAAATTTCTTCTTCAGTCTCAATATATACAGGAATCTTATCTATGATTATTGGCTTCTTGGGTAGGCGTTCTTTATATAACGATACATAGAAAACCTTTGATGGTTCCTCAGCTGGACTGGCCTTTAGTTCTCTCCTTATATAGCCACTTTTAAAAATAATTAAGGTAATCGGTCTTCTGGGTAGCTTATCAAAGAAGAAAAAGCCCTCCTTGTCAGTCCTTTCTTGAATCTGTTCATTAGGCCTGGGGATGACAATTACCTTTGCTTCCTCAATAGGCAACTGAGTCTCAGCATCAAAGACTTGGCCTTTAAGGAAATAATCGAATGATTCTAAATCCCCCGGTGGCGACTTCGGTCCTTCTTTTAATTTTGAAAAGAGACGAGTTGCACCCGTATAATCGATAATACGAAAATAATACTTACTGCTTGTTTCATCTATTCGGGTTCCTCTACCAATGATCTGATTAAATAAGACAACCGAGGAAAGTGTCCTTAAGAATACAATATTTTTCACACTGGGTATATCAACACCTGTGGTTAAAAGATCAACGGTAGTTGCTATTACGGGAACAATTTTTTCTGAATCTTTAAAGTTTTCTAACTGTTTTTTATCCACTTTATCTTCCGCAACGATACGTGCTGCAAAATTGCTATAGCCCAAATAAGCAAAGTGATTTTGAAGTTCTTTTTTTACATCTTCAGCATGGTCAATATTAACACAATAAATTATAGTTTTGTCAGTTGGCCCAAAGGTCTCCAAAATTTTTGCTAAATTCTTACAAATTTCCTTTGTCCGTGGGGGAATAGAGATTCCCTTTTCAAATTCACTAGCATTATAATAGTCCTTAATTATTCTATCGGGTTCCTCTTCTGGGTAATATATCTCTGCACCTTGAAGCTTAGCCTCTTCAAGAGAAATACCACCTGCCCTATCAATATTGGTGTATACTCTCTGCACTAAATAATTAGCTAAATAGCCATCCTCTATAGCTTCACTCATATCATATTCATATACCGGATCTCCAAAATAAGCATAGGTATCGATATTATCATCTCGCTTGGGTGTTGCGGTCATACCTAGATGAATCGCTTTATTAAAATATTTAAGAATTTCATGCCAGGTTCCAAAACCAGAGCGATGGCATTCATCAATAATTATCAAATCAAAGAAATCGGGTGGGTATACTTGATATAATCTTTTGGATTCATCGCCAGTATATAAGGTCTGATATGTAGTAAAGTAAATTTCTCTTACCTTTGGAGTCTTACCTTCAATTATTTTATCTCTAGCATCACCGAATCCTCTAAACTCATTGTAAGCCTGATCTCTTAAAACTTCAGCTCTATCTGTTAAGTATAAGACTTTTTTAAGATATCCTGATTTAACTAATTTCCAAACAATTTGAAAGGCAGTATAGGTTTTTCCCGTGCCCGTAGCCATGGTTAAGAGAATTCTTTTTTGGCCCTTTAGAATTGCTAAAATCACTGATTTGATGGCATTAAGTTGATAAAAATATGGAATTTTCTGGGGATCATAATAAACTGGGTAAGTTAAAGAGTTTTCAGCAAGAGTTGCAAGGTCGGGAATATTCTCACTTAAAATGCTTTTTAGCCTTTCATAAAGTTCTTCTGAAGTAGGAAATGACTCAATTGATCTTTGTAGATTGGTTGAAAAATCAAACTCTTCAATTCCCTTACCATTAGTAGAATAAGCGAACTTCACACCTAACCTTTGGGCATAATATTTAGCTTGAGCAATACCATCGGCTGGATGTTTATATTCTCTTTTGGCTTCAATTACTGCTATAGGAAACGATCCTTTATAAAATAATACATAATCAGCGAATTTGGGTTCAGCCCTTTTAGTTTTATCTCCCTCGATAATGATTTTCCCTTTTGAAATACAGTAATTACGTCTGATATTTTCCTCTTTCCATTCCGAGGTTTTTAATTGAGGATCAAAAAGCTTTACTCGGGTATCATCTTCACTTAGACCTTTAATTTTAAGTAGTTCCTCTGGTAGAATATACCTTTTCTCTTCCATTACAACATCCCCTTATCCGCAAAACTAAAATACTGGTTATCTCCAATAATTATATGATCTAAGACCTTTATCTGCACAACCTTGCCAGCAGAAACTAACTCTTGGGTAAAATCCTTATCTTCTGGGCTGGGATTAGGGTTTCCGGAAGGATGGTTGTGAACGCAAACCATTGCCGCAGCAAAGCGTTGTAAGGCTTTGCACATTATTTCTCTAATGATGGGATTGGCTTGGGAAACGCTCCCTTCTTCTATCTCTACGATATCAATACGTCTATTCTGTCCATCTAAAAGCAAAACCTTAAAGACTTCCTTTTTTAAGTCACGCATTCGGTTCATAAGGGAATTGACGGCGTCTCTGGATGATATAATCTTAATTTTCTTTTCTTTTGTCTTTTCTTCGCCGAACCTCCTTCCAATTTCAAGCGCTGCTTTTATCTGGCAAAGTTTTGCTTTGCCCAAACCTTTGAATTCCTTCCATTGGGAGATATCGGTATGGCTCATATTGCGGAAAGTCCTAAACTTCTGCATTATCTTTCGACCTAAGTCAACAGCACTTTCTCCTTTGATTCCTGTTCGGAGGAGAATAGCGAGAAGTTCAGTATTGGTCAACGTATGCTCGCCAAATTTTAGAAGCTTTTCTCGAGGACGGTCTTCTTCAGGCCAGCTAACTATCCCTGTTTTATATCTGTTCTTTTTCTCTTTCCTTCTCATCTTTTATATCTTTTTACCCTGTTTATCCATTTTTACTTCTTTTCTTCCTTTGTACCTGAAAATGCCCAGTAACCTAAAATAATCAGATTGATTGGTGTAATAATAGAAAGTATGCCGAAAAGAAGTGGATTTTTTCCATACTTTGCTGCTATCTTACCAAAACAAACGGCAATGTATACAAGGATAATGGGTAACATAATTTTCCCGAGAATATCCACCATTTTCCTCCTTTTGAAATCATCTTTAAAACATTAAACTTTTTTATTTTATTTTTTCCTCTTCATAGTAACCTTTAACTTTCTCCAATCAAGCATCGGGACTATTCTATGTATCATTCGATGACAATTAGGACAAACAGCAACAAGGTCTTTTGTATTTACCTTTTCATCCTCTTTGAGAGAGGACACAGATTTTGTATGGTGAACTTCAATGAACCCGGCGCCTATCCGCCCATAAGTTTCTTCAAAATCAAAGTCACAAACACAACACTTATATGATGAGAGTGATTGTTTAAATGCAAAAACTAACTTAGTTGAACGTTCTTTAATAAGGTGTTTTCTTAGGACCCGTTTACCTTCTTTGTCTGAAATCATGGTTTCAATGGAATCATCAAAAGATTCGTCCTTCAAAGAAATTAATTTATTAAGTTTAGATTCAATTAGAGAATCAACATATCGAAAGGTTCCATGGCCCCAATCTTGGCCTAGGATATATTTTGAAGATAAATTTTTGATCCATATCTCAGGAGGCATAGGTTTGAATTTTCTAAAATACACTTTATTACTAACAACTTTTTCCACCTTTGATTTTCCCCATAGAACAAGAGAATTATCGATATCTGAAAAAACAAAAAATACCTGCCCTTTTGCTCTTTCACTAAAATTTCCAACCGTGCTCATCCAAAAATATTTGTGACAAAGAGTTGATTCCCAACATTGTGCCAAGCAATGACCATTTCTATCAACTTTGTATCCTGTATTGACAACTTTTCCGCTACATTTAAAAAGCCTTCTATCGCGATCAGCGTTTTTGCATTTTCCTGCCCAGTTTTGATTATTAAATTCTACCCGAATAATCATTCCCATTGAATTATGTTCCTTTATATAATTTTTTAATTTTTCAAATTATTAAAAATTTTTTCAAATTATTAAAAATTTTGTCAAGTTTTCAGATGGCAATATGTATGGAATGCTCCTTTATATATTGGATATTTTATTTTGGGATTTCACGTTGAAGTTCAATAACTTCTACAGGGCAAATTGGATAATCATTATTCCAACATACAACATAATCACATCGAATTTCTTGATGTTTCAATTCTTTCACATGTTCTCGAAATTTTCTTGCATTATATTCGAATTCTATATACTTACGCGAAAAAGTTTTTCCTTGTTTTTCAATCGCACAAGCGTCTGGAAAGCCTTGTCGGATGAATTCAATCTTTACAAACTTGTGAGTTTTAAGTCTACCCATAAAATGAGCAAACAAAGCAACAACACCTTGTTCACTAGTTGGAGCATAATTTAGCACGCCTAAATCCATGGGTGCACCTAAGTTTTCATCATTTGCTGGCCCTTTAAATAATTCTTTTTGTGGTGGTTTATAAGCACGTAACACTTTTTCAATATTGCGAAAATCTGCAGGCGTAATTTTAACAGATGTTCTATCTTTGAATCTTATCGGGATAAACTTCCTTTTTGGAAAAGTACTAATCGGTTTTTTAACGAGTTTAACTAATTCTTGGACCGGGAGAAAATATGGAGATGGGGCCAAACATCTCTTCCGAATTTTCATACAAATATGCGGTCCTTCCCAAGCAGTATCATTAGGCCATTCCTCTTGCTTTCCCACGACCTGAAAAGTCCCAATTACTACTGAATCCCGCATTGCATAGTATACGATTCTATCCCCTGGTTTTACCCTAGTAATCTTACCCGCCATTCTTTTTTCTTTTCCGATATAGTCAGGATGCGCCTGATAAGCAGGAAGACTATGAATAATAAACCAGTATTTCATAAAATCACCTCGTTTCCAAAAACATTTTTTATGGTTCTGAGAACACAATACTTAATCGTTCTTGTTAATAATTATCACGTCTTCTCCTTCAGAGAATTGATCTTCTTGTAACCCCCCTTTCCAGAAACCTCTCCATAACTTCCGAATCCACCTCATTCATCTGACACCCGTAGGTTTTCAAAAAAATTCTCATTCTTAGAACTCCCTATTTTTGTGAAAACCTGAACACGGGTGCTCCCGCGTATAGATTTGCGATAGTAAATCTGCGGGAGCACCCAAAAGTCTTCAGAAAAACTTTCTTACTCATAACTTTTTTGCTGAAATCTTTATACTTACCAATGCATTACTAACTGCATTAATTTCTTCTTCAGACATATTTTCAATTATATTTTTAACTGTCTCATCTGAACCTATATATTCTAACAAATATACAGAATCTTCTTTAACGATATCTATCTCCTTGAAACCGGCATTCTTAATTTTATCCAAGTAATCTTCCTTCTTCAATGCTCCAGCAATGCAACCTGTATACATTTCTGCCGATTTTAAAACTTTCTTTGGCAAATCCAAAGTAAGCACCATATCTGAAATCATAAGCCGCCCACCTGGTTTCAATATTCTAAAGGCCTCGTTGAAAACCTTCTGTTTATCTTCAGCCAAATTAATAACGCAGTTGCTGATGACACAATCGACAAAACCATTCTCGAGAGGGATAATTTCTATATCCCCTAATTTAAACTCCACATTTGTGAAACAGCCCTTACTAGCATTTTCTTTTGCCTTTTTGATCATCTGTTCAGTCATGTCTATACCAATAACTTTTCCTTTATCTCCAACTTTTTTGGCAGCAAGAAATACATCTAAACCGCCTCCTGAGCCCAAATCGACAACGGTTTCTCCTTCTTTTAAAGAAGCGATCGCAACAGGATTGCCACATCCCAAGCCCATGTTTGCTTCTTGAGGGACTGAATCTAACTCTTCCTTCGAGTAACCTGTTTTTTCGGAAACATCACAAGCCCTGGGACTACAAGAAGCGACAGGGCTGCAACAACTTTTTTGCTTGCCTTTCGCAATAGATCCGTAAATTTTCTTTACAAAATCCTTCATTTCATTCTCCTGATTCAAGATAATCATGCGCTAATTATGGGGACACAATACTTAATTATTCTTTTTAAGAATTATGACATCCGCTCTTTCGGATAACACGCTCCGATGAATCGGAGCTACTCCTTTTCAAACGCAGACCAAGGTCTGCTACTCCATAATTAGTTCTGGGGACACTATACTTAATTACTCTTATGGGGTTTACCTTTCTGGGATTCAAAGTTCTGGGCAAACTTAGTATTGTGTCCCCCGAATCTCGGTATTATCCCCCTCACCCTTACCCTCTCCCACAAGGGTAGAGGGAACAGTCTGAAACTTTCCGATTGTTTCCTCAATTTCGCTTAAGGAATGTCACATCAGCTAATGGTCGAAATAGTTAAGTATTGTGTCCCCGAA
>Ga0315289_10003956_pt1 | contig 22271 bp, 19 predicted proteins | sample YL17G11_40_MG_FD_203452 | JGI IMG/M metagenome (GOLD analysis project Ga0315289, IMG submission 203452) | Sediment microbial communities from Yellowstone Lake, YNP, Wyoming, USA - YL17G11_40 | ecosystem: Environmental > Aquatic > Freshwater > Lake > Sediment | place: USA: Wyoming | collected... | reverse complement strand
ACGCGATTACACGCATATTCAAGATATTCTGGTCGGTGTCAATGGCGCGATCAAATGGTGCCGCAGATCGGGCTCTCCTCACTACGGTATCTTCAATCTCGGCTCAAGAAATCCGATATCTCTAAACGAATTGATCAAGTGCCTCGGAGAAATCTTGGGGATATCGCCGAAGTGCGAGACGATGCCCTTCCAGCCCGGCGATGTCTCCCAAACCTATGCCGACAGCTCTCTTGCCGAGCGCGAGCTTGGATTTCACTGCACGGTCCCTTTCAAGGAGGGACTTGCTGACTTCTGTCAATGGCTGAAAGGAAACCATTAGCTCTGGACATAAGGAGTCCGACAATCGGAGCCTGGAAAGAGGGGAATGATTCACATGGTGATGACCCTTTTATCTATTGCGATTGTGGATAATTTTTCGTAAATTGGTGTTCTGAAGAAATGTTTGGAACCCGAATTCGAGTCGGCGTCGAAGTCTGTTTTTTGCATTGAAACTGGTAGACCATAGACCCGACGCCTCGTCAAAAGGAATGGAAAAAGCACAGATTTAGGGCGAAATGCCGCGAAAATGCGGCATCTGAATCTCAGTGCATAGATAGCATTGATTTATCATGTTCATGGAGGATTTCATGAAGTCAATAGGTTTGATTCCACGCTTTTCATGGTGCGGATTGTTACTGGCTATCATTCTTTCTGCCGGCTCTGCCGCCTTCGCTGCTCAGAATGAATGGGTGGCGCTTGACGGAGTCTCGCGGCAGACCTCTCCCAAATTGGAAATTGTCACTGCCACAACTGAATCGTTTGAGCTGCAGTTTGCTCTGCCCGGACTCATACGAAGTTCAGTCAGCACCCGAGGCGGCGAATTTACGAATTTGGCGGTCGAGGACGGAGGCGTCTGGGGCGATGTAGGGCATCCTGAATTGCCGGCTGTGCGCAAGCTTATCTCGATTCCCTACGGTGCCGAACCCACACTTCAAATAGTCTCTCTTGAGACACAGACATTCACCTTTGAAGAGCTCGGCATCACTTCCCCTATTCTGCCCGTTCAAGCACCTATCGAGAAGATTCCCGGCGCGTGGGAAAACGCACCCTTCAACTTGAACCAGCAGGTTTACGACGACGATAGCTACCAGTTGGCTTCTCAGGTGGAGCTCGGCCAAGTCGGCATGCTCCGCGGGTATCGGTTCGTCGAGGTCATCCTTTATCCGGCCGATGTCAATCCGGCGCGCCACGAAGTGAAGGTGCTCGTGTCCGCTCGTCTGAAAATCATCTTGAGTGGCACGGACATGGAAAAGACACACGCGATGAGGGCACGATATTCGAGCTTCCCTTTCGAGACGCTGACGGATCGCCTGATGCTGAAGAGCTCGCTCGATGAAGGGATTCTCGAGACAAACGGATTGCCTGATGCTCCCATGCTCTTGATCATTAGTGCCCCAACCTATCTAACCAATTCCGACTTGTTGAATTATGTAGCATGGAAATCGAGCAAGGGATTCCGACCGAGACTCGTCACGACGGATACAACGGGGGGAGCTACAACAACCGCTATCAAAGCATATATCCAGAATGCGTATAACACCTGGACCATTCCGCCCACTTATGTGCTTCTGATTGGTGATGCGGCCCAAATCCCCGCATGGACAGGAAGCGGTGCGGGCAATCCGAAAACCGACTTGAATTACTCCATGCTTGCGGGCTCGGACTACATGCCTGATATTGACCTTGCGCGATGGTCTATCACAACCACGACACACATGCAGCGCATTGTCAGCAAAACACTTTCCTATGAACAAGTTGGCTGGACTGGTAACAATACTTGGGAGAAATGGGCTGTCTTCATGGCGTCCAACGATAACTATACGGTTAGTGAAGGGACGCATAACTTTGTGATTAACAACTACTTGCAGCCGGACGGCTACACTAGCGACAAGCTCTATTGCCATACCTATGGCGCAACACCCGCGCAAGTGCGCAATTCCCACAACGCGGGTCGTTCTCTGTCCATCTATTCGGGTCACGGAGATTATACCTATTGGGCTGACGGGCCGGTTTTCTACGCAAGCGATGTGAATGCCTTAACAAATACCGTCTATCCTTTTGTGCAGAGCTACGCCTGTCTGACCGGTGATTTCACCTATAGCGAATGCTTCATGGAGACTTGGATTCGGGATGACCATGCCGCGATTGGAGCGATGGGGTCATCCGTGACTTCCTATTGGACAGAAGACGATATCCTTGAGAAACGGGTAATGGAAGGTTTCTGCGCCAATGTGAACTCGGGCCAAGAAAACCAAACCTGGACCGCCGGCATGATGAACTACGGGAAGGTTCGCTTCTACGCGTATTTTGGAAATACTTCGACGACACGCCGCTATTTCGAGATGTACAACATCATGGGCGATCCTTCGATAGATTTGTGGACAGCCGTTCCCGCCGCCATCGGCGTGTTGCATGCCACAGAGCTTCTCGTTGGACAGACGACTTTCGATGTAACCGTGACGGGATTCAGCGACTGGGTTCTCGTCTGTGTTTACGATGATAATAACCAAATTTATTCAACGCAGTATCTCTTCTCTAACGGCACGGCCACCATGAATCTCGGCAGCGGTGCCAGCACCCTGGGAACACTGCATGTTGTTGTAACCGGCCATGATTGCGACCCCTATGCGGGAGAGGCGAACATCATTGGCACCAGCATTACCGTTCTGGCTCCCGATGGCGCAGAGAGTTGGAACGCGGGCGCAAGCGACACGATCAAATGGTCTTCTATGGGTATTTCGGGCAATGTCCAGCTCGAGCTGAATCGTGACTATCCGTCAGGCACATGGGAAACGCTCTTTCCGGCTGTTCCCGTCGGGAATCAGGCACAGGCCTGGCTCGTAACAGGCCCCGGGACCAGCACCGCCCGAGTTCGGATTTCAAGTGTCTCATCTCCGAGTATCAACGATGTCTCGAATGGCGATTTCAGCATCAATTGGATAGGACCGCAGGTCGTTGTTTACTCATCGGGCAGCGACGCCGTGCTGCGTTGGAACTCAAATGGCGGACCCTACTATCGCATCTATAGCGACACTGAGGCTTTCGGCGCTTTTCCGACGCTCGAGGGTTCGACCCCGGATACTTTCTTCGTTGACATAGGGGCCGCCTCAGATTCAATCAAATTCTATCGTGTGGTTTCTTCGGTGGAACCATAGCTCGAACACTGCATCAGAAAAAATAAGCCCCTGGTCAGGTTCTTGGCCAGGGGCTTTCTTTTGGTGCGGGAGAATTCTTCTCAGTCAGTGTTCCTCGCGCTGCAAAGGTTGAAGAATCGAGAGAATCTGTCGGTGAAACACCGGAGATGCAGCGAGGATGTTCCCTGTGTTCAGGAAACGAGCTTGACCAAGAAAGTCACTGCAAATCCCTCCGGCTTCCATAACAATGAGAGAGCCCGCCGCGATATCCCAAGGCGCCAGGCGATGTTCCCAGAAGGCGTCGTAAATCCCCTGCGCTGTCCAGCATAAGTCAAGCGAAGCCGCCCCGGGACGGCGAATTGCTCTGCAGTGCGGACAGAGCGCAGCGAATTCCCGCAGATACCTTGGCAATTCCTCGCGTGCGCGCGGAAAGCCTGTACCAATCACGGCATCGGCGAGTTTCTCCTTCGTCGAAACGCGTAAACGCTCCGTTCCTCGATAGCTGCCCATTCCTTTCGCGCCCCAGAAAACCTCACCCGAAATCGGATTCCACACGGCTCCCGCCAGCAAATCATGAGCGCCATCCGGAAGTCGCTTTGCCAATCCAATCGAAATGGCAAAAATGGGAAACCTCTGCACGAAGTTCGTGGTTCCGTCCAAAGGATCCACAAACCAGATGGTGTCACTGACAGTTCGTTCCGTTCCCTCTTCGGCAATCACGCTCCAATCCGGCGTCTCTTTCTGCAAGAAATTGACAATAGCCTTCTCGGATTCAATGTCCGCCTGAGTCACGAGGTCTCCCCCGTTCTTCTCGCCGATGCGATTGGAGCTGAGACCCTGCCAAAATTGGAGAAGCACTTCGCCACCGCGGATCGCAGCTTCCAGTGCAACTCGAACGGAATGGCTTGTTTGGTTAACGAGACTAAGAAGATGGGAATCAATCATCGTAGATGAAATGAAACGCTCAAATGACGGTACTGGGAGATGTTCAGGCGTGTCAAGATACGAATTTCACCTTTGGGATGCAACCACCGCGGGCGCATGCCTCAACACAAAGACTGTCCCCAAGTCGCTGGGCTGCATCTCCGCTTGCCAATCGTCCTGGCGCAAACGCTCAAAATACCTATGAAGGGAAGGCTGGGAAGAGAAAACCGAAATAGGGGCTGATCTGTCTTCATCAAAGTGTGACATCGGCGTGTTGCACCCGATTTTCAACACCAGTAATTCCGACTCCGTCGCTGTCGTGAACGCCATTTCAGGTAGCGCGCTTTGGCTCGGCTCGTGGCACGCCATCACGGCATAGACGATCTCATCAAAGGTCTCTGCGAAAAGGGAGAACACGCACTTCAAGGGACATAAGTCGTCGGCAAAATGAACAGATCGCCGCACTCGATGCTTGAAGGTCAGATCAGATTCCAGAAATCGCATTTCGATCTGCACAAGTTGGTTCAGAGAATAAATATCGGGAGCCTTCATCGAGAAATGGGCAATACGGTTTGCAACATCCTGTAACAGCACGGCAAGATTCTGGGCATTGCGAGAGACAAGGTTGATGGTTTTCTGGTTCCGCGCAAGATGATTCACCAGTTCTTTCCATTGCGCTTCGGTGGGTCTGTTCGGTTTTTCGATGCTCTCGGCAATGTTCAGTGAGCGCATTTCGAGCATCTGAATTCCGCCCAAAACGCCGGAGAGGGGAGTCGAGAGATTGTGGACAATCCCCGGCAAAATGGCTCCAACGCGTGCCAGTTCAAACCGTTCGAAATCTGCATTCTCTTGCGCTGATAGCGGAGACTGCTGTGCGTCAACATCACTCAATTTGTCTTTTCGTGTCACGACCGGATTCATTTGGTCTCTTGATTTTGTGCGTTTTTTTGCTTATATAATCGCTCAATAAAGTTCGACATGCGCTGAGTCAAGCGGACATGTCTTATCTGAAGAAAGTCCCTTTCCAGAATTGAATTTTAAGCAAAGGATGTGCCGATGGAGCTCACTTTCGCGGAGAAGCTGCTTGCCCTGAAAACCGGGAAAAGCAAAACCATTCCCGGAGAAATCGTCGAAGTGACGCCGGATGTTTGCATGACACATGATAATACGGCCTATATCGCTCAAACCTTCAAGAAAATCGGCGTCGAAAAAGTCTGGGATCCATCCATTCATGTCATTACCTTGGACCATTGTGTTCCGGCGGCCAACGAGAAATTCGCTAATAATCACAGAGAAGCGCGCGCCTTTGCCGCAGCACAGGAAATCACCCTCTATGACATAGACATGGGAATTTGCCATCAAGTGCTTCCCGAAATGGGCTGGGTGCTTCCGGGAACACTTGTCGTCGGTGCGGATAGCCATTCGACAACCTATGGTGCTTATGGTGCATTCGGCGCAGGCATCACCCGCTCTGAAGCTGCCGTGATCATGGCGACGGGAAAAATCTGGCTGCGAGTCCCCGAGAGCATGAAAATTCATTTGAAAGGACGATTCCAAGCCGGAGTCACATCAAAAGACTTCATGCTTCACCTCGCACACGAAATCGGCGTTGACGGCGCGCTCTATCGCTCGATTGAATTCTGCGGCCCTGCCGTGAATGAAATGAGCATGGCCAGCCGAGTCGTCATGCCGAACTTGGCTGTCGAAATCGGGGCAAAGAATGGCTACATCCAAGCCGATCACATCACGGACGCCTGGCTCAAAGGCCGGGCCCGCAAATCCTACACGAAGGTTGAACCTGATTCCGATGCCCAATATGCCGAGACTCTGACCTTTGATGTTTCGGAGCTGCCACCGATGGTTTCCGGGCCACACAATGTTGATGCGGTTAAACCTGCAAGAGAATTCGCAGGGAAAAAGATTCAGCAAGCCTTCCTGGGTTCGTGCTGCAACAATCGCCTTGAAGATATTGCTGCCGCTGCGCAAACACTGCGAGGAAAGAGGATTCATCCGGGCGTGCGTATGATTTGCATTCCTGCCTCGCGAGAGACACTGCTTGCTGCGCTGCGAGAAGGTCATGTACAGACTCTTGTTGAAGCAGGAGCCATCTTCTTGAATCCAGGATGTGGACCTTGCATGGGCAATCATGAGGGCATTTTGGCGGACGGCGATGTTTGCATCTCGGCATCCAATAGAAATTTCCTCGGCCGCATGGGAAATCCGAAAGCAGAGATTTACTTAGCGTCACCGCGAACCGTTGCGGCCAGCGCGATTGCCGGTGAGATTGTTGACTTTCGAGACTTGTGACTTTTCCCCCATTCCATGGGGAGACAAAGAACCTATCTCTAAATAAATTTCCTCTTTGAAAGGACAGAGCGCCACTGCGACGCAGCCATGACGGCGGAGGTCGGCGTCCAAACGGCTCCCCTGTCCTTCCCGAGAAAGCAGTTCAGAATGTCATCCTCGCACAAGCAGTTCGGAGTGTCATTCCCGCGCAGCCAGATCAGAGTGTCATTCCCGCGAAAGCGGGAATCCACAAGGGAAACCTATTATGTCCATATTTTGGCATCGCGAAGCGGGGAACCCTCTATATCGGAGCAATCGACGATTAAGAAGAGTGTATGACATAAGAATTGAAAAGAGAACCGCTGATGGCGGGATTCCTATTATGACTTGGGAGAGAGTGGATTCCCGCTTTCGCGGGAATGACAACCATCCGTGATGGGAATGACAGGTGTTCGTCTCATCGACGAGAAGATGCTGCTTGCTCCCTTTTTTCCCTCGGTCATAGAAACAAATGATGTCTCCAAAATGCGAAAAGCTGCTCCTCCCTGTTAAGTGCTATTTCAAGATAAACTCAAAAGGAGGCCGGTTCACGAGGAAGACAAAGGGGGATACGCAATAGAAAGAACACAGAAAAGGAATTCCAAATATGCCATCTGCGAAGATATGGTTTCGCGCCACTCGTCCTTTCAGTTTCACAGCATCCATCACACCGGTTCTCGTCGGAACAGCCTTGGCTGCCAGTCAAGGTTATTTCCACGCCCTTTATTTCATTGCGGCGCTCTTTGGAGGGCTGTTCATCCACGCGGGCAGCAATCTCTTTAATGATTTCCATGATTTCCAGAAAGGCGCAGACACAAAATCCACCGACGGTTCTGGGCTTCTGGTGCAAAAAGTGCTGCAGCCGCAGCAAGTGTATCACGCCGCTCTCTTAATGTTCTTGCTCGCCTTTCTCATCGGAATTTATTTGGTGGCGGCGCGCGGCTGGATCATCGTAGCCTTAGGAATAGGCGGACTGTTGGGCGGATACTTCTATACTGCCAAGCCTGTCAACTTGAAGTACCGCGCGCTTGGTGAACCCGTGATCTTCCTTCTCTTCGGCGTTCTCATGGTGTGGGGTGCTTGGTTTGTGCAAACCGGTAGCTTCTCCTGGACACCTATGATTGTCAGTGTGCCTGTGGCTCTTCTCGTGACCGCCATCGTTCACGCGAACAACTTGCGCGACATCCTTACAGATCAAAAGGCTGGCTTCAAGACGCTGTCGGTTCATCTGAATCCCCGGACCTCGTCCTGGTTCTATTGCGCCCTCCTGACTCTGGCATTTCTCTGGCTGTTCCCAATGGTACTGACGGGCCTTGTGGAGTGGTATGTCTTCGTTGCTCTGCTTTCCCTGCCGGCCGCTTTGAAAGTCATCAAAGTCGTGCGCGCCTTGGATGACAAACCGGATTCGCCTCTCGCCTTCGCGGATGTTATGACGGCGCAGCTCCACATGCAATACGGTCTCCTTCTCGCCGCCGGGATTTTGGTCAGCAAGTGGCTTTAGAAGCAGAAATCGTAGCGCCCAGCTTGCTGGGCTATGAAACCGTACGACAATGTCTCCCAATTCGGGCGGCGTTATCTTCCCGAATCGCAACGGCGCATTTGGGTCGCGAAATTCCTGCAGAATAAAGGCCCAGCAAGCTGGGCGCTACGCATTTCACATGTCTCCCTTCGTCTCCGAAAAGGGGTTTAGCGATTTACGCCCACCGCTCTGAAAATGACATTGGCAAAGTCGAAAGGAAACCTCATGCCGGAGATTGTTAAAGGTCGCGTCTGGAAATATGGCGATAATGTCAATACGGATGTCATTTTCCCGGGCAAGTACACTTACACCATCAACGACCCGAAGGAAATGGCGAAGCATGCCATGGAAGATGCTGACCCCGAATTTGTTCAGAAAGTGAAGCCGGGGGATATTATCGTCGCGGGAAAGAATTTTGGGTGCGGAAGTTCACGCGAACAGGCGGCGATATGTTTGAAAGAAGCCGGCGTGGGGGCCATCGTGGCCAAGAGCTTCTCGCGCATCTATTTCCGCAATTGCATCAATATCGGACTGCCGATGGTAACCTCCAGCGAAGCCTGTGACCACCTCAAAGCGGGCGATGCGGTCACCATTGATTTCAAAAAAGGCAGAATCACGACCCCCACAGACACTTTCGATTTCCCGCCCCTCCCCGATGCCATCCTCGGCATTGTTGACGCCGGAGGTCTCATCCCCTACACGCGCAAGAGACTTGGGAAGACCTAAATCCTCGCGACCTGACCCCAAACCCGCCAAGCTCTGAACCAACTGCGCAAGCAAATTAGTTCATTTTCTGCTTGACTTTTGCACGAATGTTCAGTATATTTGAACAAACGAACAAAAGGAAGGCACCACGATGAGGCCGGATCTTACAGAGAAACAAGAGAGTGTGCTGAGTTTCATTCAGCGATACCTTCAAGAGTACGACCGCCCTCCGACTTTTCGAGAGGTGGGGCAGGCGACAGGGGTCTCTTCTACGAACGGCGTCCGGTATCTTTTGGACGGCCTTGCGCGCAAGGGGTATCTTTCCCGCAGCCCACTTCTCTCCCGCGCCGTTTCGCTGACAGACAAGAGCGCACGCAGGCATAAAGGGACGCGAATGATTCCTTTAATAGGCCGAATTGCGGCTGGTTCACCACTTCTTGCTGAGGAAAATCTCGAAGGGCATGTGGCGGTTGATCAGACTGTCGTGGGGAGCGGCGATACTTTCGCCTTGCGAGTCAAGGGGGATAGCATGAAGGAAGCCGGGATTTTCGACGGGGACATTCTTTTCGCCCGCCCTCAATCCATGGCTCAGAGTGGGGATATTGTGGTCGCGATGCTTGAGGGGGAAGCGACGGTCAAATACTTCCGCCCCGAGAGGAAGCGCATTTGTCTCATGCCTGCCAATCCTCAGTTTTCGCCAATCATCGTCGAAAAGGGAAGCCGTGATTTTCAAATCTTGGGCAAGGTCATCGGGCTGATGCGGAAGATTTAGCTGGTGAGAATCAGCATGAATCCTCAAGAAGGTCACTTCAAAGGAGGTCTCTATGAAGGCTCGACTCGTTGTTGCATCGTTCGTGATACTCCTCACTGGCGTACATGGAGCGTCCCAGGCACAAGGATACAACAACGACACTTGCAGAGTGGCGTGGTCGGCTGCCTGGTCCTGGGGCAATGCTTTGGCGATCAAGGATCATTTTGAATGGCTCTATTCTCCTCACGCATCGGCTATGCTTGCTGCAGAGGAAAGATTTGCGGGCCGGGCTGCCCCGAAGGATGTTGTTGAATCTCTTCGGCTTTTACCGGGAATAAAGGGAGTTGTCTCTTGCAGTAGCGGCGGGGAAACGGTACAATCTCCTGAAGGGCTTGTGGAAGGAAAGACTTTCAGTGAGTTCATCTTTGGCCGAAGTGAGGCCACCTCGCAGGCACAGTCACCGATGATGCAACGCATGATCGGAGGGCAAGTTCGCTTCATCCGTGCGCAGCTGCCGGATGAAGCTCTTGATCTTATGGTTCGCTATGTTCGAACAAATGTGGGGCAGTCGCCTCGGGCTGCTATTTGTCTGGTTCTGGATATAGATTGGCTGCTTGCGCGAATTCCTTCTCAGATGGACAGCCTCGCGCATGAAAATGCCCAGCTTCTGTTCTGGGCTGCATCACCAACCAATCACCTTGAGGAACAGTCGTTAGGCATCGTCCACGGAAGCGATACACTCTGGTGGTCAGGGAGGAAGGACATCAAGGTCACAAATAAACAAGCTCTTTGGCCTTTCGCAGGGATCGAGGTTTATTCCTGGGTTCATCCACTTGAGGCAAAGTGACGAACTGAGGATAAGCAGCGATGCTTATTCCGTCACTTGTCGATGATCAATGTCACAGGGCCGTAGTTGGTCAGCTCGACCTCCATGCGAGCGGCGAAGATGCCGCTTTGCGTGGGGATGCCGCGGTTGTTCAGAGCTTCCACAAATTTTTCATAGAGGGCATTGGCCATTTCGGGTGGGGCAGCCCCGACGAAACTTGGGCGCTTACCCTTCCGACAATCACCGAAGAGTGTGAATTGGGATATCACGAGAGCAGCGCCGCCGACCTCCTCAAGGGAGCGGTTCATCTTGCCTTCGTCATCCTCGAAGATGCGCAATCCCGCGCACTTCTCCGCCATCCAGACAACCTCCGCCTCCGTATCAGTGGGAGCGACACCCAAGAGAATGAGTAGGCCTCTACCGATTCTGCCGACTACTTCGCCTTTCACACGAACTTGCGCTGACAATACCCGCTGAACCACCGCTCGCATGGACCTGCCTGATTTTATGGAGTTGGATCGTCGCGCTTGTGCCCGACGAAGGTAAGCAGATGCCCCAGTTTGTCCCGTTTTGTCAAGAGATAGGCGCGATTCGTGTCCGTCGGCAGCACTTCAATAGGAACACGCTCAACAATTTCCAAATTGTAGCCCTCAAGGCCGACAATCTTCTTGGGATTGTTTGTCATGAGACGGATTCTGCGAATACCCAGCAATTGGAGAATCTGAGCGCCGATCCCATAATCACGCAGGTCGGGCTTAAAACCGAGAGCAATATTGGCCTCGACCGTGTCTTTCCCCTTATCCTGAAGGAGATAGGATTGGAGTTTGGCCGCCAAGCCGATGCCCCGGCCTTCTTGACGCATGTAGAGGACAACGCCACGCCCTGCCTTCTCGACCATCTGCAAAGCGGCGGCGAGTTGATCCCCGCAGTCACACCGAAGTGAGCCGAAAACATCTCCTGTCAGACATTCCGAATGAACCCGCACCAACACCGGTTCGAGGCCATCAACTTGTCCTTTCACCATCGCCAGGTGATCTTTGTTCTCGAGCATATCTTGGAAATGCAGAAGCTTGAAATGTCCCCAGCGAGTCGGGAAATCCACCGTCACCACATGTTTGACCAGCGTCTCCTTTCGCTGCCGATAGGCGATAAGGTCTTTCACCGAAATAATCTTGAGCTCAAAGCGCTCACCGAGTGCCGCGAGTTCCGGCATGCGAGCCATTGAGCCGTCTTCGGCAAGGATTTCGCAGAGAACACCTGCAGGGAAAAGACCCGCCAAGCGCGCCAAATCAATTGTGGCTTCTGTGTGCCCCGCGCGGCGAAGAACGCCGCCGTCTCGTCCCCGCAGAGGGTGAATATGACCGGGTCTGGCGAAGTCTTCAGGCTTCACCTGTGAATCGCACACTGCCAAGATTGTCCGCGCGCGATCATAGGCGGAGATTCCTGTCGAAGTGCCGTGGCGATAGTCTATTGAAACTGTGAATGGCGTTCCCAGGAGTGCCGTGTTCTCGCGAACCATCGGCGGCAATGCCAATTGGTCCGCCCGCTCTTCCGTCATCGGGATGCAGACCATTCCGCGGCCGTACTTCGTCATGAAGTTGATGGACTGCGGCGTCACTTTCTCAGCCCCTTGGATGAAATCGCCTTCGTTCTCGCGATCCTCGTCATCCACAACAATCAGCATCTTGCCTTGCGCGAACTCCGCAATGGCATCGTCAACACGATTTAACATGGTCATCTATTGTCCGTGTGTGTATGCGATAGAAATCCAGTCTGCACATGCTCAGTGATGGCGTTATTCTGCATCTTCAACAACGCAATCGGCTTCAATTTCTACGAGCCAGTCGCGTTTGATGAAGCCTTTCACTTCCACAAAAGTGCAGGCCGGTCGAATGTCTGAGAAAAATTCACTGTGAGCAGCGGCGGCTTCTTCCCATTTTGAAATGTCTGTAAGCATAATACGAGTACGGATGACATCCTCAAGCCGACCTCCCGCCTCCTCGATGGCCTTTTTCATGATTCGGATGCAGCATCGAGTTTGTTCGTAGACATTGTCTGGATGAGCAGTCGTTCCATCCGATGCAATGGGCGCTGTGCCGGAAACGGAAATCATGTTGCCGATTCTGACCGCCCGTGAAAAACCGATCGGCTTCTCCATCGGAGAGCCTGAGGATATGTTTCTGCGACTCATGGTAGGGGATGAAGCATTATGTTGGCGGATAAGTCGTATGACAACTTCGCGCGAATTTCAATTCGTCCTATTTCGAGCACCCTGCCAAGAGCTTTTCCACATACTTCCCAATGATGTCCACTTCGAGATTCACTTTCGCTCCGGCTTGGAGTCTCCCAAGAGTGGTCGTCTCCCATGTGTGAGGAATGACTGCAATCGTCGCGCGCAATCCATCCACTCGTGCCACAGTCAGACTCACTCCATCTATGGCTATCGAACCTGTCGGAACAACATATTTCGCGAGTTCCTCGGGCAACACGATTTCCATCTTGCGTTCAAGTTCGCCCGAGGCGACGCGACGAATCGTCCCGAGGCCATCAACATGACCCTGCACGAAATGCCCGCCGAACCTGCCTTGCGCAGGAATCGCTCTCTCCAGATTAACATAATCTCCCATCTGAAGGTTCCCCAGAGTCGTCTTCCGAATGGTCTCTTCCATGATGTCACACTGGAAGCGGGGGGCATCACACCAAACGACCGTTGCACAGGCACCATTTATCGCGATGCTGTCTCCGATCTTTAGATCCGTTGTGACATGCAGCGCTGCAATTCCAAGTCGCCGCGCTCCCGAGCGACCTTGCACGAGGTCAACTTTGCCAATCTCTTCAATCAAGCCGGTGAACATTTCTCGAGCTCCAACCAAAGATCCTCGCCGACCATGCGTCTGCGCAGCCAGCGAAATTCGGGCATCTCCGCAAGCGATTGCAGTCCGAGCGGGCCGACACTCCCTCGACCATCTGCGCCGATTAGTTTTGGTGCAATGGCAACCGTCAATTGGTCCACCAAACCAGCCAGCACAAATGAACGATGCACGGTGCCGCCACCTTCCACGAGGAGTGACATGATTCCAAGCTCTGCCATTTTGTCAAGAGCCGCGTGCAGATTCACAAATCCATCACTGGAAGTCGAGACTTCAAAAACCCGCGCCCCGATTTTCTCCAGGGAGTGTCGCTTCTCTGCGGGCGCTTTGCTTGTGGTGAAAACAACTGTCTTTGCGGATTCTTGCTGATGAAGCACTCGTGCTTTGAGAGGAATTCGCAGACTCGAATCCAAGACGATGCGCCACGGATTTCGACCACGCACGAGGCGCACGGTCAAATCCGGATCATCTTGAAGAATCGTCTGAACGCCCACCAACACCGCATCAAGCCAAGAGCGCAGACGATGAGCCTCTCGGCGCGCTGCCTCGCCGGTTATCCATCGCGACTGACCCGAAGCCAAAGCCAGGCGACCGTCAATGGTCTGCGCCATTTTCAGAAGTACCCACGGACGCTTCTGAGTCACGAAAGTGAAATATGGCGCGTTTAGCCGTCGAGCCTCTTGTTCCAGAATGCCCGCCGTGACCTCAATTCCCGAAGCTCTGAGTTCGGAGATTCCTTTTCCGGACACCAGAGGATTCGGATCCTCACATCCGACCACCACGCGGCGAATTCCCGATGCCAAAATCGCCTTCGTGCAAGGCGGCGTCTTTCCGTGATAACAGCAAGGCTCCAGATTCACATAGAGAGTCGCATCTTGCGCGCGCCCTTCGGGCAGTTTTGAAAGCGCCACGATTTCACTGTGCGGACCGCCAAAGAGAGAATGATAGCCTCGCGCGATTACGCGACCTCTTTTCACAATCACCGCGCCGACAAGTGGATTCGGGCTCGTCCGCCCTCGGCCTCGCAGAGCTTCGCGAATCGCGATTCGCATGAAATCGTCGTCCCGGCTATCTGCCATAAGCCTCTTTCACAATACGATCCACGAGCGCCGGTGGTTCAATGCCCGCCGCCTTGGCTGCTTTCGGCACGAGGGAAGCCCGAGTCATTCCGGGAAGCGTGTTAAGTTCGAGGCAATAGGCTTCATTCTCAGAGGTCAAGAGAAAATCAACTCTCGCAAATCCTCGACAGCCCAACGCATGGTAAGCCTTCAATGCGGTCTTCTTTATCTGTTCCGTGAGCTCTTCTTGCAACGGCGCGGGGCAGAGATAATCCGAGCGCCCCGAAGTATACTTGTTGTGATAGTCATAGAATCCTTCATGAGGGCGAATCTCAATCAGCGGCATGGCTTCAGTCCCCAGAACAACCGCCGTGATTTCACGGCCATTGATATAGGTCTCTATCAGCAGGTCATCTCTGAGATTCGCCACAGCTTGTGCGGCCTGTTCGATTTCTTCTTTCCTTCTCACAATCGTCAATCCTACGGTCGAACCGCCGTGAAGGGGTTTGAAGACTACTGGCAAAGTCAAATCCGAAAGGGTGGCAATAGCGCTGCCTTCGACGATTTCGTGGTGAGGCACTACCCATCCATTCGGTGTCATCACATCAAGGGTGCGCCAAATGTCCTTTGCCTTCTGTTTGTTCATCGCCAAGGCGCAGGCTAAAGGACCTGAGCCGGTATAGGGAAGGCCAACCCAATCCAAAAGGCTCTGAATCGTGCCATCTTCACCCCAGCCACCATGAAGAATTGGAAAGGCAAGGTCGGGTGTCGCTCGTTCCAGCGCCGTTAGAAAGCGCGATACGCGTGACGGGTCGAAATTCTGCTGTGACGGTGATGAGGGCGGTTCTGCACCAATCTGTGCCGGCGACATCGGCTGGTCGGCTTGATAGATTTTTTCTGGTCTCGATGGGTCGAGTTTGAGCACTTCATGACCCGCCAGAGCCAACCACTCGCCAACCGCATCTCCCGAGGCCAGCGACACGACTCGTTCCGCCGAATCACCCCCGCAAAGAACAACGACTCTCATAATCCATATCTCGCGTCTTGCATCGGTTCCTCACATAACGGATTCTCAGAACAGCAATGCCATCGCTGTGCGATCATCTTCGGCCATCTGCCCCTCTGAAAAAGTCTCCACTTCATTGAAAAGAGTGTCCAGGAGACCATCTGCGGGACCATCGTGCATTTTGACAATTTCGGTCAAGGCTTTTGTGCCGAACTCGCGGTCTTGCGAATCCCGCGTTTCCACAAGGCCATCGGTATAGATCAAAAGTCGGCTTCTTTCAAGTTCATCGGCTACTCCCAGCTCGTAGACTGCGTCGGGAAATACGCCAAGAATGAGCCCGCCGTTTCTCAGATGCTCAATTTGTCCGTCTCGATATAGAACGGGGAAATCATGTCCGCCGTTGACATATTCGAGAGAAATACGCTGAGGATCAAGCCGTGCCAGAAACAAACTGACAAACATCCCGGGCGTCGCTCCTTGGCAAGTCGCCTGATTCAACTTCGTCATGAGCTCGGGGAGTGATAAACAGGTCATCGCCAGAGTGCGCAAGGATGCCTGAACTTTGGCGGTCACCAAAGCCGAGGCAATTCCCTTTCCCGAGACATCGCCGAGTGCAATCAGAATGTTTCCGTCGCCTTGAGTGATGACATCGTAGAAATCTCCGCCGACAATTCGCGCCGGAAGACTGCGCGCGGCCATTTCTACGCCGCGCAAGCAAGGCAAGGTGCGAGGCAGAAGAGCTTCTTGAATCACTCGAGCCACGGTCAACTCGCTCTCCAATCGTTCCTTTTCGGTCAGATCACGGAGCATTCGGCGCAGGTCCCCGGTGAGCAGATTGAACGACTCGGCCACTTGACGGAATTCCACCCCTCCCATCGCAGGCATCACATAATCAAGATGGCCTGCTCGCAGCTCTTGAACTCCCTTTTCGAGTGAACGCGCAGAGCGATTGACGCCGCCCGCGACTCGCCATCCCACCCAACTGATGGCGACAATCCCTCCAAGAAAAATGATGGCCAGCAAATAGAAGGCCGCACGCATTCCCAGATTGATTTGCTCTCGGGGATTAAAAATCGTCTGCCAAAGTCGCTGTGGTGTCAGTCGCAAAACATAGAGATAGTCGGCCGTTGTTCCCGTCCGCCAATCAATTCCCCTGAGGGTATTCATCCCAACGACGAATTCCTCGTTTGGCCAACCTCGTTTCTCGTGTGGCTCGCGAGTGGAGATTTGGGTGAAGGCGGCCACGGAACCACTGTCCGCTATGGAGAACTCCACATGAATCATCTGCGAGCCACCGAGGCGGCTTGAAAAACGACGCGGAGCTGACCCCGGCCCAGCCGGATAGATCGTGATGTCGGTCCCCGCGATTTCCTTGAAATAGAGCAGGAAGTCCCGCGTGATCGGTGTCCATCCGCGCAACATATAACCCTTCGTGGGCAAGAGAGCATAGAGACAAAGCTCACTCGCGCAGGCTCCCATGATCGTTCCACCTTCGCGCAACTGTTGCGGAATGCGGATGGTGTCATCGGTGCCGATAATCACATAAGCCCAGACACTATCCGGCTCCTGTCCCACTTCACGCAATACATCAAAGAGAGCTTTCGGGTAAAGGTCGAGCTGGGCCAGCGGCAACCGGCGGACTCCTCCTTCAACGGGGCGAAGACTCTCCCAAAAGGCAGGCCGTGAAGAAGTCGCGGCTAACCAGCGTTGAAATCGAACCTGCTGCTCCAGAAAGAGATTCTTTGTCAATGTCGAGCGATAACTCGCAACAATAAGGTAGAAACCGAAAAGCACAAGCACCGCAAAGAGCACAAGAGGAATGAGCGCCGTCAAGAAATAGATTCCAAGAAGCTTGGCTCGCAGGCGTCCGTGCCCAAATAACAGAATCGCCGTCCAATGATAGGCTCCCAGAACCGCAAAGAGACCGCAGAAGCAGCGCACCCCGACGCGCAAGACATCAAAGAGCCCGGCTGCCAAACCTCCAGCCGAAAAACCCATTGTCGCAGAGGGAATCGACGGAATAAATGCGGCGGCTCCGATCCTCTCGCCAAGAAATGGGGTAAAAGCCACGACCCCTGCTGCCAGTACGAGAAATGCCAAGAGACCCGGACTGAGCGATCGAACCTGCCGCCAACGAAATCCGAGAAGCAAGAAGACGATCCAAAGGAATGCTGCACCCACCACACCGCCAGCGCGCACTGCGACAAGGGCGAGGAGGACGAATGCTCCATAGAAAAGAATCCGTCGCCAACCTTGGTGAGTCTTGCGCAGTTCGAGTAAGACCGCAAGCAGAAACCATACGAAGAAGAGAGAAAGAACAAAGACTGCGCCGTGTCGCGCCAGTTGAGCTCCCTTGCCTCCGCCCAATAGCAACCCCATCACCAACTGGAAGAGAAGCCCAAAAAAAACGATGGCTCCGGCAGATATGAAAAGATGAGACGATAGTGGCTTTTCTCGAAGAAGGCCAAATCCTTTGAGGCCGGCCAAAAGACCCAGCAGTAGTGCGGCCAAATATGTGACTCCCATCCTCTCTGTCTCCGGCAAAAGAAAGCCGAATACCAGAAGAATGGCGAGGCCGAGGACAAGTTGTCCTGATCTTTCCAGACCTCGCATATACTGCCGCGTCCTCTTCTTAGTCCGTCATGATGTCAAGTGTTCTGTCTCGGTGAGCGTCTGTGATGGATGGCTTGGCTGAGCTCGTGAAGCACTCGCTCCCGCCCCCAGATGGCGACAAGTTTTGTCAGTTCAGGTCCGTGAAGTTGTCCGGTCAGACCCGCGCGCACAGCCTGCCAGAGCTCTTTTCCCTTCATGCCGATTCCATCGCCCGCGCGCTTGCACACATCCTTGAAAGCATCGCCGATACCTTCATAATTATCCCACGCGCCGGCAGGGATTTCCGTCAACCCGTCACACAGAAGTGCAAGCAGGTTATGCGCACTATCGCTCGAGATGCGCTCGACTGCTTCCTGGTCAGGCGCCGGTGTTGGTGCGAAGATCTCCTCAATTCGATGAGCCAATTCTGCATAGGTAACTGCACCCGCGCGAAGCACGGTCACTGCAAATCGAAGCCTTGACTCGCTGTGCTGCTGAACAAAACCACGCGAGAAAAAGGGGTGAATCTTTCCATAGAGCTCATCATCCGATTCTCGCTTCAGATATTCGGCATTGAGCCAGCGCAGTTTGGTGATGTCGAAAACAGCTCCCGCCTTCCCGATTCGCGAAAGCTCAAATTCTCGTATGAGCTCGGGAATTGAGAAGATTTCCTGCTCGCCTTTCGGATGCCAGCCTAAGAGTGCCACGAAATTCAAGAGAACTTCGGGCAAAATCCCTTCATCTCGATAGGCTTCGACCGCCACATCCGCACTCCGTTTCGACAACTTCGAGCGATCCGGATTCAAGAGAAGCGGCAGATGGGCAAAAGCGGGAATGTCCCAGCCGAAAAATTGATAGAGGAGAATATGCTTCGGAGTTGAGGAGAGCCATTCTTCCCCGCGAATAACATGGGTAACCTGCATCAGATGGTCATCCACCACATTCGCGAGATGATAGGTCGGAAAACCGTCGGATTTCAGGAGCACTTGGTCGTCAATCGCGTCGGCTCGAAAAGAGATGCCTCCGCGCACCAAGTCGGAAAAACTGATTGTACCTGTCAAGGGAACAGCCAGACGGACGACACAGCTCTCTCCCGCCTCTGCACGGCGGCGAGAAGTCTCGGCATCCAGTTTTCGGCAGCGACGATCATACATCGGGACCATGCCGCGTTTGACTTGCTCGGCGCGCATCGTCTCAAGCTCATCGGAACTGCAAAAACACCGATACGCTTGACCTGCTGCAAGCAATCGCTCGCAATGGCGGCGATAGATCTCCAAGCGCTCCGACTGAACATAGGGACCGAAATCACCTCCAACATGTGGCCCCTCGTCAAACGACAGCCCCAGCCAATCAAAAGCGGCAATCAGATTTTCGACGGCGCCTTCAACAAATCGGCTCTGATCCGTGTCTTCAATTCGCAGAACGAACTTGCCCTGCTGCTGGCGGGCAAACAGGTAGTTGAATAGAGCAGTGCGCAATCCACCGACATGAAGAAACCCCGTGGGACTGGGTGCGAATCGCACGCGCACATTCACCGACACATCCCCCGTATGCTGCGAGCCAGGAGTTCCATGATTCATTCCGACGGCGTTGATTGGCTCTCCACCAAGGCTACTGCCATAGCGGCTATTCCTTCACCGCGTCCGGTAAATCCCATCTGTTCCGTCGTGGTCGCCTTGATTGATATTTGCATGCTTGAGACCGCGAGCGCCACTGCCAGGGTTACCTTCATCTCTTGAATGTACGGCGAAAGCTTTGGTTCCTGACAAATGACCGTCGCATCTATGTTCTCAATGACAAATCCCTTTTCGATCAGAAATTTGCACACTCGTTCAAGGAGCAGAACCGAGCGAATGTCTTTGAACTGCGGATCGTCGGGCGGGAAAAGGGATCCCTTGTCGCCCAAATTTGCAGCCCCCAGGAGCGCGTCCATGATCGCATGTGCGATGACATCCCCGTCGCTGTGAGCTTCAAGACCCCAAGAGGACGGAATCGTCACTCCACCCAAGACCAGCGCGCGCCCGAAAACCTTTCGATGGGCATCAAAACCAATACCGATTCGCATGAACGAGACTCTCAAACAAAGAGAAAAGGGCCACCTGCGCTCTGTTCAGGTCAGCCCTCACTTCTTTCGTTTCCATATTTATGGATGGGTGAGATAGAATTCGGCAAGAATAAGGTCTTCTGGGCGAGTAATCTTGATGTTGCGCGGGTTCCCCTCGACCACCGCCACTTCTGAAAGGCCGAAATGTTCAACCAGAGCGGCATCGTCTGTAGCCGCAAAGCCTTCATCCGCCGCGCGGACATGCGCCTTCTGGAGCAAGGGCAATCGAAAAGCCTGAGGCGTTTGCACAGTCCAAAGCACCTCCCGCCTCAGTGTCGCTTCCACGAATCCCTCGCGAACACGCTTGACCGTGTCCACCAAAGGAAGAGCGGATATGGCTGCTCCATGGAGCTCGGCCGCCGCCAAGACGCGCTCGATCAACTCTTGCGATACCAAAGGCCGGGCCGCATCATGAGTCAGGACGAAATCCAGGTCATTGCTGAGCGCGCCGAGTGCCAAATGGGCGGACTGTTGCCTTGTTTGGCCACCGGCCACGACTTTTGTCCTCGGCATTCCTTCCAATGAATTTCGCACTTGCTCAAGAAATCGCGGCGGCGCCGCCACGACAATTTCGCTGACGGCCTGAATGCAAAGAAAAGGAGCCAGCGAGCGATTCAACATCGGCGTGCCCGCAACCGGCATCAGAACTTTCGGTAATGCCCCGCCGAAACGCTCTCCCTCACCGGCAGCTAAGAGAAGAACACCCGCTTTCAAAGAATCAACATACTATCGCCATAGCTGTAAAACCGATATTTCTCCTTTATCGCATGGCGATAGGCTCCCATGATTAGTTCCATATCGGCAAAAGCGCAGACAAGCATCAATAGCGTTGAACCCGGCAGGTGGAAGTTGGTCAGAAGTTTGTCCACGACCTTGAATTGGTAAGGTGGATAGATGAATTTGTCTGTCCAACCTGAGGCCGGTTTCACCCCACCATCAAAATTAGCAACGGTTTCCAAAGTGCGTGTTGTGGAGGTGCCGACAGCGATAATCTTCTTGCCTTGCGCAATGACATTATTGATAAGTGATACAGACTCAGAGCCGATTTCAAAGTACTCCGAATCCATACGATGGCGTGCCAGATCTTCCACTTGCACCGGTCGGAAACTGCCCAAGCCAACATGCAAGACCAAAGGCGCAATATGCACGCCGTTTCCGGCGACGCGGTCCAGCAGGCTTTGGGTAAAGTGCAGACCGGCGGTCGGTGCGGCCACCGCACCTGTCACCTGCGCATAGACAGTCTGGTATCGCTCCGTGTCCTCAGGGCGCGGCTCTCGGCGAATATAAGGCGGCAAGGGCGGCTTTCCATACTTCTCGACTATCTCGTTGAAATCCCCTTCATAATGGAAGCGGACGACGCGTCCTCCGGAAGTTGTGTTGTCTATCACTTCACAATACATACCCTCGCCGATATGAATCGTATTTCCCGTGCGCACTTTCCGCGCCGGTTTGACAAGCACTTCCCAAAGATCACCTGTCAACCTGCGCAAGAGAAAGACCTCAATATCGGCCTCCGTTTTCTCTTTGCATCCGGCTAAGCGAGCTGGAAAGACACGCGTTTTATTGATTACCAGGCAATCGCCCGGCGAAAGGTATTTGACGATGTCAGGAAACTTGCCATCGTAGAATGTGCCTGTGGCGCGATCCACCACCAGAAGACGCGAACTGTCACGGCGGGGTGCAGGTTCCTGTGCGATATACTTTTCAGGAAGGTGAAATTTGAAATCGGAAAGACGGGGCGTCGACTGCAATCCCCGGGACTGATAGGTGGAAGATGTTATCGGCATAGCGTTCAGGACACCTCCTTTAGAGCAATTTCTCCTGCGAACCCTCCGTTATCGGATATCCAAAGTGTTCCAAGGCCAGGCGTGTGGCCTTCCGACCGCGAGGCGTGCGCTCCAAGAATCCTTCACGAATCAGGAAGGGTTCGTAATTCTCTTCCAAAGTCCCCTCATCTTCCCCCACCGTGACGGCGAGAGTTCCCAATCCAACCGGTCCGCCACGATACTTCTCGATCAAGGCGCGCATCAAACGCGTATCCATCTCATCAAAGCCCCTGACATCTATTTCAAGCAGCTCTAAAGCCTCGCGAGTAATCTGGAGCGTCACGCGTCCATTTCCGCGCACCTGTGCAACATCCCGAGTACGCCGCAACAGGCGGTTGGCCACTCGAGGCGTTCCACGCGAACGGCAAGCAATCTCCCGCAGGGCCGCGTCATCAGCCAACACATTCAGAATGCGTGCCGAGCGGTTTAGAATCCTTAGCACCTCCTCGGGCGCATAGTAGTCCAACCGAAAAGAAATTCCGAAACGCGCCAACAATGGCGCGCTCAAGAGACCGGCTCGGGTCGTCGCCCCGACGAGAGTGAAGTGCGGCAATGAGAGTTGGAGTGTGCGAGCGGCAGGACCTCGGTCAAT
>Ga0315289_10003954_pt1 | contig 22272 bp, 18 predicted proteins | sample YL17G11_40_MG_FD_203452 | JGI IMG/M metagenome (GOLD analysis project Ga0315289, IMG submission 203452) | Sediment microbial communities from Yellowstone Lake, YNP, Wyoming, USA - YL17G11_40 | ecosystem: Environmental > Aquatic > Freshwater > Lake > Sediment | place: USA: Wyoming | collected... | reverse complement strand
ATCCTCAGGCTTGTGGCCGGCCTCCGTTCCGGTGAGGCGGATATGGTTATCGGCCGCCGAAAATACGGGGCCCCCCGCTTTTTCTTTCGCTCGCTGGGCAAATGGTTCATCAAGTTGCTCGTCCGCTATCTTTTTTCCCGGAAGTTCTCCGACTTGAATTCGGGGATGAAGGTCTTCCAGGCGGATTTGGCCAAGAAATACATCGGCATCTGCCCCGATTCCATGGCTTTCAGCGAAATTTTCGCCCTTGTCTTTGTGAACCACGGACACTTCGTTGAAGAGCAATCCGTCACCGTCGGGAAGCGGCGGAGCGGATCTTCCACCATACGGCTCAGGACGGCTTTCCAGACGGTGTGGAAGATCGTCATCATCGCCACCCTGTTCAAGCCCGCAAAGATATTTCTCCCGCTATCGGCGTTGCTCTTCCTGGCCGGGATCGGCTGGGAGATACCCATTCTCTTGGCCAGTCGGGGAATCAGCGTGGGCGCCAGCCTGTTCATCATCCTGGCCATTCTTTTCATGCTGCTCGGGCTTTTGGCCGAACAGCTATCGATCATGATGAAGAGCAGGCTGGAATAGGGCGGATCCCACCCAGACGTCGTGCCGCCTCACGGTGCGGCTATAGACAAACCCGCTCTCCCGGAGGAGGCCGGCCGCCTCGGCGCGCCAGGCCAGGCCGCGGGGCAGACACACGGCGGCCAACCGAAAGCGTTTCAAACCCTGCCGGAAGAGATCCCGGTCCTTCGGCGAATGAGAGATTCCGTCCACGTAGGAAACCATGAACTCCCGCCACCAGACCTCCGGGGAACCGTAGCGAACCTTGATCTCCGGGAATTCATAACCCCTGACCCGGAGGGGATAAACATGCGGCTGGATGGCGGCCAACCAAATGTTGACCGGATCGGGAGCCAGAACCAGGCTGCTTCGCGGAACGGAGCGGGCCAGGTCTAGGGCTATACTGTAGTAAGCATCCACTTTCAAGGAGGGAGGCCCCATTCTTACTCCGTTCGATGGTCGCAAGACGAACGATCCTCCTATCAGCAAAAACAAGGCCAGAAGCAAACCTGAGGCGGCGGCGACGGCCCAGCCGGCGAGGCGGCCGACGAGGCGAAAGGGGGAGAGGATGATCCCCGCGACTAAAAAGGGCAAGGGGAAGGCCCAGAAGAAGCGCCAGAATTCAAACGGCTCGACGCGGGAAAAAATCGGAACAAGGAAAGGATTGAGAACGGTCAGGAGAAAAACAAATGGGGCTGCCAAGGCCAGGCGTCGGCTGAGCCCCGGCCGGAGGAAGAACCAGGCCAGGAGAAATACAAAAAGGGAGAAAAGAAGAGGCCGGCCGAGGCCGAATACAGTCGAAACGTTGCCGCCCAGGACGGCCCAGGGATCCGGCCTTTCCAGGGCCTGAGGCGTCGTGTTGGATACAGGAAAACGAAGGAGCAGATAGAGGAGGACAGCTGCCAGATAGAAAAGCGAGGCCAGGCCGGCGGAGAAAATGATGAAGCTTTTTCTATTAATGGGCGGGCGTCCGGCCAGCAGGGCGACCAAGACGAGAAGCGGTGTGACATACAGGGAGGAGGACGTCATTCCCAGGCCGCAGACCTGGGCGGCCAGGAGGAGGCCCCATTGTGCCCAGGAGGGCCGGAGGGAATAACGAAGGGCATAGAGAGCAATCAAGGGGACGATGGCCGTGGCATAAACGGCCTTGCCCTGGAAAAGCCTGACCAGAGCGAAGTTCCCGTAGGCGCGGTGGGTGGCGCCCAGGAATAAGAGGACCACCAGGACGATGACAACGGCCAAGGCCGCCAAGCGGCTTTCCAGGAGGCCGAACAACAGGGCATAGGCCAAAATGCAAAGCAGGGCGCCCACCCCGGCCAGGAAAAAATGAAAAAAAGTGATGGCCGGAAGACCAGTCAGATAGGACAGGGCGCCGGCCAGGATTTCCACGGAATGAAATTGATAGGGACGGAAGGAAATGGGGATATCCGGGAAGTCGTAGAGAGAGCTATACCGGAGGAGGGGTTGACCGGGAGATTCGGCCGCGGTGACGGCCATGTTGACGTAATAAGCATCGTCGATATCGGGCCGATGGGCGGTCAGGGTCAGGACCACGGCCAGCAGACCCACGAGCCAGATTACCATCGGGCCTCGACTCCGCGCTCCGTGAGGAGGCGGGCCGGGGAAGCTCGAGGAGCCTGGGGCCTTCAACTCCGGGAACTCCCCTTTTTTCAAGGCGGCCCAGGCCAGGAAAGCGAAATAAGCGACAGCCACGGCCCAGGGGAAAAAAATATTGCCTTTCCTGAGGAAAAAGACCGAAACGAAAAAGACAATGACCCCCAGGAGGGCGGCCGCTCCGTCAAAGGGAACAAGCTTCCGTCCGCGGCCATACTGTCTTTGCTCGGGGGGGGCGGCCAAGCCCTCAAACTTGCGACGATGGCGTACATAGAACAAAGCCACGGCCGTCAGGACCGGAAAGGCAACCAGGAGAAGGGCTTTTAAATTGCCCTGGAAACGGACAATGACGTTGACGCAGACGGTCCAGGCAGCAAACTCCAGGCAGAACAGGTTGAGAAAACGGGAAATGCCGTTCATCGCCGTCCTAGCTCGGATATTCTCTCTTACAGATGATGGATAATCTAGCACAGAAAGCTCGGTTCTGAGAAGGCAGCTCCCCATTCCTTCCGCCCCCCCAATGCTGGTATGATAGAACCCTTGAGAAGAAGGAGTAGCTATGGCCGAATTTTTGGACATTAAATGCCTGCCGCCGGAAGAGTCCCGGCGGATCGAGGCTGAGGTCGAGAAGCGGATCGAAGCCAAGAAAAAAGAAGGGCTGATCACGGAGCGGGAAGTCCGGGAGGTGGAAGAAATGCGGCTCAAGCCCCTCCTCGATATCCTGGACATCCAGAGCCTTTGGGAAGACCACCTCTACAAGACTTAAGCCGGCCAGGTAACGGAGAATTTCCGGCCGAAGGGAGAATGCCATGGAGGACAAAGAAAAAGGGGAAAGACGCCTGAGCGGCATCTACAAGATCGACTATGAAGCCGTGGATGTAGAGGCCATCATGGACCAGGTGCGGCAAAAGGCGGCCCGCCAGGCCGGCCAAGACGGTGAGGCCGGGGCCGAATCGGCCGAGCCCGGGCCGGCCGCTCCGCCCGCCGCGGCGGCCGAGCCTCTGGGCCTGAAGAAGAAAATCAAGATGAAGGTCCAGCGCTTCCTGACGCCTTTTTTCCCCCTTCAGCGGCTGCTGGCCTTTCCGGTCCATGAGGACCTGATGAAGGCCGTGGCCCAGCTCCATCAGACGGACCAGCGCCTGGACCGGCTCCAGGCCAAAGTTCACGAGCGGAACCTGACCCAGGAGTATGTCAAGCTCCTCCACATTCTTTGCCACAACCTGGTGGCCGAGCTGACTAAGCTGCGGGTGGAGCATGAGGCCCTGAAGCTCAAGACCCAGGTCCTGGAGAAGGACTTCGAGCACCTCGGCCGCCGGGAGCGGGCTTTGGAGCGGCGCAGCCAGTCATGAAGGTCGTTTTCGTCGTCCAGCGCTACAGCCTGGAGATTTCCGGCGGGGCCGAGCTCCACTGCCGCTGGGTGGCCGAGCATATGGCCAAGCACTGGGAGGTCGAAGTGTGGACCACCCGGGCCTTCGACTACATCACCTGGCGGAATCATTATCCCGGCGGCCGGGAGGTCATCAACGGCGTGCCGGTGCGGAGATACCCCGTCCGCCGGCCGCGCGACCCGGCCAGGTTCGGCCGCCTCCAGGCTCGCATCCTGGCCGGCGAACACAAGGCCGCCGACGAACTGCGTTGGTTGGAGGAGGAAGGTCCGCTGGTCCCCTCCCTCATCGCCGACCTGCGCCCCAACCGGGCGGCGGCGGATTATTTCATTTTTTTCAGCTACCGCTACTATCACTCTTACTGGGGCGTCCGGGCCGTGCCGGACAAGTCCATCTTGGTGCCCACCGCCGAACATGACCCGGTCATCCACCTCCGCCTGTTCAAGGACCTTTTTCGCCGGCCGCGGGCCTTCATCTACAACTCCGTCGAAGAGCGGGACATGATTCAAGGCCTGTCGGGCAACCGCGCCGTTCCCGGCCTGGTGACCGGCGTAGGCACCGAGGTCCTGGCCGAGCGATCGGCCGAGCGCTTTCGCCGGGCCTACGGCCTGGAGGGCGATTACCTCATCTACATCGGCCGGGTGGATCAGAACAAGGGCTGCCACAAGATGTTCGACTATTTCCTCCGCTTCAAGCAGGAAACCGGCTCGCCGGTAAAGCTGGTCCTCATCGGCGGGGCGGTCCTGCCCATTCCCCGGCATCCCGACATCCGCCACCTGGGCATCTTGCCCGAGCAGGACAAGTTCGACGCCCTGGAGGGCGCCCTGCTCCTGCTCATGCCCTCCTTCTATGAGAGCCTGTCCATGGTCACTCTGGAGGCCTGGGCCCTGGGCAAGCCCGTGCTGGCCAACGCCCTTTGCGAGGTGCTGCGGGGCCAATGCCGCCGCAGCCGGGGAGGGCTTGAATTCCGCGACTATGCCGAGTTCCGCGAAGCCCTCGGCCTGCTCCTGGCCGACGACAGGTTGCGGCAGGCCCTGGGCCGCAGCGGCGCCGGATATTACCGGGAGAACTACACCTGGGAGGTCATCGAGGGCAAATACCTGGCCGTTGTGAACCAGCTCCAGGAAGAGAACCGATGCCGATCCATCAATTCGCCACGTCCCTGACCTACGGCGACGCCATCTCCGACGAGATGCTGGAGATCCGCAAGGCCCTCCGGCGCCTGGGCCCTGAGTCCGAGATCTTCGTCAAGTTCTACGACCCGCGGCTGGCCCATCTGGTGCGGGACTACCGGGAATACCGCCGCCACAGCTCGCCCTCCAACACGGTCATTTTCCATTTTTCCATCGGCTCGCCCGTGTCCAAAATGTTCTTCCGCATCCGCGACCGCAAGGTGATGATCTACCACAACATCACGCCTTACGACTTTTTTATCGACAACCACCGCATTCTGACCCGGGAGTGCTACAAAGGCCGGCTGGAGCTGCGCCTGTTCAAGGATAAGGTGGACCTGGCCCTGGGCGACTCGGAATACAACCGCCGCGAGCTGGAGGAGGCGGGCTACGCGCCGACCGGCGTGCTGCCCATCGTCCTCGACTTCTCCAAGTTTGATATTCCGGGCGACCCCCTGACGGCCGAGATCTACGGCACGGGCAAGACCACCATCTTGTACGTCGGGCGGGTCATCCCGGCCAAGAAGTTCGAGGACGTCATCAAGGCCTTCTACTGGTACAAGACGCGCTTCAACCGGGATTCGCAGCTCATCCTGGCCGGCGACCACCGGGGCATGGAGCGCTATGCCGCCGGCCTGTTCGAGCTGGTGGGGCGGCTGCGGCTCAGCGACGTCCACTTCACCGGCCACGTCGAATTCGACCAGCTGGTGGCCCTCTATCGCCTGGCCGACGTCTATCTCAGCCTGAGCGCCCACGAGGGGTTCGGCGTGCCCCTCCTGGAGGCGTTTTATTTGGGGCTGCCCGTGGCGGCCCTGGCCTCGGGCGCCGTGGAGGAGACGATGAACGGCGGCGGGGCGCTGCTCCGAAAGAAGGATCCCCTGCGCACGGCCGCCTTGCTCGACCGCATCGTGAGCGACGCGGCCTTGCGGGCCCAACTGGTCGCCTCCGGCCGCCGGGCCCTGGAAAAATACTCCGCGGACAACATCGGCCGCATTCTGACCGAGCACTTGCGCAAAGTGGGGGCGGCCTGAGGGCTTCATGAGGATCGACCAGCTCGTACCGGCCTTCCACAGGGGGGATGCCATCGGTGACACGGCTTTTCACATGCGGGATCTTTTCCGCCGGAGCGGCTTCCAGGCCCACATCTACTGTCTGGACCGGGACGAAGAGTTGGCTGAGGAAGCGGTCTTTTTTAAGGACTTCCCCCCTCCCTCGGCCGGCGACGTCACCATCCTCCATTTCGCCCTGCCTTCGCCCCTCAGCCCTGCTTTCGCCCGCCTCGGCTCCCGCAAAGTCCTCCTTTACCACAACATCACTCCCGCCGAATATTTTTTGCCCTACAGCCTGGAGATGGCCCAGCTGGCCTATTTGGGCCGGAAAGAACTCGCTTCGCTGGTCGGGGCCACCGACCTGGGCTTGGCCGATTCGGAGTTCAACCGGCAGGATCTCATCCGATTGGGCTTCCGGCGGGCGGAGGTCTTTCCCCTGTATGTGGACTTCGCCAGGTATGAGAGGCCCGCGGACCGCTTTATCCAGGACCTGGTCAAGGACGGCCGGACGAACATTCTGTTCGTCGGACGCATCGTGCCCAACAAGAAGATTGAGGACCTGATCAAGGTCACTTTTTATTATAAGAAATACATATCCCCCCTGGTCCGGCTCTTGGTAGTGGGCAAGACGCAGTCCCTGCCCAAGTATTATCACAGTTTGACGCGCCTGGCCGACGAGTTCTACCTGAAGAGCGAGGAGGTCCAATTTACCGGCCATATCCCGGACGAGGAGATGTACGCCCTCTACCGGGCTTCCGACGTCTTCCTGTCGCTGAGCGAGCACGAAGGCTTCTGCCTGCCCCTCCTGGAGAGTATGGCCTTCGACCTGCCGGTGGCGGCCTACGACGCAGCGGCAGTGCCCGGGACTTTGGCCGGAGCCGGAGTCCTCATCCGTGACCGCCGGGTGGACCGGGTGGCCGAGCTGGTGGACATCCTCAGCCATGACGACCGCCTGCGGGAGGAAATCCGGCGGGGCCAGCGCCGGCGGCTGGAAGAATTCAAAAAGACGGACTGGGGGAGAAAGCTTTTGGACTGGTTGAGGGCATGAAGGGGAGAAGCCGGGCATGAAGGTCGCCTTCGTCGTCCAGAGGTACGGCCTGGAGGTCATGGGCGGCTCCGAACTCCATTGCCGGCTGGTGGCCGAGCGGCTGGCTGACCGCGGCCACGATTGTACGGTGTACACCAGTGCGGCCAAGGACTATGTGACCTGGCGCAACGAATACCCGGCCGGCCAGAGCGTGCTGAACGCCGTGGCCGTCAAACGATACAAGGTCCGCCGGCCGCGCGACATCCGGGATTTTAACGCCTATTCCGACTGGATCTTCCACAACAGCCACAGCCGCCGGGATGAGCTGGATTGGATGCAGCGGCAGGGGCCCTTCAGCCCATCGCTCATCGAGGCCCTGAGGCGCGAGGAAAAAGATCACGACCTGTTCATCTTTTTCACCTACCTCTACTACAACACCTATTGGGGGTTGCCCGCCGTCCAAAACAGGCCGAAAGCCCTGGTTCCCACGGCCCATGACGAACCCGCCCTCAGGCTCGAGATCATGCGCGAAGTCTTCGCCTCGCCTCAGGCGGTTGTCTTCAACACCGAATCGGAGAAGAGCATGCTGGGCCGCGCCTTTCCCTTTGAAGGCCGCTACCAGGACACGGTGGGTGTGGGCGTGGATATTTCCGAACGGCCGGACCCGGAAGGTTTCCGGCGGCGGTACGGCCTCTTCTCGCCCTTCATCCTCTATGCCGGCCGGATCGAGCCCGGCAAGGGCTGCGCCGAACTTTTTGACTATTTCTTGAGATACGCCGGCCGCCGCTCCAATTTGAGCCTGGTCCTAGTCGGGAAGCAGCTGATGCCCATCCCCAATCATCCGCGGGTCCACTACCTTGGTTTTGTGACGCCCGGGGACAAGAACGACGCCATGGCCGCGGCCGAAGTGACCATCCACCCCTCCCATCTGGAGAGCCTGTGCATGGCGGCCCTGGAGTCCCTGGCCGTCAAAACGCCCATTCTGGTCCAGGGCCGGACCGAGCCTTTGAAGGACCATTGTCTAAAAGGCCGTTGCGGCTTGTATTTTAAGAATTATGAGGAATTTGCCGGCTGTCTTGACCTCCTTCTCCGGGACGGCCGGCTGCGAAAATCCCTGGGCTCGAACGGCCTGAAATATGTCCGGCAGCACTACACTTGGCAGCGGGTCCTGGACAAATACGAGGCCATGTTCCAAGCGCTTGGGCAACCTTTCCGGCAAATTCAAGAAAAAACCTCACCCGGTTGACTAAAGATTTGAAGTGTGCTAACTTCTTTAGGGGTTGCTTCACATGGCATTCGTAAACTATCTGACCAATTCTGTAGCGGTCAAAATTGTTTATTTTGGACCCGGCCTGAGCGGCAAAACGACCAACCTCCGCTATATCGCCCAGAAGCTCGACTCTTCTTCCCGGGGAGAACTGATCTGCTTGGAAAGCGACACCTCCCGGACTTATTTCTTCGACCTGCTGTTCATCAACGCCGGCCTGATCGGAGATTTCAAAGTCCATTTCCAACTCATGACCTGTCCGGGTCAGGTTTTTTACGAAGCCTCCCGGCGGAGCGTGCTGTCCGGCTCGGACGGAATCGTCTTCGTGGCCGATTCCCAGGTTCCCCTGCTCGACGCCAACCTGGAGAGCTTCGAGAGCCTGCGCCGGAATCTTGAAGAGCTCCACCTGGACATCAACACTTTGCCCCTCGTTTTCCAATACAACAAAAGGGACCTGGAGGACCTGACCTCCCTGGACACCTTCAATAACCTGCTCAACCCCTACCTCAGGCCGTATTTCGAGGCGGAAGCCATAAATGGCCGGGGCGTGTTTGAGGCATTCCGCGGCATCGCAAGCTTGGTCCTGCCCGTCGTCCGCCAGCATATCCTGAGCGAACAGCCCGAAGAGGTCGAGGTGCCTGAGACGGAGACGGAGACGGAGAAGAAGGTGGAAGAGGCCCTGGCCAAGGCCAGGGTGGATACTCCGGAAGCCGAGCCTCGCATCCAACGGCAGATCATCCAGGACATCAAGAAGATCAAGCTCAAGTCCGAACGCGACATCGAGAAAGAGCTGGAAAAACTCTCCTGCGAATTCAGCAAAAAAGGCTGATACAGCCGCCCTCCATCCCGCGTCTTTCTATGGGATGCTGTTTAAAATCGCCAGCGCCGCGCTGCAGGGAATCGAAGCCTACCTGGTGGACGTGGAAGTGGACGTCGGCCTGGGCCTGCCCAATTTCATCACGGTCGGCCTGCCCGACACGGCCGTGCGCGAAAGCAAGGAGCGGGTGCGGGCTTCGCTCAAGAATTGCGGCTATGAGCTCCCCGCCCGCAAGGTGACCATCAACCTGGCGCCGGCCGACCGGCGCAAGGAAGGCTCCGCTTTCGACCTGCCCATCGCCCTCGGCCTCCTGGCCTACCTGGAAGTCATTCCGGCCGGGAGGTTGAAGGACCATCTTTTCCTCGGCGAGCTGACGCTGGAGGGCCGGCTCAAGCCGGTGAGGGGAGCCCTGTCTTCGGCTCTGCTGGCCGGACGGTCGGGTTTTCAGGGCGTCGTCCTGCCCAAGGCCAATGAGAGGGAAGCGCTTCTGGTCCGCGACCTCGACGTTTTCGGGCTCGAGACCCTGGCCGAAGTGGTCCGCTTGTTGAGGGGGGAGGAGACCGTTGATCCCTCCCGCATCCCCATGGTTGACCTCCTGGAGACGAATATTCCTGAGGTGGACTTCAAGGATGTTTGCGGCCAGCATCATGTCAAACGGGCGATCGAAGTGGCGGCGGCCGGCGGCCACAACATCCTGATGATCGGCCCGCCCGGCGCGGGCAAGACCATGCTGGCCAAGAGGATCCCCACCATCCTGCCGGAGATGACTTTCGAGGAGATGGTCGAGGTCACTCAGGTCTACAGCGTGGCCGGCCTGGCGCCCGAGCAGGGCGCGGTGGGCTGCCGACCCTTCCGCGCGCCCCATCATACCGTCACCGAGGCAGGGTTAATCGGAGGCGGGCTCCTGCCGCGTCCGGGCGAGATCAGCCTGGCCCACCGCGGCGTTTTGTTCCTGGATGAACTCCCCGAGTTCCGGCGCAGCGTTCTGGAGGACCTGCGGCAGCCCCTGGAGGAGGGGCGGGTCACCATCTGCCGGCTTTACAACAGCACCACCTTCCCCTGCGGTTTCATGCTGGTGGCGGCCATGAACCCCTGTGAGGAGGCGAAGCACGGACTGGCCCTGGGCGGGCAGGACTGCAGCGACAGCGAGCGGGCGCGCTATTATGGCCGGATTTCAAGGCCGCTGCTGGACCGGATCGATATCGTGGTCGAGGTGCCGGCCCTGACCTTCCGGGACATCATTTCCAAGACGGAAGGAGAAGCGTCGGCCTCGATCCGGGAGCGGGTGGAGGCGGCGCGGAGGAGGCAGCTGGAGCGCTTCGCGGAAAACCGCGGCCGCCGCATCTACACCAACTCCCAGATGGGGCCGCGCCAGGTGAAAAAGTACTGTCCGGTGGAGGCCGAGAGCCTGAAGCTCCTGGAGATGGCCGTCACCAAGCTCGGCTTGAGCGCCCGGGCCTTTGATCGTATTCTCAAGGTGGCGCGGACCACCGCCGACTTGGCCGGGGAGGAGGCGATCCGACCCATTCATATCTCCGAAGCGGTCCAGTATAGGATGATAGGCTAGCCCATGCGTCCCGTGAGAAATAATCTTATGAAAATCTCTCCGAATTCCGGATCGAATTGAGTTCCGAGACCCTTCCTAATTTCTCCCATGGCGTTTTCGGCAATCATCGCCGTGCGATAAGGTCTTGCCGAAGTCATGGCGTCATAAGAATCAACTATAGCTAATATCCTTGAAAGTTCGGGGATATCCTTTCCCGCCAGGCCGTCAGGATAACCCTTCCCATCGAACCTTTCATGATGATGCTTGATGACGTTTGAGACGGATTTGAGCTTTTCGAAAGGCGCCAGTATTTTCTCGGCGAGGAGAGGATGTTTTTTGATGTGATCGAATTCCTCTTTAGTCAGGTTTTCCGGCTTGTGGAGTATCCGTTCAGGCGTGCCGACTTTTCCGATATCATGAAGCTTGCCGGCCATCTGAACCTCTTTGACTTCTGGGGAAACGCCGTTCCGGTGCTCGGCAATTTTGCCCGCTAGATTGGAGACCCGGATGGAATGCTCCGCCGTATAAGGGTCTTTTGCTTCAAGAGCGTTCACCAGGCTGGTCATTGAAGAAACGAACGGGGTTCTTAGCGACATGCCTCTTTCCTTAGAGGCTGTTATCAATATCAGAATTTCCTGGTCCATCCATCACCCAGGGGGATGAATCTCGGGGTGATATTTTTCGTTATTTCCTACCCTAAAAGGGGGAGGGCAGAAGTCTGTTGGTTTTTTGTGTCTGACAAATCCGAGAGATATTATAGTATTAATTCTCCGAAAAGGAAATACTTGGAAACATCTCCTTTTTGAAATCACATATTTGGAGATGCTGCCGAAATGTTTTGCTACCTTGACAGGTTTTTTATATATTTTATAACATGGCCTGGGCGGATAGGGAGGCAGAGTCGGAGTGGCCATAGTCCTTTTCCTCTTTTTAGGAATGGCGACCCTCGTCTGGTTCTCTATCTTCGGCTATTTGGTCCTTCTGAGATGGAAAGCGTCACGCTCGGCCAAAAGCGATGAACACCTCACCTCCTGGCCGGACATTGCCGTGGTCATCCCCATCCTCAACGAGGAGGGCCTGATCCTCTCCAAGCTCTCCAATCTGAAACAGTCGGACTATCCTAGGGAGCGCATGTCCATTATGGTGGTTGATGGAGGCTCGACGGACAGGACGGTGGAGCTTGTGCGGCGGGCCATGGCCGAGGGCGAAGAGATTCAACTGGTCTGTCTGGAGGCCGCCCGGGGCAAGGCCGAGCAGGTCAGCCGGGCTCTGAACCTCTTAAAACAAGAGATCGTCGTTGTCACCGACGCGGACGCCCTTTTGGAGCGCTCCTGTCTAAAGAAACTTGTCATCCGGTTGAAGAACGCCCCTGGGGCGGCCATGGTGGGCGCCACGGTGGAACCTCAAACCCCCCTCTTGGAGGAGCGCCTCCACTGGCTGCTGCTCAACACCCTGTGGTGGCTGGAGGGTGAAGCCCTCGCGGCGGCCAGCCTTTCGGGCGTGTGCTATGCCTGCCGGCGAAGCCTGGTCATGTCCCTGTCCAAGACCGCAATATCCGAGGACATCCATCTTTCCCTGCTTTCCGGGGCCAACGGCTTCGGCGTGCATATCTCACGAGAGGCACGGGTCAGGGAACTCCGCGTCCCTCAGACTTTAGGGGAGCTTGTTCAATTCCGCCGCCGCCGCGGCGCCGGATATCTGGCCGAACTCCGCCATCCTCCCCCGATGGCCGGCTCATCGTCGGGCTGGCGTCTGGCTCGATTTATGCGACTCTGGCATTTTCTGGCGACGCCCAAAATGGCAGTCGTATTGCTGGCCCTTGCGCTTTTCCTTTTGGCCACACCTTACTGGATAGAGCCGCTGATCGTCCTTGGCGCCTTTGCCCTGCCCCTGCTAGTCGCCCTCTTTTCTTCCGGCCTGAGGAGGGAAAAGAGCAACTGGTGGAGGCTCCCCTTGGCCGCCGGCCGATACCTGGCTTTCACCCTGGCCTCCCTGTTGACCTTGAGCCCTGATCCCCGGGCCCAAGTTCCCCTGGGAGGAAAGTCGTGATCCGGCCCCGCCACCTGAAGATGGCTTTCCGCTATATGGCCCACCGTTTTCAAAAGCTCCATCCCTTTGATGTCGAGGCCGCCCTTCTCAACCAATGCGACCTCCATTGTCTGTACTGCCATTATCCCGATCGACTCAAGCCTCAGCTCAGCACCCGGCAGTGGAAAGACATCCTCCGAGGCTTGGCCGCCCTGGGCACCCTGCGCTTTAAGTTCCACGGCGGGGAGCCGACCTTGCGGCCGGATTTCCGGGAACTGACCGCCGAAGCGAAGGCGGCCGGGATGATCGTGGCGGCCACCACCAATGGCCAGACGATTTCCTCGCGGCCCGACCTGCTCGATTTTCTCGACGAGGTGATCATCAGCCTGGATTCCCCCCATCCTGAGGCGAACGACCGGATTCGAGGCCAAGGGTCGCATGAAGCGGCGGTTCGGACGATCGACCTAGCCTTGGAGCGCGGGCTGCGGACCTATGTGAACATGGTCCTCACCCGGGACAACCTCGCCGACCTGGAGGACATGCTGAATTTCTGCGAGGCCCGGGGCCTGCGGATGAACGCTCAGCCCATCGTCTTCGGAGCGATGTATTATGTTGAGAACGCGCAGGCTCTGGAGCTTCGGCCCGACGAGATCCGGGACGTCCACCGCCGGATGATCCTCTGGAAGAAGCAGGGCCGCGGCCTCTTTTTTTCCAAGAGGGCTTATCGGAAAGTGATGGATTGGCCGGACTACAGGCAACTGGCCGTAAAGGGCCAAGGGCCTTCCTCCTGCGTGGCCGGAAGGGATTACATCCGCGTCGAATGCAACGGCGATGTCTTGCCCTGCTGCCAGTACAATGCGGATTTTACGCCCAAGAACATCATCCGCCACGGCCTCCGGGAAAGCCTTCTCCATGTCCAGACGCACAATTGCGCGGATTGCTGGCTGGCCTACTACAACGAGCGGACGGCGCTGTTCAAGCTGCGCCCCGGCGCGGTGTGGGAAGCTTTCCGGCGGGGCTGATCACCTCAGAGATGCATCTTTTTTTCCGCACGCCACCCCCATACGACCTAGGCCCATCACGGAAGAGGAGATGATTGCTCATCTCATCCGTATTTTAATGAAAACTCCCAAGCGCCTGTTGTCCTGGACACGCCTGTCCAGTTGATAGGGAACATAAACGTTGCTCTCCCGGACCTGAAGGAAGGTGAGCTGCCCGCCCTTCCAGGGAAAACCGACCGGCGCGCGAAACACGACCGTTTGCTCAAGCCCATGGGCTTTGTTTCTCACCATGATTTTCCTGGACCGGCCGACCTGAACAAAGGTTTTCCCGGTCAGCGGAGAGGAAAGGGTGACAGCGATAGCAGTCGCCTTTTCTTTGGAATGAATCAAGAGGCGGGCCCGGGATTGTCCCGCCGTCCAAAACCCGTCCAGTTCCGGGCCGTAGTGATTGTCATCCTGGAAATAAACCTTGACATTTTCCGGCCCCAGTCCGGCCGGGTTGTTCAGCCGGATGTTGAAAAAGACATAGACGATGAAAAGAGCGGCCAGGCTGTGGACAAACACCAGGGGCCAGGCCGCCTGCCGATAGGTGACCGGCCGGCCCCCGATTCCTTTCTTTTTCAAAAAAAGAAGGACAAGAAGGAGGGCGGCGAGAATCCAGGCAGCCAGAGCCGGCCAGTGGCCGGGGTTCCGGCCCGATAATGAGGGAACGAATCCCCTGAAATCGACAAAGGCATTGCTCAGGGAAGCCAGAAGATGGCTGTTGGCGCCCCGGAGGTCCGTGCCCCTGGCCAGGTTTTCATGATAGAGGAGCTGCGGGTGGCGCAGGGTCAAAAAGGCAACCAGCAGGCTGAGGACCAGGAGCGCCTGGACAACCGCTCTTTTCAGGCCGTGGTGCTTCCGCGAACCCTCTTCCCTGGGAAGGCCGCCTGAGCCTGCGCCGGCCGCCAAGGGCTGAGCCAGGAAAACGGCCATGATCCAGAGCACGGGGAGAAGCATTCTCCCCGGCGGGCAGAATCCTCCCCAGTAGTAGCCCAAGGAACAAAACGCCCAATAAAGGGAAAAGATGGCCAGGAGGAGTCCGCCCGCCCTTCTCGATCTTTTCCAGGCCAAAAAAATTCCCGGGAAGAAAAGCAGGTAAACAGGGGCGTAGGCCAGGACGCCGATCCTCTGGTCGAAGAGATAAGCCAGGCCGCAGCGGAAGAATTCGACCGGACTGAAGTGGAAAAACCTTTGGACCATCAGGTTCTTGTCCAGGATTCCCTCGTAAGGGGCGAAGGGCGAGATGTATCCGTAAAGCGACCAGAGATAGAAAAGATAAAGGCCGGCGGAGACGAGCAGGGGAGCGAAAAATAGAATGAATTTCCTGCCTTTTCCCCTCTCCGCTTTCCTCAAGGACAAAACGGCCAGGACGGACAGGCCCGCGGTCAGGATGGTGTACTTGATGCCCAGCCAGGGAAGAAAAGCGGCGCCCAAACCGGCCGCCAGACAGCGGCCGCCTCCGATGTTTCGATTGATGATCAATGACCGGAAGATCCAGATGAGGATGATTGCCGCGGGAATTTCCGGGTAGAGGAGGGTGGCATAGAAGAGGAGGGGGGGAGTCAGTCCGAAAATCAGCCAGGCGGCCCAGGCGGCCCGGGGGCTCCGAGTAATATCCCGGGTCAGCCGGAAAACCAGGAATCCCAGGAGCGCGGCCAGGAAGCAGAGGGGCAGGCGCACAACAAAAACGAAGATTTTTCTGCGGGCCTCCGGGTCGGAGGCCAGGCTCTTGGCCGAAGAGATTTTTTCCCCGGCATAGGCAAAAGGGAGGAGGAGCAGGGGAAGCCCGGGAGTGTGCAAGGAGTACTGATACTCGGCGCCCTTCTTTCCTGTTCGGGTGTGGGGGCGCAGTTCTCCCGGATAGAATTGAAGGTAGTCCCGGTCCGTATAGTTGTTCGACAGGTTCAGGTCGCGGTCGGAAAGCAGGCTCTTGGTCAGAATCAGGTAATGGGGCTCGTCGCCGGTGAAGGGCTGGGGCGGAAAAAACAATCCCGAAGCCAAAAAAGCATAGAAGAGAAAAAAAAGGAATAGAGCGATCCAGGGGAGACGTTTCTCGCTGAAAAGCCGGGGCGAAGGGGCTGTCCCCCTTCGGGCCTGGAAGATTTTTCCTGGAAATTGCCGGTTGATTCTTGAAAGAAAAAGGCCATGGAGGCAGAGGAATCCGGCCAGGCCGGCCAAAATAATGGCCGGGCCGATTTCTCTCAAGGTAACGATGTATTGAAGAAATATCAAGTAAAGAAAAAGAAAGGGCGTAAGAGTCAAAACGACGGCCTGGGCCAGCGGCCGGCGGCTTTCCTGGATTCTTGATGCTAAAAAAGAGGAATATCGACCCAGGATTTTGAAGGCCGCGGCTCCGACCAAGACGGCCGCCAGGAGGCCGGAGGCTACAACAAATATGACGGAATGATTCCTCCGGCCGGACGGCTCAAGAATGCCCTGGTGCCAGAGGAAAGAGGCCAGGGCCGAGATTTCGAGGAAGAATATGAAGAGATGGGCCGGGGAGAGGAGCGTCCTTGGCGAGGCCGGCTGCGGGCCGGCGGCTGCGGGCGTTATTATTTGCTGCTCCATAGGCCATAAACCTCCAGTTCGGCCACGGACCAGGGCCTGGCGGGGGCGTCCCTCATATTGACGATGCGGAGGGCCTTGATGGTCTTTCCCCGGAGATAGAGGTTCTGAACGGGCCGGCCGGGCTGGCGGGTCAAGGTCCAGGCAAATTCGCCGGCCGAATATCCTCCGGCCAGGACTTCCCAGTTCCGGCCGTCTTCCGTCACTTCCACATCGAGGTCGACTGCGTAGTCCTGAGAAAAACTATCCAGCCGGAGAGCCACTTGACCCACGTTTTGCGGCTCATGGAATTCGACTTGGAGGAAGTCGTTGGTCGCTTGGGGGCCGGGAGTCGTCCAGGCCGTATCCAGCCGGCCGTCCCGCAGACGGTCGAGCTCTTTTTCGTTTTTATTTGAATGAATGCTCCACTCCGTCTCCGGAATTTTTCGAAGCCCGGAGACGCGTTTTTCCTCCGGCGGGCAGGGGAGGACCTCATAGACGATGTCGTCTCCGAAACCGGCGGTGGCCTCATTTTGCTCCTTAAGGCTATAGCGATACTGAACGACGGGCTTCAGGGCGTCGCCGAATTTTTCCTGGATCAGGCGGACAGCTCTTTTATTTTTTCCTGGCCTGTCGATGCCCTGGTGGAGGACGACATACTTAATACCGAGAGCTTGCAGAATATCGACGCCGGCCACCGAAGGGAACACATCGAAGACCTGCCGAATGTACCAGGTGGAGGGCGGGAAGAAGCCGCTGTAGCCGTTGACCATTTTTTTCTGGTGGAACAGGGAAAAATACATGTAAACGGCGTCGAAGCCGATGTTGTCGTGAAAGGGGAGCTCCACAATCGGGAAATCGCCGGGTTGTTCTTTGAGCCATTTGTACGTCTGGGGGATCTCTGCGGGGGTGGGGAGGCCAATTCTTTGTTGAGGGAGGGTCAGGTATTCGGCATTCAAGAAAAGGACAACCGCCCCGCATAAAACCAGGCCCCAGGCCTTGTTTTTGATTTTGGCCAAGACCGCCTTCAGGCCGTATCCGGCCAGGATGACCAGAGCGAACACGACGAAAATCGCATAGCGCGAGGGCACGCGGATCCCCTTGAATCCCGGGAAGGCGTTGTAGAGCCAGCGGAAGGGAAGGGGCAGGGCGGACGTGGAATGCCCCAGGATCGTAAAATACCCGCCGAAGGAAAGAAAGAACGCCCAAAAGAGGCCCAGCAGGGTGATGAAAAAAATCTTGTCCTCTTCCCGGACCGGCCTGTTTTTGACGATGGTGAACAGGAATGAAAAAAAGGTCAGCAGAAAGAGAGCGGCCAAGAACAGGAAGGCGGGCTTGGCCGCGTTGTGGAGGGAGAATCGGACGGAACCCCAGCGCACATCAAAGCCTCCGGCGATGAGGGAGATTCCGGCGGCCAGGAAGGCCAGTCCGGCCACTGTCCAGAGGATCGATTTGAGAAAAGCCGGGGTCTGCCGCAGCAGATGACGCTTTTGGACTAGGAAAAGGCCGGCGAATATCATCACCGCTATTCCCGGGAACAGGAAGAATTCGTATTTCCCCAGAGGGCTGAGGAACCGGCCCAGCATCCTGTTGTCGGCGGAGGGCGCCAAGTAGTGGATGACGTCAGTTCCTTTGGCCAGCGACCGTTGGAAATGGAAGTCTTTGAACGTCGAAAAATAGGGCCGGGTGAACAGGAGGGTGAGGAGGCCGAAAAGCAGAAGGGGCGCGATGAGCTTGAGAAGAAAAGCCGGGTTCAATTTTTTGAAGTCGGCCAAGAGAACAAGAGGGAGGATCACCAGGAGGATCGACATCAAAAACAAGCCGTAATAGACGCAACACAATGTTTGCAGAAACAGGAGAAAGGCGAAAAGCAGAGAATGTTTAAGCCGCCGGCCGGTAAAGAACTTATGAAGAGTGAGAAAGGCCAGCGGAATAAGCCAGGAGCTTTGAAGCTGGAGATGGCTGATGTGCTGAATTTGATAGGAGTTGAAGGCGAACATCAGGCCGCCGATGATCCCCACCCAGGGGTTTCCAGTCAAATGCCTGAGGAAAAGAAACATGGTGAAGCCATTGAGGGTGATGAACAGGAACAGCAGGAAATTATAGGACAGAATCGGATTCTGGGAAGCCAGAAAAACGGGCCAGGACAGAACGGCCAGGGGGAAGAGATGTTCCGAGGTGCTCAGGCTGCCGCGATTGGGGTAGAAAATGTTGGCCTCATAAATCGCTGCCGGGTTTTTGGCCAAGTTCAGCTGCGTCCAGGAAATGATCCAGGTGTTCAGCAGGCAATCGACGGGCTCGTTGACCGAATCCGCCGGATGAAGGCCCAGGGGAAAAAGATGAAAGAAGGCGGCCAGAAGAAAAAAGAAAAAGACGGCGAGTTTGACCCCAGTCTCTCGCCATTTTTCAAGGCCGGTCATTTTTTTGTATATTAATGGAAAAGAAAAGGCGTTGTCAAAAAACAGCACATCTCCGAGGAGCCTTCCTTGTCGTCTCAGCGAAAATGAAGCATAATAAAATTGCTCAAAAAGGACGATGCCCAAAGCCATTCAATACGTTTTACTTTTTGGGATCATCGTTATCCTGTCTGCCCCCTCTGCCGCTTTGTCCGGGCGGGAAGAGACAGCCCGGAAAGAGAGTTATCTGGAAACCCTGGGCCGGATCTATAAAGAGGTCAAAGAGCTGGGCCCTTATCCCGGCCAGGATTTCATCAGATGGGATTTCTTCATGGGCGAAGGCGACGACGACACCAACAAGCCTGTCCATGCCGTCATCCTGATCCAGGACGGAAAGCAGGGGGAAAAGATGGCCCTCCTGGTCAGCCGAATGGAGCCGAGCTCGGGCGCCCCCAATGTTTTTTTGAACATAGAGACCAAAGAGATCTCGTGCCTGGTCAGGGACAACAGGGCCGAGCTTGTCTCTTCGGCCTACACGACTGAAGAGCTGGAGCGGCTGCTCCCCGGCCTCCTTCTGGCTATCAAGGACAAAAAAAAGCTGCTTCGCGGCTATTTTTAATGACAGCGAACTATTTGCCGAAATTCGATCGCTTGCCGATGTGCTGCTTTTGGAGCTGGCGCAGGCGCTCCTTGGAGTAGAAGACGCAGTCCTTCCGCTCCGCCTCGCTCAAGCTGACGTCTCGAGCCAGCTCCTTGCAGGTGGGAGCGCCGCACAGCCCGCAGTCCAGGCCGGGGAGGGAATGGAGGATCTCCTCGGCTTTCTGCATGACCCGAACCCGTTCTTTGAGGTCGTTCTGCATGCCCTTGACCGGCCGGGGCCTGATGGACCGCTCCAGGCTGAAATCCTCGTGGGGGAAGCGCCGTTCGACTTCGGACTCCGTCCGGGGGTCTGTCTCCGGAAGTTCGCCGACCATGGTGTGGAATTTGCTCAGGGCCACGTAGATGTTGGCCACGGTGAGGTTTCCGCCCGTGCAGCCGCTCCAGCAGCAATAGGCGTCCAGGAACTCTACGTTCCGGAGCTTCCCCTTCTCGATGTCTTCAAAAACCTGGATGATATTGGGCAGGCCGGTGACGTGGAGGTACTGATGGCGGGACAGGGCCCGGCCCAGGCCTTCGCTCACCGACCACTGGAGCATGGCCGAGCTGCGGATGAGGTTCTGCGGCGCCGGCTTCTGGGCGTTGGCCCGATTCTGGGCGGCATGGGTCAGGATGCTGTTATACACAGCGTTGATTCCCAGAGTGCCGTCCAGGTAGCTCCCGCCGCCCTCGGCCGGCTGAAGGATGGAAATCGTCTTGGCTTGGCAGGGGGTGATGTAGATGGCCCCGATCTCAAAGCGGGGGATACCCACCTCCTCCGAGTAGCGGCGTTTGGCCTCCCGGCCGGCGGTCTCGCGCGGAAGCTGGACATGGATGATCTGGTCCACCATGCGCGGATAGGACACCTGGACGAGACGGACGATGACCGGACAGGAGCTGGAGATGAGGGGGAAAGCCCCTTTCCAGTTCTCTAGGTAGCGGTTGATGGCCCGGCTGGCCAGGCTGAGGTCCACGGCGTAGTCCCACACCGCGTCGAATCCCAGGGCCAGCAAGCCGTCTACGATATGGTCGGGGGTGATGCCCGCCGGGAACTGGCCAAAGAGGACGGGCGACGGCACAGCCACCTTGAACCGGAACTTGCCCAGGTCTTCGGAAGACAGCGTGGTGGCGGTGATGGCCCCCGCCGTACAGGCGGTCAGGCACGAGCCGCAGTCGATGCACTGGTCGGGCTCGAAGCGGGCCTTGCCCTTCTTGACCCGGATGGCCTGGGTGGGGCAAACCCGCATGCAGGCCAGGCACCCGTTGCAGCGGTCCGCCTCGATCCTAAACCCGTGTGTCAGGGGCAGCATCGGAGTCCAGTCGGATCACGGAGTACACCCGCGTCCCTTTTCCCACTTCGGATTCCAGGGCGAAATGGTCCGAGTTCTTCTTGATGTTGGGCAGGCCCATGCCGAACCCGAAGCCCATCTCCCGCATCTCGTCGGAGGCCGTGGAGTAGCCCTCCTGCATGGCCAGCTCGATGTCGGGGATGCCGGGGCCCTGGTCCTTGATCTCGATGGCGATGTCCTTGTCGGTCAGGATGAAGGTCACCTGGGCCTTGTCGGCGTACATGACCACGTTCATCTCCGCCTCGAAGGTCACTACCGCAGCCCGGCGGACGATGCCCGGGTCGATGCCCAGGCCCTTGAGTAGGGTCTTGACCTCGGTCGAGGTCTCGCCGGCCTTGTCAAAATCCCGGCCCCGCACCTCGAACATCTTCTTTATCAGGACTTCGGCCATGCTACATCCCGCCCTTGAGGCCGCGGTCCCGCAGCAGGCCGCAGGCGTCGAACATGCCCTCCTGGGTGGCCAGGAGAATGATTTTCTTTTCGCGGGCCAATTCGATAGTTTTGTCGTTGGGCCGCTTGCCCCGCACGTAAAGGATGGCCGGGATGTCGGCCACCAAGGCGGTGCGCACCGATTGGATGTTGGTCAAGCCGGTGATCAGCAGGGCCCCCGGATGAGGCCGGGCCAGGACTTCGCTCATGGCGTCGGAGGCCACGGCGGTTTCCACCTCCAAGTTCAGCGATTCCTCGCCGCTGAGCGTCGCGCAGTGGAGAAGGTCCCGGATCTCGGAGAGTTTCATGGGTTACTTGGACAGGGCCTCATGGATGGACTTGGCCGCCTTGCGGCCCGCGCCCATGGCGCTGATAACCGTGGCCGCCCCGGTCACCACGTCGCCGCCGGCCCACACCCGTTCGCGGGATGTCCGGCCGTCTTCCTCGGAGGCCACGATGTTGCCCTTCTTGCCTATGGTCAGGCCCGGCGTGGTCATGGGGATAAGGGGATTGGGGCTGTTGCCGATGGCGCACACCACGGCGTCGGCCGTCATCCGGAACTCCGACCCCTTGACCGCCACCGGCCTGCGCCGTCCGGATTCGTCGGGCTCGCCCAGCTCCATCCTCAGGCATTCGATCTCGGTCAGCCAGCCCGCTTCGTCGCCGATGAGCCGGACGGGCAGGGTCAGGAAATCAAAGATCACGCCCTCCTCCTCAGCGTTTTCCACCTCCTCGATCCGGGCCGGAAGCTCCGTGCGGCTGCGGCGATAGACGATGTGGACCTCGTCGGCGCCCAGGCGGAGGGCGGTGCGGGCTGAATCCATGGCCACGTTCCCGCCGCCGAAGACCGCCGCCCGGGAGGCGCACTTGAGGGGCGTGTTGTGGGCAGGGAAGCGGAACCCCTTCATCAGGTTGCAGCGGGTCAAGTATTCATTGGCCGAATAGACGCCGTTCAGGTTCTCCCCGGGGATCTCCATGAACCAGGGCAGACCCGCCCCGGCGCCGATGAAGATGCCGTCGAAATCCTGGAGGAGGCTGTCCACGGTCCGCGTTTTTCCTACGATATAGTCGAGGTGGAGCTTGACGCCCAGGCTGCGGACATACTCCACTTCGCGGCGGACGATAGCCTTGGGCAGGCGGAATTCGGGGATGCCGTAGGTCAGGACGCCCCCCGCGTCGTGCAAGGCCTCGAACATCGTCACGCTATAGCCCAGCAGGGCCAGGTCGTTGGCCACGGTGAGGCCGGCCGGCCCCGAGCCGACGATGGCCACTTTTTTTCCATTGGGGGAGGCCAGCTCCGGTTTCTCGATGGTGCCCGAAGCCGCTTCCCAGTCGGCCAGGAAGCGTTCCAGCCGGCCGATGGCCACCGGCTCGTTCTTCTTGCCCAGGACGCAGACCTTCTCGCACTGGTCCTC
>Ga0315289_10003953_pt1 | contig 22279 bp, 22 predicted proteins | sample YL17G11_40_MG_FD_203452 | JGI IMG/M metagenome (GOLD analysis project Ga0315289, IMG submission 203452) | Sediment microbial communities from Yellowstone Lake, YNP, Wyoming, USA - YL17G11_40 | ecosystem: Environmental > Aquatic > Freshwater > Lake > Sediment | place: USA: Wyoming | collected... | reverse complement strand
ACACTTTTTTTAGCCTCGTTACAACGCCTAAATCCTTTGCAGGATAGGAGTTTTTAAGAATTCTAAGTCCATTTTTACCCACTCGTTTGGGAGAAGACCCAATTTATTTTTAGACCAGCCCACGGCAGAATACGCATAAAGCGGGAGGCGAGGTGCTTCGGGCATAGTTTCCCACGCTGCGCTGTATGCCACCGTGTACGCCGGAGCAACAAAAGCGGCCACAGCTAATCCGGAAGGATTAATTTCTATTTTATTTGTTTTAATATTTAACCCAACAGGCTTACGTCCGGGAAGAAAAAAAATATCGCTGCCCAAAGGTAATTCAATAAAATCTTCTTTTTTAAGGACACAAAAATCCTTTCCTGAGCGCCCCACAACCCGATAACGGGTATCTTCGAAAAAGTTTCCTTTTTCGTCGCTGGCAAGCTGATAAGGGATGTTATCTGGATGTGTGGTTTTCAATTATTTATTTTTGGTAAATGGCCTATCGCCGATGCAGAATGAAAAAATCCCTTCCCGGAGCGTTAATCCATCCCTCCATGGCCACACACCCTCTTTTCCTTTCATTGCTTTACACTTCATTTCTTAGCATAGCGAAAGGGCGAGCGTAAGGAAAGAACCTTTCTCGGATCAACTTGGGCTGGGGCTAAAGATTTTTCTGTGCGCAATTTCCCTTGACACCCAATTGCCTTTTTTGTATATTCAACCCGCCCCAAAACGAGTTCTTATCAAATTTCTAAGACTCGCCCGCTGCCGTTTTTTCGGCGGGCTTTTCCAAGCCATCCAAGGTGCGGGAGAAGAGACAAGCGCGGGGAAGGGCCTTCACGCACCCTGAATCGGGGGCAATCCAAAATCGCGGAACCTGGTCTACGGGGGGGAGGGAGGATCGGTCGTCTCCCCGGGTGAGAATGGAGGGGGAAAGAATGGGGCGCAAACCGTCCTGGAGCCGCGTCCCTGATCCCATGGACGGGAAGGGGGAATCCAAAAAATATCTTGACAGGAAGAGAGCTCTATAATAAGTTAGCTTCGATTCTGCGATGCTGGCAGCGCTTTACAAACCAAAGAGATCACAGAGAAATCCTTTGTGTCCTCCAAAAAAATCTTTAGCGGCTAAGCTCTATGGCTGTTGGTTCAATCCCATAATCAGGAGGGAGGGTAAAATGAAAAAAGGGATGGTGTTGGGAATGTGTTTTCTGCTGGCTTTCTGCTTCACCGGTCCGAGGGTCCGTGTATCTTCGGCCGCGGATGAAATTCTGGTCGGGAACGCTTCTTCTCTTACCGGCACTGCGGCCCAGTACGGGATCTCCACCTATGAAGGCCTGGAAGTGGCCATGGAGGAGATCAATGCCGCGGGGGGCATCCTGGGCAAGAAGATCCAGATTCTGAAGGGGGATGACTCCGGCGACCCGCGGCAGGCGATCAACGTGGTCCAGAAATTCATCACCAAGGACAAGGTCCTGGTGATCATCGGCGCCGAACTGACCGGAACGACCCGGGTGACGGGCCCCATCTCCAATCAGGGACAGATGGTTCAGTTCACGGCTTCGGCCACGGGGGCGGGATTGACGGACAATCTCCCCTATGTTTTCCGGAATGCCCTGCCCGAGGCGTACGCCATTCCTTTCGTGGTCGACGCGGCCAAGAAGAAATTCAAAATGGGGAGCGTGGTCATCCTCACCTCCTACAACCTGGACTATTCCGTTGACCTGACCAAAATCTACGAAAAGGCCCTGTCCGCGTCCGGGATCAAGGTGCAGGACAAGATCAGCTACGCGGAAGGGGACATCGACTTCTCCGCCCAGGTGAGCAAGATCAAGGCTCTTAAACCGGAAGTGGTGGTGATGACCGGGTATTACCAGGAGAGCGCCCAGCTGATGATCGAAATGCGAAAGCAGGGGATCAACTGCCCCATCCTGGGATCCAACGGCTTCAATGATCCGAAGATCCTGGACCTGGCGGGGAAAGCCATGGAAGGGTCGGCCTGGGCTTCGGGATTCTTCCCGGATAACCCGGACCCCAGGGTCCGGAAGTTCGTGGCCAAGGTGCAGGAGAAGTACAAGAAAAAACCCAACCAGTTCCACGCCCAGGCTTACGACGCCCTGTGGATCATTGCCGAAGCCATCAAGCGCGCCGGAGTCACGGAGAGCACGCCCGAAAACCGGACCAAGATCAGGGATGCCCTCTCCCGGATTGAGAAATTCCCGGGAGTTTCGGGGACGCACACCTTCCGGGCCGGAAAAGGGGATGCGGAAAAATCCGTCTTCATCCTGACTCTCCGGGACGGGAAGTACGCCCTCCTGGATTAATCCAGGCCATGTCGGGGTAGGGGCATTTCATGAATTGCCCCTACGGGCCCAAGGATTAGATCACACCCAAAATGCTCGCCCAGCAGCTTGTAAACGGCCTAACCCTGGGGTCCACGTACGCGCTTGTGGCCCTGGGATTCACCCTGGTTTTTGGAATCCTGGGCATGATCAACTTCGCCCATGGGGAGATCTTCATGCTGGGGGCGTACATGGCCCTGCTCCTCGTGACGGTGGGGAAATTAGGGATCTTCTGGGCGCTCATCGGGGGGATGGTCGGTGCGGCCATTCTGGGAATGCTTATTGAGCGGGTCTCGTTCCGGCCGCTCCGGAAGGTATCGATTCTCGCGCCCCTCATCAGCACCATCGGGCTTTCCATTTTTCTGCGCAGCCTGGCCCAGATCGTCTTCGGGGCGGAGTCCACCCGGTTCCCAGTGAATATCAAGACCGAGTTCTACCAGGTCGGCCCCTTCCAGATCTCGCTTCTGCAGATCATCATCCTGGCCATCAGCTTCGGCCTGATGAGCGTATTCCAGGTCTTTATCCAGAAGACAAAGGTGGGCAAGGCCATGCGGGCCACCTCGGAGAGCCTATACACGGCCGGGCTCCTGGGAATCCCAGTGGACCGGATCATTCTCCTCTCCTTCGCCGTGGCTTCGGCGCTGGGGGGCGTGGCCGGGGTTCTCGTGGGGTTGAATTTCAACGCCATCTCCCCCCTCATGGGGAAAATGGTCGGCCTGAAGGGATTGACCATTATTATCCTGGGAGGGATGGGAAATATCACCGGCGCCATGGTGGGGGGGCTCTTTTTGGGTTTCGTGGAGGTGCTGAGCGTGGGCTATCTTACCTCTTCTTACCGGGACGCGGTAGCCTTCGCCCTCATGTTCCTGGTCCTCCTGATCCGGCCGACCGGCCTGTTCGGGAGAGTGGCGAAATAATATTTCGGATTGCGGATTTCCGATTGCGGATTGAATCGACACTGACACTGTTTTATGTTTGACGCTTACACCAGCCAGGTCCTAACTTTCATCGGGATCAACAGCATCCTGGCACTCAGCCTGTACATCACGGCGCTGGCCGGGCAGCTTTCGGTAGGGCACGCGGCCTTCATGGGCATCGGGGCTTACACCTCGGCGCTGCTCATGGCCAAGCTGGGATGGCCCTTCTTCCTCACCACCGCCTGCGGCGCCGTGGCAGGAGGATTTTTTGGTTTCTGCATCGGCCTGCCCACTCTCCGCCTCAAAGACCTCTACCTGGCGATCGCCACCCTGGCGTTTAACATCATCTGGGTGGTGATGGTCATGAACATCGAGGCTTTCGGCGGAGCCCTGGGAATCTTCAATGTGCCCAAGGTGACCAACAACTGGATCGTTTACCTTTCCCTCGGGGTCCTCCTCCTCTCGTTCTACCGGCTCCAGGATTCCCGGATGGGACGGGCCTTCCGGGCCATCGAGGAAGATGAAGATGCCGCCCGGGCGATGGGGGTGAACGCGGTTTACTACAAAGTTTACGCTTTCACCCTCGGGGCGTTCCTGGCGGCATACGCGGGCGCCCTCTACGCCCACTTCGTTACCTTCATCTCCCCCCATGATTTCGAAGTGGACCGGTCGATCGAAATCCTCCTCTTCGTGGTCCTGGGCGGCGGGCAGACTTTTATCGGTCCGGTCGTCGGGGCGGTGCTGCTGACCCTGGCGCCGGAGGTACTGCGCTTTCTCGCCGAATACCGGCTCCTGGTGTATGGTCTCATGTTCGTGGTGATCATGTTGATCCGCCACGAGGGGCTGATCGAAGAAGACACCATTTCCTGGAAACGCTGGTCCAGGTGGCTCCGGAGGGAGGGCGATGCGTCCCCTCCTTGAGGTCCGCCAGGTCAGCAAAGTCTTCGGGGGGTTGAAAGCCCTGGACCAGGTCAGCCTGGGAGTCGCCGAGGGGGAGATCTTCGGCCTGATCGGGCCCAACGGGGCGGGGAAAACGACCCTCTTCAATCTCATTTCCAGGGCCCTTCCGGTCTCTTCCGGCAGCGTGTTCTTCGGAGGAGAGGATATATCGCGCTTGCCCGACTACCGCATCTGCCAGATGGGAATCGCCCGAACCTATCAGAACATCCGCCTTTTCGGGAAGATGACGGTCGTAGAAAACGTGATGCTGGGGCAGCACAGCCGCACCCGGGCCGGGCTGGGGTCCATCCTTCTCCGCTTGCCCCGGGAAAGAGCGGAGAACGCCAGCGCCAGGAAGACGGCGGAGCATTGGCTGGATTTTTTCCACCTCTCCGGGAAAAGAGGGGACAAGGCTTCCAGCCTGGCCTACGGCGAGGAACGAAGGCTGGAGATGGCCCGCGCCCTGGCGAGCGAGCCTTCTCTCCTCCTGCTCGATGAACCCTCGGCGGGAATGAACCCGCAGGAAGTCCGCGAGCTGAACGAACTGATCCTGAAAATCCGGGACCGGGGCAAGACGATCCTCGTCATCGAGCACAACATGAAGGTGATCATGGATATCTGCGACCGCATCGCGGTGCTGGATTTCGGGCAGAAGATCGCAGAAGGGCCCCCGGCGGCAGTGCGCACCGATTTCCGGGTGATCGAAGCCTACCTGGGGAAGGAGGCTTAAGTGCTCGAAGTCCGCGACCTCCACGTCCATTACGGGTCTATCCGGGCGGTGAAAGGCATCTCCCTGGAAGTAAAGGAAAGAGAAGTCGTGGCCTTGATCGGCGCCAACGGGGCCGGCAAAACGACCCTCCTGAACTCCATCTCCGGGTTTCTCCGCCCGCGGCAGGGAACGATTCTTTTCCGGGGAGAGGAGATTCAGGGGCTCTCCCCCAGTGCCGTCGTTTCCCGGGGGATCATTCAGGTCCCCGAGGGCCGGTCCATCCTGACCCGGATGACGGTCATGGAGAATTTGGAGATGGGGGCCTACCTTCGTCCAAACGGCGCCGAGGTCAGGAAGGACCTGGAGCGGATCCTGGAGCAGTTCCCCCGGTTGAATGAAAGGAAACATCAGCTGGGCGGAACGCTCAGCGGCGGGGAACAGCAGATGCTGGCGGTCGGCCGGGCTCTCATGTCGAAGCCCCGCATCCTTCTCCTCGATGAACCTTCGATGGGCCTCAGTCCCATCATGGTGAAGGAGGTTTTCCGGATCATCCGGGATATCAAAACCGCCGGGACCACCCTGCTCCTGGTTGAGCAGAACGCCCGGATGGCCCTGCGGGAAGCCGACCGGGGCTACGTTCTGGAGAACGGCGCGGTCGTCCTGCAGGAGAGGGCCGAAGATCTTCTAAAGAGCCGGCTGGTTCAGGAAGCCTATCTCGGGGCGTGAGCTCGTCCTTGTTCCTTGTTCCTCGTTCCTCGTTCCTCGTTTTCAACCCCAACAGATACCGGGAATCCTCTGCAATTCGCAAAAATCAATATATAACGCCCTTAAATAATTCAATTGACATGAAAGGAGATCGCAAGATAAGGAAAGGACTATGCGGAGATCAGCCGGCCTTAACGCTCCCGGGAATTGGGAAATTCCCTTGCTTCCCTGGCCATACGCCTAGGAATGAGCCCAGCGGGGGTTGGCTATGCCGTACAAAGGGGAGAGGTCATTGCTCATGAGAATGGTTATCAGCTTACCCAATGAGATATTTAATTACTTAGGGATGTCCCCCTTTATTTCTTTTTGGCTCATTAAGATTTTCTCTCCTTCCATAGGGACATTTTAACCTGGGCATTTTTTAACCTGGGCATTAAAGGGGTCATATTCTCTTGGGTAACACAGGCAGGAAGTTTGGGAAACTTTCCGCTGATTCCGTGATGGATCCGGGCGCGGTTACGGGATGAGCGGAAAATATTTCCTTTGGCTTTATTTTTTCCTTGACAATTTTTTTAAATTTCTTTATTTTTGGAAAAACGATTGACATGTCAATCATTCCCTTAATGGTGAGTGACGTATGTTGACCGGTTCTCCCAGAAATAAAAAACGCCTTTCCGGAAAGAAGACCCGCTTCCCAAAGCCTTCCCCGAGTAATTTAAAAGCCCAGGAGAAAAGAGCCCTGATTTTGCAAGCGGCCGTGGAAACGATCGCCAAGAAAGGATACCATCAAGGGACGATCACCGATATTGCCCGGCAAGCCAAAATTTCGTATGGGTTGGTTTACAATTATTTTAGGAATAAAGAAGACATCGTCCTAACCCTCTTCAGGGAAAGGTGGGAGAGATTCTCCGCTTACATTGAGGAAACCCAAAATCAGCCCATCCCTCCCGATCAAAAAATGATTCGCGTGGGCAATTTCTTAATTCGCAGTTATGAGCGAGAGCCGAACCTGATGAAGGTTTTGGTTTTGAATGTGGTTCCCCACTCCAAGTTTTTTGAAATCAATAAGCCGGCCATAGACAGAGCTTTCCGATTAATTCAAAAAATTTACGAAGAAGGACAGCGCGACGGTTTTTTTGATCGAGACCTTGACTCCCGAATCGCCGTGCAGGGATTTTATGGAGGCATCCTCCAAATTCTTGTCAGCTGGATCCAGGGGCTTATTCCAGATTCTTCCCGCTTTATTAAACGAGCATATAAATATATCCAAAATTCGGTGGAAAGTTGCAGCCGGAATCGAAAGTCATAATCGCATGGGCAGCAGACGTTTTTTGGTAGGCGCGAAACATCCACGACAGTTCCTCAAGCAGGAAAGAATTTTTTAGGGACCTTTGACATTGCCATTCGTTTAAAGGGGAAGACTATGTTCGACCCAAAAAAAATTGCGGCCATAAGAGAAGCGCAAGCCAAAGAGGGGTTTTCCGAAAATTCTGCCGATTTTTTTACTGATTCTGGTGTACCGATCAAAGCCTTGTACGCTCCAACGGATATCTCTGAAATCGATTATGTGGCTGACCTTGGCTTTCCGGGAAAACCTCCTTTTACCCGCGGGGTTTATCCCCAAATGTATCGAAAGCAGCTCTGGACCTTTCGGCAAGTGTGCGGTTATGGGACCGCCGAGGAAACCAACGAACGCCTTCGGTTTTTAAATCAAAGCGGCCAGACTGGATTAAACGTGGTCCCAGACACTCCCACCATTTATGGGCTGGATTCAGATGCGCCTCTGAGCGTGGGAGAGGTGGGTCGCGAAGGGGTGGCGATCGACAGTCTGGAGGATATGCGGGACCTATGGGCCGGAATTCCTTTGGACCAAGTCAGCACTTCGATCATTTATAACTACCCAATTCTCTTCTGCATGTACCTGGCGGTGGCCCAAGAGCGGGGAATTCCTTTCTCCAGCCTCGCCGGAACTCTGCAAAATGACCCCTTTACTATCATTGCGGGCGCCAAGAGCTGGATAACGACGCCTCGAGGTTCGCTTAGGTTATGTGTGGATATAATCGAATTTTGTGCGCAATACCTTCCTCGCTTCAATCCGGTCAGCGTAGTTGGGTATCATTACCGGGAAGCGGGTTGTACGGCCGCCCAGGAAATCGGTTTTACAATGGCCGCAGGCTTGGCTTATGTCAAGGCTGGAGTGGAAAGAGGGCTAAACGTCGATGATTTTGCCCATAGAATTTCCTTCTTCTATAACGCCCACAATGATTTCTTCGAAGAAATCGCTAAAATGAGGGCCGCCCGCAGACTCTGGTGCCGCCTCATGACTGAAAGATTTCACCCCCAGAATCCTCGATCCACCGCCCTTCGGTTTCACACCCAGACTGCCGGATCTTCTCTCACCGCTCAGCAACCTTTGAATAATATTATCCGAACGACGATCCAAGCTTTGGCTGCGATCTTGGGTGGAACCCAAAGTTTGCACACCAATTCATACGACGAAGCCTTAGGGCTACCCAGTGAAAATGCTGTAAAAATCGCTCTCCGGACGCAGCAGATTCTTGCCCATGAAAGTAACGTCACCCGAACGATTGATCCCTTAGCTGGCTCTTATTTTATTGAGGCCTTCACCAGAGACTTGGAAAATAAAGCGCTGGAAATAGTTAAAAAAATTGATGATCTAGGTGGAATGCTTCCTGCGGTTGAGAAAAATTTTATTCAGCAAGCGATCACCGAGGCGGCTTTAAAAAAGCAACAAAGGGTCGATAGCGGTGAAGAAAAGGTTGTAGGGATAAACGATTTTGTCGAGCCGGGAGAAAAACTCACAATCGAAATAATGCGCGTTCCTCCAGAGTTGGAACGCAAGCAAATCGAACGGTTGAATACCGTGCGTCGGAAAAGGGATGAAAGCCAAACTCAAAAGGCCCTTCGAAGATTGGAAGAAGTCGCTCGCCAGGGAGAAAATACAATCCCCGCGACGGTTGAGGCCGTGAAAGCCCTGGCGACCATTGGAGAAATTGGAGCTCTTTATCGAAAGGTATTCGGAACCTATTCCGATCCCGGGCTTTAATCATATCTCTTTAAGGATGGCTGATATGGATCGAAATAAATTTCCTGCCTTTAGGATCTTAGTTGCCAAGTGTGGATTGGACGGGCATGATCGGGGTGCCCGTACAATCGCCCTGGCTCTCAGGGACGTGGGTATGGAAGTAATTTACACGGGACTCCACCAAACCCCAGAAAAAGTGGTAAATGCTGCTCTTCAAGAAGATGTAGATGCCATTGGAATCAGTATTCTTTCTGGAGCCCATATGCATATCCTACCCCGAGTTCAAAAACTCATGCAAGATAACGGATTGCAGGATGTGCTGCTCTTTGGTGGAGGAGTCATCCCCCCTGACGATGCTGAATCCTTGCAGGCTCTCGGAATGGGAAGGCTTTTTCCCCCGGGTACCAGCGTTCTCAGTATTGTTGAGTACCTGAACGCAGAATTGAATAAGCGAAAACCGAAAAGAGGAGAATCCCATGGATGATCAATGGCGGCAGGAAACGAAGCCTTTGATCTTAGAAGGCGGCATCCATATGCCCTACACCTGGACGGTAGGGCGAACCGGCAGTCGATTTTTTATTGAGCTGAGGGACCATCGACGGCTTATGGGAAACCGTTGCTCAAAATGCCAGGTGGTCTGGGTTCCGCCGCGTCTGCGATGTCCCGAATGCTATATCGCCATGGGCGATGATTCCTGGATTGAAGTCGGCCCTGAGGGAACCCTCAGGCACTTTACCATTGTGAATTATTCCCACCCGGCTCAACCCATGCCTCCCCCCTTTGCGTATGGAATCATTGATTTGGACCGAGCCGGCCGGGCCATTACTCATCTCATCGCGGGAACGAATCTCAATAATCTAAAACCAGGCATTCGCCTAAAGCCGGTTTGGAGTCCGAACCGGCAAGGTACCATTTTGGATATTGCCTACTTTACTCCCATCGGAGGATGACCGTGAATAAAGTTGCCGTGGTTGGGGTGGCGCAAACCCGCTTTGCGCGACAGAAATCGGACCAGAACTTCGCTGATCTGGTCTACGAAGCAACGACCGGCGCCTTGGAAGACGCCGGGATGACCATCGACCAAATCGATAACGTCGTAACGGTATCCAACGATTTCTGGGATGGCCGAACCATTTCGAGCATGGCCGTGATGGATGCTTGCGGTTCCTATGGCAAGAATATCTCTACCGTAGAGGGAGATGGAACTTTCGGAGCTTTATACGGGGCGATGCGCATATGGTCCGGTTCCTTCGGAACCACCCTGGTTGTCGCCCATTCTAAGGGGTCTGAGGGAGACCCCTTTTTAATCACCAACTCCATGTTTGACCCATTTTACCATCGCCCCCTCGGCTTGGAAGCGATTAGTTCCGCAGCTTTGCAGGCTCAGGCTTATGTCGATCGAAGGGGGGCTTCTCCGGAGGATTGGGCCCACGTTTCGGTTAAGAACCATCAAAACGCGAAACGAAACCCGTATGCTCAGCTTCCTTTAGATTTGACTGTGGAAAAGGTAATGTCTTCCCCCATGAAATCTTACCCGCTGAAAAAATTAGATTGCTCCCCGGTATCGGATGGAGCCTGCGCCATCATTCTCGCTGACGAAGATCGAATCAAGCATTCCCAGCAGAAACCCGTTTGGCTGAAGGGGGTAGGATATGCGGCCGAACTTCACTATTTGGGCGACCGCGACCTTGCGAATCCTTTGGCTTTAAAGATCGCAGCCCAAAAAGCGTACTCCATGAGCGGCATTGCCAACCCAACGAAGGACCTTGATTTCCTCGAAGTCTATGACGCCTTTTCTTACATGGAACCGCTCTGGCTGGAAGGATTAGGAATCTCCCTCCCCGGAGAAGGAGGAAAACTGGCCCGAGAAGGAGTTTCGGCGATAAACGGCCGATTACCGGTGAATGCCTCTGGCGGCGTACTTTCCGCCCATGCGGTTTTGGTTGCCGGATTGGTGCGCTTGATTGAGGTCGTCTTGCAGATTCGCAAAACGGCTGGAGCCCATCAACTCGATCGAGCTCGAATCGGATTAGCCCATGGCATCAATGGGCCTTGTGGACAGTCTCATTGCGTTTGGATTTTAGGGGAAATTTAGGAGGAGATCCCAGTGGGAAGAAGCGTTGCGATAACCGGGTTTGGGCAAACGCATCATGCGGCCAGGCGATGGGATGTAAACGGGTTGGAACTGATTCAAGAAGCAGTAACGCGGGCTTTGGCGGATGCCGGATTAACCATAAAAGATATTGATGCGGTCGTTATCGGGAATATGGATCACTTTGAGGGAATCAATTACGTGGATACCTGGAGTATTGAGGGGGCCGGGGCTTTCTTAAAGCCCATCTTTAAAGTGACCACTGGAGGAACGACTGGAACTACCGTCGGCATTGCAGCTTATTATCATGTCGCCGCTGGTCTCTTCGATAATGTTTTAGCCATCGGGTGGGAGAAGAATTCCGAATCGGACACGACCGGGGCGATTATTACCTGCTCCGATCCCATTTGGGACCGTTTTTCATATTCCGGGGCAATCCCGAGTCTGGCTGTGGAAGCATCTGCCTATATGAAAAAATATGGAATAACGGAGAAAGATGCGGCCCGGGTAACGGTGCGGGATAGAGGAAATGCGGTGAAAAACCCTTACGCCCATCTGAGAACGGCGGTTACTCTTGAAGAAGTCATGAATTCTCCGATGCTGACCGAACCCATAAAGCTTTTGGATATTTGTCCTCGTTCGGACGGCGCCGCGGCGGTTATCTTCAGCTCAGCGGAAAGGGCTGCGAAAATTTGCCGTCAACCGGCCTGGGTTCATGCGGTATCGGTCCGTCACGATACTACCTGGTTTGGGGATATCGATTATACGGAGATGCATTCCCTGGCCCACGCCGCTCAAGAAGCATTCCGCCTTGCTGGAATCCGCGACCCCTGGAATGAGCTGGATGTTTGTGAACTTTATATGCCCTATTCCTTTGCCGGATTGAAATGGATCGAATCGATCGGCTTCTGTAAACCCGGTGAAGCGCCAAAGTTGGTTTGGGATGGAGCAACGGACCTGGGCGGCACCCTGCCGATGAACCTCTCGGGAGGGGTCCTCTCAACAAATTGCATAGGGGCCACGGCCTTGCTGCGGATTGGGGAAGTCGCGCATCAAATCATGGGTAAAGCTGATAAACGCCAAGTCCCGGATGTTCAATTAGGCATGGCGACGGGGTTTGGAGGCTGTTTTTGGTCCGACGTAATGATCCTCGGCGCAAAAAAACCATAGGGGGAATGATGGAAACTAAAGCATGGGAACGGGATCAGTCTCTCTTAGCCATCGATGAAATCGCTCACATGCCTTATCAGTGGGCCATGGGTTTGGACGGAAGTAAATTCTTTCAGGAGATAAAGGAACGAGAGGTGCTTTTAGGCATCAAATGTCCTAAATGCCATAAAGTATATGTCCCTCCCCGACGCTTGTGTGGTCCTTGCTTTACCAAGATGGATGAACTGGTGGAACTGGGCAGGGAAGGTTATGTCGAAGCTGTTACCCTCGTGAATTATCCTTTTATTGATCCGGACACGGGAGATCGAAGACCGGTTCCTTATATTTATGGGTATATCAAACTCGATGGAGCCGATAATCTATTTTCCCATATCATCCGAACCAAACCGGGCGCCACGATAAATGTTGGCGACCGGGTCCGAGCCATATTTGCCAAAGATAAAAAAGGGCGAATCCAAGATATTACCTTTTTTGAACCCATCTGAAAACCCTAATATTCAAGCGAGAAGACAATGGAATTCTCCAAAGAACAGACTCTATTCCGTACTTCCGTGTCCCGCTTTGCCAAAGAGCAAGTCGCTCCCTTAGCCGCCCGGATTGATCGGGAGGAGCGTTTCCCCAAAGAGACGTTTGTGAAGATGGCGGAATTAGGTCTCCTTGGGATTGGCATCCCTGAACAATATGGTGGATCGGGAGGCGGGATTATCGAATCCTGTATCGTGGCTGAGGAACTCGCCCGCTACTGTGCTTCCACGGCCGCAAGTTGGGGCGCCCATGTTGATCTCTGTGCCGCAAATATCTGTCGCAATGGAACCCGTGAACAAAAGGAGCGCTTCTTACCCGACCTGGCTGGGGGGAAAAAATTAGGTGGCATGGCGATGACCGAACCGGGGGCAGGGTCGGATGTTTTAGCCATGACTACGCGCGCCGAGGCCAAAGGCGATTTTTTCCTTCTCAATGGAACCAAAACCTTCATTACCAATGGCCCGGTGGGGGATCTTTTTCTCGTCTATGCCACCACGGATCCAAAATCGAAGGGGAAAGGAATTACCGGTTTCGTGGTGGAACGTGGTTTCGAAGGTTTTACGAGCGGCAAAAAATTTGAAAAACTTGGCTGGCACGGTTCTCCTACGGGGGAGTTAATCTTTGAAAATTGCCCAGTCCCCCGGCAAAATCTCATTGGCGAAGTCAACCAGGGAGTTAAAGTCCTTCTCTCGGGGCTCAATTCCGAACGACTCGTGATAACCGCAGAATGCTTAGGATTGGCCCGCGCCAGTTTAGAAGAGTCGGTGAAATACGCCCGAGAAAGAAAGCAATTCGGAAAAAGTATTTCGGAATTTCAGATGATAAGTGAAAAAATAGCTCGCATGGCTGTCAAAGTGGAAGCGGTCCGGACAATGCTCTGGTCTTTGGCGTTTCGAATGACCGAAGAAGGTCCGGCGGCTCTGACTTTTGAATCCGCAGCGGTGAAGCTTTTGTCGTCTGAAACCGTTCTCCAAAATGCTCTCGATGCTACCCAAATTTTTGGGGGGTATGGATATATCCGCGAGTTCCCAGTAGAGCGCTATTTGCGCGACGCCCGAATCATGACCATCGGAGCGGGAACTTCGGAGATCATGTGCCAAATTATTTATCGGGAGCTTGAAAAACGTATGAGTCATTGAGAAATGAGATCCCCCAAATTCATTACGCCTTCCATTTAAGATGGACGTTTCATTGGATGGGTTTTGCAATGGATGTTGCTGGTTTTGTAAATAATTGGGTTCGATTTAAATTTGCCAAAGAGATTTATTCTCCCATTCATTTATTTTTCTTTGAGACATCAATGCCCTTTCGATAAATTTTCTCACCATATCGCTCAAGTGGATTTAAGAAATTAATTGCTGGCTTTCAAGAAATATATTGATTCGGATGAAAAGCGCATATTAAGTTTTTAAAAAACAATAAGCAGAAAGGGGGGCGACGAAAATGCTAAAAGGTTTCCCTTCAACCATGATGGACGATTATCAGCTCAATATAACCAATATGATCCGGCATACCGCCAGAAATTTTCCGGAAAGGGAGATTATTTATAGAGCGGCCGGCCAAAATTATCGCTACACCTATCAGGAGGCATATCGCAGGATGATGCAACTGGCAAATGCCTTGCTGAAATTGGGGGTAAGGCCGGGAGATCGAGTGGGAATTCTGGAGTGGAACACCCGTCGCCATTATGAGCTTTACTATGCGATTCCCGGGATCGGGACAGTTTTGTTGCAAATGAATTTAAGAGTATCCCCTTTAGACCTGACCTATGTGGCCAATCATAGCCAGGCTAAGATTCTTTTCGTCGACGAATCTCTTCTATCGATCGCCGAAACCATTGCTCCGCAACTGGAGACTGTGAAAGCGTTTGTGATTCTCACGGATAAACCACTTTCAAAAATAACCACTGCTTTGAAGCCTACCTATAGCTATGAGGAGTTATTGGCAGAAGAAAAACCGGAATATTCCTGGCCCGAAATTGCTGAAAAATCTGCCTACAGTGCCTGTTACACCTCCGGCACCACCGGAAAGCCGAAAGGAGTCTATTATTCCCATAGAGGCATCTATCTTCATACCTTGATGTACACGCTGTATGCGGGATTTAATTGTCATGATTCGTTTATGCAAATTGTTCCGATGTTCCACGCGCAGGGTTGGGGGCAGTTCCAGTGCGCTACTTTTGTGGGCGCTAAGATCATTTTGCCGGGCAGGTTTACCGTTGAAGACATCGGGGCCCTGGTTGATTTGATGGATAAGGAGAGGGTTACCATCACGAATGGCCCCCCCTCGATTTTAATGCCCATGCTGAATTACATTCGTGAATTAAAGGTTAAACCGGATTTTAGTAAAACCAAGTTGGTCTGCGGCGCAACGGAGCCGCCGATCGCCATGATGAAAGGATGGAAAGAGCTGACGGGCGCGGAATTTATTCACATTTATGGAGCGACGGAAACCTCTCCGCTGATTACGATTAACCTGCTAAAACCATCTTTAACTGATAAATTATCTGATGAAGAAAAGTGGGAACTTATGAGGAAACAAGGGCTTATCGCCTCGGGAATTGATTTAAACCTTGTTGACAGAGAGGGGCGGGAAATTCCGAAAGATGGAAAATCAGTGGGTGAAATTCAAGTTCGGGGTCCTTGGGTTACCGGATCTTATTACAATGATCCGAGAACAAAGGAATTTTTTATTAATGGATATTGGAAAAGTCAAGATGCTGCAACTATGGATGAGGAAGGATACATAAAAATAGTAGACCGATATAAGGACTTAATCAAGAGCGGCGGAGAATGGATATCATCCGTAGATTTGGAAAATGCCATCATGGCTCATCCCCGGGTATTGGAAGCAGCCGTAGTCGGGTTACCCCATCCGAAATGGGAGGAGAGACCATTAGCGTTAGTCGTTTTGCGAAAGGAATACAAAAATAAAGTGGCAAGCGAGGAAATTATAAACTTCCTGCGGCCGAAATTTGCTAAGTGGCAATTACCTGATGATATTAAATTTGTTGACGAAATCCCGAAAACAAGCGTCGGCAAATTCAATAAAAAGGAGATTAGAAACATTTATCAGAGGGAGTTTATGGAACAAAATCAAAAAGGTTAAAACGAAAGGGGGTATCCCCCCATATGATCATTATAATTAAGCAGGTTGCTGAAAAACCCTGCAGGAACCCCGGTTCGTCATTCCCACGAAAGCGGGAATCCAGTCTTTTCAATTAATTATGGACTCCCGCTTTCGCGGGAGTGACGGCTTTTTTGAGTTTTTCAGCACCCTGTTAGGAGCTTAGGTGGCATCTTTTTAAAAAGATTCAGACTGGAATTAATTAGCGAAAGGAGAAGATAAAGATGCCTTTTAAGGTGAAGGATGATTACAAAGCTAAACTAACTACGGCTGAAGAAGCTGCCAAACACATTAAGTCAGGAGACAGAATCGCAATGCCTCCGGGAGCCGGGGAACCGAGAGCCCTTTCTCAAGCGATCGCCCAGAGAGCCGAAAAGGGTGAGATCGAAGGAGTCCGGGTGGATAACGTTTATACTTTCGGTACAAGCAATCCCCTATGGGACCCCAAACTGAAAGGGCGGGTCATTCCAACGACTCTGTTTTTATGTTCAGCGCAGAGGTGGGCCATCGACGAAGGCGTCGGAGATTTCACCCCGATCTACTACCAGGATTGTCCCCGCGTGTATGACCAGGGAGATCGCCCCTTGGATGTCTTCATCGCGGATGTTTCGCCCATGGATAAGCACGGATACTTTACCTTTGGAGCCTCCGTCTCTAACTCCCAATCCTGCGCTCGCGCGGCAAAAAAGGTAGTTTTAGAGGTGAATGAAAAACAACCAAGGATATTCGGGGATAGTTTCATTCACATTTCAAGCGTCGACTGCTTGATCGAAGACCCGCATGATCTTCCAGAGATTCCGGAGATCTCTATTTCCAAAGATGATGAAGCGATGGCGCAATATATTGTCGATCTTATCCCTGACGGGGCCTGCATTCAAATCGGCGTGGGCGGGGTACCGAATGCAGTATGCAAGTTTCTGCATAACAAGAAAGAACTGGGCATCCATACCGAATTATTCGGGGACACTTTGCTGGAGTTAATAGAGAAAGGAGTAGTCACGAATCAAAAAAAGAATATCCACCCCGGAAAAGTCGTCTGTACTTTTGCCCTGGGGTCCCGGAAAACATACGATTACCTGGATGATAATCCGGGCGTTGAATCCTATCAGGTCGATTATACAAATAACCCCTATGTGATTGCCAAACATGAAAACATGGTGGCGATCAATGCCACGCTGCAGGTCGATTTAACGGGGCAATGCTGTTCGGAATCCATCGGGTGGAGGCAGTATTCCGCCGTGGGTGGGCAAGCGGATTTCGCTCGTGGGGCCTTTCTCTCCAAAGGGGGGAAATCCTTTCTCTGCCTCTATTCCACCGCCAAGAACGGGACTATTTCCACCATCGTCCCCTGGTTAAGCCAAGGGGCGAATGTAAGCACGCAGCGCCAAAGCGTAATGTACATTGTGACGGAGTATGGAGTTGCTAAGATGTGGGGGAAATCTACCCACGAAAGGGCCAAGGAGTTGATTAATATTGCGCATCCGAATTTCCGAGCAGAGCTCAAAAGGGAAGCCAAGAAAATGAAACTCCTTTAGTCCCGGCCAACCGTCGCCATAAATTTAGATTTTGTAAGCAGAAACAAAATAGGGAGGAGGTGAAAAATATGAACTGGGCCGCATTTCTTTCTTTTTTCCATCCGATGATTGTCTGTGTCATTTGCGCGTTATGGATTTTGTGGATTTTAAAGAAAGATTATCCCCAAAGCAAATAGTTGAATAGGGCTTTTCCCAAGGAAATTCCCGGCAAAATCGGGAAGAAAGGAGAAAGCAAGATGGTGAATTTTATATTCTGGGCCACTTTGATCCTCTATGTTATCGTTTCCATTTTTTTGGCCAGGTATATCAAAAACGTCAAAGATTATTATGTAATGGGAGAGAAGGCAAATACCCTGTGGATTACGGGATCCCTGACTGCCAGTTACTTGAGCGCAGTGACTTTTGTGGGTATTGCCGGGATTGTCTACCTGAATGGGCCACCCATTTTTCTTCTGATCTATGGGAGCTGGATCGGCATGGTCGTGGCCATCCTCTATGTGGGTAGAAAATTAAGGGCCTACGGCAGTATGACCATGCCAGACTTTATTCAGCGCCGCTACGGAACCAGCGTCAGTATTGTCGCCACCATTATTTTAATCGTCGGTCTTTTAGGGTACGGCCTTGTCCAGCTCATGGGGGCTGGCGTATTGTTGAGTGCGGTAACGGGAACGTCTTACACCACGATGATTATCGCCTTTTCTATTGCCCTGATCTTCTTCAGCGCCACCGCGGGAATGTGGAGCGTGGTTGTAACCGATACGCTGATGATGGTTACTATTCTGGTCGGCTGTTTTGTCGTGGCCCCGATCGTAGTCGGCAAGGCGGGTGGGTTTGAAGGGATTACAACCGGTTTGATCCAGAAGAGCCCCCTTTTCTGGAGTTCGGGAGGCGCGGCCTTCAAAATGCCGGTAGGTTGGTCAATTGGCCAACTCGTCCTATGGGCAGCTTTTTTTCCTGCTGCCCCCTGGATTGTCATGCGGGCATTCCCCTGCCGGAATGATTTTGTTCTGATGCGTTCCATTGCCTGGTCAACTCTTCTGGCTACCACGACCGTTACGATTCTTTTCCTCGGGGTTAGCGCAACTTACTTGTTGAATCCGGGAATCAAACCGGCGGATCAAGTTTTTGTCTGGGCCTGCCAAACTCAGGTCGGCGCATTCCTCGGCGGGATGGGAATCGCGGGAATCATGGCAGCTATTTTGTCCACTGCCGCCACAATATTTATCGCCGCTGGATTCGGGCTTTCCCGCGATTTGTACGAAAGACTTGCCGCAGGGAATGTGTCGGACAAGCAGAAAATTTTTCATGCCCGGATTGCTCAAGTCCTTGTGGGCGCAATCGTCTTTGTGATTGCTCTGTATAAACCTCTGTCCATCTATTGGATTGGAGCTTGGTCTGGGGCACTGTTTGCCACAGCTTGGATGCCCATGCTGGTAGCAGGATTTGAATGGCGGAGAGTAACCCGCCAGGGAGCCTATGCTTCTATGATCCTTGGAATGGGTTCTTACATCTTGCTCTATCAGATGGTCAGGGCTTGGAAGATGTTTAAATTGCCTTGGAATCTTGACCCGATAATCTTTGGGATCATTATCTCCTGTTTGATCATCTGGATTGTTTCCCTGCTGACCAAGCCGACGAAAGAAGATTTAGCCATGTACGATCAATTGGTGGGTATCAAGCTCTCAGATCAAACCATTAAGATTTTTTCGGCTCCGGATGCGCTGCAAAAGGAGATCGGAATAACCAAAAAGACCGTCTGGGCTGTGATTGCGATCAGTATTATATTTTTCGGCTGGTTGATCATGAAGATCGTCCCTTATGTTTCTTAAGGGCGTAACAGCCCGCTTCGAGTTACCCAACCGAAAACGAAACCCGATGAGGTGTGGGAAGCGTAAGCTGATCATAAACCTTCGAACAAAGTGTAGGATCCCATTCGGGTGAGCTTTTGCACGCGAAATAGGGAAAAGGCGGGGAAAATGCCCAACGAGGGAAACCTTGCAGCGCGTGCTTCCCCGCCGCCACTGGCAGGGTGATCCCACATCTTTCTCTCCAGATGGTCATCGAGAAAGAACGCTTTATAGAAAAGGAGCATTTAAATGAATATAGTTGAGAAATTCCATCTGCATGGAAAAGTGGCCATTGTCACTGGGGGAGGAAGGGGCATCGGTTTAAAAATGGCCGAAGGATTAGCTGAAGCTGGAGCGAATTTAGTTTTATGCTCACGGAAATTAGAAAATTGCCAAAAAGCCGCCAACGAATTGTCGAGAAAGGATGTCAAAGCTCTGGCTTTTAAATGTGATGTTAAATCTCCAGCGGAAATTCAAAGGGTAGTAGATGCCACGATGCGGAACTTTGGGCGATTAGATATCTTAGTGAATAATTCCGGAGCAAGTTGGGGAGCTTCCCCCGAAGATTATCCTTTGTAAGGTTGGCAAAAGGTAATCGAAACGAATCTGACCGGCGTTTTCCTTTTTTCGCAAATCGCCGGAGGGGAAATGATTCGGCAAAAAAATGGCAATATTATTAATATCGCCTCGATAATGGGGATTACCGGAATGGAATCAGATGCGGCGGACTCCATCGCCTATAGTGCAAGTAAGGGAGCGGTTATTATTTTTACTAAAGACTTGGCAGCCAAGTGGGCAAAATACAACATTAGAGTGAATGCGCTTGCCCCGGGTTGGTTTCCGTCTGATATGACCCAATGGTTATTGGATGACCATGAAAAAAAATTTTTAAGCCACATCCCCATGGGCCGTTTGGGTAAAGATGAGGATTTGAAAGGCGCTACAGTTTTTCTAGCCTCAGATGCTTCGAGTTATATTACTGGGGCAATACTTCCTGTTGATGGGGGGTATTTGGCAATATAGGGTGAGATCTATATATCAAGACACCCAAATATGGGAATGGCATCCAAAGCTCTTAAATTATTGAATATGGTAGATTCCTTTCGATAACCCTTAACCAGTATCCTAAGTCAGAAGTTCGGATATAAAACCAGACCCGTTTGCAAGGCTGGGGAACCGGGGCGATTACGCGCTGGCAGCATCGGCCAGGAGATTTTTTATTGCGGAGATCCAATCGAGTCTCCGCAAAATGAGGCGGAGCGGTGTTTTTCCGCCCCATCCCTGGAGAGATAAGCGCCTCATGATGCCAAGTGGAATCGCCCCGATCCCCCGGCCCCGGGACCACTTTTTCTGCGACTGTCTGACTCAGGACACTGGAATCCAATATCCAGAATCTTCTTAAAGTGTAGTCATAAATTAGCGTGTCTTGCCAAATTAGTTTTGCGGATTTTCTGAGATGCCTGATTTGTGTTACCGCCGACTCCACCTTCCCCCCCTATCACCGATTTGAATGGACCCTCCATGGTGGAAAAAGTGGAGGGAGGGCATAAATGTAGGAAGAAGATGCCGAGGAGACGAGACGGAAGAATGCGTCCCGTTGCCGGAGCAGCAGAGATGGGGGCAGTTTAGCGGTTTAGAGGTGGGGGTTATTTTATGCGATAGCTTTCTCCTTTGATTTGTACCAGCACTCCATGGTGAACGAGGCGATCGATCATGGCCGAGGCAAGGGTATTGTCGTTGTTCAGGAGGGTTCCCCAATCACGGAAGGCTCGATTCGTGGTGACCACGATGGAGCCGCATTCATACCGATTGGAGATCACCTGGAAGAGGAGCTCGGCCCCCTGCTTGTCCACGGGTAAATAGCCCAGTTCATCAATGATGAGCAGCCGGGGAGAGGTAAAGAGCTTCATGGTTTTGAGGAAGGAGTTATCGGCCAGGGAGGCCGACAGGTGGTTGACCAGGTTGATGGCGGTGGTAAAGATGGTTTTAACTCCCTGGAGGCAAGCCTGGTGGCCCAGGGCTAAAGCCAGATGGGTTTTGCCGGTTCCCGGGGGTCCCATGAGAATGACGTTATTCTTTTGATTGACGAAGGTCAGATCCAGGAGGTTGAGGATCTGGGTTTTATTAATCGCCTTGGGGAAGGAGAAGTCGAAGGCATCGATGGTTTTGATAGTTGGGAAGCCGGCCTGAAGGATGCGGGTTTTGACGAGCCGTTGTTGTCTGGCGGCGATTTCCTGAGAGGCAAGGAGGTAGAGGATATCGGCGGGGGACAGTTTTTCCCGTTCGGCTTTTAGTAAGGTTTCGTCGAGGATTTCGGCGAAGTTTTTGAGGTGGAGGGCCAGGAGGGCTTCTTTGAGTTTATCAAGATTCATGGCCAGCCTCCTCGGTATGGAAGTAGTCGTCATAGATTCCGGGGTTTCTTTCCTCGACCCAAGTAGAGCGGACGAGGTCGGGATTGATCCGGGAAGAAGGGGTGCCCAAGGGGGATGGGGTGTCCTGTTTTCTGCGGTTGGCGAGGATGATGTTTTTCAAGTAATCGTGGCCGAAGGCGTTGTAGGCGAGGGCCTGACGGATGGCGGTTTTGACTTCGGCCGGTCCGAAGAGGTCGAAGAGGGTGGCGATTTTTTTGAGTTGGTGAGCGAGGTGGAGTTCGGTATTGCTAAGGGCGGCCAGGTACTGTTGGGCAGGATCGCCCAGGGTTAAGAGCAGGTCGCGATGTTTGAAGTAGGCGCCCTTGGGTCGGGATTGGAGAAGGCCCTGGGAGTGGCGGGGGTCCTCGATCAGCTGATATTTTTGCAGAGAGCGGCGGTGCTGAGCGATGAGCTGCTCCTGGTCATAGATCCAGAGTTCATGAGTGTTGGCCTTGAGGGTAAGCATTTTGTTGGCATGGGTGAAAGGGACGCTGTAGCGATTGGCTTCGAACTTGACGAGGCCTTGGGAAGTGCTTTTCACGGCGGCCAGGATGCGGGTGTCATAATCGATGGCCGGCAGAGGGAGCAGAAGGGCTTGCTCTTTCTCCAGGAAGAGATCGATGGGTCTTTGGCGCGTAGTGCCATGGAGGCGGCCGTTGGCCACTTGGTCTCGCCAGGCAGAGCCTTGGTGGTTGATATCGGTCAGGGAGGAGAAGGATCGGCCCATAAGGAAGTTTTTTTTGACATAGCGCACATATCTTTCGACGACGCCTTTTTCGTGTGGGCTTCTGACGTTGCAGACCGAGGGGTCAAAGAGATAGTGTTTGGCGAAGTCGATAAACCGCGGATTGAACTGGACGGTTGCGCCGATGCGGCTGCGGACAACGCTCGGAAGGTTGTCATACCTGATTCTTTTGGGGACTCCCGGAAGGA
>Ga0315289_10003952_pt1 | contig 22280 bp, 18 predicted proteins | sample YL17G11_40_MG_FD_203452 | JGI IMG/M metagenome (GOLD analysis project Ga0315289, IMG submission 203452) | Sediment microbial communities from Yellowstone Lake, YNP, Wyoming, USA - YL17G11_40 | ecosystem: Environmental > Aquatic > Freshwater > Lake > Sediment | place: USA: Wyoming | collected... | reverse complement strand
CATATACATAAATCGGTACCTTCATTAAACGCTTTGGTTTTCTCCTTTCTTGTATTGGCGTCGTTGTTTCAAGTCTCTTCTTGAGATATTTAAGATCAGTCATCATCTCGTCAACATGCTGGTAGCGTTCCTCTTTCTCTTTTGCCAACGCCTTATCAACAATCCGTTGCAATCCTTCAGGAACATTCGCTTTATACCTTGCCAGAGGCTCTGGGGTCTCGTTCAAAATCGAATAAATTATTGCGGCTTCATGCTCATCCTTAAATGGTAATTGCCCGGTTATCGTCTCATATAACACCACCCCAAACGAAAAAATATCCGAACGCTGGTCAACTTCTATCCCTTGAACCTGTTCAGGGGACATATATTGCATTGTCCCTAAAGTCGTTCCTGTTTTGGTTAGTTTGGACACTCCTTTAAGTTTCGCCAACCCAAAATCCATGATCTTGACCAAACCCTCCCTTGCAAGCATTATATTGTCAGACTTAATATCTCGATGGACAATACCCTTCTTGTGGGCGGCATTCAAACCCTCTGCTACCTGAATAGAAATGTCCAATATCTCTTGGATGGAGAGGGCTTTCTCTTTGATCAGTTCTTTGATAGATTTGCCCTCGACATATTCCATGCAGATGAAACATTCCCCCTCAACTTCATCTATTTCATGTATGGTAGTAATGTTGGTATGATTCAACGCTGATGTGGCTTTGGCCTCATGAGCAAATCTGGTTTTGGCTTCTTCATCGCATAGAAGATGTTTTGGCAGAAACTTCAAAGCCACTATCCGATCCAGTTTGGTGTCCTGGGCTTTGAAGACCACGCCCATGCCCCCTTCACCAAGTTTTTTTAAGATCTTGTAATGAGAAATTGTTTTGCCAATCATGTTAAATAAGTTTCCGGGTTTGAAAGTTTGCTGATTATTAGAATCTTCTAACTCTTTGGCCTTATAACCTGCAAACTCTTTACTGAATTTTCACCACTACCAAAGTCAAATCATCCGACTGTGGAACATCCTCCTGAAAAGCAACCACACTATTTAGAATTTGTTGCGAGATCTCTTTTGCATTCAAGTGAAAACTGTCTTGAACTACCTTAATTAATCTCTCCTCCTCGAACTGTTCATTCTTTTGATTGAATGCTTCAGTGATCCCATCGGTGAAAAGAAGAATCAGCTCCCCTGGCTCCAAAATTATTTTTTCCTCTTGATAAGGATAGTTATCCAACATACCCAAGATAAGCCCGCCTTTTTCCAATTTTCTAACCTGCCCTTTCGGATTGAAAATCAAAGGATAACAGTGCCCCGCATTGGTATAAATAAAACTTTTTTCTTTAGTGTTCAAGATTCCATAAAAAAGGGTGACAAATTTACCTTTTTCCACACTTCTACATAAAAGGAAATTAGACTTAGTAATGCACTCACTGGGAGCATGATTGGTTAAAGCTTGCCCTCTTAAGGTAGCCTGGAGATTAGCCATCAAAAGGGCCGCGGGCATACCTTTTCCTGAGACATCCGCAATTACAATTCCCAAACGATCAGAATCTATACTAATAAAATCGTAATAGTCACCGCCCACCTCTCTGGCTGGAAGAGTAAAGCCCACAATGTCCATATCTGGCAAACTTGGATTTTCCTTAGGCAAAAGAGAAAGCTGAATATTTTTGGCGGTCTTTAAATCCTCCTCCATCTGCTGAAGTTTCTTCTCTTCCTCATATAGTCGGGCACTCTCTAATACCTGGGCAGATTGCATAGCCACGATGGACAAAAGCCTTTGATCATCGGGAGTAAATGCTTCGGTTTTCTTATTGAACAGGCTGATCAGACCTATCATCCTATTTTTCACTCTAAGCGGAACGCAGAGGACTGATCGAATTTTAGTCTCCTCCGTATCTATCCCTTTGAATCTGGGATCGTTTGCCAGATCGTTGGTTAAGAGTGGCTTTTGATTTTTAAGCATCCATCCGGCTAAACCTATCCCAAAACGATAAGGCACACCTTTCACTGCGGTATCTTCAACTCTAACGAAAGTTTTAAATGGATCTTGAACGTTTTCCTTCAGCAAAGTAATTGTCCCCTGCTCCACTTCAATCTTTTTGATGCATCTGGATAAAATCAGTTTGGTGATCTTTTCTACTTCCATGGTGGAGGAGATGGCAGAGGCAATCTCATTGAGAAGTGAAAGCTCATCCACCGCCCTTTTTAGCCTTCTGTTTTCCTGTTCTAAATTGTTCGTCATTTTTCGCCTTTCGTAGCGGGGGCTTTATGCCCGACCAAAGGACACCGTTACACACAAAGGTGCAACGCTACATTTTTCTATTTATCTTTTTCAAAATCCTTTGTGAAAAATTCAGACCTTTTATTAACAAAGGGTCGGGATTTTTTTCATATTTATCCTTGTTCTTCTCCCAATTCTCCATGATCTCCACGATCTCTTTATCTTTCGGATCATTCAAAAGCTCTTTCAGTCTTTTTCTGGTCAGTGGAAATTCGCCTGTTTTCCAATGAATATACACTTTCAAAGCTATAATAGCCTCTCTAAACCTCCAGTATATCTTCCTTGCTATATTTTCGGCTTGTTTTTGATGGGTGAAGAGAAATTTGCTCCAGTAGCCCACTGTATCTGCTATTTTTCTTATTTCGATTAGCATTTCCTCCTCGGTCGGCTGAGGCAAAAAGCATTTTCCATAAAGTAATTCTGCTCCATAGTGAAACTGATGGCGTTTGAAAGGAACGAAATTATTCATATCCAGTTTGGAGAACAGAAGCACGGTCATTTTTTTAAATCTTTCCTGATCCAATATGTTTCTCAGTTTATCCAACTCTTTCTTAGTGATTTTCTCCAGCATGACCAGTATATCGATGTCGCTTTCTGGATTTGCCTCACCGGTCGCCCAGCTCCCATGATGAATGATAAAGACCAGGTTTTTCCCATAGGTCTTCTTCATCAAGCTGACAAATTTTTTTAACAATGTTTGAACTTCGGCTTCGGTCAAATTTATCCTTACGAAGTTTTGGCATCTTCAAAAATTGCGTAGTTCATGGACTTTTCAATCCGCTGAGCAATGCTCCTAAGTTATGGGACCGAAGTAAAAACAGTCTCGGCAGATCATTATCACATCTGGTACCGAATCATATCCAGATTCTCTGTTGTTATCTCTTCATACCCCTTCTCGGCTTCCTTCTCTACTTCTTTTTTGAACTTGACCTCAGAGACATGATCACCAAATACATCCCTCACGTCCTCATCACCTTGAATCAAAAGTGCCCCAAAATTCCATTCACCCCAATGGACCACTGTATTCTCCCTGAAGAAAACTCGCCTTCCTTGTTCTAGAAAATGTTTAGCCACTTGGCGCAAGAAATTGATATAGGTATTCACAAGCTGTTGTTCGAAATCGTGGGTACGCCTTTTTGTTTCTTCCCATAGCGGTTTTAAGTTGTTCATTTCATTATCTCTTCCTCGATTTTGCCTAACTTTAAGAATCTTCTTTAAAGAAGTTTTTACGACGCAAAAATTTGGGTGAGTGCCATGAGGCGCAAACCTTTGCGCCCTGTCAGGCAAAGCTCTGTCATTTTGTGTCTCTTGGCTCATATCAGAAAAGATGACTTTACGCCCTTTGAGATCTATCACCACATATTTTTTGATGTTTTGTGTCCTTCTCTCCGTTTCAGAATATTTGATCTTGTCGCCACGCAAAACAAATATCTTTAGGGCATTTCGATATTTAGAGCACTTTTCTATTGACCTCTTTTTTGGTGCTGAGCGGTCAATTTCACCTACGATTTGCATATTTCTACTAACCCCATAAAAATCTAATCTGCCTCTATGCTCTTCGTCTTTGCTATCCTTTCTTGTAATCGCACTTACGCCATACTCTGCAAATGCACGAAAACCATTCAGTTCTAAATAATTGACAATGTGAAACTTAATCTCTTCGTGTGGCTGAGTGGTATCTAGTTTAAAAAGGTATTGTAGAAAATCTTTCAGAAAAACCACCGCTTTTTGATTATTATTCAACTCCCTCCTCCCTCCATTGAACTTCTTACTTGTAAGATTAGCATTTCGATTAACTTTCCCTAGCGAAGGCTAGGGATCAGCTCAAAGCCTTCCCGATCTCAAAATTGCAATCACCAGCCATACTCCTAAAAGTCCGGCGAATATATAGCCTAAGATTCCAAATAATGGGTAACCAAACAATGTGTATTTGGTCTCCAAACGCATAATCAAAGATGAGCCTACAATTATAGCGGCAATGATCAAACTGAAGGAAAGCCGATTGGAGGCTCGATCCACCTCCAGAATCAGTTTTTCCAAACCCTTGTGCTGAAAAGTAAAGGAAAGCTGTCCTTTGCCCATCTTTTTGATTATCCTTTTTAGCTCAAAAGGAAGAATGACAAAAAGGTCTCGAATATCTTGAAGAGAAGTGAAAGCATCTCGCAAAAGAATTTTCGGTTTGAACTTGCGATATGCCAAACTCCTTATATAAGGCAAGGCTTCGGTAACTAAATCATATTCCGGGTCAAGCATCTTCGCCACCTCTTCATAGGTGATCATGGCTTTGGAGAAAAGCATCAGCTCAGCCTGAATATGAATGTCATATCGGTGAATTATTTCAAATGCCTCGTCGGTCAAAGTTTTCATGTCCAGGCGGGATAAAGGTATTTTGTGGTATTTATAAAGAAAATCAGCCAGATCAGCCTCCAGAGCTCTTAAATTAACTCCCTCTCCTACTACCCCCATATCTTGATATATCTTAACTATTCCGCCCGGATGCCAGGTGACTACGGAAATCAGAAGGTCTGCCAATTCATCCATAGTGCTTTCGGAAAGTTTTCCCATCATCCCGTAGTCCACTGGAGCAATGATGTTTCCCTCCAAGACAAACAGATTTCCGGGATGAGGATCGGCATGGAAAAATCCATCCTCGAAAATCTGCTTGAGGACCATCCTCCCCCCTATTTTAGCAATCAATTTCCTATCGATCCCCTTTCTATCTAATTCCTCCAAATTTGATATTTTTATCCCATTAATATAACCCATGGTCAAAACCTTAGAGGTGGTTTTATCCCAGAAGACTTCAGGCACGAAAACCGATTTTTCATCTTTGAAGTTTTCTCGGAAGATTTCGATGTTTCTGGCTTCATTATTAAAATCGATCTCCTTGCGGATCGACTTAGCTAACTCCTCTCTTATTCCCTTTGGGTCATATTGCCTTGACTCGGGAACATATTTCTCCAACAGGTTCACTAAATCCTTTAGAATGTCCATATCCGCATCGATTATTTCTTTTATTCCGGGGCGTTGAACTTTAACCACCACCGTTTGTCCGTCTTTGGTCGCAGCCTTGTGTACCTGCGAAAGTGAAGCGGAAGCAATGGGTATGGTGTCGAATGAGGAAAAATGCTCTTCCAAAGGAGCCTTCAATTCCTTTTCTACCATCTCCTTGACCCGTTCAAAAGGAAATGGTGTGACCTCATCCTGCAATTTGATCAATTCTAACACCAACTCCAAAGGTATCAAAAATGGACGCATGGAGAGAACCTGTCCTAATTTAACAAAAGTAGGACCCAGCTCCTCCAAGGCTAACCTTATCCTTTGAGCATAGGTCAACTCCTCCAGTTTTACCCTTTTCTTAAGAATCCTTCTGCTCAATCTTAGAAAGGTGAAAATCTTCATCTGGTCCAAAAGCTGACCAAAGCCATATTTGAAAAGAACCCTTGCGATCTGGCGGTAGCGATGAAGACTACGCACTCTCTTTAATAGCGGGAATTGCATAAAAAAGCAGTTTGTCCGAAGGATCCGCCTTCGGCGGAAAAGTTTATAGGTTTAAAAGTTCAAAAGTTTTCAAAAACACCACATGCAACCATATTATCTCTTATTCCGAAAATCACTATTTTCAGATCATTTTCTGCCTTTCATCTATTGCCTGCATTCAAAAGTATATCAAATAAACATAAGTTAGTCAATAAAAATTCCTTTGAAACTTTCTTGATCTAAGTTAACATGAAAGAACGTGATTCATTAATAAAAATCGGACATGCTTTTTAGTTGCTTTTGAAACTTAAATCTCATATAATAATGGCGAGAAGAAACAAAATTGTGTTCAAATTTTAAAAGAAAGGAGCCAAAAATGAAGGATCAAAGAGTTGTCACCCTAGCCAAGAATTTGGTGAATTATTCACTGGATTTGAAACCGGGTGAAAAAGTCTGGATCGAAACCAGAGGCTTCCCGGTTTTGGAGATGGCAAAGGAGATGATCACCCAGAGCACCAAAGTGGGAGCGATTCCATTCTGGTATTACAATGATGACAGCCTCATCCGAAGGTGGCTTTGGGAGGCAAGCGAGGAGCAATTGAAGAAATTTGGCGAGTTTCATTTGACCCTGATGAAGATGGTGGATGCATTCGTCTCCTTTAGAGGGGGAGACAATGCTTTCGACCTGGGTGATGTCCCGGAAGAAAAAATGAAGCTATACCAGTTGCTTTATGTTAAGCCGGTGCATTTAGAGGAAAGGGTTAAACATAAAAAATGGGTGGTTCTCCGCTATCCCACCAACTCCTTTGCTCAACTGGCTCAGACCTCTCAGGAAGCTTTTGAGGACTTCTATTTTGACGTGTGCAATCTGGATTATTCTAAAATGTCTGAAGCCATGAACCCTCTGTGTGAGCTTATGAGCAAGACGGACAAAGTGCGAATAGTCGGAAAAGATACCGACCTCAGCTTTTCGATCAAGGGGATACCAAACAAGAAATGCGATGGAAAGCTCAACATTCCGGACGGGGAAGTTTTCACCGCACCGGTCAAAACCTCTGTAAATGGACACATCACATTCAACACACCATCCATTCATGATGGGGTTTTGTATGATGGAATCAGATTTGAGTTCAAGGATGGAAAGATAGTCGATGCCAAAGCCACAGTTAATCAACAAAAGATGATAAAGCTTCTGGACACCGACGAAGGCGCAAGATATGTGGGTGAATTCTCCTTCGGAATACATCCCGGCATAAAAAAGCCCATGCAGGATACCCTGTTCGATGAAAAAATCTTTGGCAGTATTCACCTCACTCCGGGAAATGCCTACGATGAGGCAGACAACGGAAACAAATCTTCCATCCATTGGGATCTGGTTTTGATTCAAACCAAAGAATATGGTGGCGGAGAAATCTATTTTGACGGACAACTCATCCGCAAGGACGGCATCTTCGTCCATCCAAAACTGAAAGCCATCTTGAGCGAGGAAGCTTTGAAAGGGTAGCCCTTGAACGTCCAACAGAAAGGTCGGACGCTACAGTTTCCGTTCACGGTGAATCCGTTCAGGATGAATCCGTAGCGCCCGACCTTTGTGTCGGGCGTAGATCTGTTAAAGGAAAATGCTCGAGCTAAAATATTCTCTGGTTATAGAGGCTACTGAGGATCCCGATTTCTTTGGCTTTTACTCTCCCGATCTGGAAGGATTCACTGGGGTGGGGCATTCCGTAGAGGACTGTATTTACAAAGCAAAATGGGGAATGGAAGAACATGTCAATTTACTCAAGGAGAAGGGACTTCCCGTTCCTAAAAGAAATCCCAACCCAACTATTGCAATCCAGAACGAGAAAAAAGTGGATCAGGTGACATAATATTTCCTCTCTACGTGCTTGGCAGATACAGAAGAGATTGACTTCTAACATAACATCAAATTCCAGGGTTGTATTCATGGCAGAATTGATGAACGATTTTGGGTACTCAGATGATTTTGATGAAGAAGTGTGGGATGAAAAGAAATGGGAAGAGTTTATGCAAGAGGCAGACCGAAAAGCAGATGAGTATTTGAAAAGATTCGAAGAAGAGCGTCAAAAAAAAGATAGCGTCCCCCACTTCCCGGAACCGAACGGAGATTCACATTTTGCTGATGAAAGTGATGAAGAATCAGAAATAGAATTCTCAGACCTCGAATCGGAGGTTTGGGAATCACCTCGAATGTATTGGGAGGAAGGGGATTTTGAACAGATTCCCGTATACCAGATAGCTTTTGCCTTCGCCATTGCTACTCACAATTTTGTAGAGCGATTTTATCCCGAAAGAACAGATGTTCCAGAAATAAAGCAACTTTTGGAAAACTGCTTTATTATTCCTGCCAAGATTGCTGGTGGCCACGGAATGGGATATGAAAAAGACACCTTAGAAGGCAATATCGCCAATTGCAAACGGGGACTTGTAGCCACCAATAATTGTGTTAATGCATTGGAAAGTCTCAGAACAAAAGTCAAGCCTACACCTGGATTATTAAGATTACTCTCCCTTGCGGTAAAGACTAAAGATGCCGTAAAAGAATGGGTCGAAGAGTTAAGGGGCAGAGTTTGGTGGAGATAAAAGATATTGAGGCTTCCTAAAGATTAGGTTCTTCTCCAAATTAGTTGTCGTAGTTTTTGATAACCGAAAGTGTTCCTTTAACTTAAGTGGTATGACATCCTGAAAACTCACCCCCTATCCCCCTCTCTTGTCAAGAGAGGGGTTCACCCTGAAGGGGAACAAAAGGGGGTGAGTTCAAAGAAATCTGCTAGTTTTTTAGGGACGCAGAGCATAAAGGATCGCACACACTGATATGAATGCCTTGCATAAGCCTATTCTTTAGCAACCCTTTTGGAGAAGAGCCAAGGATTAGACTATGGGCAGGACAGCAGGATTTATCATTTTTTTCACAATTGTATTGGGGGTTTACTTTGGGGGGAATTTTTACATTTACAAAAGAGCCATACATGCACTTCATTCGGGGGGAACTTTTCTCTTCCTGTTCAAAATACTCCTTCTTGCACTGATTCTCTCTTTTCCCATAGGACATTTGATGGACCGCTTTTGCCGATGTGAAGCCAGCAACTTTTTGACTGTGGTGGGATCGTTCTGGCTCGGCGTCATGTTGTATTCAGTCCTCACTCTGGCCTTCATTGATCTGCTTCGGGTTATTAACCATTACTTCAATGCTTTTCCTCAATTCATTGATAGTAACCCAGTTACAGCAGGAAGAATCCTCTTCATTTGTGCTTTTCTATTAGTCTCTGTCATCATGGCTTTTGGATTCTTTAGTGCACGGAATGTTAAGATCACGCAAATAGATATTCCTTTGAAAAAACTCTCTCTCAAGCATAATGCTTTAAAAATCGTTCAAATCTCAGATGTGCATTTGGGGACTATTATTCACAAAGAGAGGCTGATCGAAATTGTAGAGAAGGCTAATGCCCTCAACCCCGATTTAGTTCTTATTACGGGAGACTTAGTAGATGAGAATGTGGCTAAACTTGAGGATATGGTTGATCCGCTCTCTAAGATCAAGAGCCGTCTGGGAGTATATGCTGTGACCGGCAATCATGAATTCTATGCGGGAGTAGATCAAGCTGTCCGATTTATGGAACAGGCTGGTGTCTGTGTGCTGAGAAATCGTTACGTAACCATTGACAGCACCCTGAATTTAGTGGGGTTAGATTATATGACAGAGGAACAGCAATTAGGGAGAATAAATCCTCCATTAGAAGAAATAATGAAGGGTATGGACAAATCCCTTCCTACTATACTGATGTACCACACGCCTATAAGGCTCAAAAAGGCTGAAGCCGCAGGAATCGACCTTCAGTTGAGTGGGCACACGCATAAGGGTCAGCTTTTTCCCTTTAACTTAATTACGAAGTTAGTTTATACGGTCGATTCAGGTTATGCGCGCATTGGAAAAATGCAAATTTACGTTAGTAACGGCGTGGGCACTTGGGGACCTCCGGTGCGAGTGGGGGCACCACCGGAGATCGTTCAGATCATTTTGCAATCTAAATAAAAAAGCCGAGCTTCGAAAAGCTCAGCTAGCATATATATTGAGCATTCCCTTCCTTTTTCCTTCTGACTTCTCACTTCTTACTTCCCACTTCTGACTTCTAATTTTCTTCTTTAGTTTTAGATTTCTCTAAATCGACCATCCTCACATCGCCAGCATATTTCACAATGACCGGCTCTACCATTTTCAGAAGTTTATGCGTGACCTCTTTAATTCTCAAAGCACCCTGCTCTACTTTTTTTAGTTTATCAATGGTATCTGGCGCTAATTCTTCCTTTCTACTTAAAAGAAGCTGAGTATATCCCAAGACCACGGATAGAGGATTATTAACCTCATGATTGATGGTAACGGCGGTTTCAATTATGGCTTTCAATCTTTCGGATTTAATTTGGTCTTCCTGAAGCTCTGTTCTGAACTTACTTTCCCAGCCTAAAGTTTTGGCAACCGCCAAGCCGATTTGATTGCTTAAGGCTTCCAAAAATTCCTCTTCCGTGCTTAAGTTCCTATGTCCTACGCAAAGTCCGGTTATGGCTCCCACTATTTGTTTCTCCGCTCGGATGGGATAGGAGAAGATGCTGTGCGGTCCCTCCATATCAAAGGTAACGTAGATGGACTCAGCTGAAAATTTATCTCTCAAAAGCCCGATCGCCTGACGATCAAATTCGCGCAAAATCCGGTGTTTATCCATCACTCCCGAAGCCACCTCATTTTTTACTTCCCTGGTCTTTTCATCCCATAAAACTATGGAAGCACAAGTTAATTTCACAATCTCCAAGCTATGGTCCAATGCCTGCTGAAGGATTAAGTCGATCTTAGCTGAGGTGTTAATCTCTTCTGCCAGCTCTTTTAAGAGCAGGAATTTTAAACGATCTATATTCGCCGCCTTTGGCGGGATCTGCGACTTTTCCATATTATGGTAAGCTTGTCGAACTATAATCTCTATTCCATTTCGGCTGAATCTATTCAGGTTTTAAATCTCACCCCCATGAAAAGCAAAATGTATGCCACCCGGAACCCCTCAAATGGATCTGGCTTAACCAATCAGATCGGGGAATCAGGCTGAAGGCTGTTAAGAACCTAACCTTTTGGGACATTTCAACCTCTATTTAGAATCTAACTTTTAAATGTTAACAAAAATTATTTATTTGTGCAAGAAGATTCCCTCACCATTATGCAAAAATGTTCATAAAAATTGCAAAATATCTTCATTCTTAGCACGCAAAGCTATGGGGCTTTATGACCAAGAATATTTGAAATTGTTACATTTCCAAGGGAATAGAATTGTGGCAAAGTTTAAAGTAGAGAAAAGAAGTAAGCCAAAACGAAAACCTTTTGATTCTTTTTTAGGGCTTCTCCAAAACAGATGCTAATTTAGAAATATTCAGAATCATAAAACATAATCTTTTTCAACCCATTAAGAATGTTTGCCATATGGCTACGATTAACGCAACACTACTGCCTTTGTCCCCCTTTACAAAAGGGGGATTTATAAAAAAATTGCTTCCCCCAAGATGCATACGCACTCATATGAGCTTACGCAAATCATACCAAATTAGCCATATGACCATATCCGAACGGATACTTTTGACTAAGTCCAGACACAACAAGGGCTTTGTCGTCTCAAAATCTTGGGAATACCACTGGGTGCAACTCCTGTCCGAACGTGTGAATTTTTTGTTATTGCGACTCGGAGGTTTTGTCCGACTTCTTCGGCTCTCTTTTAATGACCGCACCTATCAAAAGCGCAATTCCTACCACCACCAAAATCAGCGGCCACATTTTACCGACATGGGGAATAATATCGAGATTACTTAAAAGAAAAATAACGCCGATCCCTAAGACAATTATCCCCCCTATTACCATGCCATGCCGATCTTCCTTTTCTTCTTCCTTTTCCATGATTCCTCCTTATTATTGATTTAGTTTTCTTACGCTAAAATAGGGAATTATGTTCCATTACACAAGCAAAATTTAGAATCCCCCAGGTATGGCGTTTTTTTCTTGATTTTTGGAAGTAAATTGCATAATATAAGGCTCGGATTTTGAAAAGATAAACGAATTATGTTTCGTTATCTTGAGTTAAGCAGAATGTCTTAGCACGTTCACACAAAAATTTTATAAGGAGGTAAGTATAATGACAATAGCGGATAAGAAGGCAGACTTAGCAGGACCTGGCATCGGTAACTATGAAGAGCTGGAGAAAATCTTGCCAAAAGATTATAGCTCTATATTAACGCCGAAGGAAACCATGAAGGCTCTCTTTGCGGTAAAAAACTACATCGAAGAGAACCTGTGCAAAGAACTCAATCTGATGATGGTTCAGGTTCCTTTGATCGTAGACGTGGAGAGTGGCGTAAACGACATGTTGGACCGGGATGGCTCACGCACTCCCATCCAATTCCACATTTCAAATGACTATGACAAGCACCCCATCGATGCCCAGGTGGTGCAAGCCGCAACCAAATGGAAACGTGTGGCACTAAAGCAGTTCGGGATGAAGGTAGGAGAGGGTCTATGCACCGATATGAAGGCGGTGCGCAAGGACTACTTCCTCGACCACGACCATAGTGCTTATGTGGATCAGTGGGACTGGGAAAAAGTAATGACAGCCGATCAACGTAATTTGAATTATTTGAAAGATACTGTAAGAAAGATCTGGAAGGTTCTGGTGGGCGCTGAGAAATATGCGCAGAAACTTTTCCCTCAGCTTAAAACTGACAAGTATCCAAGCCTGCCTGATGAGCTTACTTTCTTACATGCCGAGGACATCCTGGATATGTTCCCCGACCTGCCACGTAAACAACGAGAAACGGCAATACTCCAAAAATATCCTGCCGTCTTCATCATTGGTGTCGGTTGGACTCTTAAAGATGGCTACCCTCATGAGATGCGAGCCGCAGACTACGATGACTGGGTGACGGAGACAAAATCCGAGGATGGCAGACCCATGCATGGTCTTAACGGAGATATTCTTATCTGGAATCATGTGACCAAACGCAGACATGAGCTGACCTCCATGGGTATTCGGGTCACTAAAGAGACTCTCAAGGAGCAACTGGAACTTACTGGACAGCTTGATTTCCTTAAACTGCCATACCACCAGGCAATCTTGAACGACGAGATTCCGCTTTCCATTGGTGGTGGCATTGGGCAATCCCGCACCTACATGGCTTTGCTAAAGAAGGCACACTTAGGAGAGGTCAGCGTCACCGTCTGGCCCAAGATACTCAAAGAGATGTGTGCTAAGAAAAACATTCACGTGTTAGAATAGAATGGAGTGTCAAGCTTCAGCTTGACCGGTGTTGGGGCGGGAGTTAAACTCCCGCCCTATCTTATTCTCGTTGCAGAGATTCCGTCTATTGTTATCCCATGAATTTAAAAATGACCGAAACCTTTGTCATTGTTCTAACTGACTTTAGTCAGGTCTTGAAGTTTACGCCACTAAAGTGGCTAAGAACTATGAATCTGTTCTAACTGACTTTAGTCAGGTCTTAGGTCGATGAAGATTAAGCTATACCACATAAGCGACAAGCCGGGCATCAAAAGGTTTGACCCTCGACCTGCGCCGAGCAAGAGCGCCAAGCAAGAGGGTTTGATGGTTTGGGCTATTGATTACGATCATCTGCATAATTATCTTTTTCCCCGGGACTGTCCCAGAGTAACCTTCTTTGCGAAAGATAACAGTGACCCTAAGGACGTTGAAAGACTGATGGGTGGCACTTCTGCAAAGTATGTTATAGCGATTGAAGCTCGCTGGCTACCAAAGATCCAAAAGCAATGTCTCTACCAATACGAGTTTGATTCTTTTGGCTTTACTCTGGTTGACGAGATTGCCGGCTACTGGATTTCGCGTAAGCCGGTCATCCCCATTGCTGAAACTAAAATTGATAATATTTTAACCGCTTTGTTAGAGCACGATGTTGAGCTACGAATTATGCCCTCTTTGTGGAAGCTGAGGGAAGCGGTGATAAATTCGACCCTTGCTTACTCCATTATCCGCATGAACAAAGCCCACCTACCGCCAGAAGAACTTGAGAGTTACCATCCACTGCCTTAGCTAAGTTTGCTTTAAAGCCAAACCTAAAACCATAATAGGTCGCACTATTGTTAACAATGTTGCATCGGGACTTTGAAGTCCCGATGCATCGGGCCGACATATATAGAATTTGCGGCGTTTTTTTTGCTTGCTTTTTGGAAGCGAATTTTATAATTTAATGGAGGAAAAGCAAAAAGGACACCAGGGGAATCGCAGGATGGATTAATTCTAATTAACCTATGAAAAGCCTCAGTTCACACAGTGGTTGTTTTCACATGCACTTCTTCATAAGTGCGAAGACGTGTAAGATCCTCATCTTCTTCGTTTCTGTGTTAATATTGTTCTTCCCTCACTCCAATGCTGGAGACTTGGACAAAATAATTGATGTCTTCTCAAACCGCTATAAGGACTATCCCCAACTCTATCAGGACATGGCCTTCATCGTTGGCAACTGGGACTTCCTCGAGGCAATGCTGAGGAAGGAGATGGCAGAGGTTTTTAACAAACAATATCGTGTTTATCCGGGAGAAACGGCCGTGGGCCAATCGATTGTTGATGTCTGTAATCGACGCTCTTTACCCTATAATATGAAATACACGTTTCATGTTATAGAGATGCCTGGTATTAATGCCTTCGCGATCCCGGGAGGGGGAGTTTATATCACGCGAGATTTCATCAGCAAGATATCTCAAAGCTCGAATCCTGAAGCACAGCTATCCTTTGTATTTGGCCATGAGGTAGCACATATCACACAACGACATTGGATATCATCACTCAAGAAGCAATATACAGCAGAGTTTTGGCAATGGGCTGCTGCAGAGCTATCTAGAAAGGGCAACACTGAATTCTTGCGTCAAATTATTCCCCCGATTCTTGAAGCTGTCTTTGCGGGTTACTCAAGACAACATGAGCATGAAGCTGATTCTCTTGGAATGCTGTTCATGGCAAGAGCTGGGTTTAACATAAAAGGTGCGGCCGATGCACTAAGGATGTTGGCTGAAGATGGTACTAATGGTTATACAATTTGGTCATCGCATCCACGTATCGAAGATCGCATTAGCTTTGCCGAACAAATGAAATCCATTCATGAGAAAGTATTAGAAAATGAGCTTGCGGAAGTCTTAAGTCAGTGTAGTAGTGAGTCGGGCGCATTAGCAATTAACATAGAGCAACTTAGTGGGTACTTCCCTGAGATAGGGACAGAAAATACTTTCGAGGAATTTGCCATCTTGTTCTTCAATGTTGACAGCGTCACGAGTGCATACAAATCTGGAAAGGAATTAAGTGTCCCTCTTTTCAGCTCTGCTAGTCCAGGCCAGTATCATAGGATTCTGCCTGCGGGCGACTATGTGATGTTTTACAGGGCGAGGTCCATGAAGCGATGGTTTACACCGTACCGGGTCGGTGAAAGCGGATGGGGACCCCTTAGGGTGTCAGTGCAAGCAAAGTCAGTTACCTACGTTTCGGTGACCCCGCGTGGCTCCTCGTGCCAAGTTTATGATTACACCTGGGATGATGCACCCATCCCGCGCTCGTCCATCGATTATGAATTTGTCCAAAGATTCGTGCTTGATAAACAGACTGATGACCATTTCAGTATTGACTTTGCCCCTCTACCCAACCAACCACCGCGAAAGGAGAATATTGAGGTTTCAGGCTCAGCTGGGATACTCGAGGATCAGGGATGCGTGATAATGCCGTCGGGAGGTTTGGAGATTTTAACTAAGTTTTCAATAAAAGAAGGAACACCAAGCCTGGCTCGCTTGACGGTGAATTGCTCTTGCAAATCGGGACATGCAGAAATACCCGCATACCTGACTATTGAAGTAAATGGTCAAGTTCTTGTTTCTGATCAGGTGTTCGAATCTAAGAATCAACTTGCCTACACCTGGGACATTTCTAACTTAGTTGTGGCGGGTGATAACTCAGTCTCCCTTATTAGGTCAACCAAAGGCGGTTCTTTGGCAGTTCACGCGATTGATATAGAGGTTTTGGGAGCAGGTTTAGGGAGTTTCTATGCTCCCGACTAAATTATACGGGAGGTGTGAAATGTCAGTTTTTTTGAAGGTTGCACTGGTGTTCACCGCATCTATCACGATTGGTATCGGTGCGTTCGCGCAAGACTTTGTGCCACAATGGAATTACGAAGCGGGAAACAGTTTTGGTGCACTATCCATGTCACCTAACGCTCAATACATTGCCGTCCAAGTTGTCGTTTGGCCCGACGGCAACCCGAATCGCGGTTATTATGAAGTCCACCTGTTGGATCTGAACGGCAAAGCCATTTGGAAGTCCAAGTTCGACGAAATGGCCTATTGGGAGATTCTCGGAGTGTCAGTGTCCGATGGAGGTGATGTTGTCGTGCTAAGCAGTCCCGGCATACAGGGGATGTATGTGCGTCCCAAAAAGGAATGGGATTACTGCCTGCTAACCTTAATTGATCGAACCGGAACATTCATTTTGAAAACTAAGGTTGGCGAGTGTTGTAACGGTGGGATCGCAATTTCTCCTGACGGGAATTACATTTTCTTGTCAGTGGATTGGGGCAAATCGCTACTATTGTTAGATAGGAATGGTAAAAAAGTCTGGTCAGATCATGACGATAATGCTGGTTACAGTGGTCCGGCTATCGCACAGGGCGGCAATCTGATTTTTTATAACACCAAAACTGAGATGGTTCATGTATGGAATGGACAGGACAAGAAATGGTGGACGGCGCCTTGCCCCTACTCTCAGCTGTGTAGAATTTCTCCATTAGGTCAATGGGTTGCCACAATAGTCGAGAGTGACGATCAACTTGCTGATGCATTCAAAGGGTCATGTGAGAATTATGGTAATATTTCAATATACAATTCACACGGACATATCGAGGTAAGTGGTGGAAGAACTTGTACCACCCATGATTTCGCGGTGACCGATAACGGGATGGTAGTTGACCTGTACAGTGACATGCAACCTAATGTTTATCATGTGCGGATATTCGATTTGAGTAAATCGGATGTAACACCTCTAAGTATCTACAAGTTCGAAACTCCTAGCGGTAAACATAGTGGTGGTTCGCCTTCATTAGAGGTTTCAGGTGATGGCCAAGTAGTTGCTATCACTACTCCCTACACACTGTACTATTTGAAGGCCAAAATACTGGAAAAGAAATGGTGATGCTATTATACGGCGAGCGTCTCATTGGCATCGGCATTTCCCCCGCCTTCGGCTGGATCTTGAGACTAATGCCGATGCATCAATGTAGAAATTACACATTTAATTAACCCTTTCATCCGTATAATATTTAGATCTCGCTTGACAGAAAGGACAATTGACCTTATTATTAGGACAGATGTCATATTGAATATTCGGAGGTAGTTCGATGAAATTTTCAAGCATCACAAAGGTGTTAGGCGGGGAGAAGGTCGTAAGGAGGAGGATTCACACTCGGATGGACTTAATCGAATTAGGTGCTGAAGGCGTTACTAAAGACGCTCTTTTGCATCTGGCAGAATACTTTGGTTTATCCTTAAGCGAGATAGCGGAGCTCCTTCCGGTGGCGGACCGCACGCTTCGGAGATATACCCCTAAAAAGCACTTCAATCGAGTCCTATCGGAACAAATCCTGCAAATTGCAGAGGTAGCGGCAAGAGGGACTGAAGTTTTTAATGACAAAGACGATTTTCTCACCTGGCTGAACCATCCCAATATAGCCTTAGCTGACAAAACGCCCAAAAGCTTGCTTTGCTCAAGGTTTGGAACAGATATGGTGCTGGACGTGTTGGGGCGAATTGAACATGGGACGTTCTCTTAATGAAAGTTTATCGAATTGCCAGGAGCGCTTATATTAATGATTTATCGGGAATTGGAGCCAGAGAGTTTGGTGGCAGGTGGAATCATAAGGGAACCAGTATCGTTTATACCTCAGAAAGCAGACCTTTAGCTGTCTTAGAATGTTTAGTTAATCTTCCTATGCCAGTTAGTCCCAAGGCTCTCGATCTTAAGATTGCCACTATTGTTATACCAGATGTCATAATTCCGAAGAGAATCTCAATATCTGGCTTACCGTCTAACTGGCGTGACTACCCAGCACCTTTAGAATTAGCTGATATAGGCACAAAATGGGCACGAAAAAAGGAAACGCTTTTACTTCGTGTTCCTTCTGCTATCGTTCATCAAGAATTTAATATTCTTATTAATGCTTTACATCCAGACATGAAACGGGTTAAGATTTCTCATGTTGAAGATTACAAGCTAAACCACCGTTTACTTCGAGAAAAAAAGAGAAGTTAATTATCCTGAATGTTGATACTTTGCCATAGGGAATAACCGGAGCCACATAGCATTGGCATTTCCATCGTTTATGGCGCGAACTTGAGATTAATACTGATGTATTAGAAGGAAGTAGACATGATTCATTTGAGCAAAAAGCTGTAGCCACTTTTTCCATTGTCGCACGGGATTCAGCCACGGGTGAGTTGGGTGTTGGGGTGGCTGCTCAATCACTTGCTCCAGGCGGGCGTTCTTCATCCGTCCTTCATTTCTAGGAAAACACGCGACACACCTCGAGTCGTGCCTCGGTCCTTCGACAGTGAGCTCAGGACGAGCTGTGCAAGCAAGCGTCGCTACTCCAAAATCCTAAAGCTATTCCGCCTCAGGCGGTATAGCTTTTTTTCTTTCCCATAAATTATATCCCTCTCTACCTGATGTGATCTCCAGGTGAAACTGAGATGATCGAGATATGACCGTGAAGTGATTGCCTATTTTTCTTCCTTACCCTATTTTTCTTCGGGAACAAAAAAAATCTTGGAGATGGATATATGAAAAAGATGGTTCGACAAGTTCATCCTGAGCGTAGTCGAAGGGCTCACCATAAAAAGAAAAAAGATAGGCGGTTTGGAGATCATTTCGTTGACTTCTATAATTCTTCTCTCTCCTATAAGAGAGAAAAAAGAGGTAGAATCAGATATTTAAATTGGTGTGATGAAGTTTTAGGATATTCAGGAGAAGATATAGAAAAACGAGCCCTCGCTGAGCTATCCAGTGAAGGCAACCGTCAAGTTGTTGATGTCGAAGACCCGTATCGGGAGGAAACTATCCTGAAGGTCAGAGAGGCGGTGGGAAGACTCTCACCCTTAGAAAGACAATTTGTGGAATATTTTTATTTTGAGGATAAAACCTATCCGGAAATCTCCCCCATTTTGAACAAGAGTCTTCATAGACTGGAAAGAATTCACCATCGAGCGTTGACCAAATTGAAAATGCTTTTATCAGATTATGTAAAAACCCGTTTCAAAGTGGATCTGCCCGATGATACCGATTGCATAATCTGTAAAAGCCCCTTTCGACAAGAGCTGGATAAGTTGATCCAAGCCAAAAAAGAGGAGGAAACTTACAAGTCGTTAATCAGAATATTCAAGGAAAAATATGGGCTTAAAATCAAAACCCCGCAAGTGATAATAGGTCATCAAAGAAAACATATGATTTAACCTTTTACCTTACACCTTTCACCTTTAACCTTTCACCTTATCCAAGGAGTCAAAAATGAACAAAAAGATTACCAAACTCAAAGATGAGCATTGCCTGAACGTCTTTGTTTCCTATAAACTGAAAAAAAGGATTATAAAGCTGGCAGAGAAATATGACCTAACCATGGCGGATATAATAAGGTCTTTGGTTAAGATCGGCATACCCGTTATGGAAGGACTCACCAAAGCTGAGGAGAAGATATTGAAAGCTACCATCGCTATGGTAAGACAGATGAAAAAAGTCAAGCAGATGAAGATTGAGGAGGCGGGGTTTAAGGAGAATGAGCTTAAAACCGAGCTTTGAAGCTTAGGTTACATTTAAGATCAAGGTCCAGTTCTTAGCCCATTTGGGCGTTAGCACCTAAACCTGACTAAAGTCAGTTAGAACAACCATTTGGTTCTTACGATTGCGTGGTCGCATGAATGCGACCGCTACGGGCATCCATTTGGACATTAGACGGCTCAAAATTAGCTGATAGTTGACTGCTGAACTCACCCCCCCTTCCCCTTCAGGGTGAACCCCTTCAGGGTGAATCCCCTCTCTTGAGAAGAGAGGGGATTAAAGGGGGTGAGTTTTTTTCCGTAATGTAGGTCGCATGAATGCGACCGCTACGACCTCTTCTCCTATGCGAAGTATCCATATGGACTTCCCCCTCTCCATCAGTGGAGAGGGGGACAAAGGAGGGGGTGAGGGTAAAGCCCTTGGCGGGCTCACTACATAAAACTTCACCCTCAAAAAATAGCCTTCAATACACACTTCAGAACCAGTCATCCACTAAACAAAGGGCATATCCACCACTGTCCGTGCAAGGTTTTTTCTCTTTTTTATGCGATTTTGCTTGCTTTTTATAATCTTTGAGTTATCTTTTAATCAGATTTGGCGAACGCTTTAACCTTGAATTTTGTCCGCCATAGGCGGATCTGTTTATGACAGAAATTTTGAACTCTGAACTCTTTTTTAACTCTAAGCTCTTAACTCTCAACTTTTTAGGAGGTGCAAGATGAGAACAAAGCTATTTGCTTTTGTGATCTTCTTCTTGTGGTTAGTCCTTGCTTCGCAGATAGTGAGCGAAGCCACCGTATTTGCCCAGTATGCGGATACCGCCTGGGTGAGAAGATACAACGGACCGGGAAACTACGAGGATGTGGCTCGTGCCATAGCCATAGATGATTCCGGTAATATCTATGTAACCGGAGAGAGTCCCCAAAACAACAGTTATCCTTATAACGAGGACTATGCCACCATAAAGTATTATCCCAATGGAGATACTGCGTGGGTGAGAAGATACAACGGACCTGGAAACGCCACTGATCGGGCTAATGCTGTAGCCGTAGATGATTCTGGCAATGCCTATGTGACCGGATATAGTGACAGTGCAACATACAATGACTATGCCACCATAAAGTATAGCTCTAATGGAGAAACCGTCTGGGTGAGAAGATACAACGGACCGGGAAACAACTGGGATGAGGCTCATGCCATAACAGTAGATGGTTCCGGTAATGTCTATGTGACCGGAGTGAGTTTCGCCGGTGGGACAGGCTATGACTATGCCACCATAAAGTATAAATCTAATGGAGATACTGCGTGGGCAAGAACGTACAACTCATCGGGAGACGATTATGATGAGTCTCTTGCCATAGCCATAGATGGTTCTGGAAATGTCTGCGTGACAGGGTCAAGCGGGACCATAAAATATAATGCCAGCGGAAACCAGTTATGGATGGCCCCTTGGGGTGGCGTCGACATCGCCTTAGACGATCTTGGCAATGTCTATCTGACCGGAACGAGTTACGGCCCTGCACCATATCCTGACTATGCCACCATAAAGTGTCATCCCAACGGAGATACTGCTTGGGTGAGGAGATACAACGGACCGGAAGACTTCTGGGATGAGGCTTATGCCATAGCGGTGGATGATTCTGGCAATGTTTATGTCACAGGTAATAGCGCTGGCTCGGGCGGGGACTCATCAGACTATGCCACAATAAAATATGATGCTTCAGGCAATGAAGTATGGGTTCAAAGATACATTGGAGACGGATACAGTGATCTTGCTTATGCCATAGCCGTAGATGGTTCCGGCAATGTGTATGTGACCGGATTGACCAATTATGAGTTGACCAGCGGGACCCACGCTGACTATGCCACCATAAAGTATTATCCCAATGGAAATACTGCCTGGGTTAAAAGGTACAATGGACCAGCATACCAGGAGGATGGTGCTTATGCTATAGCCGTGGATGGGTTTAACAACGTGTATGTGACCGGAGGAAGTGTTGGTAGTGGAACAGACGACGACTACGCCACCATAAAATACATCCAATACGACTCCATCCCCTTTGCCGCGGCAGTCAACTACGGGGCAGGAGATTATCCTTCTTCTGTTTTTTGTGCGGATTTGGATGGGGATCTGGATCTGGATTTAGCTGTGGCAAATTGTTATAGCAACAATGTCTCCATCTTAACGAACAACGGGGATGGGACTTTTGCCAGCGCGGTCAACTATGGGGCAGGAAATGATCCTTATTCTGTTTTCTGTGCGGATTTGGATGGGGATGGGGATTTAGACTTAGCCGTAGCAAATTGGAGTAGCGACAATGTCTCCATCTTGAAAAACAACGGAGATGGGACTTTTCAGAGTGCAGTCAACTATGGTGCCGGAGATGGTCCTCTTCCTGTTTTTTGTGCGGATTTGGATGGGGATCTGGATCTGGATTTAGCTGTGGCAAATTGTTATAGCGACAATGTCTCCATCTTAAAGAACAACGGGAATGGGACTTTTCAGAGTGCAGTCAACTATGGTGTTGGAGATTATCCTTTTTCTGTTTTCTGTGCGGACTTAGATAATGATAATGATCTGGACTTAGCTGTAGCAAATGATTTTAGTGACAATGTTTCTATCTTAAAGAACAACGGAAATGGGACTTTT
>Ga0315289_10003950_pt1 | contig 22282 bp, 13 predicted proteins | sample YL17G11_40_MG_FD_203452 | JGI IMG/M metagenome (GOLD analysis project Ga0315289, IMG submission 203452) | Sediment microbial communities from Yellowstone Lake, YNP, Wyoming, USA - YL17G11_40 | ecosystem: Environmental > Aquatic > Freshwater > Lake > Sediment | place: USA: Wyoming | collected... | reverse complement strand
CCCGTCCCACCCCCTCTTCACACCTCCACTCCCCCCTCCATCCAACACGACAGCGAGGCCGCCGCCCTCGCCCACATCGGCGCCGCCCCCGGCGCCCGCGTTCCCGTCTACGACCTCGTCATCACGGACGCCGCGGGGCAGACGGTGGCCCTGGACCGGGTGTCCTTTGCCGGGCCGCTCGCCTTTGCAGGGGAAGTGCGCCCGGCGACCGGCGCCCGGGACCGGGCCGTCCTCGTGTCCGGCGCCGGCCCCCTGGCCGGGTGGGCCCTGGACGTGGGCGGCGGCCCCGGCGCCCCCCCCGCCCTGACCTTCACGTCCGCGGGCGCGCCCGGCGTGACGTTTGTGGCCGCCCGCCCGGCGCCCGCCTACCGCCGGGAGCTAAACCACCTGGCCGACGTGTCGGAGGTGGCGGCCGAGGCCGTCCGCACCCTGGCGCCGTGCCTGGGCGGCTCCCTGGACGCGTCGTGGGATGACGTCGTCGCCCGCCTGGCCCGGGGCAAGGCCGGCAAGGCGTTCGGCCTCCCCTCCCAGGCGCTGGCGGCGTGTGGCGGGGCTGTCTTGGCCGCCCTGGCCGCGGCCGACGCCTCCCTGCTCGCCACCCCGCTCGCGGTCAAGGTGGCGGAGGCGCTGTCGGCCTTCCGCCGGGGTGGCGGGGCGGGGGTGGCGGGCATCTCCCTGGACGCGGGCGCGGGCGCGCCGGCCGACCCGGCCCACCCGACCGTGGTCGAGGTCGCGCCTCATGCTGTGCCCGCTGCGGACGCCAAGGGCAAGGGCAAGGCGTCGGCCGCTGCCGGCGCCGCGGCGCCGGGCGCCCCCGTCCGCACCGTCGTCCTGCCCGCCCTGTCCCCCGCGGCCGCGGCCGCCCTGGCGGACGCGGACTTTGCGCTCCAGTCGGCCGTCAAGGAGGCCGAGGCCGCGGCTGCCAAGAAAGCGGGCGGCGGCGGGGGTGGCGGCGGCGGCGGCGGTGGCTCCGGCCCCGCCTACCTCAAGATCGACCCGTCCGAGCTGGCGGACGACTACCCGGAGCCCGCCCTCTTTGTCAAGCAGCACGACGAGACGGACGAGCTGGTCCTGTTCTTCGAGGAGGCCGCCCTGCACGCGGACCCGGCCACGCTGCCCCGCCGCCAGCTGTCCGACTTTTCCATTTACAATGCGGAGGGCTTCCTGGCGTCCCTGGAGCTGCTGCCCATGTGGGGCGGCGTTGAGCCGGACACGCCGCTCTTCGCGTCGGGCCTGGTGGCGGACCCGCTGGAGGACGAGTGCGCGGGCGCGGTCCCGACGGACAAGGAAGGCGTGGCGGCGGCGGCCAAGGCGGCCGTGGGCGCGGCGGCGGGCGGGTCGTCCGCCGGGGTGGGCGGCTCCTCCGCGCCTGCAGGGGGGGGGCAGCCCGCGGAGGAGGAGGCCGGCGTCCGCACCGCGCTCTCCCAGATCCAGGAGTGGGTCCTGGAGGCCGGCCCGGGCGCGCTGTACATCAACATCCGCACGGAGGCGGGCTGGTACCGGCTGACGGACCCCACCCCGGCGTACGAGCAAGTGTACGCGCCCGTCCTCAAGGCGGCTCGCTGCGCGATCGCCGTCCTGGCCGCGCTCTCCACGGAGGACCGCCCCTCCCGCCTGTCGTACGAGGCCGTTATCGCCCGCCTGGCCGCCCTACCGGTGGACGACCCGGCCCACGTGTCGGCCAAGGTGGCGGAGGTGGACCGGTTCATGACCGTCCACGCCCAGATCCTGCTCAACCAGGCCAAGGTGTGGCCGGAGCGGGCGGTGCGGGAGTGCGCGTTCGTCGCCTCCCTGCGCGCCCGCCTGGCCACCCGCCGCCACGCCAAGCTGTACGCCCTGTCCGCCAAGGCGGCCGCGGCCGCCCGCCGCAAGCGCGGGGTGCGGGCCAACCCGACAGCGATGCGGGACAAGGCGGCGAAGGACCGGAAGCCGATGACCGCGACCGCGACTGCCATGGTGGAGGGCGTTTGGCAGGCGTACTTCGCGGACTTGCAGAAGGCGGCGTCCCTGGCGGCGGCGGCCAAGCGGGCGGAAGCGGAAGCCGCGGGCGCGGCCGTGCCCGTGGCGGAGGACTGCAACGCGGAGGAGGAGGATGGCGCGGAGGAGGAGCAGGAGGACGGGCTGGTCGAGACGGACGAGGCGGCCGATGCGGCCGCCGCGGCGGCCGCGCGCGGCGCGGCGGCCGCGGCCGCCCTGGCCGCCGCCGCGGCCGCCGGCAAGACGGCCTCCCTCACCGGCGCCGCCCTGCCCAAGGCCGCCGGCGGCCCCGCCGCCCCCGCGGCTGCGACCGCCTTCTACAAGGCCGCCCTGGCGGCCACCGGCGCGGCCTTCAAGCTGGGCGACATCGTTGAGATGGCGCCCGAGGGCGAGGGCGGCGACGCCCGCCTGGGCCTGGTCCAGGCCCTGTGGGCGGCGGGGGCGGCCAAGAAGGGCGCCCCCGCGCCGCCCGCCTTCCTCCAGGTGCGGCCTTTCGTGCGGGCGCGCGAGACGGTGCTAGGCGACGCGGGCAATGAGGCCGAACTCTTCATGGCGGGCTCCCTGCAGCCGGCCACCCGCCCCCTGGGCTGCGTGGTGGGGCCCGTCGCGGCGTCCCCGCGGTCGCGCGCCTGGGCGACGGACGCGGCCTCCCGGGACGCGGCCGCCGCCGAGGACGGCGCCCTGCGCGCCGCCAACGACGCGGCCGCGGCCGCCGGCACGCCCCGTACCTTCTTCTACCGCAGCGTGTATGAGCCGGAGCGCGGCCTGTTCCGGTCGCTGCCGGCTGACCTGGCGTCGTCCGTCGGGGTCGTCCTGAAGGCCGGCGCCGCCCCTCGTGGCATCGCCTCCGCCGGCCCCGGCGCCTTCACCAAGGACGGCGTCCGCTTCGCGGTCGGCGACGCCGCCTTCGTGGGCTCCACCGTCTTTGACCAGTGCCCGGCCGCCATGGTGCCGGTCACGATGCCGTCCTACGTCAAGGGCCGGTTCGCCAAGGGCGGCGCCAACACGGGCCTGCGCGCGTACGGGGTCTGCCGCATCACCGCCATCCACAAGGCGGCCGGGTCGGCCACGCCCGCCCGCCTCACCGTGCAACGCTTCTACCGCCCGGAAGACATCTCCCCGGACGCGGCCTACGCGGCCGGGTGGTGGCAGGTGTGGGCGAGCGAGGAGAGCGTGGAGGTCGACATCGCGGGCGACCTGGTGCCCACCCGGGTGGCCCTGGTGGCCGGCCCGGACGCCCAGGAGCTGGCCGGGGAGCGCTCCCTGACGCCGGCGGGCGCCCCGCCCACGGACTTGCTGGCCGCGACGCCCACCTACACGTACGCCGTCGCCGGGACATTCAACCGCAAGACGGGCGCCTTCTCCAAGGCGACGCCCGCGGGCCTGGCCACGGCCGTGGACGAGGCCCTCCTGGGCACGCCCCTCGCCCACCCGGGCGGCCCGGGCGCCGCCCCCGGCGCCCGGGCCACCGCGTCGGACGGCCTGGCCCTGGCGACCATGGACATCTTTGCCGGGTGCGGCGGCCTGTCCGAGGGGCTGCACCAGGCGGGCGCGGCCGACGCGCGCTGGGCGATCGAGTACGAGGCCCCCGCCGCGGACGCCTTCCGCCTCAACAACCCGGCCTCGACCACCTGGTGCGCCAACTGCAACGTCATCCTGGCGGCGGCGATGGCCAAGGCGGGGCAGGCCGGCCACTGCCGCCAGTCGGAGGAGTGCGCGGCCGAGGTGGCCGCGATGGACGGCGCCACCGTGGCCTCCCTGCCCGCCCCCGGCGAGGTGGAGTTCCTGTGCGGCGGGCCGCCCTGCCAGGGCTACTCCGGCATGAACCGCTTCAACAAGGGCAACTGGTCGATGGTCCAGAACTCGATGGTCATGGCCTACCTCTCCTTTGCCGACTTTTACCGCCCCCGCTACTTCCTGCTGGAGAACGTGCGCAACTTTGTGTCCCACAACAAGTCCCTCACCTTCCGCCTGGCCCTGCGCTCCCTCCTGGAGATGGGCTACCAGGTCCGCTTCGGCGTGCTGAACGCGGGCAACTTCGGGGTCGCCCAATCCCGGAAGCGGACCTTCATCTGGGCCGCCGCGCCCGGCGAGGCCCTGCCCGAGTGGCCGGCCCCGCGCCACGTGTTCAAGTCGCCCCAGCTGACCATCAACCTGCCGGGGGGCGTCGCCTACACGGCCGTCCCCCAACGCCCGGGCGCGCCCTGCCGCACGGTGACCGTGCGGGACGCGATCGGCGACCTGCCGCCCATCTCCAACGGCGCTGCCGCGGCTGAGATGCCCTACACGGCCGCCCCGGTCTCCTCCTTCCAGGCCGCCATCCGCGGGGCCAACCCGGCCCTGCTGGACCACATTTCCAAGGAGATGAACGAGCTCAACCTGGAGCGGTGCCGGTGCATCCCCAAGAACACCCCCGGCGCGGACTGGCGGGTCCTGCAACAGATCGTGGCGGCCGACCCCGCGCGCGCCAAGTTCAAGGGCGCCGACCTCGTCCCCTGGTGCCTGCCCAACACGGCCGACCGCCACAACGGCTGGCGCGGCCTGTTTGGCCGCCTGGACATGGCCGGCCACTTCCCGACCTCGACGACCGACCCCCAGCCCATGGGCAAGGTCGGCCAGGTGTTCCACCCGGACCAGGACCGGATCGTGTCGGTGCGCGAGTGCGCGCGCGCGCAGGGTTTCCCCGACGCCTTCCGCCTGTCGGGCAACGTCCACCAGAAGCACCGCCAGGTCGGGAACGCGGTGCCGGTGCCCCTGGCGGCGGCCCTGGGGAACAAGCTGCGCCAGGCGCTGGAGGCGACGGCGGCGGCCAAGACTGTGGGTGGCGGGAACTGAGAAAACATATAAAAAAGAGGAGATGGGAGAGCGAGAAATGGAGAGGGGGAGAGGCGCGCACGCGCCAACTGGCGCGTCGCCCGGCGAGATGGAGTGTGTCCTTATTTCCCCGGGACAACAAAAGACGTGCCTGCGGTGAGTGTGGAGTGTGTTTTGTCTGGGGTGTGCCCCCCCTGGTGCCTGTGTGTGTGTCGTGCCCGTCCGTTCGGACGCGGCCTGGAGAGTGGGTCGGTGAGTGAAAAGAAAGCGAGTTCGCAACAAAGAAAAACATTCACTCCCTCATTCTCGCGTTGCACGCGCCGGCCTGCCCCTCCTTTACAACGCGCAGTGTGTGTGCGTGCACGGCCTCCGCGTCTTCGCTGGTGCGCGCTGAGTAAGGCACACCACACCTCACACACGCCCTGCACCACAAGAGCGGAATAAAAAAAAAGAAGTTTGACACTCGAAATGGGCCCACTCTCGCTCCGCCCACGCCTTCCGGGCGCCGGCCTTGGTGCCCGGCGCGCTAGCCTGCCCACCCTGCCGACACATCCGCCCACACAAGCCCCTGCCTGGAGGGTCGGAGCCGCCAAAGGTGGGCTGACCCCGCCTGAAACCAAACCTGAAGAGGGCGACCCTGCCACGTCGGCGTCGGGCTCGGCCACCCCGCCCGCCACTTCACCACCAACGCCTCCCGTCCTCCTCGCCCGCCCGCCCGGCGGCCGCCTCTCCCGCCTACTCAGCCAGGCGGCAGCCGTGTCAGTGGTGCCGGCCCCGACGCGGCTGAGTGGTGAGGGTGGCGGGGGTGACGCGCCCGCCTCCTCTCCAGGCGGCGCACCCACCGCGGCCATCACTGCCTCCTCCACGCCCGCCCTGACCCCTTCCTCCGACGCCGCCCTCGAGGAAATTATGCGGCTGGTCGCCCTGCTGCCCCCGCCCGTTGCGGCCGCCCTCGCGTCCCGCCCGGACTGCGCTGACGTGCTGGAAGTGGTCATGGATGTTGGGCGCCCGCCCCTCGCGCGCTACCCTTCAGGCGACGTCCGGCTGTCCCCGTCACCCATCACGCCCGCCGACCTGGAGGGCGCCTGCACCCGGCTGGGTGAGTTTGGGGATGACAACCGGGCGGGCATCGACGCGACGCTGCACCGGGTGTCCGCGCTGCGGTCCCGGGCGGGGAAGGTGGTCGGCCTGACGGCCCGGGTCGGGCGGGCGGTGCCGGGCAGCGCGGCCGCGGCGTCGGATTTGGCCCTGGCCGGCGCGTCCATCCTGCTGCTGGGCAAACCCGGCGTCGGCAAGACGACCGCCATTCGGGAGCTGGCCCGCCTGCTGGCGGCGGACCCCGAGGGAGGGCGTGCGGGCGGCGAGGGCGGGGGTGGGGGCGGGGGTGGTGGGGGTGGCCGCCTGCTGCCTGGCGCCGCCCTTGCCTCCACCAACACTGGCGGCGGCGCCGGCCGCCGCGTCGTCATCGTCGACTCCTCCAACGAGGTCGCGGGCGACGGGGACGTCCCCCACCCTGCCCTGGGGCGGGCCCGCCGCCTGATGGTGGCGGACCGGGCGGCGCAGCACGGCGTGATGGTGGAGGCTGTGGAAAACCACATGCCCGAGGTGGTGGTCATCGACGAGATCGGGACGGCCGCGGAGGCCGCGGCCGCCCGCACCATCGCGCAGCGAGGGGTGCAGCTGGTCGCGACCGCGCACGGCGGGTCGCTGGCATCCCTCATCGCCAACCCGGCGCTGGCGGACCTGGTGGGCGGGATTGAGGCCGTGACGCTGGGCGACGACGAGGCCCGGCGGCGGGGGGGCGGCCCCGGGCCGGGCGGGCGGAAGACGGTGCTGGAACGGTCCGCCCCGCCCACCTTTGACGCGTGCGTGGAGATGCTGGACCTGGCGGTGTGGCGGGTGCACCCGGACCTGGCGGCGGCCGTGGACGCGCACCTGAGAGGGGGGCCGCCCCCGCCTGGAGGGCAGGTGCGGGTGCGGGGCCCCGACGGCGTGTGGGTCGCCTTGCCGCCCGACGCCGACCCGGCCGACGTGCTGGCCGCCCGGGCTGGCACGGGCATAGGGGGCACCCCGTTCACCTCCGTGGCGGACGCGGAGGCCGCGGCGGAGGCGTACGCGGCGTCCGCGGCCGCGGCCGCGCGCGCGGCCGGCATTGCCGCCTTTCCGGCCACCGCGCCCGGGCCGGGGCTGCAAGCCCGGGGCGCGGCAGCGGGTGCGTCCTCCTCCCCGGCGTCCCCCCCCCCGCTCCGCATCTTTGTCTTTGGCCTGCCCGACGCGGACGTCGCCTCAGCCGCGGCGGGGGCGGGGCTGGAAGGGCTGCTGGCGCTCGCGCCCCGCCTGGGCGCGGCCGACGTCGTCCTCGCCCTCCGCTCCGCGGTCCGGGGCTCGCCCCGCGTCCAGGCGGACGCCCGGGAGGCGGGCGTGCCGGTGTACGCGGTGAAGGCTGGGTCGGCGCGGGGGCTGACCCGGGCGTTGCGGGCGCTGGTGGGGTTGGACCCTGTCGCGGGGGGCGGCCTGTTTGGGGGGGGGGGGGAGGGGGAGGGCGCCGACGGCGCGGACGCCGGGTGGTCCCGGCGCGGCGACGCGGCTCCCGGCCCTGCCTCCGCCTCCTCCGCGGCCGCGGACGCGCGCGCCGCCGTCGCCTCCATCGTCCTGCCGTCGGGGTTGGCGGCTGAGCTGGCCCCCGCGGCGTCTGCGGCCGCCCTGGGCGCGCAGGTGGCGGCCGCGGCCGAATTCGGGTTGGTTGCGGAGGTGGTGGGCGGTGGGGGGCCGGGGGCGCGCGTGCGCATCCTGCCGCCGGGGGTGGTGGGCAGTGGTGAGGAGGTGAGGTGAGGAGTGTTGCCGGCCTCCAAAGCACGTTTTATTTTTTTCACGCCCTCCACTCTCCTCACATGAGCCGCCCCAACTGGGCTCGGGCAACCTCAGCTGCCGCCGCCGCCGCCGCCGCCCGCTCCTCCGCGGCCGCCAAAGCGGCCGACGCGGTGCGCGAGGCGAAGTCCTCGGCCGCGGACGCCGCGCGCGCGGCCTCGGCGGCCTGTGCGCCCGCAGCCGCGGCCTTGGCCGCCAGCTGCCGCAGGGCGTCCGCCCGGGCCCGAGCGGCGTCCGCGGCCACGGCCGTCGCCGCCGCGGCCTGGCGGGCGGCCACCGCCTCCCCGGCCGCCCGCCCCGCGGCGGCCTGGGCGGCCGCCACGCGGGCCGCCCGGTCCGCGAGCACCGCCCCGACCGCCGCCTTCGTCCCCGCCATCGCCGCGCCCGCCGCCTTCACCAGGGTCACCAGCGACGCATGTTCCTGGGCCGCAAGCGCGGCCGCGAAAGGGTGGTGTGGGGTGAGCGGTGGCGCCTTCGTCGGGCCCCCGTCGCCCCCCCGGCGGCGGTGCGTGTTCGCAGCACCACCACGACCACCCACGACCGCGGCTTCGGCTGCCAGCGCCGCGGCCTGGGCGGCCAGCGTCGCCAGCTCCGCCTCGGCGGCCAGGGTGTCACCCGCCTGGGCGACCACGGCCGCCCGTTCGGCGTCCAAGGCGCCCATGGCGGACACGGCCGCGGCTTCCACGGCCGCCGCGTCGGCCGCCTTTGCCTTGACGCGAGCCTGTGTTGGAGGGAGGGGAAGTGTGAGTTGTTGCGCCTCTACCTCCCTCCCTCGGGGTGACCGCCCCCGAGCCTTGACGCGCCTCCAGTTCGGCCAGGCGTTGCTGCCAGGCCGCGAGGGAGGGGGCCATGGGTGTGTGAGTGGGGTGGAAGAATAGGAGGAAGGAGAAGGAGAGTATGTAGATAGCTGTTTTTTTTTTCCAACGCCTCTCTCAATCGTACCACCCCGCATCGACCTCGACCGGCCCGTCCCCCCCGCCCCCACTCAACCCGAACAGGACGCTCCCACTGCCGCCCTCAAACGCCGCCGCCGAGAGGAAGGGCGCGGGCTTGGCGGGCGTGGGGCTCGCCTCGCCCACCACACCGTCCCCCTCCTCCTCCTCCTCAAACCCCCTCCCGCCCGCGCCGCCGCCGCCCACGCCCTCGGACTCTCCCGGCGAGGCCGGCAGGCGGGCGGCAGGCCGCCATGCGCTCAGGAGGCCGGGGTGCGTGCCGGTCGAGTCCGGGCTGGCCAGGGCGCCCGCCAGCCGGCACTTTTGTGTTTTCCCTGTTCCCCCCGCCAACGCCGCGCCGCCGCCTCCCTTCGGCCCGCCCATGCTGGGCAGCCAGGGCGCCTCGGGCTGGTCGTCATCGCCGCCGAGGTCAAGGATGGAGCCCAGCGCCGCCGCGAAATCGACTTCCTCGCCGGTGGCGGCCGGGGAGTGCGGGGGGGAGGGCCCAGCGCGCGTGTCGTGCTGCACGGCCGCGGCCACCGCCCCGTCAATCGTCGCCCCGCCCGCGCGCGCGGTGGGCGGCGGCGGCGGCGGCGCGCCCCGGATGCCGACCGCCGCGGCGGACGCGGCCAGGCGGGCGAGGGCTTCGTCCAAGGCGGAGGGGGCGCGGGGCGGCGGTGGAGGGGGGGAAAGGGGGTAGGGAGCAGCGGCGCCCTCCCGCCTGGGCGCTGCCACGGCCGGCCGCGTCGGGGGCGCGCGCGGGCGGCGCGGTGGGGGAGGCGGCGCCGCCGGGGCAGCAGCAGTAGCAGCAGCAGCAGCAGCAGCAGCGCCGGGCGGGCGGCGGGCGGCAGGAGGCGCGGTCGGCCGCCTGGCGGTGGCCACTCGGGGCAGCGGCGACGGCCGCGGCCGTGGGGGCGGGGCAGCCGCCACCCCGCCGCCGCCCTCCTCCTCGCCGCCGCCGCCACCCCCGTACGCCTCCACCAGGACCTGGCCCAGCTGAGAGGACGCCAGGCCGGCCAGGCCCCGGGACGCCGCGTCCGCCGCGGAGGGCCGGCGCGCGCCGGCCGAGGGGCGAGCGGTGGCAAGGCCGCCGCCACCACCACTCCGCCGCGCGGCCGCGGCCGCCGCGTCGGCCTGCGCGCTCGCCCCGATCGCCAGCACAGGAGACGGCAGTGCGAGGAAGGTGGAAGCGGTGGGCACGCCACCCCGGCCCGCCGCCCGCCGCCCCTCCCCCACCAGGCGGGAGGCGAGGGCGAGGACGCCGTCTGCGGCCGCGCAGTCCGCCTCCGCCCGGGCGTCCGCGGCCGCGACCGCCCGGGCCGCGGCCTTCCGGCAGGCGGTCAGCCTCCATGTGGTCAGCACGCGGCGCAGGCGGGTGGCCACGGCGGCCCGGTGCAAAGCGTCCGCGGCGCGGGCCGCCAGGGCCGAGTCATCATCACCAGCTGTCGTCGGCGGGTGGTGGCAGTGGCCGGGCGCCACCGCCGGCAGTCCCACGTTGCTGCCCAGCCGCGCCATCAGGTTTCCCGCCGTGTCGACGACCGCAACGTCCAGGATGCCAGGGGTGGAGGGAGTGGGCGTGCGCAGGAGGAGCTGGGTGGGGAAGGGAAAAGGGGGGGGCGTGTGTTTTGATTGAGCGTTCGATACGGCGCGCGGTGCCTCCCTCCCTCCTTTTGTTGCGAGGTGTGCCCCTTTCACACACACACACACACACACACACACACACACACACACACACACACACACTCGCCCCCTCGCAGGCATGCACATGGAGATGCCGTACGCAGCCAGGGGCGTGCGCGGGCTCATGGAATCCACGCCCCTCCTGCTCTCTGCTCTCTCTCCTCACCTGCACCGAGTGCGGGCCCCCATCCCCGCACGCGCACACCCCGCTCGCGGTCAGGGACACGCCCGCCAGGGCGTGCGGGTCGTGTGGGTCGTGTGGACGGTGCGGATCGTGCGGGTGTGGGCGGCATTCCAGGCGGCCCGCGACGAGGGCTGATGAGTGCATGGTGCGAAAAAAGGGAAGAGACGAGTGGGGGAAACACCTGCCCCCAACAGCCGCTGCCGCTGCTTCCCATCCATTCTTCCCACTTTTTTGCCTCGCAAATGCTCTCATCACCACGCTGCGCCGCCGGCGGCGGACAGGGCCGCCCGGCATTTACCTTCCCGGCCCGCCCAGGCGGGCGCCGCCCCCCGCGCCCGCGCCCACCTCCGCGGCAGCCGGGCGGGAGCGAGGAGGAGGAAACGGCGGCTGAGGCGAGGGCGCCCTCATCAACCCCGCACGGCGACACGCCGTTGCCTTCCCTACCCGCGCCTCCCCAAGGGGGCAACGCCTCCGGCCGCCCAGCCACCCCCGCCCTCCCCGCCCGCCAGCTCCTGGCGTTCGAGCGCGACGGTTACACCATCGTGCGCGGCCTCCTGGACCCGGGATTCGTCACGCAGGCCCTCGGCCCCGCCGTCGCGGCCGCGGCGGACGCGGGGGCCCTGCAAGCGCTGCGCCAGCGCTTGCGCGTCGTCGCCCCGGCCGTCGACGCGGCCGCCCTCGCCACCCCGGCCGCCGCGGAGGCCGCCTTTCGGGCTGCGGCGGGCGGGGAGGCCCCGGGGTTCAGGCAGCACTTCAACCTGCACCGGTCCTGCCCGGCCGCCGCCGCCGCGGCCGCCGCCCTGGCCGCGGTCGCGTCCCAGCTGCTGGCCGCGGGCCCGGGCCAGGGCACCCGCCTGCTCTCCACCTGCGCCTTCGTCAAGCGCCCGGGCGACGGCCCCACCCAGTGGCACGCAGACGCCCGCATGTCCCCCGTCGACGGGCGCGGCGTGACCGCGTGGGTGCCGCTGCGGGGCGTCGCGCCGGGCGGGTCCGCCCGCGACTCTGGGCTCACGTGGGCAGCCGGCTCGCACAGGGACGCGCACCTCCTCTTTTTCTACCGGTTTTGGGAGGGCGAGGCCGTGGACTTGAGCGGGCGGGGGTACGCCCTCGCCCCCGCGCCCGCCCTGGCGCCGGGCGACGTGGCTTTCCATGACGCGTGGACGCTGCACGCGGCGGGCGGCCAGCCCGCGGGCATGCCTGGGCGGGCCGCGCTGTCAGCGCAATTCTTTTTGGACGGGGCGACGCTCCTGCCCCCGCCCCCTCCCTCCGGCGGCAGGAAAGGCGGTGGTGGTGGCAAGCGGCCAGGCGGCGGCGGTGGCGGCGGGAACAGCAACAAGGGCCGCGCGGCGTGCGCGCCCGCCCGGGGCGGCGCGCGGGATGATGAGGACGACGAGGCCTACAGCGGGTGGCTGGCGGACGCCTGGGAGGCGGGCGGGGGTGGGGCGGTGATCGAGCATCCCATGGTGCCGGTCGTGCATGTAGCGGGTGGAGGGGGCGGGGGCGGGGCGCGGCGGAGGCGGTAGAGGAGGAGAGACGTTATATTAAAAAAAGAAGAAAAAGTGACATAACCAAACCTCTCTCTCCCCCCCAACCCCCCAATGGGAGGGGTACCCCTCCCATTCTCACTCCGTCCCGTAATACCTGGACCCGAAGTCGCCCACCCCGGGCGTCACCTGGCCCAAGCCCTCATCCACGCCCTCATCGATCTCGGAGGTGACGAGTTTCAGCCTGGGGAAGCGGCGGCAGATCGCGTGGATGCCCGGGGGCGCGGCAACCAGGGTCAGGAACAGGATGCGCTCTTCCGCCACCCCCCTGTCCAGGAGGACCTGGATCGCGCGCACCGCCGAATTGCCCGTCGCCAGGATGGGGTCCATCAGCAGGACGTGCCGGTCGGCGATGTCTTTGGGCAGCTTCTCGTACACGAGCAGGTCGGGCGTTTCCTGCCCACCCCCACCCCCGCCCGCGTGGGCAGCCGCGGCCGCAGCGTTTTGTTTCATCGCGACCGCCGCCGCCGCCGTGCACTTGTCGCCGTGGCGGTGGACCAGGACCTTTCCAATTTTGATGCCCTTGCAGCAGGCCCGCAGCGCGTTCTCCATGCTCTCGCCCGACCGGATCACCGACACGCCGCACAGCTTCTTCGCAAAGTCGACGCCCACGTACGGCGCGCCCGTGGGCGTCGTCACCCGTTTCTCGGCGAACGGCAGGAAGCCCAGCCCCGCCTCCACCACCAGCCGCAGCAGCCGGTCCGCGTAGAAGACAAAGTCGTTGCTCGCCGTCTCCCGGTCCCGGATGATGGTGTGCATCCCCCGCACCTGGAAATTTGAGGGGATCAGCTCCAGGTTGGGGTAGACCCGCCGCAGGTCGGGCACCTGCAGCTTGGAGCGGGCGTGCTCCGTGATCAGGTCGATCGCCACCAGGTTTGTCTCGTCCCGGCCCCACGGGATGATGACGTCCGCGTGCTTGCGGGAGGGTGCCACGTACGCGTCGAAGGCCGGCTTCACGAACTTTGTGTACTGTTCGATGACGCCCGCCACATCCCGCCCACGCACGGCAACGTCGCGCTGGATGCGGCGGGCCAGGCGGACGTCGTCGTCCGTGTCGACGTACACCTTCATGTTGAGCAGGGCGCGCACCTCCGGCATGTGCAGTACGAGAATGCCCTCGACGATGACGACGTCCGCGGGGTGGACGCGGCGCGCGGCCGTCGCGGGGGAGCGCTGGTGGGTGGCGAAGTCGTACACGGGCACGTCCACGGGCTTCATCGCGCGCAGGTCGGTCAGGCAGGCGACCATGGCGGGCGTGTCGAAGGCGTCGGGCGCGTCGAAATTGAATTCTAATGGTGGTGGCAAAGGGGGTAAGAGAGGAAGAAAAGATGGATGGTCGAGGAGAGAATGACGGAGGAGGAGGTTGAATGGATGGTTGGGGGATGTAGTACGGGAAAAACCCACACGCTTTCTCAACGTCTCCCCTCTCACCTTTCACGTTGGCCAGCTCCTTCGGCGTCAGCCCCCTGTAGAACGAGTCCTGGGACAGCATGACCACGCACTGGTCGTGCAGGCGCTGGCAGATCTCCTCGCACACCGTGGTCTTGCCGGAGGCGGTGCCGCCTGTGAATGAAAGAGGAGAGGGGCAGGGTTTGAGGTCTCAAGGGGTGCTTCCTCTCGCCCACGCGCTCCCTTTCAGTTTTCCGCGAGTCCCACGCAGTGTGTAGAGCTCGCGCGCGACCTGTTCTGACCACCCCAGCCCAGTGGAATCGCGGGCCCGTGAGGCCGGGAAGACGCCCCATGCAGCAGTCTATCTCTCCCCAATTCACACCTGCCACGCCAATGAAGAACGGTTGCGTCCGCCCCCGGTTGAACCGCCCGCCTCGGCTGGACCGCAGGCCACAGTCATCGGACGAGTAGCCGGAGACGCCGATGGAGGACAGGGAGCCGGTTGCGCCTTCCCCGAGGCGCAGGTGAGGCATGCCGGCTAAAGCGGCGGCGGACCTGGAGGGAAACGCTGGCGGCCGGAGGGGCGAGGCCGGCAGGGAGCGGGAGGAGGTGGAGGGGGGGAGGGGGGGAGGAGGGTCTTCCTGACCTTCCATCATGGTAGTCAAATCCTCACACGTGTGTGAGGATTTGTGCGTTGGTGGGCGCGCGGCCGCAACACGAACACCTGGTTTTCACTGTGAGGATTGACGCGACGCGCGAGAGCAGCGAGAGGAAGGAAGAGAACGACGCTGTCCTTCGCCCCGCGCACAAAGAGCGTGCCAACCTCCTTTCAAAGATCTGCAGCCCGCCAGGGCCGCCTTCAAGCCATGGGCTTGTCAGCCACGCTGGCTACGGTGCGTTGGGGGGGAGATGCAAGCCCGGGCGTGCGCCCCGCCCTGCGCCCATTAAAACGCTCAAACCTTCCCAATTTTTTCACACAAGGCCTACCTCATCCCGGCCGCCGCCCTGTGGGCCGCCCTCGCCGCCGCCGTGGCCGTCGACGCCCTCCGCACCCGGCGGGCGACAGGCACGACCGCCCGTCTGCACACGGCCGTCGGCGGCGTCATCGCCCTCTACGCCCTCTCCTCCACGGTGGCCGTCCTGGCCGCGACAGCGGCCCCCTCCCCGCCCTGGTGGGCCTCCGCGACCGCCTACGCCGCGATCGGGTCCGAGGACGTCGCCGAGGCCGCCTTCATCGCCCTCCTGCTGGCCATTGCCACGGGTTTTGGCATCACGCGGGCGGCCTCCTGGGCGGCGCTGGGGCCGCACAGGCGGAGGGTGCTGGCCGTGCCACTCGTCTATTTGACGACCTCCCTCGTCGTCGACCTCACGGAGGAGGCGGTGGAACGGGCCGGCCGGGGCGAGGCGGCGGGCGGCGGGGGCGGCCTCGGCTCCCTCGTCTTCAACACGGCCGAAATCGTGTCGCTGGTCGCCCTCCTGCTCGCCTGGCTATTCATTTTTGACGCCATCTCACGTGCCCGCGAGGAGTTGGAGGGGGCGGGCGAGGGCATGGTCGGGGCGGCGAGGGGGGGCGGCGGCGCGCCCGCCGTGACCGCGTCTGCTGCCCCTGGCAGCGGCGGCGGCGGCGGCATCGTCATCACGGGCGCGGCCGTCCCGCTCCCCCCCGCGGCCGCGGCGGCCGTCGCGGCCGGCGAGGCCGACCCGTCCACCATGTACGCGCGCCTCCACGGCGGGGGCACCGCGGCGGCCGCGGCCTCCGGCGACGCGACGGCCGCGCCCGCCACGGTCGCGGACGCGGTCGCGCGGGCGGGCAAGGTCCGCCTGCTGAGGCGGTTCAGGGCGGGCGTGACGGGGTACGTGCTGCTGCGGGCGGCCGCGATCGTGGTGCCCCTGCTGCTCCTTGCGGAGCCTGGGGAGGAAGCGGCCGCGGTCACGGGCGTCCTCGTCGCGGAGGGGGCCGTCCGCCTGGCCTTCCTCGCCTGCCTGGCCCTGCTCTTCCGCCCCGTGCCGGACTCGCCGTACCTGCTGCTGGACGAGGACGAGGGCCGTGGCAGCGGGAATGGTGATGCGCGTGAGGGGGGCGATGACCCGGCCACCGCGCGCGCGTCCGCGTCCCTGTCGACCGAGCTCGGTGTGCTGAGCACGGCGCCGGCGAGGGCCGGCCCCTTGGACGCCCGGCCGATGACGGCCCGCCTGGTCGTCGGCCCCCGGTCGGACGCGGCGCCGCCGCCTGGCGCGCGCGCTGCTGTGGCCCGCCCGACCTCCTCGCCTGATCCCCGCTTTGTGCTGGATGATGGTGGAGGGGACGGGTGGGAGGGCGGGGGCGGCAGGGAGGGTGCGGGAGGGGGCGTGTCCCGCCCTGGAGGGCGACCCAAGCGCGTGAGCAGCACGGAGGAGGTGCCCCTGTGAAAAGATGTGTAGCGTGAAAAAGAGAGACGGGAGACAATAAGGAGAGAGCAAAGAAAAAAACATCATTGCACGACACGCATGTCATGACGCTCGCCGCCCAAACCGCCACACCGTCCCATCATCGCACGCCGCCACGATGGTGTGCCCATCCGCGGAGACCGCCACCTGGCGCACCAGGGGCCCGTGCTCCCCCGCGCTGGTGCCGGGGCGGACGCACCGCAGGCGGCGGCGGGGCAGGGCTGGGGCGCCAAAGTCACCGGCCGAGACGCCGCCGCCCGCCGTGCCCGCGCCGCCGGGTGCGCCATCGCCCGCCGCACTGGCTGGCCGGGAGGACAGTCCGCCCTCCCCGCCCCCAACACCCGCCACCCAGCCCCGGGGCGGCGGCCCCATCCACACGGCCGGCTGCTTGGGGTGGGGGTCAAACACCAACACACGGCCGTTTCTGGTGCCCGCCGCTAGCACCGTGTGCCGCTCGTCCAGGCCGAAGCGCAAGAACCAGGTGCCGTCGGACTTGTCCAAGTGCATGGACTGATGGAAGGGAGAGAGAATGAGAGAGAAATTGAGTTGGAGGGCGCGCGGGGAAAGAGAGAGAAAAGGCTCAAACCCCCCACCATGGCGCGCGCGCGCTCGGCTCCTCATAAAAAAACAAAAAACCCTCTCTCTCGATTACTCACGTGCATCACCCGCAGCCGGGGCTCGTCCGTGGCGGACGCCGCCCCGATGGCGGCCTCGACCACCACATCCACCAGCGGGTCGGCCGGCGGTGGCAGCGGCGGCTCGCCGCCCGGCGGCGAGGCAGGCTCCTCCTCCTCCAAAAGCTCTTGCTTGGAAGAGACAGGTGCTGGACCGCCCCCCCCCCCCGCCGCCGACGCCGCCACCGCGTCGGCCAACGCATCCACCACCTCGCCCAGCGCCGCGTCCGCCAGCGGGCTGGTGAAGGGACACTCCGGAAAGGCCTCCAGGGCGGCCCGCACGGCGCCCGGGCCCGCCCCGGGGGGTGCGTCGGCGGTCCAGGCGAGGATCGCGTTGTGCACCGATTTTGAGGCGACCGCGCCCGGCCCCAGCCACCGCACGCAGTCCACGAAGGCGCCCCCGTGGACGGCGTGCGTGGAGAGGGCGGGCAGGGGGAGCAAGGGCGCCGGGGACGGGTCGGGCGTGGCCTCGCCCGCGATGTCGACCGCGGCGGCGGCGGCGGCGAGGGAGGGCGGGCGGACGTGGTGTTGGTGCGGGGCGGCCTCCTCTGCGCGCGCGGCTGCCGCCGCCGCCGCCGCCCGGGTAGACGCCGAGACCGCGTCCGCTCTTTTCAGCGCCGCCCCAAAGGCGCTGCCGCTCATGGTCCACACCTTTATCGCGCCGTCCAGGCCCGCAGACACAAAGCGGTCGGTGGTGGGCGGCGGTGGGGGCGGGGCACCGGCCGCCTCGCCACTGCCGCCGCCGCCGCCCTTCCGCCGCCGCTTTCTCGCCCTCCCGCCCTTCCCCTCCACCAGGCGCCCCGGGTGGAAATCGCAGGACACCACCTCCGCCCGGTGGGCGCCATCCCCGGCCGCGATGGCCAGGCAGGCCCGGGCGTCGACGTGCCAGACGCGGAGGGACGCGTCCTTCGAGGCGGTGAGGAGGAGGGCCGGGCGGGACGGGTTGGCGGACACGTCATTGATCGCGCCGCCGTGGCCGCGGGCCGCCCACACGCACCGGCCCGTGGCCGTGTCGAAGACGCGCAGGATGCCGGACTTGCCGCCCGTGCAGACCAGGAGGTGGCCCGTGACTTCGGAGCGGGTGAACGCCACGCAAAAGATTTCTTCTGGCTCGCCAGCGGCGGCCGCCGCCGCGCGCGTGGGCGGGGCCGCGCCGGTTTGGGGGCGGGGGCCGGGGGCAAAGGCCGGTCCGCTGCCGTTATGTGCCACGCCGTTGGCCCCGTTCCCCTCGGCGGCCCGCCGGCCGCGGCACCCGACGCCCTGCCCCCCACCCTCTACGGGCGGGGGCGGGGGAATGGTGTGTGCCTGGACGACGGTCAGGCCGCCCCTGCGCTCCGCCCGCACAATGTAGACGGTGGGGCCCCGGGCGACCGCGAACAAGTCCGCGTGGGCCAGGTCGGCATGGTTGAAGGCCACCGCGTAGGCGGGGGCCTTGGGCGATCCGGGGAGCTCCATCCTACGGTGAGAATAGAGAAAAAAAAGGCAAGGGAGGGGTAAGGGTTCAGGAGAAAAGGAATGGGGGTCGGGTCGGCGGACCCCTCTTCTCTCTCCGTCACGTTCTCTCCTCTTCCTCACCAGCTTTCCAGCTTGTAGTTCCACCGATCAGCCGATGACGGGCCACCCGGGCGGGGGCGGGGATCCGCGCTTCGGCCGTCCATCTTTCTCTGTCTGTTTTCTAACGGCGGCGTTGGACAGGCAGCCAGCTAGACGCCAGGGCCGCGCTTATTGCGAGCGCAACCAGGCCAACGCCCAGGCTCCAGGTGATGACGGCGGGTGACCAGGAGGCGGCGAGGGCGAGGGCCAGGAGGGTCAGCGGGAGAAGGCTGGCGGTGGCGGGCCGAGCCATATGAAGCGAGCCAAGTGTGTGAGAAGAGCGAGAGCAGCGAGGAGAAACCTTTTGCTTGCTCTCCCACTGTGTGTTTTTTTTCTCGGAACCAACCCTCACGCTCTCGTGCCCGACCGCGGCTCTCCGAAACTAGGCAGGCGCGACAATCACTGCCCTTGTTCTCTCGGAGTGTGCAAGATCCGGCCCGCCTTTTTCGTACCTGCTTGTGAAAAGAAAAACTCTCGCTCTCCCAATCGGCGTTGCCGAAACGCCGCAAAAGGCGCTGCCTCTAACCCCGCCCCGCGCCCCTCCTTCGCCACTGTTACTAATGGCGCTCAGCCGCACCCTGCTGGGTGCACTGTTGGTGGCGCTTCTAACACTTTTGATGACGGGCGTGCCCTCGGCTGATGCAGGTCGGTTGTGGTGGCGGAAAGGGGAGCGACAAAGAAGCAGCGCGCGCCTGCCAGCCCACCGTCTTTTTTCCTTGGCCTTGACCTCGACCTCCTCTCTCTCTCACTCCACCTCATCTCTCTGCTTCCACACAGGCCGCGCCCTCACCCAGGCAATCCACAAGCCTCCCACCGCGCACCCGCCTATCGTCGCGGCGCCGGCCAAGGCCACCCCTGTCGCCGCCGCCGCCGTCGCGGCCAAGCCGGAGGTGGTGGTGGCGGATGAGGAGGAGGAGGGGGCAGGGGGCGTCGCTGCCGTCTCAGCAGCTGCCCTGCCTGAGGAGGAAAGACCGGTCGCCGCGCCTGTCAAGGCGCTCCGTGCCGTCGTCGTGCCTGTGCCACCTGAAAGGGGCGACGAGGAAGGCCTCGAGCCCGTCACGGTGACGCCGGCGGACGCGGCGGCCGCGGCCAAGGTGGCGGCCGCGAAGAGGGCGGCGGCCGTGGCTGCGGCAGCCACCGCAGCTGCTGAGGAGGAAGGAGGGGTCGCCGTCGTGCCTGCCGCGCCCGTGGCGCCGCCCAAGAAGGAGATGGCGACTGTGCCACGTGCCGCGCCCGTCGTTGTCGCTCCCGTGGCTGCCTCCGTGCCGACCGTGGAGACGGAGGCGGAGGTGGCGGCGGAGGCGGAAGAGGACGCGGCAGCCGCGCACGTTGCGCCCGCCGCGCTGGAGGATGAGGGAGAGCCGTCGCTCGCCGACGCCGACGCGGCCTCCGAGGACGCCGCGCCGGTCGGGGAGGAGGGGGTGGAGGAGGGCGACCGTGAATACCGTGTCGCGGCTGAGCTCTCGGCGGCGGCCACTGCCAAGGCTGGGACTGGGGCGGCCACCACCGCGCCTGCGGCCACCACCACCGCGCGCGCGGCCGCCGCCCTGCCAAAAGAGGAGGAGGTCGTGGCGCCAGTCGTTGTTGCCGCCGCCGCCGCCGCCGCCGCCGTCGCCGCGCCTCCGGCTGCCGCCCAAGTCGTAGCCGTTCCGGTCGTCGCCGCCGCCGCTGCCGCCTCGGTGGTGGTGGAAGAGGCGCCTGTCACAGTGAAGGAGGCGGCGGAAAAGACTGAGAACAGGGTGGTGGTCGGCGAAGCGGTTTCTGGCGCGGCGCCTGAGGGGACGGACGCCCCGGCCGCCGCTTCCCCCGCCCCCTCCACCAACGCCCTCTCCGCCTTCCTGGCCTCCCCCCGCGCGGCCCAAGTGGCCGACCAGGTGGCCGCCGCGGCAGCGGCGGCGTGGCGAGAGTCCAAGGTGGCGGCGGTCGCGGCGGCCAAGGGCGCGTCGGCCGCAGCGGCCGCGGGTAAGGCCGGCCTCGCGACCGCGTCTGGCGCCGCCGCCGCCGCCGGGCTGCCGCCGTCCACCCCGCATTATGCGGTCCTGGGCGTGACCGTGCTGACTGGCGTGACGGCCTGCTGCTGCGTGCGCCGCCGCCGGCGCTGGGCCCCGCCGGCGGGGGCAGTCCTGTTGGGGGGCGCTGGCGGCGTCGCTGCGCCCGCCGCCCCCACCGCCACCAGCCCTGCCCGCGGGTACGCGCGCGTCGGCTCCGCGTACGAGCAGGCCGGCGGCGGGGCGGCGGCGACCATGGGGCCGGGCGTGTGGGCGGCGGGGCCGGGCGGGAAGGCTGGGTGGAATGATTAAAATGATTAAAAAATGGAGAGGGGGGGTTGAGTGTTGCGTCCCCGTGTGCGTGCCCCCGCCTCTCTCTCTCTCCGTTCCGAGGGGGGCGGGTGCCTGTAGTATTGGAGGGGTGTGTTGTGCGCGTATTTGTTATAAGTGCGTGATTGACTCCCCGAGTGCGTTCTCATTTTTTGTTTTACAGAAATCCTGTCGGGGGGAACGGGGGAGGGGTGAGTTTTTTTGAAGAAACAAAAGGACAAGTGTCACCAGGGCGCCCCCTACCTAAACCTACCTAAAAACCATATTCTTCAACTACTATTCTACTACTACTTTTATTCTACTACATATACTCAACAAGTGCCATCTGTACTCTCTCACGGCCGCGCGCGCGTGCCCGGCCGACCCGCGCCAACCTCTCACGTCCCCTCACCAAGGAGTGGCCTGACTCCTGAGCTTGGCTGCGCACAGCCCGCCTGCCCTTCGATCGGAGCACAAGCACGCCTGTGACGCATTCCGCAAGAGGAAAAAAATGAGCAGCGACAGTGCTCCGGCCCCGGCCGCCCCGCGCCCACTCCCGCCCAGCTTGACGCCGGCCCAGGCTGCGGCCATCGACGACATCATGGAATTTCACTGCGCCTGCCGGCGGGGGCTGCTGCGCGCCCTGACGGTAGGTGAGTGAATGAAGAGAGGTCGGAGGAATAATGAAACGGATCCTGTGATTCCACGTGCAGACACGTGGAGACACGTGCAGACAAAAAAAAGGGAGGCCTTTTTTTTCTCGTGCCTGCCTGTGCGTGTTGTTCCTCGACCGCGGCACGCCAGCAATCGCGCGCGCGCGCGCACTAGCAAATGCACTCGGCTGGCATGCCCTTGCGGCTGCGCGCGCGCGCCACGCACGTCGCGTCTGCACACACGGGGCGGGAGAGATAAGCGATGAAATGAGAGGGCAAAAACTTTGCCGAGAGAAGCCTACATTGTTCCTCCCTCCTTTGCTCACAACACATCGCATCTCTTCGCACACCATCTTCCCTCCCTCTGCCCGCCCACCCACACAGACTCGGACGCGTTCTTTGGCATGGTGACGGCCAAGGGGGCAGCCATGAGCCTGTTCGCCACGCCCGACGGGCGATGGCATTACGAGCCGGCTCCCCAGCTGGTGCCCCGGCACACGCCCCACCCCGCCGTGGGGATCAACCGGGCCGTCTGCCGCCACCACCACCACAAGACTGATTGGCTGGCGTACACTGCCATCCACTCGGACGCCTGGCTGGTCGCCCTCACCTTCCACAACGGGGCCCAGGCTCGCCTGACCTCGGTCGGCCGGGCCGTCCTGTCTGCCCGCATCAACGAGCTGTCGACCCTTCTCGAGGAGTTTCGCTCATGGAAGCTCCCCGGCGGCGGCGGCGGCCGGCCGGCGGGGACAATCGAGCCGCCCCCGCCCGGCCCGCGCCTGACGTGTGCCGAGGTCAACCGCACCCTGCGCGGCCGGGTGGCGGCCATCTACCACCCCGAACACGACCGCTGGTACACCTGCACCTTTACACGCGTCGCGCCCACGGCCGGGACGGCGGACATCCGGCTGGTGTGGGGCGGGACCAGCACAGTGGACCTGCCGGCACTGATCGCGCGCAAGCACGTCGTCATGATCACGTGAACGACAGAATCTCGCATAGCGGTGCGGTGGTGCGCTTTGCTCTAGACAAGAAAAAAAGGAAGGCGCTTCGCACCCCTCTAAAATCTAGTGCAGTCTCTTAGGTGAGTGGGGGGAGGTTATATATATGCGTGCAGTCTCTTAGGTGAGAGTTCGAATAGTTCAAACCGCAGGAAAGACGACAGTGCACGCCACAGGCCTGCGTCCATACAAAACCGGGTTACAGGGAAGATTTGATAGGGGAGGCGGGCGCGGTGGTGCGGGGAGGGG